>Ga0134095_1000273_pt1 | contig 56592 bp, 55 predicted proteins | sample 6_2taG_FD_94449 | JGI IMG/M metagenome (GOLD analysis project Ga0134095, IMG submission 94449) | Switchgrass degrading microbial communities from high solid loading bioreactors in New Hampshire, USA - 6_20_20_110_A2 metaG | ecosystem: Engineered > Bioreactor > Semi-continuous > Anaerobic >... | reverse complement strand
GAATCTTGTTGCAATTTTTCATTATTCTACATATTTTGATCTATGATATTGAAATTTTCATAAATCATTTCACTGTCGCAAAGCTTCTCATCTACCAAATTCAATCCACTCTCCCCGTGTGGGAAGAGACTGTTTGCAATTACGCCTGCTTGATTGACCGGTACAATTTCAATCCACTCTCCCCGTGTGGGAAGAGACCATTTTCTATTCTAAGTGTAGGCGAGGACATCAATTTCAATCCACTCTCCCCGTGTGGGAAGAGACAAGACCGCTTATGGGTTTAGCATTGGCAATGGATGATTTCAATCCACTCTCCCCGTGTGGGAAGAGACCAGCATACTTAAAGACGCTGCGAACAGTCACTAATTTCAATCCACTCTCCCCGTGTGGGAAGAGACATGCTTATATGGTGCAGAACCAGTACCATCTGCAATTTCAATCCACTCTCCCCGTGTGGGAAGAGACCTGGAGGTACTGTATCACTCAATAGCCTTGCAGAAAATTTCAATCCACTCTCCCCGTGTGGGAAGAGACATAGATAATAATATAATTGTATGGAGGCTGATAAATTTCAATCCACTCTCCCCGTGTGGGAAGAGACTATATTGAGCATACCGCTTATGATATATCTGCCATTTCAATCCACTCTCCCCGTGTGGGAAGAGACTGGTCTTGCAGAAGATGAGACCAGAGAGCAAAGCATTTCAATCCACTCTCCCCGTGTGGGAAGAGACTTGACGGCAATCTTGCCCTCAAAGGAGCGTTTAAATTTCAATCCACTCTCCCCGTGTGGGAAGAGACCATCGGGATTCTGAGGTTCTAAACCCCAAAACTATTTCAATCCACTCTCCCCGTGTGGGAAGAGACCCCAATCATTATCAATCAGGTTATTAGTATTTGATTTCAATCCACTCTCCCCGTGTGGGAAGAGACGCAGCCATGAAAGATTCAATGGATGCAACTGAAATTTCAATCCACTCTCCCCGTGTGGGAAGAGACTTCACAATTAGGGTAAACTTGCCTACCTTCAGATTTCAATCCACTCTCCCCGTGTGGGAAGAGACGAGGAATTATTCGACAATGGCACAGCAAAAGTCATTTCAATCCACTCTCCCCGTGTGGGAAGAGACTTCTATTAAGGGGTTCAATTCCCTAGCACTACGCCCATTTCAATCCACTCTCCCCGTGTGGGAAGAGACAGCAAAAATAAACAATTGTTATTTTCAACATTTGTACATTTTATATAAAAACTGTGTAATAAAAAAGATTTCACGATGTTAATTCGAAGAATCTTATGCAGATATTATTAAAAAAAGCTATTAATTTCTGGTGCGAATCTCCCAAGGAATTTATGTGAACTTCATATTCGCACTTATCATATCAGTAATACTCCTTCAATATCAAAACTTCCTTTTATACCTATATGTTCTATTTTGTACTTATATTTATTACCTAAATAATAAAACCGCAAACTGTCCTTTTCCTTGTCAATAATTCTCTCAAGTTTATCTTTTACCTCTCTTGATTTTGCTGCATCCATAACACATTCAAAGACAGAATTCTGTACTCTTTGACCGTAATTGGAACAAATTTTTGCAACTTTTTGCAATCTCCTTTTTCCGGCCGCTGTTTCAGTATTTACATCGTAAGTTATTAAAACTAACATACAATCACCTACTTCCATAAAAATGGGGGATAAGCATCTAAATCACCTCTAATATATCTAGCTAAAAGTAAGGCTTGAATATATGGGATTAATCCCCACTCCACTTTTTCCTCTAAAAAAGGATGTTTCACTATTTCCTGTCTTCTTTTTTGCCAATGTGTAAGGATTGTCTTTATATTGTCATCAGACATTTCCACTGCGCCATTCTCCATAATAGTAAATCCTTTTGGATCTACTATGCGTTTGTTTATTATTGTAAGTACAAAACGGTCAGCCATTACAGGTCTTAATTCCTCAATCATATCGAGAGCAAGAGAAGCTCTTCCTGGTCTGTCAGTATGATAAAAGCCGACATATGGGTCCAGACCCACAGTTTCCAATGCTGAAGCAACATAATTCGTAAGTAAAGCATACACAAAAGATAACATAGCGTTTACTCTATCTAAAGGAGGCCTTCTATTTCTTCCATCAAAGTAAAAATATTCTTTGTTCTGCAATATCATTTCATCAAATACTGAAAAATATAAAGATGCAGCTTCACCTTCAAATCCCCTTAACTGCTCGTTTGAGTTACATTCTCTTGAAAGCTCGATAAAGTTTTGAAGCTTTAGAGAAATTCTTTTTATTTTGCTCTTGTCTATGCTAATAGGATGGTCTCTTATGAACCTTTCTAAGACCCATCTTGCATTGAATATTTTCCCAACAACAATATTTCTGGCAATTCTATTACATAAAGCAGGATTATCTGATATACGGTATTGCTCTTTTCTCAATGTTACATTACCATATACTTTTCCAACTACTCTGGCTAAAAATCTACCATACGATGTCATAAAGCATAAAGATATTTGACGTTTCGCACACTCACCCATTAGTGCAGGACTTGCACCGGAATAACCAAAAGTGACAATACCTTCTAAATTATGCAGTGGAATCTTTCCTAATTGCTTATCTTGATTAATTACTACGACTGTCTCTCCATCAAGTGAAAGATAAGAGTCTGGAGTTGTAACATAAAGCGTGTTAAGTAATTTCTTCACATTCATCTTCCTTTAGCATTTGATTTAAATAGACATCTACTCTTTTGTTTTTACATAACATGGGCAAGCAGATATTAAGTAATGAACAAGCTTTACAATTCTTTTTAGGTTTCACCTTCGGCGTATATCTTCGGTTATAATATTGGTGCATCTCTTTAAACGTCTGTATAACTTTATTCCGCATTTCAGGTGTAAAATTTACTTTTACTCTGCGTCTAATTTCTCCATAGTACAAATACCCTGAATCTATGTTACAACAAAGCATGTCCTCTAGACATATAGCTTGAGCAGTAAGTTGAAGGCTATCCATATCATTAATTTTAGGCCTGCCTCTTTTATACTCGATCGGACAAGGAAGGTATTTACCCTCTCTTCCATATAATACGACACCATCTTGGGAACGATGAAATTCCACCACATCGCAAACACCATACACACCTAAATTTGCCGAAAAAACTGGCATTCCTCGTGTAATAATGATGTCCCCCCGGGTTTCCGTTTTTAAGGAATCATGAGCTGTTCTATGCATTAAACTACCTTCAACAGTCCTAACATTATCTTCCCATTGCTGTTCTATATAGATTAATGCCCATTGCCTTTTACAAAACTCGAAATGTTGTATACCTGCAAGACTAAGATATTCTTCTTCCCGGTACATTTTAACACCAGCCATATTTATATGATACCAACGGATAGATATGCTGATTGACGTTAATATTAAAAAATTTATTTTTTCTTCCGTATAAATATTTGTGTATTATATACTGCAAACAATGTAAAAAAATCTAAAGAGCAATAACAAACTTACAAAATCATTTATTTATGTATAATTATAAGTTCTCATTATAAATGGTCCTGATGAATTATTGGCAATGATGACTTAATTATGATAATTGTAATTAATAGGATTTCAAAGGCTATTACTATCAACGATAATTGATGTAGCATGTTATTTTAAAAAAATGATAGCACATTTTTTTAATAATTACCATAATTTGATATAAATTTTCAATATATGACTAAGTTTTTCGGAACTTCATAATAAATACTTCGTCTTTATATTATAGATGGGAGGGGTAGGTATGAAAAAGGGAAAGCTGCTTTTCGTCCTTCTTTATATCACCATATTTTTCTTTCATGCACCAGGAGCCAATTCTGCCAATGCAACAACGGAACATCCCGCTGCATTGGCACAAATTCCGGCTGAAGCAGAATGTTCCGTTTTAAATGATAAAACAGCATTAGTCAATAATCCTACAAATGAAGATAAAGACATCATTATACAAAGACCAAGCATAAGGGAAAACCAACAACTGGACCATCCCATGCTGATTCCGGGAAGGCTCGATATAGACCCGAAAATGATAATTCCCGGCAATCCCTTGATAGATCCCCGTATGCTAATAGACACAAATGGCAATAAATTACTGATTCAATATGAAATCAGAATTCCTGAAAAAGAGTAACTATCATAGTATGCACTGAACAGGCTGTCCTGATGAAAACGGATCAAAGATAGTGTTCTGCCAGTATTCCAAGGTTGTTGGAAACCAGTCATTCCATTCTTTTGCCCGGGTGTACTGGCAACAGACAAAAAGCAATACGGAAAGCGCAAAGTATGCATCCAGATAACGGCGGTTTGCTTTTCCGCGGACACTTTCCCACCCTTTAAGCATTACCTGCTGCTCTGCCTGGTCTGGCGAAGCGCTTATGAGCCCGCCAATATCCATGTATGAATATGTATACCCGGAAAGGGACCAGTCAATAAGCCCTATCTTTTCGCCTGTCCAAATCAGGTTGCCAAAGCCCGGATCAGAGTGGCATATTAATTTCATATCACTTTCACTCATTTCATCCATAATACAGGAAACAGTTTCAAGAGCTTTTATCACGCTTCGAATAGCTTTCGCAGGAATATATTCCGTTGCCTGCTCTGCCCTTACAACGAGTTTTCCTATAAGTTCCTGGTCATAAGAAAAGCGCGGGAATGAGTATAAACCGGGATTGGCCTCAATCTCCTGCCTGAGCATTGCTAATGTCTGCCCTGCAGAAAACAGGATTTCTTCAGTACGCTCTACACGTTCCAGGGATTCTCCTTCTACCCAGCTTAACAGGCTGACGAGAGTCCCATCAGAAAGCCGCGCAACTATATCGCCTGATACAGTTTTTACAGGTTTTTGCACAAGAATGTCTGTTTGCTCCGCCAGCGTCTCAATAAGGCCTAATTCGCCTCTCAATAACATCTCTGTTTCACCGCCGAAAACCGTCAGGTCAAAACCCTGAACAGGTTTTTTTAGCCTTAAGCAAAAAGACTGCCCATTGTGATCCACCCGGTACGTACAGTTTTCATTATGCCTAAGCTGGGTAACCTCAGCGTTTTTAATACCATATAAAGATAAAGCTTCATTAATAAAATCACTCATAATTTACTCCTTTGCTTAATAGAACGCCCAAAACAGTTTCAGCATATTTTAGTGTAATCAATTAATAACGCATCTCCTGTAGAAGTATGTGTTCATTATGTCTCTCCACTCTCTGGCATCTGCCATCTGCATTTCAAGCCTGTTGCTTACAACATTGAAGTAGACTTACACCTGTTACGCTTACTGATGACCGGTCAGATACTTTGTACAGTGTAAGACTTGGTGATGACTGCATATCCACATATAATCAATACATATTTGATAGATTAATGATATTATACCAAATTATAGTATAAAATCCCAAATGATTTTGTGCAAAATGACAAATATCATTTGTTCTGGCATCTCTTGCACACTTTTATTTTTCTTCCGTCTCCTGTTATAACCTCATATAGGAGTTTTATACCTGTTGTCTTGCAGATTGGACATGTTCCTCTGCCCCGCAGGGGCAGTCTCCACAATTTTTTTCCTCTATGATCCTTTGTCGCCATAATTTTTCCTCACTTTCTTTTAAATTGGCAGATTTAAATAAATCACTGTAAGGGGGATAATTGGTTACTTCTTTATTATTTTGTATGTCAGGAATCTGTACAGAATGCCTTTTCCTGACGAATTATTCTTCTGATGCTCTGTTCAGAAAGGTAATAAATCCGGGAAAGTTCAGGGACTTTAATTCCGTTCTCATACTTTTTATATATTTCACTGTTCCTCTTTTTAAGACTTTCCCTGGTGCCGCTTTTTTCTCCCCAAAGCCTCTTTTCCCCGTTCTTTCTGGGGATATAGACATATACGCCGTCTATAAATTCCTGGATAGTATTAAGGACATGTTCGGGAAATATTTCATCCGCTTTCAAATACTTCATACAGCCTTGCTCCTCCTGTATTTATGGTGAAGCAAAGACTACCGTTGCTGGCTTATTGCACAAAAAAGCTGCAGACGGAAAGTGTCTGCAGCTTCTTTATATATGGATACACCGAGATCATAAGATAACGTTGCTTAAGTTGCGATAGTTAAAAAATAAGCTATAAGATAGTTAAGTTAACATATGATTTATGTCAATGCCAATAAAGGTTGTCAAGTACTTTGTTTCAGGCGGTAAATATTGAGGTTATCTTATGAAAACAAGCTCCGGGCAGAACACTCCCTGACCTGGATTCAGTAGTCTTTGCCAAAGTAATAAATATCTTTCTTGTCATCATAAGAATCCCTCCTGTTCATTTAACTGTAGTTTCGCAGAAAATGTTACCATATATTAACTGAACGTTCAAGATAAAAAACAATTATGAATTGTTTTCAATCAATACATGCTTCCGTCAAGGCCGTTTATAAGTTCAATGCCGGATACTTTGCCGTTTCTGATAAGATAAACAACGCTCTTTGTACTGTCTTTTGGCGTAAAGGAATAAGCACGGTCATATTCGCTGAACCAGGCTTCATCATCATAACTGATACTATCCAGCTTCCTGAGTTTTTCCTTCAGGTTTTTTGTCCAGTGATCCAAAAGTTTTTCCTCCGTATCCCCGACAGCTACTCCTGCGGCTGCATAACCCTCCTTTTCGGTACGGATTGTTGTTACTGTATACACACCTTCATAAGGATTCAAAATAGTTACGTTCAGGCTGTCGCTCTCTATAATAAAACCTTTACCGAAACTTTCAGCCACAAAGTGTTCCCTGCTTTTCTCAATAAGACTACAACCAAACGGGAAATCCACCGGGTACGTGGTTAAGTATATACTGAGCCCACTTTCGGGTATAAACAATCCAAACAATTCAGACTGGTTCTTTCCATGGCCCATCATATAACATATATGTTGCCGGATTACATTTTCTTCTTCATCCGAAAACTTTTCTATCAGTGCAGTACTGTAAAATGTGCGGTTTTGCTCCCATTGCCGCATTACAATATCGGACAGTCCTTCCGCATAAGCGCCGTCTGATGTAAGGAATGCTTTTCCTATGTAATAGTCCCGGTAAACCTGGTCAGTGCCGTCATCATACACATCACTTACTGCGGCACTATTCAGGGCTGCCCACAGGGAATTCCACCAGGTTGTATTTTTGCCATAAGTTTTTTCAAATTCCTGCCATGTGTCATAAGTGAAATTTTCAAGGCAGGGAAGCAGTTTATAGGCACTCACATATTCACCGGCAAGTATTTTTTGCATATAGTCATGAAGATTTCCTGTGGACACAGAATAAAATCCAGGAGATTCCGGTACAGAACCAGATGGCAAGAAGCTCCTCAGTGTGGCCTTATCATGGCCGAATAAGCTTTTCACAAAGTCAAGGGCAACCCGTTCCGGCTCAAGCCTGTCCAGATTCTTACCTGCCTTGCACTCTTCCTGCAGCATGGTATAGTACACATCTGAAGGAATACCGTTTTTATCCGGAAAATATGGATATATGTATCCATACTGATCCTTCCACCGTTCAACGCACCAAATGCCGTCAATACCCTGTTCTGCGGGTTGAGAAAGGATAAGCGTCCAGACCTCATCCCTGCTGCCGTTATATTCATAATATGGATAGTAATCAACAAATATATGATTGCTGTCATAAGTGTATTCCCTGTCCCAGAATTCCCTGTCGCTGTAGGGTTCCAGATCATTTCGCGTAACAAAGTCATCTTTTATGGCTATACATTTTTCATTCAGTTCAATCCATGACTTCCACTCATCAGACTGCTCATCCAGCCCGTCCTCGTGATAAAACTGTACATCAGTAGGAATAAACCAGCCATAGTAATAATTATCATCCCTGGCGAAGAAACTTTGCCCGCTTCCGTCAGAACACAGAAACTGCTCGTATTGGGCTTTATTGTAACGTACAATGGAAAATATGTACCCGGCATAACCGTCAGGATATTTCTTCTTAGCTTCCTCAAAACTCCTTTTCTCATAAACGGAAATCAAATATGTATCTTCATATGTTTCCCATTCAGGATCAGTGACAATAATTACGTCATCAATTATGTCATTGGGAATTGATATGGCAAGACCATACTTCTCATAAATAGTGAATTTTTCTTTTTGTTCCTGCAATTCGTCCTGGTTGCCGGTTTCCTGCCCGTCAGGTTTGTTAGTTGCCGTACAGGCAGTAAAAATCAACAGTGATATTACGGTTAACACCAAAACAACATACTTTATTTTTCCTGAATTCATGTTAATGTAACCTCGCAATCGGCTAGTCTTTTCCTGGATTAGACGTAAATTTATCCAAAAAGTTCACAATGAATATTTTATATATATATATGCTAAAGCTAATATAAATACAGAATTCACTAAGGAGTTGATAGATTTGTTTAAACATGAAAAGAACCTTCTACATGAAGTTAGAGTAGATGCACCAAACGCGAATTATGCAGCTATGTTGCAGGAACAACTTGGTGGACCTCAGGGCGAATTGAAAGCAGCACTACAGTACCTTTCTCAAAGTTTTCGTATAAAGGACCCCGAAATTAGGGATTTATTTCTTGACATTGCTTCTGAGGAATTAAGCCATATGGAAATGGTCGCTACTACCATAAATTTACTTAACGGTCATGTAGTTAATGCAAATAATGCAACAATTGGTAATATAGAAGCACACGTATTAACAGGACTTACCCCTATGTTATGCAATGCATCAGGCTATTTATGGACTGCTGCCTATGTAAATGAGACTGGTGACCTTGCAGCCGACATATTGTCCAATATCGCAGCAGAACAGAGAGCAAAAGTTGTTTATGAATATCTCTACAGGCAAATCAACGATAAAGGCGTAAGGGATACAATCGACTTTTTACTAAACCGTGAAGAAGCCCATAATACTATGTTTAGAGAAGCGTTTAATAGAATTCAGGATACCGGTTCATTAAAAGATTGGGGAATTACAAAAGACTCTAAGTTGTATTTCAATCTTTCTACACCGGGTGGCCAGTTCTTTAATGCTAATAACCCGCAGCCAACAAGTTTTAATACTCCAAATAAAAATAGTCACTAAATTTAAGACTTTACAGATAAATGAGAAAGGCTCGTGAACCAAACGAGTCTTTTTCTATAATAAAAACCCTTGGAACGTAGTGTTCTCAAGGATTTTTATTTGGTGAGCCATCCGCGACTCGAACGCGGGACACCTTGATTAAAAGTCAAGTGCTCTACCTCCTGAGCTAATGGCCCATCATTACTTAGATGATAATGTGGTGTTCACGCCACACAAGTATAGATAATACATCCATAAAACATATTTGTCAACACTTTTTGACCGTTTTAGATAATTTACAGAAATTTCTGAATTAAAACCGGAGACGGAAACAGTGTCCGCTCCGGTATACAGCATGTATCTTCCTACTAGTAAGTTAAAATCACTGCCATCAAAACCAGCGGTTCTGTTCCTGTGTTTTCAATGGAATGGCCTGCACCGTCACCGGTAAGTACGGCGTCGCCTGCAGTAACCTCCTTTAACTCCCCATTGTCATTGACTGTACCTTTGCCCTGCAAAATGTAATAAATCTCTTCTTCATCTATATGCTGATGATAACCAATTGAGCATCCGGGCTGCAGTTCAATCCTGGCACAAATTCTGCAATGACCTTTCAGTTCATCCTGTGTGAAAAGGTGGGTCATCTTGGTGATTCCATTGCCGCCTCTCATTTTCTCATTAACTTGAATTTTCATTTCCTCGGGCTTCTTTATCATGTTATGTACCTCCCTATATAATCAGTATCAACACTTTAGTAAAAATTATTATATTATTTATGCTCGTATATTACAATAGAATATGTTCAAGATAACCATCCCACTGACAACATCAGAGATAGCGTTGGATTGTGTTAAGGAGGTAATCGTGCACCTTGCCGTTGCTTGCAAGTATTCCGCACGGCTTATCCAGCGAGGCATCATTGCCATGCCAGTCAGTAACTCTGCCGCCTGCCTCATGGACAATCAGCACTCCTGCCGCATAATCCCATGGCTGAAGTATCATCTCGAAAAATCCCTCCAGTCTTCCGGCAGCAACATATGCCAGATCCAGGGCAGCAGCGCCGGAACGCCTTATGTCTCTGCAGTTCAGGAACACATCTTTCACTATGGCAAATGTTGTATCCGCCTTGTCTCGTTGATACGGCGTTGTACCAAAAGCTATCAGCGAACTTGCTATATCATCTCTTTCACTTACCCTGATTTTCTTTCCGTTCAACCAGGCGCCCTGGTTCAACTCAGCCTCATACATTTCGCCATTATACGGGTTATAAACAATACCGTAGGTAAGCTTTCCTTCAAGCACAAGGGCCAGTGATACAGCTGCGTGCATATAATAGTGTATCATATTGCTTGTACCGTCAACAGGGTCCAGAATCCACGCAGGTTTGTCAAAACTGTACCTGTTTGTTTCGCTTTCCTCCCCGATTATATTGCTGCCGGGAATTATACGCTTCAGTTCCTTTGTGAGGAATTCCTGTACATGGTAATCAACCTCGGTGGCAAAGTTAAAATCGCCTTCCTTTTTTACCATGTGGTCTATATGGGCTCTCTCCAGTATGATTTCCCCTGCGCTGTTTATTACATTCCTAATTTGTTGCTTTACTGAATTACTTAACATTAATCATACACCTTCTTTTAATTTATCTGTATTCAGAATATCCATGTTCGACAAGTTCACTTTTATAGTATAGAAATATATTTTATGCAATCAATCTGCTTTTAAGGAATTGTCATAATTTGCAAGAGGTTTCGAAACCATCACCAGCACCGAGCAAATCACATACAACACTATACAAAGCATGAACGGCAGCCTTCTGTCAATTTCCGACAAGGCTCCGGCTATCCATCCAAAGGGTGAAGAAATGCCCAGCATAATTACGGAAATAAGCCCAACTATCCTTGCCCTTTCATTAGGGTCAACAAACAGGACCAAAAGGGAATCCCTGCGGGGCATCAGTATGGCAAATCCAAAGGCTTCACACAGCATATAAACAAGCAGGGTTCCATAGCCTTTGGGAGGGCTTATTACGAGAAAAACAGTACCAATGATGTATAATAGTCCGCCCGTTACCATAACCGGCTTGTAAGGAAGCCTGTTTATCACCGCCTGTACAGTAAATATGAATGTAAGCATGACTGCGGCGCGAATCATGGGAAAATATGCAATATATTGTTCCGGTACCAGCAGGTTTTTGTTGACATAAAGAGAAAAGAAGCTTCCTTTAACCATTGATGTGATGTTAAGCAGAGTCATAATCGCCAGTACCATCCTGGTGGACGGTGTCCGGAGTACATGGGAAAACACGTCTTTATAGCCTGCCAGCATACTGGTGATCTTCTGGCCTCTGGTCTCCTCCATCCTGCGTATACCCTGCTGTGTTTCCGTACTGAATTTATAAAGGATTATAAATTTCGATGTCATTACTATAAACGCGAAACCATAGATAATTCTCATGGCCGGTATCAGAGAAATTTTGGCCACCAAAACGCCTGCAAGAGGGGCGAAAAAAACTGCCAGAAGGCCCGATACGGTACACCAGGTGTAAATATCTACAAGATATTTCGGTGGACAGTCTTCAACCATTAGACAATTCCATGAGTTGGACGTGACCTGAAGCAATGAGTTGAATATTGCAGCAATCAAAAACCACCAGAAATTCCGCGAAAGCATCCATATGAAAGTAGGAATGGACCATGAAAGCAAATCAAAAATCAAGGTACACTTTCTTCTTCCCATTTTGTCCGTAACAATGCCGCCCAGTAATGATGATGCCACCTGAAGAATCATACCGATGGTTAATATCATTCCAATCTGCTGGTCACTAACGCCGAGAGCGTACATATACAGCGTCGCAAAAGGCGAGTATAAATGAAAAGGAATGCCCCACAGCGGTTCAGTATAAACACATGCCCTGGGGTTTCCCCTCAACTCCAGCAACGTTGCGAAAAGAGGATGACGCTTAAGTGCTGCGGTAACTTTACCTGAATCCATATCTTAGTTTCTCCCTGTATTTATGCTATTTTTTTAACAACTTGACGCTCATTTTTTAATTATATATTATTTATCGCAAATATCAAACAAGGATTCAGGTTAACGGCCAGAACTTAGCCTTCGGGAGCTATAATTGCATTTCGCAGGTTTATGTTATAAAATGTAGAAAAAAGGCGGTGACGGGCTTGGAAATCCTGAAAAAGAATAAAAATTTTACTGTATTTGATCTTGAAACCACAGGTCTTAATCCATTAACAGACAGTATTATAGAAATAGGCGCCGTAAAAGTCAGGGACGGCAGTATAACGGATTCGTTTCTGACATTTGTTAACCCGGGCCGCCCTATTCCGCCTGATGTAAGCCTCATAAACGGTATAACCGACGATATGGTCAAAGATGCCCCGGACATCTCCGAGGTGTTACCTGCATTTTTGCAGTTTGTGGGGGATGACACGCTGGTTGCCCATAACGCTTATTATTTTGACATGAAATTCCTCCAGGCTGCCGCCTGTGAACTCGGTATTGTGATAAATAACCCCGTTGTGGACACCCTTCCCCTATGCCGAAAACTATATCCCCAGTTCAGAAACCACAGGCTGGGTACCATAGCCCGGGAACTTAGCATAAACCTGGACAATGCTCACAGGGCACTTCACGACGCTGCCGCAACAGCCGGGATATTAATCAAATGTATAGAAAAACTGAACAAACAGGACGATATATAAACACGAAAATTTAAATAGGTATCGTAATCTGCAAAGGTGGTAAGACTCTCATAGTAAAAATATCTCCAAACATAATGATACAAAAAACTTAAAATTTGCAGCTAGAACAAAAACAGTAATTGAGCAAAAAATAACAGAACAAATCAAACGGTTTAATCAATAAAGCTCTGGTTAATAACCAGAGCTTTTTGTATGATGTTTAATGAGGTTTTTCAATTCCTCGTTTTTGAAACTGGCGTGCCTGAAGGGATTCGAACCCCTGACCTACGGATTAGAAGTCCGTTGCTCTATCCAGCTGAGCTACAGGCACATATGGAGCGGGTGAAGGGAATCGAACCCTCGCAATCAGCTTGGAAGGCTGATGTTCTACCATTGAACTACACCCGCATATGTGTTATCACTGATGACTTTGTTATTATAACTTGAGCTTGTTTTTTTGTCAACAGTCATATAACAGTTTTTCAGCAAGAAATTTAGATATAGCAGAGCTTATAATTAAATAATCCTTTATTAATATCTATCACAGCGTAGGATTCATTGCGGCTGCTCCTGGATTCACTGATACTGCCGGGATTAAGAAGTAAACGCCCGTTGCGTAGAATTGCGTCCGCTTTATGGGTATGTCCAAACAGTACCATATCTGCATTAACATCGTTGGCCTTCATGCAAAGGCGTTCATATCCCCATTTGATAGAATACCTGTGCCCATGGGTGATGAATATTTTAACCCCTTCATACTCCAGTGTCTTCTCAGCCATTGTATCGCCGGTCAAAAAGTCGCTGTTGCCGTAGACATACTCTGCTGCCAGGCCGGGGAACATTTCCTGAAGTTTCAGCGCGTCTCTGTAATAGTCTCCAAGATGTACCAACAGGTCCACATTGTCAGTATTTTTTATTGCCTTAACCGCATTACTCAAGTCGCCGTGTGAATCGCTAATTACCAGTAACCTCATGCTTTTGTATTACCTCACTATAAATAAAAGTACATCAGATAACCACTTTAACCAACAGTTAATCTGCTGTAACTTAATACCTGCTCTGTTTAATTAAGGGTGCCAGCCTTGCAGCAGCCGCATCAAGAGCTTTTGCCCTGTGACTTATTTTATTCTTTACTTCTTCATCCAGCTGTGCCATGGTTTTGTCATATTCCGGCACATAGAAAACAGGGTCATAGCCGAAACCTTTGTTACCCGCAGGTTCAAAGGATATATACCCGTTACATTCGCCCCTGGTGGTAAAATAAGAACCATCTTCCAATATTATAGCCACAGCACAAACAAAACGTGCCGTCCTTTTTTCAAAAGGCACGTTTTTTAATTCTCCAAGAAGCTTATTTATCCTGTCCATATCACTGGCCCCCTCGCCGGCATATCTCGCCGTCTGGATTCCGGGGGCACCGTTAAGAAAGTCTACTTCCAGGCCTGAATCATCCGCCAAAACAGCATGCCCTGTAGCATCAAAAACTGCTTTTGCTTTAATCAGGGCATTCTCCTCAAATGTTGTACCATTTTCTTCTATATCCTTATGCACACCGGCCTCTTTCATGGAAATTATCTTAAGAGGCATATATTTGAAAATGCTCTTTATTTCAGATAGTTTTCCCTGGTTTCCCGTTGCCACAACCAGTGTCTTCATATAGTCCTCCTGTATTGCTACTTATATGGTCAATCTTCCAGTACCTGTTTCTGGATATTTATCAACCGGGTTATGCTTCCTGATGCAAGCTCCAGAAGCTCATCAAGCTGAGCTTTGGTAAAGGAGGTTTGTTCGCCGGTCGCCTGGATTTCAATAAATTCACCAGTTCCCGTCATTACCACATTCATATCCACATCAGCGTGCGAATCTTCCGAATAACACAGATCAAGCAATATCCTGCCGTTCACAATACCGACACTGGTGGCAGCAACATAATCCCTGACAGGATTTTCATTTATGATCCCATCGTCCATAAGCTTCCTGCAGGCATCAACAAGTGCAACAAATGCACCGGTGATGGAAGCCGTCCGTGTTCCGCCATCTGCCTGTATAACGTCGCAGTCTATTGTAATCTGGCGTTCACCCAGAAGTTTCAGGTCGACAACATTTCTTAACGACCGGCCTATCAGCCTTTGTATCTCCTGGCTTCTGCTGCTTTGTTTTAGTTTCGAAATATCCCTGGGATTCCTGGTCTGGGTAGACCTTGGAAGCATGGAATACTCAGCTGTGATCCATCCTTCCCCGGTATCTTTTTTAAAGGGAGGCACCTTTTCTTCAACGGTGGCGGTGCATATAACCTTAGTATCCCCGGTTTCTATCAACACCGAACCTTCTGCATATTTGATATAATGCCTGGTTATTTTAACCGGTCTTAATTCATTATAATTTCTTCCGTCTTCCCTCAAGTTACTGACTCCTTTTCAAAGCTTATCATTATTCAATGTATTACCGCTTATGGCCGGTCTTACTGCAATAAACCTGGTATAAACCTTACCTTAACCGGTTGTTTCGCTGAAATTCAGCTTGCCGGCATTAAGTGGCACATTATCCCTGTTCAGTTTTCCGGATATATTGCTGCCAAATTTCAATTCAACATCATTATACCCGTTAATCCAGATAATTACATCATCAACCGTGTCAAATTCCGTCAAAGTATATACAACTGACGAAAAGATATTTACCTCGTCGCGCTCGTCTTCATAATTCAGTATATTTTCGCTAAAATCTATGATAGCAGTACCATCCCGTATCGTCAATCCAAGAATTTTTGTCCCCGCCGGCAGAACGGGATACAATCCGTAATATTCCAGTTGCTCCCGGTTTATTGCGCTGTCCACAAGGGCGTTAACAGATGCTCTTGCAATACCTTCCTGCCTGGAAATCATTCTGGTTGCAGGGACTAAATAACCATCAGCATCCTGATAGTACAGCGTTACAGGGATATAGTCGCCGTCATCATCTTCCGTAATCACAGGAACAGGCATCCCTGAAGGTGCAGGCTTTTCGATGAAGTAGCTGGAAGATTCCACAGACTTATCATTTTCATTATCATCAATTTTTTCATCTGTGTCTGTTATTTCACCGGTAACGTAACCCGAATCGTCAAGACTCTCGCCATTTTCTTCAAAATTCTCGAGTTCCATGGTAGTGTCAGGTTCGCTGGCAACATCGTCACTCTGTTTATCCGCAGCTTTGCTGCATGCACTAAGCAGTAATGCAAGCAATATAAGTAAAATACCAAGCCTTTTAGCCATTTTTTTACCCTCCTTACAATATTCTCAAAGGAATATATTGTAAGTATGGGCAAAAATACATGACATTATTATTTCCCGGCACCGCTTTGTTAAAAATATTGGTTATTTACGCAAAATATATTACCATAACAGGCGCATATAAAAAAATCATCAGAATGTAGAAAATTCCGATGATTTTTGTTGAAAAAAATCTACCCGTTTTTTATTTTATCTCCCGGAGTGCCTGAAGTATCGCTTCACACATGGCTTCAGCCGCCTTTTGCCTGAATGAAGCAGTCTGGAGCTTCTTCAATTCGGTTTCATTGCTCATAAACGCCACCTCAGCCAGAGCCGCAGGCATAGTGGTTGCTCTTAGAACACCCAGATTCGGGCGCAGGCTAATTCCCCTGTTATATGTGCCAAGCTTGCTTACCAGCCTGCTTTGCAGAATCTCTGCGAACCGGTAGCTGGAAAACGCTGGCGAAGTGGATTTGCTGAAACACAGTACTTCAGTGCCGCTGGCTGTGCCGGGGCCTGAATTGTTATGAATGCTTATAAACAGTGAAGCATTAAGTTTATTTGCTATATACGCCCTTTCCAGGATACCCACAAAGGTGTCGTCATCACGTATCAAATATGTATTGACTCCTCGTTCCTCAAGCAGTTTATTGAGCCTTATTGCTATATCAAGATTCAAATCTTTTTCCTTGGTTCCTCCGAAAGTTGCTCCCGGCTCGGTACCGCCGTGGCCCGGATCTATTACTACCAGTTTATCAGCCTTTGAAGCAGGCTTCAAAATAGTAACAGCCGTATCATTGGCTTCCGGCCTGCCAAAAATATTATATTCCAGCTTCTCTTTTGCAATAAAGGAAATACGTGTATTTCCCGTGGATGTAATTCTTTCCACTTTTATGCTGTCCAGGTAAGTATCATTGATCTTAAGTGTGCCGCTGCCCAGGTTTGCCTTGCTGCTGGGAAATTCTATGCTGAATATTGTTCTTGAGGAGTTGTACCTGGAAGTATAATACTTATCCAGCGAATCCTTTCCCCCGGTCAGCTGAACACCCTTGATGGACAGGAAATACCTGTCTCCCGAACGGGTATATGTTAAGTTCTTTAATGTCGGTTCCTGTACAAATATGCTGAATCTTCCGTTTATATCTGAATGAAGGTAGTCATACTGTCCGTTAAGGTCAATTACAACCCTTGTGGTAGTGTTGGAAAATTGTGCATACCTGATCCTCTTAATAAATTTGGAATTGACATTGATAGTCTTTTCGCCGGCGGAAATATAGGAACCCCTAAAATCTATAACTATTCTTTCAGGATTGGTAAGGCGTGAAATGTCATAACTGGTATACCCTGAAAGGTCTATCTGTACAGTGTCCTTTGAACTTGTAGTCCTGTAGGTGATATTTATGCTGTCTCTTCCCCCGTCACCTCTGCTGGGCAGTTCTGTCCTGCCGTCAAGGTCTCCTTTAAGATCACTGTTATCTGTAATGTCATCATTGCGGTTGCCGCTGCTTCCGGCAGGTTCTTCTACGGCAGGTTTCTCAGCAGGCGCTGGGGTTGTCTTCTGACTGGACTTAAAAATACTTATAAAGACATACCTGTTGTTTTTCTTAATGTCGTATTTGGCATCATTCTTTATATCCACTGCCACCCTTGCGGTCGTGGAATCAAACTGGGCATATCTTATCTCAGTGATGTTTCCGTTGCTTACGGGAACCTTTTTTGTTCCTCCGGACCATTTCGTATTTGGAAAATCTATGGCAAGGGTATAATAACCACTTCTGTCAAGGGTAAAAGAGTTAAAATCCTGCCCTTTCGCAAGGTAAATGATTATCTGATCCATGCCGTCTGACTGAACATGAACCACGTTTGTCATGGTATTCATGTCGGTATTGGCATATACGGAGGATTGAAATATAAATGACAGGATAATGGCAGCAATAATAATTACTGTCCGTTTTTTGTACATAAATCCCGACCTCACCAATTTTATCTTTTGTGTTGACAATATTATACTATAGAAATCGACAAAAAATACCGTTTTTACAGCAGTTTAATCGGATTGTAATTAAAATGTAAAGTTTTTCTCCGTTTATTGCTATTTTTCTTTTTCCATCCCGAAATGATTATACGCCAATCGGGTAGCCATCCGTCCCCTCGGGGTTTTATCCAGGAAACCAAGTTGTAGCAGGTAGGGTTCATAAATATCTTCAATGGTTTCCGCCGATTCTCCTATACATGCTGCCAATGTTTCCAGGCCTACCGGTCCGCCGTCAAACTTCTGTATAATACTAAGCAGCAATTTCCTGTCCACTGCGTCCAAACCTCTTGAGTCCACTTCAAGCTGTTTCAGGGCTGAAGCAGCAACTTCACCTGTAATTACCCCGCTATATTTTACTTCGGCAAAATCCCTCACTCTCTTTAGAAGCCTGTTTGCCACCCGCGGTGTACCCCTGGAACGCCTTGCAATTTCCTCCGCTCCGCCGTCATCTATGGAGATGTTAAGAATCCCTGCGGACCTTTTAACTATCTTTTTAAGTTCATCAACAGTATAAGGGTTTAACCTGTTTATGACACCAAACCTGTCCCTTAAAGGAGATGTCAGGAGTCCTGCCCTTGTGGTGGCGCCTATCAGGGTAAATTTCGGCAGGTCAAGGCGGATTGAACGGGCACTGGGCCCTTTTCCGATGATGATATCCAGGGCGTAATCTTCCATGGCAGGATACAATATCTCTTCCACAGTCCTGTTAAGCCTGTGGATTTCATCTATGAAAAGCACATCATAATTTTCTAGGTTTGTCAGGATTGCAGCAAGATCACCTGGTTTCTCGATGGCGGGACCGGAAGTGATTTTTATGTTTACACCCATTTCATAAGCGATTATGTATGCCAGGGATGTTTTTCCCAAACCAGGCGGTCCGTATAACAATACATGGTCCAGGGCTTCATTCCTTCTTTTTGCCGCTTCTATGAAAACCAGAAGATTTTCCTTTACCTTTTCCTGCCCGATGTATTCAGCCATGGTCCTGGGCCGCAGATTGCTTTCATCAAAATCTTCCGGCCTTGCTTCGTAGTCAATTATTCTCTCAAATTCCATTACTTGATTCCTCCAGTTAATCAGCTTTTGTATTTTTCACTTTATCTCCCCGCCGCCATGGCCCTCAGGGAATTTCTTATTATATCCTCCAGTTGCATGTCTCTTGAAAAGACTGAAGCAACTGCCTTGTTGGCCTCCATGGCCGTATAACCCAAAGCCATGAGCGCCCTGACCGCTTCCTGGAACAGGTTGTCATCAGTGTGTGGCGTACCTTCAGAAACAGGTTCCTTAACCAGCTGCTCTTTTTTCAGCTTGTCCTTAAGCTCAAGTATAATTTTCTGGGCAAGCTTTTTGCCTACTCCAGGCGCTTTTGTAAGGGCATTGATGTCATCATTCAAAACAGCCAGAATAAACTGGGTCGGGCTGACAGCGGACAAAAGTGCCACAGCTGCCTTTGGTCCTATGCCTGACACCGTAAGCAGCATTTCAAATACAGCAAGCTCATCCTTTCCTGAAAACCCATACAAATCCATAATTCCTTCACGCAGGTAAAGGTAAGTATATACCATAACCTCCTGGCCTTCACCGGGCAGGTCTGCCTGGGTAAAGGTAGATGTATATATACGGTATCCGATGCCGTTATTGTCAATGATGATATAATTAAGGTCCTTAGCGGCCAGTTTGCCCCTTATGTATTCATACATGCCTTTTCCTCCCGGATAATTCACGGTTCATTTTCATATTCCGTTTAAGGTCTCAATCCTGTTCATCCTGTACGAGTTGGCATGGCATATGGCTACTGCAATGGCATCTGCCGCATCGTCAGGTTTCGGGATTTCCTTTAAGTTCAAGAAAATTTTCACCATTTGCTGTACCTGTTGCTTTGTTGCCCTTCCGTATCCCACGATGGCCTGCTTTACCTGGAGGGGTGTATATTCAAACACTTCGGCTCCTGACTTTGCTGCCGTAAGAAGTACCACTCCCCTTCCATGGGCTGCAGCGATGGCAGTCTTGATGTTCTTGTTGAAAAACAGTTCTTCAACGGATATGGCATCGGGCTTGTATTTTCTCACCAGTTCGTCCAGCTTCTCCGAAATGTCCAGCAGCCTTTGGGGAAACAGGGTTGACGGCTTTGTTTCAATAACACCGTAATCTATAATCGAAAATTTGTTCTTTTCATATTTTATTATACCATAACCTGTTATGGCAAAGCCGGGATCAATTCCCATTATGATCATTTTGTTGCAGCCCCTTGTTTATTTTGCATTATATTATTAAACTATCATTAATAAAGTTGGTAATTTATTATATTCGTATCTGTTGCATAATTATACATTGTGATGTATAATAATAAAAAAGAATATTGGATAAAAATTTCCTTTAAATCGACACCAATATTCTAACATACATAGGGAGGTTTTTGTATGAACCAAAAGGAAAAAGTTATTCTTGCATATTCCGGCGGTCTGGACACCTCGATAATAATTCCCTGGCTGAAGGAAAACTATGACTATGAAATTATTGCAGTGGCCGTGGATTTAGGCCAAGGCGAAGAACTGGAACCCCTGAGGGAAAAGGCAATAAAAACCGGAGCCAGTAAAATATATATTGAAGATTTAAAAGAGGAATTTGTCACCGACTTTATTTTCCCAACTTTAAAGGCCCATGCCATTTATGAAGGCAAATATTTGCTTGGTACCTCCTTTGCCCGTCCCCTGATAGCAAAACGCCTGGTGGAAATAGCCCGCCAGGAAGGCGCCACTGCCATAGCTCACGGGGCTACAGGAAAAGGCAATGACCAGGTAAGATTTGAGCTTACAATAAAAGCCCTTGCCCCGGATTTGAAAATAATAGCCCCATGGCGTATATGGGACATAAAATCAAGAGAAGAGGAAATAGAATATGCTCAGGCCAGGAACATACCTGTGCCGGTAACAAAGGAAGACAATTACAGCATGGACCGGAACCTGTGGCATTTAAGCCATGAAGGAGCAGACCTGGAGGACCCCTGGAACGAACCCAATTATGAAAAAATCTTAAAGCTCATGGTCCCTCCCGAAAAAGCACCTGACAAGCCTGAGTATGTTGAGATTGAATTTGAAAAGGGAATCCCTGTTTCAGTCAATGGAAAAAAGCTTTCCCCTGTTGGACTTATAGAAGAGCTTAACAAGATTGCCGGCAGAAATGGTGTAGGCATTGTTGATATGGTGGAAAACAGGCTGGTAGGCATGAAATCAAGAGGCGTCTACGAAACTCCCGGCGGTACCGTATTATATGCTGCCCACAGGGAGCTGGAACTTTTGTGCCTTGACAGGGACACCCTGCATTACAAGGATCTCGTGGCACAGAAATACGCTGAACTGGTATATTACGGCCAATGGTACTCAACCCTCAAGCAGGCCCTTGACGCCTTTGTGGATTACACACAGCAAACTGTTACCGGAACAGTAAGGATGAAGCTTTACAAGGGCAACTGCATGCCTGCAGGAGCGAAATCCGATTATTCATTGTACAGCATGGAGCTTTCCACCTTTGGCAAAGATGAAGTATACAACCAGAAAGATGCGGAAGGATTTATAAACCTCTTTGGATTGCCCATGAAGGTAAAGGCTCTGACAGACGAGAAAAACAAAAAATAGCTGCTTTTTGCCGGCAGTGGAGGGAAAATACAATGAAGTTATGGGCCGGAAGGTTCAGCAAAAGTACTGATAAATCTGTGGACGATTTCAACTCGTCCATCAGTTTTGATCAAAGATTATACAGGCAGGATATAGAGGGCAGCATTGCCCATGCCAAAATGCTGGGGCAACAGGGCATCATCAGCATGGAAGAATCGGAAACCATCCGGAAAGCTCTCCGGGAGATCCTCGCTGATATTGAAAACGGAAAAATAGAGTTTGAAGTGGATGCCGAGGATATACACATGAATATCGAGAAAATCCTCATATCCCGCATAGGTGATACCGGCAGGAAGCTGCATACAGGCAGGAGCAGAAATGACCAGGTGGCTTTGGATATCAGGATGTATCTTAAGGAAGAAATCCGGGAAATAAAGAAGCTGCTTATACACCTTTGCGAGACTGTTATTGGCATCTCGGAAAAACACCTGGATACAATAATGCCGGGATATACTCACCTGCAAAGGGCCCAGCCCGTTACACTGGCCCACCATATGATGGCATATTTTCAGATGTTAAAACGTGATATAGAACGGCTTAATGACTGCTATAAACGGACAGATACCATGCCCCTTGGTTCAGGAGCCCTGGCAGGCACCACTTATCCCTTTGAAAGGAACATGGTTGCCGCAGAACTCGGGTTCTCGCAAATTACAGAAAACAGCATGGATGGTGTAAGTGACAGGGATTTTGTCATTGAACTTGCAGGGTGCCTTTCAATACTGATGATGCACCTCAGCAGATTCAGCGAAGAACTGGTTTTATGGTCCTCCCTGGAATTCGGCTTTGTTGAAATGGATGATGCTTTCAGTACAGGCAGCAGCATCATGCCCCAGAAAAAGAACCCTGATGTGGCTGAACTGGTAAGGGGCAAGACCGGCAGGGTCTATGGCAACCTGATTGCCCTGCTGACGGTGATGAAATCGTTGCCTCTCGCCTATAATAAGGACATGCAGGAGGACAAGGAAGCCATATTTGACTCAATAGACACGGTAAAAATGTGCCTTCCAGTATTCACTTCCATGCTGGCTACCATGAAAATAAACAGGGAAAACATGTATAAGGCTGCAGGCACAGGTTTTACCAACGCAACGGATTTGGCTGACTATCTGGTTAAAAAAGGCATCCCATTCAGGACATCCCATGAAATAGTCGGGAAAATGGTTTCGTATTGCATTGAAAACAACAAAACCCTGGAAAACCTTAGCATGCAGGAGTTTCATGCGTTTTCCCAGGTTATTGGTTCCGATGTGTACGAAGCATTAAGCCTGGAAGCCTGTGTTTCCCGCAGAAACCTGCCTGGCGGCCCGGCAGCTGAAGCGGTGAAAAAAACGATCGAAAATGCCAGGCAATTTATAGAAAATCAAAGGGAGGATTAAAACAAAAAAACATATAGCATTAAGTAAAATTAAAAAAGTCGGTATTTTTACCGACCTTTTATTTTTTGTTTTATTATTTTATGTTTTTCAGCATAAAAGTTACATACGCTTGACTTTTTTATCAAGAGCCCTTCCGAAACTATACCATGAATCACGCAGTTTATACCTTATCTCTTCATCCATTGTGCGCTCGATTATATCATTTAAATTCCTTCTCATCTCAATATATTCAGAAAGTTCAAATTCTTCTTTCTCCAGTAGTTTATCCATTTCCTCAATCCATTCCCGGAGAAGTTCCGAACCCATGTAATTTTGCGTTATTTTTCTTTTTAAATGTGATATGACAAGCTTGACAGCTTTTTTCTTTACATCATTGTCCGTAAGAACCTTTTTCTGCCTTTTTGCCATTTCATACACTCCTTAAAAAGTTTTAAAAATGTTACTGAAAAACATAAAAAAGTCCGGCCAGTAAGCAGATGAACAAACTCTTCTGTTAACTTGCGACACATGGATTAAAAAAAGAGAGAGAGCTCTTTAGTAAAATTATACCACATATATTACTATGTGTAAACTCAGGTAAATTTCAGCGTCTAGTGGTGCTAATAAACTATAAGCTTTCGTTCGCCCAGCTTTTCCATATTAATCATTGTTTCTTTACCGGAGGGTACAGTCACGGTATCCGGGTTTCCGTCACTTATGTACTGTTCTTCCCTGGATAAACGTTCAAGCCACCAGGCAAGGTCGCAATCCACACGGTCTAATCCCGTGGCTGTTACCCTGTGTAACGCCATTGGGTCGAAATTGCTGCTGAACGGTGAGGGCGCAGGATCCCAACCAACTTCAACAATGGATTCCAGTTCATATGTTACGCCGTTGTACTCACCGCTGTACAAATACTGTCTGAGTTCTTTAGGTGGCCTTTCCCCATACGGGAGGGCAAAATGTTTCATTGTATAACCCGGTAAAATCTCCAGTATTTTAAAGCAATTGCCGCCAATTTCCTCCTGAATTTTCCGGCTATCGCCCAATTGGCTCAGTTTTACATGACTAAAAGTGTGATTCCCTATCTCAAAGCCTTTGTCAATGAGATAACTTAACCTTTCGTTAATACTTCCTTCTCCCGGGAAAGTATTAAGCCCCAGGTTGACATAAAATATACCTGTCAAACCGAAGTCCGGGTGCTCCTTATAAAACTCTTCCATTATTCCTACCGCAGAAAGTTTGTTGGCTGTTAACCGGCCGTTTTCAATGACAAGATTGAACTGTCCCGCTGACCCGTCATCAAAAGTAAAGACTATGGGCTTGCATCCTGCCTCAACATTAATATTGCCATTTATGTAATCACTTAAACTTATCAGCCTGTATTCTTTTTCATAAAGCTCTTCCAGCAATTTTCTGAAATCACTGAAAGTGGTGGTATATAACCGGTCTCCTCCCTTATATTCCTCTATAAAATTATGGAACATCACAATCATGATTTTTCCTGACTCATCAGGTTTAACAATATTATAATCTATTTCCTGCTCTTCATTTGTTTTTCCCGTATTTTGGCTTCCTATACCTTCAACGGCATCCGGACTGTTTGTAGTTGTATCTTCAAAATCCTGCCCGTCTTTACCTGAATAATTCTGCTCATTTTCCGTATCCGTCACATTTTGTCCACCGTCTGCCTTTTGACCGTTTTGAGCTCCGTTTTCGTCAGCCGGTTCATTTACTTGTTCACCATTGGTATTCCCAGGATTCCCGGTTCCCGAAAAATCCTTCTGAATACCTGCCCCACAACCCACTAAAAATGCCAACAAAAGAACAGTTACACTTAACCTCAACAGAATACCTTTTTTCATTTGTTTATCTCCTTATATTCGGGTGTTTTTTTACTTAATTATAACTTTCCTGCGGATAATAAACAATAACCAGGGGATATGGTATCTAAATCCAATATCAAAATATATCATCTATTAAAAAAATCTTCGCGTCTTTATTCTATTATATGTTCATATTATTTTATGTAGTAGATCAAAATCACATTATTTCTTAACAGGTGAGTTAAAATAATGCACATTTTCTTAGTCAAAAAACGTAAATTTTACGCTATATTACTGATGTTTGCCATTTTTGCCACAGCAACGGCCATACTCGTAAACTTCTCATACAGTGCAGCACCTGTAAACAGCGGCTTTATCCAGGAAGTTTCCGTTATAATAGAAGAACTTATAAATAAAAGAAACGAAGCGGTTTTGAATAACGATACTGAAACCTTGTCCTCATTCTATAATAAAGATGTACGGTATGGTTTGTGGGCTTATGAACACCAGGTAAAAAAGACCAGGTATCTGCACCAGTGGGCTGAAAAACAGGGTGTTAAATTCACATCAATAAAAACGGAACCCCGGATTATAACTCTTAAGGAAAAGGGCAACGGCTTTACCAGTTATTTTAACACAACCACCATATATGAATACAGCTATGAAGATACTCCTGACATCACAAACCTCTTCCGGATCGGTGCAGAATACACTATTGAAATCCAGCCCCACAAAGGTGAATGGGTCATTGTAAGGGAATGGTATTCAGATCCTTTTGCTGATGCCATAAATCCTGACAATCTTGAAAATGATGACCTGAAAACATACCTCCTGGCCCAGAAACAGCCTGATTATTCGGCTCTTAACGACAGGCGGAAACAGGCAGTGGAATACGCGGACAAATACTGCGGACTGGCAGGAACTGAAGAAACCGGTTACTCATATAATAAGAAATATAAGAATTACAACCCCTTAGGCGGTGACTGCGCTAACTTCGCCTCTCAAATTTTGCATGAAGGAGGCGGCTTTCGGAAAACATACACGTGGAATTATGATAAGGACGGCAGCCAGGCATGGATAAATGCCCAGGCATTCAAATCTTATCTCATCTACAGCGGCAGAGGTAGTGTCCTGGCTTACGGTCCTTATGAAAAGGTGTTTAAAAACTCCTTCAAACTCCTTCCGGGAGATATCGTAGCTTATGAGGAAAAAGGCAAAGTAAAGCACATATCCGTTGTCACAGGTTCAGACAACAAGGGATATGTGCTGGTAAACTGTCATAATATTGACAGGTACAGGGTTCCCTGGGATTTGGGATGGAGTGATAAGAATATCAGGTTCTGGCTTATTCGTGTACACTACTAGACGCCACCTGTCTGCCTCCCACAGGGCAGACCTTTATACATATACCGCATACAGAACCTCTCCCGATAAGCTTAAACTTGTCATTGAGATATTCGCTGCACGCACGGGGGTCCAGTATATGCTTTCTCTCACAGCCCAGGTACCATGCATTCCCGGTTAGGGCCATAGCAGGGCAGCTTTCCACACATTTTTTGCAGTTTCCGCAAGCTTCCTTTATTTCCACATCTACTGATACAGGCAGTTCCATATCGGTAAGAAGTGTCCCCAACCTTACCCTCGGTCCATAGTCCTTGTGGATAAACAGGTTGCTTTTGCCTATCCAACCAAGGCCTGCCTTAACGGCGGCAATTTTATGGGAAAATATGCCGCTGTATTCGACCCCCACATTATGAACAGTTTGCGAAGCCGGAACAGCAAGGGCGTTGTATCCTCTTTCCTGTATATACAAAAGCCCTTTGAGGGTTATCTGGTCAATCAGGGTATTTACAGTCCTGTAATGGTGGAAATACGTATAAGTGGGACCGTCGGTGATTTCATTGATAATGGAATCTGAAAGCCTGATTCCTACCGTTATGGCATATTTCAAAGGTTTCAGGCTGTTATCTAAATATTCGTCCACTCTGGAGCAGCCTATGAATGTGGCCCCCCACTCTTTGAGCTTGTTCAGTAATTCAGTATGATTATCCATAAATTAGTCTCCCTTTACATGTTTTTATCTGCTATATTTCTTGATATCAGAGCGGCTTCAGTGGACTTGAAGCTGTCTTCCGCGGAAACTGCACATTTTGCTGTGCCTCTAACCTGGTCCACAAAGGTCTGGAACAAATTTTTACCCCTTTCCGCAGGAAGTTCATGTTCACCGTCTTTGTCAATCAGTGTTGCCCGCTCGCGCAAAACCTCAACTATGCCGTCAGTACCAACAACCCTTACCCTGTCATCGCCATGGGTAGGAGCCCCTGCCGGCCTGAAATAATCAATATTGCAGGTGGCAAAACCTCCATTGGCAAGCCGGAATGTACAGATTGCCGTTACTTCAAGTTCTCCGAGACCGCTGTTGTATTTGCGGCCGTGGAAAGATTGGTCGGGAATGATTTCCTGGCCTGCCATCCATCTTATCCAGTCAATGGCATGTATTCCAACCCAGGGTATTGTCCCCCCGTATGTTTCCCTCCTGGTGTAAAAAGGCGGCCTTGTGCCCAACTTATACGATTTTTGGGCTGTTATTAAAAGAGGCTCCCCTATTTTTCCTTCCTTTACCGCGGCATAAGCAGCAGCAAACGCCGGGCTGCACCTGTATTCAAACATTGCGGCAAAATGTACACCGCTTTTTCTGTAATAATTCTCCAGATCATTCAACTCTTCGAGGGTCAGAGCCACTGGTTTTTCACAATAGCAGTTAATGCCTCTTGCCAGGACCTCTTTACTTATGGCGGCGTTAAGATAAAAATAGGGATTGACCACCGCAATGTCAGGTTTTTCCTCATCCAGCATGGTTAAAAAATCAGGATAAATTTCTGTACCAAATTCCCTTTCCAGAGCCTTTGCCAGTTCAGTACAGTCTTCATCTCCACTTCCGGGTGCAAAGCCTGCCAGAAGTAAATCCCTGTCAGCCCTTATGGCATCCAGCACCTGGTAATAATGGCCTGAACCGCCTATCTGAACTATTTTCATCAAATTCCCTCTTTCAAAAAACATTCGTTAAGAACAGTATACCAATTGGTGCTATATGCTTCAATATGCTATAATTATCAGGCAAGCTGAATTCATGGATGAAGGAGGCAGATTAATGAATATGCTGGGCTCCGGCAGAGAAGTTGCGGAAAACAAGCTTATCCTGCTCTATATATTGGACCGTGCAGCTATGAGCATTAACAGCCTGCAAATTATTAAAATCATCATGGAAAACAGGTTGATGAACTATTTCCTTCTGCAGCAACTACTCAGCGAATTGGTGGAGCAAAAAATGCTCACCACCGAAACCATTGAGAATAAGACTTTTTATAGAATAACGGAATCCGGTTCCAACACCCTTCAGTATTTTATCAGCATGATACCTTATGGTATAAAAGCTGCTGTTGACAAGGCAATTTCAGAATTGAAATCCCAGATTAAAAATGAAATGAATATAAAAGCTGAACTGGTACCTGAGTCTGAAAACCAGTTCAACGTGGAACTTTCCGTTAATGAGGAAAGTTTTCCGCTGATTAATATAAAGCTTGCTGTGGGCACCCGGAAAGATGCCCGTCTTATATGCAGCAACTGGGAAAAGTATTCCCAGGAGATCTATGCGGAAATTATAGAATCACTGCTTAAAAAGAGAGACTAAGGCAGGGTTATCTGCTTATGTTTTTCCGATTCCCTGTAGAGTATAAATTTATTGCCAATAATCTGCACAATCTCGGCACGGGTTCTTTCCGCAATATATTCGCAGACATCCCTTATGTCCTCTGTTGAGTTTTTAAGTAGTACCGCTTTTACCAATTCCCTTGCTTCAAGGGCTTCATCAAACTGTTTTATTACATTTTCACTGACCCCGTTCTTACCTATCTGAAAAATAGGTTCAATGGAATTTGCCAGTGATTTCAGGTAGCTTCTTTGCTTTCCCGTTAACATGTTTTCCTCCTGTTTACCTGATATATTCAAATTCAAAGCCTTCCAGGTTTACCGTGTCTCCCTCTTCAATACCCATTTCCTCAAGGGCATCAATGATGCCTCTGATTCTTAAAGCTCTCTGGAAATACCGCAATGACTCAAAATCATCAAAATTCACGGAACCCACCAACTTCTTTACCATGTTGCCCGTTACATAAAATACGCCGTTTTCCTTTGTCACGGTAAAGGGTTTTTCATCAGGCTCTACTGTATATTCTACTTCTTCTTCGGCTTCGTCGATAAATTTCGGGGCAGGTATCTCTTTCAGCAAATTCGCCGCACGCCTCATCAACTCCCAAATACCATGTCCCGTGGCAGCAGAAATAGGGAACACCTCGTATCCCCTGCTCTCCATTTCTTCCCTGAAAATTTCATAGTTCTCACCGGCACCGGTTACATCCATTTTATTGGCAGCGACAATTTGTTTCTTTTCCGCCAGGGCCGGGCTATATTCCCTGAGTTCCCGGTTTATTTTCTCAAAATCGTCAATGGGGTCCCGTCCTTCCACTGAAGCCACATCCACCACATGAATAAGCAGCCTGGTTCTCTCGATATGCCTTAAGAACTCATGTCCCAGGCCAATACCTTTATGAGCGCCTTCAATGAGGCCAGGTATATCCGCCAGTACAAAGCTGTTTTCCGCGTCCAGCCTTACTACGCCCAGATTTGGTTCAAGGGTGGTAAAATGGTAATTGGCAATCTTTGGCCTTGCTTCAGAAACCATGGAAAGGATGGTGGACTTGCCCACATTGGGAAATCCCACAAGGCCTACATCTGCTATAAGCTTCAGTTCAAGCAGCAGCCATTTTTCTTCGCCATCCAAGCCGCTTTGAGCAAAATTGGGGGCCTGCCTGCTGGGAGTGGCAAAATGCACATTTCCTTTTCCGCCCTTTCCCCCGGCGGCCACAATAACCGTTTCTCCTTCTTCCGTCAGGTCGGCAATTATTTTATTGGTTTCCACATTTCTGACAATGGTTCCCGGCGGTACCTTAACGATAAGGTTCTCACCGTCTTTTCCCGTCTTTCTTGCACCGCTTCCATCGCTTCCGGATTCGGCTATAAATTTTTTCTTATACCGAAAAGCAGACAAGGTCCTTAAGCTAGAATCAACCATAAAAACGACGTCTCCGCCCTTGCCGCCGTCTCCCCCGTCCGGGCCTCCCGCCGGCACATATTTTTCTCTTCTGAACGAAACCGCGCCGTTTCCTCCTTTACCTGCCTTAACGTAAATTTTTGCCCTGTCAAAAAACATATGCTTTCCTCCGTTAATGCCTTCCGACTAATATTATTATAAAACCGCCGGTAAAAAATAATCCCGGCATCAGCCGGGACCTTAATCAATCTGTTTTATGCTGTAACTATGCTTACCTGCTTTTTGTCTTTACCTTTTCTTTCAAACTTTACTTTGCCATCCTTAAGTGCGAACAATGTGTGGTCCTTACCCATTCCTACATTTTCACCCGGGTGAATCCTGGTGCCTCTCTGTCTGACAAGAATGTTACCTGCCAATACAAACTGTCCGTCTCCGCGCTTTACACCCAGTCTTTTCGATTCACTGTCACGGCCGTTTCTGGTGCTGCCTACTCCCTTTTTATGTGCAAACAGCTGTATATTTATTATCATGCTCTACACCTCCGCTTCAACAATCTCAATATGTTCTTTATATTGCCCGGCTAAATCCTTTAAGGATAAAACCATTGTTTCAAGTATTATATCCGCTTTTTCCCTCACATCCCTGTCAAGATGTTCAGGAAGAATACATTCCAGGAATCCATCTTCAATCTCAATTCCCACAGGAACGTCAAGAACTTCCTTTAGGCCCAGCACTGCTGACTGGGTCACGGCGGACACTGCAGCGCATATTGTATCAAAACCGGCATAACTGCCTTTTCTGATAAAGAAACTCTTCACTATGGTTTCGAACAATGCCGGAAATCTTATATATTCCGCATGCCCCTCAACAGTAAATCCTGCAATGCTGCCTTTGCCGTCCCTGTTTATTACTATACTGATCATAACGATATTTTTTCAATCTGCACTTTTGTATATGGCTGTCTGTGTCCTTGCTTTCTGCGGTACCCTTTCTTGGGCTTGTACTTGAAAACGATTATCTTTTTGCCTTTTCCGTGGCCAATTACCTTTCCACTGACACTAGCTCCCTCTACATAGGGAGTGCCAAAACTCATATTTCCTTCATCAGATACGGCCAGCACTTTGTCAAAAGAAACGGTTGAATTCTCTTCTGAATCCAGCCTGTCTACAAAAATAACGTCGCCTTCCTGTACTTTGTACTGTTTTCCGCCAGTCTCAATGATTGCGTACATTTACGCACACCTCCTCTATCCCTGTCTCACCGGCCTGAAAGGCATCAGTAAAACTGATTTGAAAGCCTTTGCCGAGTGGCTACCGAAGCATTATAACACAATACTTAAACACTGTCAACGAGAACTGATTTTGAAATTCCCCCACAGTTTATGCTTATTTCTTCACGGTCAAGTTTTTCATTGGGGACCAGGGTTATTTTTTTATTGCACAGTTTCTGTATCTGTCTTAAATTCCGATTGTTTACACCTTTCAATATAGGAATGATGGAAGGATGAACTTCGATTTCCATCTTGCTGCAGTCTGTATTGTTAGCGTAGTAAGCTATTTTCTTTTCAATTTTCAGCGCAATTGACTCAGGGGCAATTACTTTGCCCGTGCCTTCGCAGTAAGGACAGTCAGACATCATAAAGGCTGAGAGTCCCTGCCTTACCTTTTTTCTTGTCATCTCAAGAAGGCCAAGCCCCGTCATCCCTACTACGGTTGTCTTGGTCCTGTCCTTTTTCAGGGCCAGTTTCAGGGCTTCCAACACTTCCTTTTGATGCTGCGGGTCGTCCATATCTATAAAATCTATTATAATAATTCCGCTGATGTCCCGCAAACGGATTTGCTTGGCAATTTCACGAGCCGCGTCTATATTGGTCTTTACAATAGTCTTCTCGAGATTATCCTTACCCACATATTTTCCTGTATTAACATCTATTACTGTAAGAGCCTCAGTCCGGTCAATTACGATATATGCACCGCACTTAAGCCATACCTTGCGGGACAATGCCTTTGAAATCTGCGGTTCCAACCCGTAAAAGTCGAAAAGGTCATAATCCCGGGTATATAAACTTACTCTGTTTTTCAGCATGGGAGATATCATATCTGTAAGTTCCAGAACATTTTGATATTCCTTCCTGTCATTTATAACAAAGCGGTCTATGTCAGATGTAAACAAATCCCTTACGGTACGGTAGATTAAGCTTAAATCCCTGTGAATGCACCTTGGCACATTGCCTTTTTTTTCTTTACGCTTTATCTTTTTCCAGTGTTTGAGTAAGAAAGAGATGTCGTTTTCAAAATCCTCAAGGCTTTTTCCTTCGGACGCTGTCCTTACAATGAGCCCCATATTTTTAGGCTTTACCTGCTCAGCGAATTTTTTAAGCCTTTGCCTTTCCTGTTCATTGGAAATTCTCCTGGATATCCCGATATAATCTGCATTAGGCAGCAAAACCAGGTGCCTTCCGGGCAAAGTTATCTGCGTTGTAACCCTGGGGCCTTTTGTTCCTATAGGTTCCTTTATTACCTGGACTGTTATTTCCTGCCCGGGTTTCAGCACGTTTTCAATGCTGCATTCCTTAATTTTAATACCGTTAAATTCCTCGCCGTCTTCCGCCGATATGACATCATCAACAAACAAAAAAGCATTCTTTTCATACCCTATGTCTATGAAGGCAGCCTGCATACCGGGAAGCACGCTGCTTACCTTCCCCCTGTATATGTTCCCCACAAGCCTTTCAGTACCCGGCCTTTCAATATAAAATTCCACAAGTTCTCCGTCTTCTACCAGTGCCACTCTCGTCTCTTCCAATGCAACATCCACAAGTATCTCATTCATCCTGTCACCTCCTTAAAACTACTGAACTATGCATGGGACTTATCAGTTCTCCTTTTTCTCCGGCTATATAAAGGTTTACTCTGTGTATTTTCAGTACCTTCATGTTAATCCCGGACCATTGGGACAAAGCGTTTATCAATAAGTCTGGTTTGAGGTTTTCCGTATTACCGGCCCGTACAGTCACGTTCAGCTTTATACCGCCGGTAAGGTTTTCAGAAAGTCCGCTATTGTTTTCCCCGTGTTCTTGTCCTTTATTTTTCCCGCAATTGTCCCCAGCAGAATTATTGCCAATATCTCTCAATTTATAAGTATTTTCCGTTCCGGCATATAACGACACGTTAAGGATAAGAGGTTTTATGTCAACTATGGCAGTCCTGTTTTTGCTTTCTTTCTCAGCAAGTATTTTATCCTGGCTTATAAAACCCATTATTGCGTCATGTATTTCCCTTACCGTTTTAACATTGCCCACGGATATGGTAATTTCATACTGCGCCGCCGCAATGGAAGCCATGATGTTACGGCTGTCTTTTTTAACTGCAGCTTCCAGTACCTTCAAACCGGAAGGAAGCTGGCTGTTAAGTTTCTCCAGGAAATCTTCCGGGTTTATTTCTTCATCAGTATCTATATCCGCATATTCTGCTTCACTGGTCATACCTACCGGCAAGGGAAGGCCAAATACCAGCTTCATCCTTGGGTTAAAGCCGCCTGTATAAGCAACGGCAATGTCCGTCCTGCGCAGAGCCCTTTCAAAAGTGCGCATCAGATCAAGATGTGATATATACTTTACTTCATCTCCTCTGGAATATCTGATTCTTATACTAAGCAAAGCTTCCATTCTCTCCTCTCTGTCTCCCGGGGAATACGTATTACCTGTTCATCAATAACCCATGCAAATCCCGCAGCCGAATTGTGTCACACCACAACCTGAACATATGGAAAGGCAGTCCCTCGTCACTTCTTCCCGGTATGCCTTTTCCCGTTCCCTTATTAAGTATTTTTTACTCACTCCCACATCAATATGGTCCCACGGGAGCACTTCACCGGGTTCCCTTCTCCTGTTGGCATAAAAGGCAGGGTCTATTCCGGTTTCCTCAAAAGCTTCCATCCACTTGTCAAAATTAAACACTTCTCCCCAGCCATCAAATTTGCATCCTTTCTGCCATGCGCGAAGGAGTACCTCGCCCGTTCTCCTGTCGCCCCGGGCAAAAACAGCTTCCAGGAAGGAAACTTCCGGATCATGCCAATTGTATGTTATGCTTCTTCTCAGCTTACTTTTCAAAAATTTTTGCTTTTCTCTTAAGGCGTCCATGGTATCCTGGGCTTCCCATTGAAAAGGTGTAAAAGGTTTGGGAACAAAGGAAGATGTGCTTATGGTCAAAGTGAGATTCTTCCCCTTTTCCTTCGTCTGCATGGACCTGTACAGTTCCACAATCTTTTCTCCAAGCCTGGCGATGCCTACAATATCTTCCATGGTTTCAGTGGGAAGTCCGATCATAAAATAAAACTTAAGGTTGTTCCAGCCTCCCATAAAGGCAATCCTGGCGGAATTGACAAGGTCTTCCTCCGTAATCCCTTTGTTTATCACATTCCTCAGGCGCTGCGTTCCAGCCTCCGGAGCGAATGTAAGGCCACTTTTCCTTACCGTTTTCACCTTGTCCATCAATTCAATGGAAAATGAATCAACCCTCAGGGACGGCAGTGACAGGCTTATCTTTTTATCCTCCAGCCTTCTGATCAAATCTTCCGTCAATTCCCCAAGTCTTGAATAGTCACTGGTGCTTAAGGAAACCATGGAAATTTCATCATACCCGGTGCTTTCCGCCAGATCTTCAGCTAGATTGCCAAGTCTTTCGGGGCTTCGTTCCCTGACGGGACGGTATATAAAACCTGCCTGGCAAAAACGGCATCCCCTGCTGCAGCCTCTGAAGATTTCAAGCATTATCCGGTCGTGGACAATTGAAGTATAGGGAACGATAATTTTCTCCGGAAAATATGATTCATTCAGTTCTTTAACGATCCTTTTCCTGATCCTGGCCGGATATCTGTCCTCTTTGGGATTAATGCTTTGTACAGTCCCGTCCTCATTGTATTTTACATCATAAAAAGAGGGCACATAAACGCCCTCGATGGACGCTATCATTTCCAGAAATGTTTTTCTTGGGTGACCGCCTTTTTTCCACTCCAGGAATTTGTCCAGGACTTCGTTTATTACCTCTTCTCCCTCTCCGATTACGAAAAAATCAATGAAATCCGCAAGAGGCTCGGGATTTACTGTACACGGCCCCCCCGCGCACACAAAAGGATGATGTTCAGTCCTTTCCCATGACCTTAGGGGGATTCCTCCCAAATCCAGCATATTCAGTATATTTGTATAACTCATTTCATATTGGAGAGTAAAACCGACTATATGGAAATTGGACAAAGGCTCAAAGGTTTCAAGGGAAAACAGGGGTATATTGTTTTCCCGCATCTTTTGCTCCATGTCAACCCAGGGAGCAAATACCCTTTCACAGTATGTATCTTTCCTTTCATTGAGCATATGGTATAGTATCTTCATGCCGAGATGCGACATCCCGACATCATAAATATCCGGAAAACAAAAGGCAAATCTTATGTCAACCTCTTGGGGATCCTTTCGGGCCATATTCCATTCATTACCGGTATACCGTGATGGCTTCTCCACACTCTGCAATATTTCGTTATCTATAACAACAGGCACATTATCATCCTCCACTACATATAATATCCATATTTCAATTTTTTAGCAACAAAAAACACCTGCCGCAATTTGGCCATAAAAAAACCTCTCATGAAAATGAGAGGTTTTGTATGGTCGGAGTGACTGGACTTGAACCAGCGGCCTCTTGGTCCCGAACCAAGCGCGCTACCATCTGCGCTACACCCCGGTTGCCTTATGTATTATAGCAGATAACATTGAAGGTTGCAATAGTAATGTTATCAGTTATTTAATAATTCAAGTCACGGGTGACGGTTTTCTTGCCTGATGGGTTTGCGTAGGTTAACATTGGGAGGCAAGGAGGCCGCGAGCAGGCATCCGAGCCACGGATGGCGAGTGATGCCTGGTAGCTTTTTCCAAGGTTCTGTCCACTTACATTTTCCAGACGAACGGACAGTTAACCGGAGCAAACACATACAGGCTAGGAACCGCCCTATTCACATATTTCACAGGTAATATTTATAGATCACGTGGGCAACACCGTCATTGTCATTGGAACAGGTGACATACCCTGCTATTTTTTTCACTTCTTCAGGCGCATTTCCCATGGCAACCCCAAGGCCGGCATAACACAACATTGAAATGTCGTTGTATCCGTCACCTACGGCAATCATTTCTTCCCGGGTTACGTTGAAATACCGTCCCAATGCTTCCATGGCATTTGCCTTTGTGGCTTCCTTGTTCACAAATTCAAGAAATACAGGCTGTGAAGTGTGGAAATTCACGGTGTCTCCAAGGTATTCCTCCATCTCTTTTTCAAACCTGTTTATGTTCTCCGCCGTGTCATACCAAAGAATTTTCGTTGCGCCGTCTTCAATTATCTCCCTGGGATCGGTAAATTGTACGGCAGGGGTATTGTTCAGCTTACTATAGCTTTCAGCCCTTTCATTGAGCTTATTGACAAAGAGCTTGTTATTCACCCAGGCGACAACTGTCGTGTCAAACTTAAGGCCAAGATCAATTATTGCAATGGAATCTTCGGGGGATAATTTCTTTTCATAAAGGATTTCACGGGATTTTCCCATAACAATCATGGCACCGTTATACGTAATGAAGGGAAGGTCAATACCCAATTCCTTAATGATAGGTTGTACTCCCTGAATGGACCGTCCCGTACATATTGTAAAGATAAGCCCTCTTTCAACAGCCTGCCTTATGGCAAACTTGGTTTTCCATGTCAACTCATTTCTGCTGTTTAACAACGTACCGTCGATATCGACAGCCATCAGTTTATACTTCATAGCCCCTCCTAAAGTTCCGTGCCTACAGGTTGTTATTCACTGAGTAAACCCCTGAAGTCTTCAACTAAGTGAAATTATTATTATTGTATAATAACGACACAATATATGTCAATTAGACATTTTTCGCGGCAGTACCAGCTTAAATACTGCTTTTAAGCCCTCCTCCTTGACATTACCTGGCAACAAATATATACTGAATTTTGCCATAAAAACTTAGAATAAGAGGGTTTCCAATATTGAACAATGGTATTGATAATAAAGTTATTGAAATAAAAAACCTTTATGTATATTATAACGATTATTGTGCCCTTTCAAACATTAACCTAACGGTTTATGACAGGGACTTTATCGGTATTATCGGGCCCAACGGCGGCGGCAAAACAACCCTTTTGAAAGCCATCCTGGGGCTTATTAAGCCTGCTTCAGGCACAATAAGCATATTCGGAAAAAGCCCCGCTGAATCTGATGTGCCTGTTGGCTATGTACCCCAGTTCTCCACTTTTGAAAAAGACTTTCCCATAAGCGTTACCCAGGTTGTGATGATGGGGATGTTACCTTCCCGGACAAAAATGTTCTACAGGTTTTCAAAAGAAGATTACATGGAAGCGGAAAAGATTATGAAGCAGGTTGAAATATATGACATCAGGGACCGCCAGATCGGGAGCCTTTCAGGAGGCCAGCTGCAGCGGGCACTTATTGCCAGAGCTCTGGCTGTAAAGCCGAAAATTCTGCTCCTTGACGAACCTACCGCCAGTGTAGACACAAATTCCAAAATACATATTTATGACCTGCTCAGGATGCTGAACGAAGAAATAACAATAATCGTGATAACCCACGACCTGGGAGCGGTTTCATCCCATATAAAGACAGTAGGTTGCCTGAACCGGGAACTTTACTATCACGGCACCTCAGGACTTGAGAGCAGCGTAATCGCACAGGTTTACGGCTGTCCCATAGATCTGATAGCTCATGGTGTTCCTCACAGGGTATTTGACGAACACAAAGGAGAATCATAATGATTGAAGCTATATTAAATTACCCTTTCATGAGACATGCACTTATTGCCTCCATACTTGCAAGTATTGCATGCGGGATTATCGGAACCATAATTGTGGAAAAAAAGCTGGTAATGATGTGCGGTAGTATTTCCCATATATCTTTTGGGGGTATCGGGCTGGGATATTTCCTGGGATTTGAGCCCATCTACGGCGCCCTTGTATTTGCAGTGCTGTCTGCATTGGGAATATCTGTGGTCAACCGTAAATCCCACACGAAAAAGGACGTTATTATGGGTATATTCTGGTCAGCAGGTATGGCATTGGGTGTATTGTTTATTTCATTTACTCCCGGTTACCCGCCTGACATGTCCTCCTACCTTTTCGGAGACATACTTACAGTTACCGCTGCAGATCTTGTAATAACAGGTCTCCTGGTTTTACTGGTATTGTTTGTTGTAATATCCCTGTACAGGTTCCTTGAAGCTTATATGTTTGATACGGAATTTTCTGAAGTGCTTAAGATAAACACAAGGGGTATCGAAATCCTTTTATATATCCTGCTTGCCCTCACTATAGTGGTGCTTATAAAGGTCGTTGGCATAATCCTTGTGATTGCCCTCCTTACTGCACCACCAGCCATTGCAAGATTCATGTCCGACAGTATAAAAAAGGAGATGATTATCTCAGTCATATTAAGCACCATATTCTGCCTGGCCGGGTTATGGCTTTCATATGAACTGCAGATTCCTTCAGGGGCGACGATAATTATGACCGCCGCTCTATCATACCTGATTGCGATTATTATAAGAAAAAGGGGCAGGAAGGTCAAACCGGAAAACTGACATAAATATCAATGAAACTCTATACGGTGAAGGCTCACAAAATTTCGTGAAGCTGGGCTGATGTTATGGTTATGGCATTTCCCTTCAGGGTGTTGTAAAGCTTCAATGCCTCTCCGTTGGTATAATCCCTGGTTTCAGGCCTGTCGTCTTCAATAATCACAAGCCGGGTGGCATGTGCTGCAGCTTCCAGGTTACGTATATTAAGCCTTCCGAAGGGCATATTGCAAAGTATGGTCATTGACGCTTCCCTGATTAAGGCCACATTCCTTGAATAAGATTCATCATCTATTTCCATGAAAGGTTTGCAGGAAACAGTTTCAGCACCGAAAATTTCAGCACAGTTCAGATCACTGTCTCCATGGGGAAATACGCCGCCTGATATTTCGCATCCCCTGTCCGCCAGGAACCGGATGATACCGGAAGCCGAACCTCCCCCTCCGATAACGTGAACCTTATAGGTACCATTCTTTTTCATGGGCTGCTGCAGATAATAGTCCAGCTCTCCCGTAATCCTGTTTTTGTATACTATTGCCCTAACATTGTATGCCCTTGAAAGGTTATCCGCCGTGATAACCTCAGAAGGAGCGCCGTCTGCCACCACAAGGCCATCTTTCATCAGCACCAGCCTGGTGCAGTATCTTGCAGCAATCTTAAGATCGTGAACAGCCGCAATCACAGTTTTACCTTCCCGGCAAAGGCTTTCCGACAGTCTGAAAATCTGCTCCGCATATGCTATATCCAGGTTTGAGGCCGGCTCATCAAGCAGGATTATTCCGGCTTCCTGGGCAAGAGTCTTGGCGAAAAGCACCCTCTGTCTCTCGCCCCCTGACATCTGCGTTACAGGTTTATCTTCAAGTTTACTGATGCCGGTATATTCCATGTATCTGCGGGCAATGGCGTAGTCCCGGGCAGTCTCCCCCCTAATCCCTTTAAGATACGGATATCTTCCCGTCATTACTACTTCAAGGGCTGTAAACGGAAAGGTAATCTCGGTGTTCTGGTGCATCAGGGATACATTCCTTGCAATTTCCCTGGTTCCCATATTCCTGATATGGGCACCGTTTATGAAAATATCCCCCGAACCCCGGTATATACCGTTAAGGCTTTTAAGAAGGGTGGTTTTGCCGGCTCCATTAGGGCCGATAATACCCACAAACTCTCCCTTGTTTACAGTTAAGTCGATACCCCGTATAATCTCGGTATCATTTAGGGTAATCTTCAGGTTTTCAACTTTCAAAACGAAAACTTCAGCCATGCTGTATCCTTCCCGCCAATTACTCCGTACTTGTGCCAAATTTTCCAAACACAAACAATCTGCTTTTAAAATATCTTTCCGTACTTTCTTGCACGGTTCAGCAGGTATATAAAATAGGGCGCCCCAAGAAGAGACGTCACGACACCCACATTAATCTCATGCATAGGAATTACAGTACGGCCCACCAAATCGCAGAAAACCAGGAAAACTGCTCCTCCTACAGCGCTGGCAGGCAGAAGGGTCCTATGGTCCGGGCCGACAATTATCCTTAGCATATGGGGAACTATAAGCCCCACAAAGCTTATGGTCCCGCTCACTGACACAGCTGACGCCGTTATTATGGATGTGAGGGCCAGTAATAATTTCCTTGTCCTGCCAATATTTAAACCCACAGACTGGGCCTCTTCTTCCCCCAGAAGCATTACGTTAAGTTCCTTGGACAAGAACATAAACGCCAATCCGCAAATGGCCACCGGGATTATAATGAGCCTGACATCTTCCCACATGGTGTTGCTCAGGCTGCCGGAAGTCCAGAGGATGAACTGTTTGACATGGTCTGACCTGAAAAATGACAGTATCATGGTGGTGAGCGACCCCAGGAACATGCTGACAGCCATACCGCAAAGTACCAGGTTCACCACGGAGATTTTTCCATCCCTGGCTGAAAGCACAAAAATAATAAATGCAGCTACCAGGGAACCTACCGAAGAAAACAGGGGCAGGAAAAATATACTACGGATGGTAAGGCCCAGGGCAATGGCCGTGACAGCCCCGACACCCGCTCCGCTTGATACCCCAAGAATGCCGGGGTCCGCCATGGGATTCCTGAACATTCCCTGCATGACCACCCCGGACATGGAAAGTGCTGCGCCCACAATTGCTGCCAGGATTACCCTGGGAAGCCTCACATAAATAATAATCCTTTCATTGGGATATTCCCCCTGGGTAATACCGAATTGCTTCAATATTATATTGAACGTTTCTGCAAGTGGTACATTGACTGAACCAATTGCCGTTGCCGCCACTATCAGAAACCCCAGGGCGGCCAGCATTGCCAGGATTATAATGCGTGATCGCCGTTTAGCTTTATGTGACATACTCTGCCTCTTACTTTCCATTTACTCTAGTTAAAAAGGTCAGGATATGCTGCCTCTGCCAGGTCCTTAACCCCAAGGACAATATAATGTGAACATGCTGTCATGTGTTCCTCCGGCAATGTGAACACCCTTCCATCTTTTACAGCACTTACATCCGCAAGGCTGGGGTCATTCCTGAAATTTTCTGCATACTCGGCTGCATCAAAACCTTCAAAGGACCATGATGGCAGCAGTATTACATCGGGATTAAGTTTAACCACCTGTTCCTTGGATATCTCCTGCCACATTTCCATGCCGTTCGCCGATGCCAAGTTTATTACTCCCGCATGCTCCGCTATGGAGTCGAAGGTACTGCCTTTTCCATATGTATAAAAGAAAGCATCCAGGGCCAATGCCCTTACCTTTTCTTCCTCGGGTAAAGAGCCAGTCTTGCTTCTGACTTCATTCAGGATTTCATCCATCCAGCTTATTACTTCCTGGCCTTTGTCCGTCTCTCCTATAACGTACGCCAATTCCTTAACCAGGCTTTTTACCTGCTCGATATTTACGGGTATTTGATAAATGTAAACAGGTATTTGAGCATCCTTAAGATGTTTCACGAAATCCTGGTCGGACAGGTTGCTGACAAAAACCAAATCAGGTTTAAGGGAAATTACCACTTCGGCGTTCGTCTCAACAGTCTGAATACCTTCCACCTGGTCAGCAATATTTGATATTCCATCGGACTTGGAAATATGTGAAAGGGCTTTTATATTTTCCCTATCTGTAATGGACATCAGGATTTCGTCTGATGCCAGGAAAAGGGAAACAATATTTTCAGGCTTTTTGGATATGGTGATTTCATTACCCATGGCATCAGTAACTTTAAGCGGAAATACATCTCCTTCATTTTCCTGTTCACCTTTATTATTTTCCTGCTGTGCCTGGTTGTTCTCCTGTTGTTTCTGTTTATCCGGCGGGTTTTGAACCGCATCTTTTCCGGCTTTTGAACCGCAGCCGGCAAGCAATGCTGCAATTAAAAGAATACTTACCAAAATAAATATATTTTTTTTCATCGTGTACCTTCTCCTTTATAATCTTCTTTGGATTTTACCTATTTTTCAGGAATTAATATTCTATGCCTTTTCTCTGCTTTATCCCAAGTGTGTAAGGGTGTTTTACCTCTCTGATTTCGGAAACATAATCCGCCATATCAATAAATTCTTCAGTTGCATTGCGCCCTGTCAGCACCACTTCAAGGTGTTCAGGTTTGTTACTGAGAAAATCCCTGAGCTTGTCACTTTTTATCAGGTTGCATTCCAGGGCACCCAAAACCTCATCCAGAATTAAAAGGTCTACTTTTGAATTGAAGCTCTGATCAATGGCATAATCAAGCAATTCATTTTGAACATCTGCTGCACGTCTTAACTCGTTCTCATCCATGTCCCATGTAAATTTCATGGTTTCACTGCTGCGTCTGACCCTGAAATCAGGATACAATCTTTTCAGAACATGAATCTCGCCGCTATCCATACTTTTTAGAAACTGGACCATCAGCACTTTGAGTCCGCTGCCGCATGCCCTTATTCCAAGTCCTACCGCGGCAGTGGTTTTTCCTTTTCCATGACCTGAATAAATGTGAATTAGTCCTTTCATACCCGTTTCTCCTTATAATTGGCTTTTCCTGCTAATACTATTCAGTATTTCCATCCGGCATAAAAAAAGCCCATCCTTGAAGAAATGGGCACTTATATCCTTTCATTAAAAATCCCTCCCTCCGAAGAATTCATGAACAACCCGAACAGGCAGGTCTCCTGGCTTGTGGTCATCCATAAATGACGCCTTCCCATCATTTCGACAGTGGCATGTGTGTCATTATGATCCCACTCACAGTAGCGGGGGCTGCAGCGGTTTTTCACCGCTTTCCCTTTTCATCCCATATAGGGACACCTGTCCAAGAATATTTAGTTTTACAAAATTATAACATTTAACAGGACCTTTAGCAAGAAATATGCAAATTTCTTTTTATGCCATGTTAAGATCCAGGTCCGGTATGGGTGAAACAAGTCCACCATAAGTCTTAATGGTTACCAATGCACTCGTATTGAATTTTTCACGGATTTTATGCCTACGCTGCCCAGAAGCTCTTTGAGTTTTAAGTTTATGTCCTTTTCTGCCATTTCAGGCGTTACAAAAGCTATCTCGTTTTCCATATCAGACAATTTAACAAATTCGCAATCTCCAAATATATCAGCGGTAGCTTTTTGAGCCATACACTTATCCTGTACCTCAAGTCTTACAAACATCCGGGTGAAGCTTTCCTCAACCGATACGATGCGGAGACTGTCATTCCTGTCCCAAATACCTTTTACACCGCCGTTAACATGGTTTACTATATCAATAATATCAGCCACAACCGCACTGGCTGTGGGCATTTTGCCCGCACCCCTGCCATAAAACATGGCATCGCCTACGGCATTTCCTTCCACCATTATGGCATTGAAGACATCTTCCACCATGGCCAAAGGATGGCCTTTCTTTATAATTGCCGGGCTTACACGGCAAAAGAAGCCTCCGGGGGTTCGTTTGCAGACGGCCAGGAGCTTAATGGCCGAATCCAGCGCATCGGCATATTTCATATCGGTAATGGTTATGTTGGCTATGCCCTCGGTATATATATTCCTGTAGTCAACAAATTTACCAAAGGCTATGGAAGACAGTATGGCAAGTTTCCGGCACGCATCATGCCCGTCAATGTCAGCCGATGGATCCGCCTCGGCATATCCGTTCATTTTTGCTTTCTCAAGGGCTTCATTGAAATCAGCGCCGTCGCGTTTCATCTTAGTCAGTATATAGTTGGTGGTTCCGTTCAGTATCCCTGTTATACCGTCTATCCTGTTGGCTGAAAGGCAATGGTTAAGAGGACGGATAATTGGTATACCTCCGCCTACGCTTGCCTCAAACAGGTACCGGACATTGTTTTCCCGGGCCAGTTTAAGCAATTCAGGCCCATGTGCCGCTACCAGTTCCTTATTGGAAGTAACCACATGCTTGCCGCTCATTAACGCCCTTTTTGTATATTCATATGCGAAGCTTGTCCCGCCGATGGTTTCAACGACAATATTTATATCAGGATCGTTGAAAATTTCATCAGGCTTGTTTGTAAACAATTCAGCATAAGGACTCCCAGAAAAATCCCTTATGTCCAGTATCTTTTTAACCTTGATTTCATCGGAAGCCCTGTCATTTATGCATACTGAGTTCTCATTCAAAATGTCCACAACGCCGGAGCCGACAACACCGTACCCCAGAACAGCAACATGCACCAATTTGCCCTTACCCCCTGTCTATTCCCTTGCAAGTATGGCCTGTTTATGAACACCATCAATCCGGCTGATTTCTTCCATGAGGTCTTTTATGTCAGCCTCCATCTCAGATGTATCAATGGATATGGTTACATCAGCCAGTCCGTTTATCGGTATATTTTGATTGATTGTAAGGATATTGGCCTTAACGGCCGCGATTTTGTTGATGATTCTTGAAAGAATTCCTGAAAAATCTTCCAATACGAAAAATAAAGTGATGACTTTTCCCCTGGATGTCTCATAGAAAGGGAAAATATAATCCCTGTATTTATAGAATGCACTTCTGCTTATACCCACTGCCTTTACGGCATCATTCACCGTCAGTGAATTATCCTTGTTGAGCAGTTTCTTGACTTCCATTACCTTCACAAAAACTTCAGGCAATACAGATGAATCCACCAGGTAATATGTTGAATCCTTTTTCACATCATCACCGTCCAAGTGTCTCTGATACAAATACATTTGTTTATGCTTCAAGTAATATATCATATTAGGAAAAAGAATTCAACACTTAAAATTACCTGTGAGCTTTTTTTAGTTCCTGGATTCTGTCCCTGATACGGGCCGCTTTTTCAAATTCCAGTTCTTCAGCAGCCTCCTTCATTTCTTTCTCCAGATTTCTGATAAGTTTCTTAATTTCTTCTTCATCAAGATACTCGATATCATGGATATCCTTAACTTCGTCTTCTTCATCAACAGGTTTTGTGGCTTCTATCAAATCTCTGACCTTCTTCTGGATGGTCCTGGGCGTAATTCCATGTTCTTCATTATATGCTATCTGGATACTTCTTCTTCTGTTAGTCTCGTTTATAGCCCTTCTCATGGAACCGGTTATTTCGTCGGCATACATGATAACACGGCCGTCAACATTCCTTGCTGCCCTTCCTATGGTCTGTATCAGAGAGGTTTCGGACCTTAAAAACCCTTCCTTGTCCGCATCCAGGATGGCAATAAGGGATACCTCAGGAAGGTCCAGACCTTCCCTCAGCAGGTTAATGCCCACCAATACGTCAAATTCGCCCAATCTCAAGTCTCTGATAATTTCCATACGTTCCAGGGTATCAATATCCGAGTGGAGGTATTTTACCCTTATACCCAGATCGCCAAGGTAGTCCGTCAGATCTTCCGCCATTTTCTTGGTGAGGGTGGTTACCAGAACCCTTTGATTCTTTGCCACAACCTGGTTTATTTCACCGATAAGGTCGTCAATCTGGCCCTTGACAGGTTTCACCACCACTTCAGGGTCCACCAGGCCGGTAGGACGTATTATTTGTTCCGCGATAACAGCTGATTTCTTCCGTTCATACTCTGCAGGAGTGGCGCTGACATAAAGCACCTGGTTAACTTTTTGCTCAAATTCCTCAAAGGTCAAAGGCCTGTTGTCAAAAGCTGAAGGCAGCCTGAACCCGTATTCCACGAGAGCCTCCTTCCTTGACCTGTCACCATTGTACATGGCACCGATTTGAGGCACGGTAACATGGGATTCATCTATTATTACAAGAAAATCCTCAGGAAAGTAGTCCAGTAATGTGTACGGGGGAGAGCCTGGTTTTCTTCCGCTTATGTGGCGGGAATAGTTCTCTATGCCCTGGCAAAAACCGATTTCCCTCAGCATTTCCAGGTCATACCTGGTCCTTTGTTCCAGCCGCTGAGCCTCAAGAAGCTTGTTATTGGCCCTCAGTTCCTTAAGCCTTTCCTCAAGCTCCTGCTCAATAGATAATATGGCCTTCTTCATTTTCTCAGACGTAGTAGCATAATGGGAAGCTGGGAATACAGCAATATGGGAGCGCACTCCCAGTATTTCACCGGTCAGTGAATCGACCTCGGTTATACGCTCTATTTCATCCCCAAAAAATTCCACTCTCAATACTTTTTCCGAAGAGTTGGCAGGAAAGATTTCAAGTACATCGCCCCTGACCCTGAACCTTCCACGCCTGAAATCTATTTCATTTCTTTCATACTGGATTTCAATGAGTTTTTCTATAACCTCGTCTCTGTCCTTTAGCATGCCGGGCCTTAAGGAAAGCATCAGTTCGGTATAGTCTTCCGGGTCACCAAGGCCATAAATGCACGAGACACTGGCAACGATTATCACGTCTCTTCTTTCAAAAAGAGCCGCCGTGGCTGAGTGTCTGAGCTTGTCAATCTCCTCGTTTATGGAGGCGTCTTTTTCTATATAGGTATCCGTGGCGGCAATATATGCTTCAGGCTGATAGTAATCGTAATAGCTTACAAAGTATTCAACGGCATTGTTGGGGAAAAACTCCCTGAACTCGCTGCAAAGCTGTGCCGCCAAAGTTTTGTTGTGGGCAATTACAAGGGTCGGTTTCTGAACCCGTTCAATGATATTGGCCATGGTAAAAGTCTTGCCTGACCCTGTAACACCCAAAAGCGTCTGGTGCTTGTTCCCGCTAAGGATGCTCTGCACCAGCTTTTCTATTGCCTGAGGCTGGTCGCCGGTCGGTTTGAAATCGGACACTATCTTAAATTCAGGCATTGTCTCCCTCCGAAAATTTATTTGCAACAATTTATTATATCAGAATACTATATATATGCAAACATATGTTTGAAGACAGTGTCAACTTGTTGCAGGTCTTATATGACAAGGGGGTATAAATAGGATGGTTCAATTGCCTGATAGGTATGCTCCGGTTAACTGTCCGTTCGCCAAGAAAATGTTAACCTCCGCAAACCTATCAGGCAATTGAACCTATACTATAGCAGCTTGTATTTGGAATGGGATTGTGATTATAAACCTTCAACAAGTTGACACCGCCCACTCATATAATCAACTTGACATAAAAAAATGATAAGCATAAAATAAGGATTGAATTTTTTTTGGGAGCAAAGAGGTGTAAACATGAAAGTTGCAAAATTCGGAGGAACATCCCTGGCAGATGCCAATCAGATCAGAAAAGTATGCGATATTATTTTAAGCGACAAAGACAGAAGAATCATTGTTGTGTCAGCGCCTGGAAAGCGTTTCAAAGATGATACAAAGGTTACGGACCTTCTGATAGCGCTGGCCAATAAATACCTGGAATGCGGGAATGCAGAGAAGGAATTCAAGGCTGTTGTTGAACGTTACAGTGAAATAGTGAATGATTTGGGTCTCGACAAATCCGTAGCTGAGACTATCACTGAAAATATAAGGGAAAGGCTGAATACAGATACTTCAGAGCCTTTCCGGTTTCTGGACAACATGAAAGCTGCAGGTGAAGACAATTGTGCCCGCCTGGTTGCAGCATACCTCAGGAAGATAGGCGTTGAAGCTGAATACGTAAGTCCAAAAGAAGCAGGCCTTATACTCAGCAAAGAATACGGCCAGGCAGAAGTTTTGCCTCAATCCTATGAAAACCTTAAGAAACTGAAAGACAGGCCCGGCATTACCATATTCCCGGGATTCTTCGGCTACACTGAAGACGGCGAAGTCGTAACCTTCCCGAGAGGCGGTTCTGATATTACAGGTTCAATCCTTGCTGCCGCAGTCGATGCGGAACTTTATGAAAACTTCACAGACGTGGACTCCGTATATGCCGTAAACCCAAATATTGTTCCCAATCCGGAACCTATCACCAAGCTTACATACAGGGAAATGCGCGAACTTTCCTACGCAGGATTCAGCGTATTCCACGGGGAAGCGCTGCAACCGGTCTATAAAAAGGGCATTCCCGTCGCAATAAAGAACACCAATAACCCGTCGGCGCCCGGTACGACAATCGTGGCTGAACGTACAAAAATTACCCGTCCTGTGATAGGCATTGCCGGTGATTCCGGGTTCTGCAGCATTTATATCAGAAAATACCTGATGAACAGGGAAATTGGCTTTGGCAGGAAACTCCTGGAGATTATCGAAAATGAAAGGCTTTCATACGAACATACGCCTTCAGGCATTGACGATATTTCTGTTGTACTGAGAGAAAACCAGCTTGACGAAGAAAAGGAAAAACGCCTGATTGAGCGCATAAAAACGGAACTTGAGGCTGAAGACGTTTCAATATCTCACAACCTTGCACTGATTATGATAGTAGGTGAAGGCTCAAGACGCACCATAGGTATTGCAGCAAGGGCAACCCGCGCGCTGGCCAGGGCAGGCATCAACATTGAGATGATTAACCAGGGTTCTTCCGAAGTCAGCATAATGTTCGGCATCAATTCGGATAACCTTTCCACTGCCATTAAGTCCCTGTATTATGAATTCTTTGTAAATGAAGATACAACAATTTAGTAAGCAGCATTGAGGGAAAATAATCTTTAAAATAAACAGGCTGAAAGATTTAATTCTTCCAGCCTGTTTTATTTAATCCTATTTTCCCGCAACAGAAAGCTCTTTTACCAGGATAGCCGGGCTTCCGAAATAACCCCCTGACGGTATGCCAAACCTTAAATCGCTACCGATTTCTTCAATGTTTTCCAGTAAGCTATAGAAATTACCCGCAATAGTGATCTGTTCCACGGCTTTGTCAATCTTTCCGTTCTTAACGGCAAATCCCTTTGCAGCAAGAGAGAAATCACCCGAAACAGAATTCGCCCCGGCATGGAGTCCCTGGACCTCGGTGATGTATAAACCATCCTGAAGAAGATTAAGCATTTCGTCCAAAGGCCTGGTACCAGGTTTTATATAAAAATTGGTGGCTGAAGTCCCGACTTTTGACGCGTAGGAACTCCTGGCCGCATTTCCCGTGCTTTTTACACCATCTTTATGAGCTGTTTTCAGGTTATACAGGAACGTAACCAATTCACCGTTCCTGATCACTTCCTTGGTCCGTGATGCCACACCCTCGGCATCAAAAGGACATGAAGCCATACCGCCCGGAAGCAGCGGGTCATCCAGGACAATCAGTTTTTCTGATGCAATACGCTGCCCTATTTTACCTTTCAGCAGAGAAAGGCCTTTCTGCACACTATCAGCGATAAAAATAGAGGAAAATGTTTCTAAAATATCACAAGCTGCTTCATTTTTTATCAGGATCCTGTACTTTCCCGAGCTTACAGGTTCTGCCCCAAAATATGCAGCCGCATTACTGACAGCTTCCCTGGCCAGTTCTTCCGGGTCGAAACGCTCAAACTCCCTGCCTACAATGTATGCAGCTGCAGTCTGGGTTTCATTGCCTGAAACCAGAACCGGTACTGCTATAGAAAAAGCCCCGTTGGTCTTGTATGAGAGTTCAAGTCCATAAGAATTTGATATGGTTACACTGTTGTCAAAGGAGCCAAAAATACAGGTCTGTACCTTCCTAACCCTGGAATCGCAGCCAATCATGCATTTCTCAAGCTCCAGCGCAAATTTAATCTTATCTTCTGCTTTTACTTCCGACAGTTTATCACAGTATGTGTCTGCTTCACTGTAAGTATCAGCCTGGTTGTTTATAAACTCCGGGTCGTTGCTGTCAATAATAAGAGCATTTTCTCTGGCGCAGTCCACCAACATATCTATTGTGCCTGCGTCGATTTTTTCGGAATAACTGTATCCCATCTTACCGTTAAATATTCCACGGAAGCCAACACCTATTGACGAGCTTACATTATACGTATCTATATCGCCCTGGTATATTCCCACCCTAAAGGTGTCTCCGACATAATAATACAGCTCGAAGTCCTTGAAGCCCGCTTTTCTTGCTGCTTTAAACAATTCATTTTTAAACTTGCCATAGTTCACCGAAAATTCCTCCTTACCTTTAAGGCTAATCCATCCGGCAGTTATCTTCCTCCAACTGTCATTTCAGAAACCCTTATCATGGGCTGGCCGACATTAGTGGGCACACTCCCGCTAAGAGAACCGCACATGCCCTGACCCAACGAGACATTCTTTCCTACCATGTCTATTTTCATGAGCACGTCAGCCCCCTTGCCAATAAGCGTGGCTCCCCGTACCGGTTTGTCAATCTGCCCGTTCTTTATGATATATCCTTCCGCCACAGCAAAATTAAACTCTCCCGTAACCGGATTCACCGAACCTCCGCCCATCTTTCTTGCATACAGGCCATAGGGCACTGAAGCAATTATATCTTTGTCATCTGAATTTCCGGCAGCTATATAAGTATTTGTCATACGGGAAGTAGGCGCATATCTGTAAGACTGGCGCCTTGAATTACCGGTAGGTTCCATGCCCATTCTCCTTCCGTTCAGTCTGTCAACCATGTAACTCCTGAGAATACCGTTTTCGATCAGTATATTTTTACGGGCAGGAAACCCTTCATCGTCAATATTATATGAACCCCATCCATTGGGTATGGTCCCGTCATCAATGGCTGTTACAACATCTGAGGCAATTTTCTCGCCAAGCTTTCCGGCAAAGACGGAATTGCCCTTTGCCACAGACGTGGCTTCAAGGGAATGGCCGCAGGCTTCATGAAAGATGACCCCTCCGAAACCTCCTTCAATGACAACCGTCATCCTGTCCGCAGGACAGACTTCCGCATGAAGCATGGCAACAGCCGTACGGCTTGCATTCCTTGCATATTCCTCCACATCAATCTCATCAAATATCTCAAAACCCCTGCTTCCGCCCGGGCCTTCAAAGCCTGTCTGGTTCTCGGAACCTGAGCCTGCCACAGCCTGGATGTATATCCTGGTTCTCACCCTTTTATCCCGGGTGTAAAGCCCTTCCGTATTGGCTATATATATTTCCTGCTCCACATCGGCATAGCCGGCAGAAACCTGCACAATCTCAGGGCTGTATTCCTTGGCTGCTTTGTAGGCTCTTCTCACAATATCGGCTTTCCTGGTTCCGGCAACTGATGAGGGCATAAAGGTGATGGGATGCTTGTTGACGGCTATTGATTCAGTAAGGCTGCCTATATTTGTTTTCCGTGTCAGGGAGATAGCATCTGCCGCTTTCTCAGCAGCTTCCAGCAAACCTTTTCTGGTCACATTGTTGGTATACACATAAACGCTTTTAAAACCGCTATATACCCTTATTCCTGCTCCAAAATCCCTTCCTGAAACAGCGTTTTCGATAGCCCCGTCTATCATCCCGATACTTGAGGAGAACCTGTCCTCAATAAAGATTTCCGCAAAATCTCCGCCAGTTGAAACAGCCTTTCCCAAAACTTCTTCAAGAACGGTAAATTCCAGCATTTTTTACCTCCTAAACCTCCAGTTTGATCTGGTTGTCCTCAATATCTTCATTCCTTAAATATTTACCCACAGCCGGGATGTTTTTTGTCCTGTAATATTCAGGATTCTTTATTCCTGCCTGTGACAACAACTTCACCGTAACCATCCTGCTGTCTTTTTTAGCCTTCATCACCTGTACACCCTGAGCGGTTCGCGTTGTTTTCGGCGCTATTGCCTGAGTGTCAAATATCAGGACTTTATCCAGGCTGCTTATTGCCACAAGTTCTGTGTCTTCCGTGATAAAAGCGGTAAATACAAGGCGTGCGGTATTATTATATGCATTGGTAAGTTTTCTTCTGTTTGTTTCGTAACTTTTCAGCACTATTTTTGAAACTTTGCCGTTATCAAAGGCAAAAACCATATTCCCCGAATAATCATCAGTGGGTACTATGTATATAATTCTTTCATCCTGTTCCATATCCAGGATATTTTGCAGGTATTCACCGAAATCACTGGCCTTGTTGTCTTCCAGTTCATATATTTTTAACTTATAAACCGTGGCCCGGTTGGAAAAAAGCAAAAGGTCAGCCTTATTGCGGGTCTCGGCTTCCTGGATAATCTCATCACCGTCTTTCAGTCTATGTTCTGAACTGGCACGTAATGACACCAGTGGTATCTTCTTTAAATATCCCTGCCTTGTTAAAAAGAGTTTCAGGTTGTAATCCTGGATTAACTGTTCCGTTGATATTTCTTCAACTTCATCCTCGTGGATTATTTCCGTGCGCCTGGGTTGCCCGTACTTTTTAATAACGTCTTCAAGCTGCTTCTTTATTATCTTCTTAATCAATTCATCGCTTTCATAGACTTTCTTAAGATGCCTGATTTCCTTCTCCAGGCTTTCAATCTCGCTCACCCTGTTGAGGATATATTCCTTGTTGAGATTCCTCAGCCTTATTTCCGCTATGAACTCAGCCTGTTCCTTGTCAATGTCAAAACCTTTCATAAGATTCGGTATAACATCCTTGTCATGTTCGCTGCCCCTTATAATCGCAATGGCCTTGTCTATGTCCAGGAGTATTCTTTGCAGACCTAAAAGAAGGTGCAGGTTTTCTGATTTTTTATCAATATCAAATTGCGTCTGCCTCTTTATGCATCCGATCCTGAACCTGATCCACTCGTCAAGGATTCCTTTAATGCCAAGGACTTTAGGGCGCCCGTCAATCAAAACATTGAAGTTGCAGTTGAAGGTATCCTGCAAGGGAGTTAGTTTATACAATTTATTCATTATTTCATCGGGATCGGCACTCTTCCTGATGTCGATGGTGACCTTAAGCCCGTTGAGATCAGTTTCATCCCTGACATCAGTTATTTCCCTTATTTTGCCGCTTTTCACAATCTCGATTATGGCCTCAATCACCGCTTCACATGTAGTTGTGTACGGCAGTTCATATATTTCTATGCAACTGTTTTTCTTGTCATACCTGTACTTTGCCCGGAGCCTGAAACTTCCGCGTCCTGTTTTGTATATCTGTGCAAGGGCACTTTTGTTGTAAATCAACTGTCCACCTGTTGAAAAATCGGGGGCTTTCAATGTGGAGGATATGTCATGATCAGGATTATTCATATATTCAATAGTAGCCCTGCACACCTCTTCAAGATTGAAGCTGCAGATATTGCTTGCCATGCCAACAGCAATCCCCTGGTTTACATTGACCAGTATATTGGGATAAGTGGTGGGAAGAAGCACAGGTTCCTTCATGGTACCGTCGTAATTGTCCACGAACTCCACCGTATTTTTGTCCAGGTCACAGAATATTTCGGCACATATGGGGTCAAGCCTGACTTCGGTATACCTGGAAGCCGCATATTGCATATCGCGGGAATAAACCTTTCCGAAATTACCCTTGGAATCCACAAAAGGGTGCAGTAATGAACCATTTCCCCTGGTCAGGCGGACCAGGGTCTCATATATCGCCATTTCACCGTGAGGATTCAGTTTCATGGTCTGTCCCACCACATTGGCGGACTTTGTTCTTTCACCGGAAAGTAAACCCATTTTGTACATAGTATAAAGCAGTTTCCTGTGGGATGGCTTAAAACCGTCAATTTCCGGTAATGCCCTCGATACTATGACACTCATGGCATATGGCATGTAATTTTTTTCAAGCGTATCTGCAACAACTTGCTCCGTATAGTTTTCAGCACTCACCTTTAGCAGCACCCTCCAAATAAGGAATTGAACAAATCAGCTTACATCAATCATTTCCATGTATTTATACCCATTCTCGGCGATAAAATCCTTTCTGCCCTGCAGGTTGTCACCAAGAAGCAGTTCAAACATTTCATCATCATATTCAAGCATCCCGGGAACGACCTTGATAAGCCTTCTTGTGGCGGGATTCATGGTAGTTTCCCACATCATCTCCGGTTCATTTTCACCCAGTCCTTTGGAACGCTGAATTGTGTATTTACCTTTTATCCTGGACAAAATCTGATTTTTCTCCTGTTCATTATATGCAAAATATGTCTTGTTCTTTGTATTTATCTCAAACAGCGGGGATTCTGCGATATATACCTTGCCTATCTTTATAAGGGCAGGCATCAGCCTGTAAAACATAGCCAAAACCAAAGTCCTAATCTGGTAACCGTCCACATCGGCATCGGTGCAGATGATTATCTTTTCCCAGTTGATATTGTTAATGTCAAACGTGTCAAGATCCCGGTTATGCCTTGACTTTATCTCAACTCCGCAGCCTATAACCTTCAGCAAATCGACAATAACTTCATTCTTAAAAATAGTATCGTAATTTGCTTTAAGGCAGTTGAGAATTTTGCCCCTCAGGGGCATAATAGCCTGGAATTCCGCATCCCTGCTCATTTTGCATGCTCCCAGGGCTGAATCTCCTTCAACTATATAAAGCTCACGGCGTTTAGGGTCTTTTGAGCGGCAGTCCACAAACTTCTTTACCCTGTTGGACATGTCAATAGTTCCGCCAAGTTTCTTTCTTATATTAATCCTTGCTTTTTCGGCTTGTTCCCTGCTTCGTTTGTTCACAAGGACCTGTTCAAGGATTCTGTCACATTCAGCCTTGTTTTCAATAAAGTATATCTCCAGCTTTTCTTTTATAAATTCGGTCATGGCCTCCTGGATAAACTTGTTTGTTATAGCCTTTTTGGTCTGGTTCTCGTAACTTGTGATAGTTGAAAACGAATTCGTGACCAGGATAAGGCTGTCCTGAATGTCCCCGAAAGTTATCCTGGACTCATCCTTGTTATATTTGTTAGCTGCTTTGAGAAACTTGTCTATCTGGTACACAAAGGCATTCTTTACAGCCTTGTCAGGGGAACCGCCATGTTCAAGAAAACTGGAATTGTGATAGTATTCCAGCAGGTTTATTTCATTGTTAAAGCAGAAAGCCACTTCCATTTTTACCTTGTACTCGGGTTTATCCTCTCTGTCTCTTCCGGTGGCGGACGCCTGGAAATACTGTATATCGGTAAAATTTTTACCTGCACTGACTTCTTTTACATAGTCTACTATGCCGTTTTCATACAAGTATTCGAAAGTCTGGCCGAATTCCTCGTCATAAAGGACAAATTTGACGCCCGAATTAACTACTGCCTGTTTTTTTAAGACTTCCTGGTAATATTCAAGGGGGATATCTATATCAGTAAATACTTCCAGATCCGGCCTCCACTTTTGTATCGTGCCCGTGTGTTCATAATTGCACTTTTGTTTCTTTAGCCCGCCGATATTTACACCTTTTTCAAAATGGAGGTCATACCTGTAACCATCCCTGAAAACCGTCACGTCCATATACTCGGAACTGTACTGGGTTGCACAGCTGCCAAGGCCGTTAAGTCCGAGACTGAATTCATAATTTGAATCAGAATTGTTGTTGTACTTACCTCCTGCATACAGCTCGCAAAACACCAGTTCCCAGTTATACCTGTTTTCAATGGGATTAAAGTCCACAGGAATTCCTCTGCCGTAATCTTTTACCTGAATGGATTTATCCTTGAAACGCGTAACCTCAATAAGATTTCCGTATCCTTCTCTTGCCTCATCAATGGAATTGGATAGAATCTCAAAAAAAGAATGCTGGCAGCCTTCCAATCCGTCAGAACCGAATATTACTGCAGGCCGCAATCTCACCCTGTCAGGGCCTTTCAATGCAGAAATGCTGGAATTGTCATAAGTACTTCGGCTTTTAACCTTTATCATTTGTTTAGCACCCCTACAAAAAAATAACTGATTTTTGCCCAAATCAGTTTATGCGTAGTGTAAAAGCTTGAATTTCCTGCTCTACTACAATTATTCAATAAAGTAAGGACTATGTCAAGTTTCCGGTATTATACGGCAGTGTCAACTTGTTGTAAGTTTTATAGGTTCTCTCGACAGATGGGTTTCGGAGGTTAAAATTGGGAGTGGCAAGTTGACACTGTCGTATTATACAATGTGTAAAGATTGTAACATATATGAAAGGGGAAGATATTTACGAAGAAAGACCTGAAGTAATGGCTATGTCTATACGCCTGTTATACCTGCGGTTTTCATCCGAATCATTGGGCCTTGCAGGCCTGTATTCACCATTTCCCGTAGCCGTAAGCTTTTTGGGATCCAGATTGCATTCCTCAATAAAAAACAGTACCACATTGGTGGCCCTTTTGGTAGAAAGTTCCCAGTTTGTCGGGAAAAACAGGGTGTTAATGGGCAGGTCGTCAGTATGGCCCTGTATCAATATGTCATTGTCGAGGGGATTTAAAAGGACGCTTAATTCCCTCAGTATTTCCTTGCCGGATTCCTTGATATCGGCTTTTCCAAGGTCAAAAAGGATTACTGAATCTATCCTGAATACCACATTGTATTCATCCCGCACTACAGTAACATAATCCTCCAGGCCATACTCCCTGATTTTCTCTTCCATCTCCTGCTTAAGTCTTTCCGTCCTTTTGACCATAATCTGGCCGGCTTCCTCAAGAACCTTGTTTTCCAGTTCTTCTTCACTGGATTGTTTAAATTTCGTATCAAATTTATCCTTATTGACGGCTATGTCTATTTCATCAATGAAACTGTCCCCGCCGGGTTTCAGATTGCCTTCGTTATAGTCAATATTAAGAAAGGTTTTGGAAAGTGAACGGCTGACTG
>Ga0134095_1000271_pt1 | contig 56745 bp, 46 predicted proteins | sample 6_2taG_FD_94449 | JGI IMG/M metagenome (GOLD analysis project Ga0134095, IMG submission 94449) | Switchgrass degrading microbial communities from high solid loading bioreactors in New Hampshire, USA - 6_20_20_110_A2 metaG | ecosystem: Engineered > Bioreactor > Semi-continuous > Anaerobic >... | reverse complement strand
TTTCTTAAAGCAGCTTCAGCTTCTTTTTTGGTTCTACCACCAACCCTTTCAATTCTTTTTCTTTTTCCATCAACACTGGAAGCTTCAAAGGAATAATACCACTTGTTTCCTCTTTTTCTTACATGACCAGCCATATTAACATCCTTTCTATTAACATTTTTTTAGTTCAAGATGGTTCAAGATAAGTTCAAGATAAAATAAACATCTTGAACCCATTCAAAGTCAGCTTTATCAATGCTTTCAACTTCATAGGTTCAAGATGTTCAAGATATTTCTCTTATATACTTTTATTATTTAGATATATTATTTTTTTTTAAGATAAAAAAAATTAGTAATTATTAAGAAGTATCAAAACATCTTGAACATCTTGAACTTCCCTGTAATATCAAGGGTTACATCTTGAACCCACATCTTGAACCATCTTGAACCCATCTTGAACTTATAAAACATAATCAGCTAAATTCCCCTGTTCCATAATTCTTTCCCTGATGCTTAAAAATTGCTTCATAGTTTTCCCACTGACATCCCAAAAGGCAAGATGCTTTGGTTCACCACTGGATGAAGTATATTTAATCACATAGTAAAATTTAGTTCCCATTTTGGCAGTGGTTCCAGTGGTATTATGATATTGTGCCATGAAATTTTGTTCAGGAAGTGCGTCAATAGCAGTAATTTGTTTGTATGGAAGGGTAACATTCAGGTCAGGATTGGTTTTGCTAATTATCAGTGCATCATCTTCTAAAGTAATTTTACATGGAAAATCTTGAAGAAATCCCTGCAAACCTTCATAATACATGACATTCAAAGTATTGTTGTTCTTTTTCTTTCTACCAAACATTAAAATCACACATCCTTTCTTTATATTACATTGCTTTGAAAAGCAATTGCTTTACCTAAAATTCTAATTTCATTAAGTTCTTCACCTTTGTAAACTAAAGGTTTATATGCTGGATTTTCAGCAACTAATATAATTTCACCTTTCTTTTTATAAACTCTTTTCAAAGTAGCTTCATTATCAATAAGCACAGCAGCAATTTCTCCATCATTAACATCAGGTTGCTTCCTGATAATAGCCACAATTATACTGATAACAAATAATAATTTCTTCATAAATTTAAACCTCCTTCATGTAATTATAACACATAATAGTTAACTGATTTATCCCAGTGCTATTTACAAAAACCGTTTACCAATGTAAAATTTTAAGAAAGTAAACGGTAAACCATATTTTACAATTCATACAAACAGGAAAGGAGGGTGAGAATGAATTACAACAATGAGGAGAATAGACCCGAACAGCCTGATTTGCGCAGTAAGCTTAATAATATCGGTATTTCGCTGATGCTCAAACAAGGTTACGAAAGTACTACTATACGTCAAATCTGCCGTGAAGCTGGTGTTGCAATAGGGACTTTTTATATATATTTTACCTCTAAATCGGATTTACTGGAAATTTTATATGAGGTTAGCGATAATTACTTTAGCCCTATGCTTTCAATGGACTTTGGCAATCGATCGGCTTCAAGTCTGTTTGAAGAGTTTATTGAGACATACATTAAACTTGATGTTGACTCGGGTTTGGATAAACTGAAGCTTCTTACCAATATTCATAACAAATTCAGCTTGCAGAAAAGGGCACCTTATAAAGCGTTATTAAGGATTGTAGAGTACGGACAGGAAAGAGGAGAGTTCCGTGATGACTATGATATTGATGACATGCTCGATTTTGTTTTCGATGTGCTTCACGGAATCACAAAAAGATATTGTATTTCAGACGGTGCCTTTGACATAGCCTCAAGAATACGTTTAAGCTCTATGATGGTGCTGGATGCCATTCGAAAGAGGGATTAACCGGCTTTCAATTCGGAAATATACATACTTAATCAATAAAAAACCCCATCCGAATTCGATGGGGTTTTAAACTGTTACAACTATCTGACGGCTGTTCGCCGGTAAACACTGCATATGTATACTGCATATGTATTAATCTTCATTCTCCGGTTTCTTAACCCAGTCCCCATACATCCAGTCACTGTTGATGTGAGTATCATACGGCACGGGATTTCGGGGAACCGGAATCATTATTTCGTTGGGATTGTAAGGCTGGTAGAATGATGTCGGTTTTATGAAGCTGTAGCGCTTTTTATCAGTAGTGTCACGTCTGTCATTCATATAGTCGTCAACCCAACTCTTATAATAGTCATTCATAAAGTTGCGGAACCAGTGCATATGCCATATTCTCCACCCGCATTCACCTTTAATAAAGTCGGCCGCGTACTTGCCCCAGCACCATTTAGCCACCCTTTTTCCCAATTTTTCATCAAACGGGGTTTCGAACCCGCAGGAGTACCAGACACCATGGGCGGTTTTACAGTCTTTGGCGACTTCTATCATCGGTGTATTCAGCTGATGGATGTCAAGGGCACCCCGCCAGCTGCTGCGTACTGCTTCCTTGTCTGAATTATTATTACTCAGAAAACTGCTAAACAGAGCATGGACACCTTCAGGACCTACGAAAACGCCCCTGTCGGATACCTCCATGGAAACATCATCCATCCACATTGCAAATGTTTCCGGTGCTACACGGTCCATAGTCTGAGGCACAAGCAAAGTTTCATACAATCCCATAAGATTCTGGATTTCTACTACAGCTTGAAGGCGTTCTATGCTGTTTTGAAGCTCTTCTATTTTATCATAAATATTTTTTAAATCTGCCATAGATATCATAGATATAACACTCCTTTTGTAATTTATATGACAAATCCGTATTATCATAAGTATATTAATATAAAGTACAGGCAACCATATGCCCGGGCGCCACTTCCCTTAGTGGAATGTCAGAGGCAGTGCACTTACTGGAGGCATGAGGGCATCGTGCCGCAAAACGGCAGCCGGGTTTAGGATCTATAGGACTGGTTAACTCTCCCCTCATAACTTCCGTGGAAAGTTTTCTGCCTGTTAAACTTGGGATCGGAACGGCATTCAGCAGGCCTTTCGTATATGGGTGCAGCGGATTCTTAAACAAGTCATTTTTATTGGCATACTCAATGCATTGCCCCAAATACATGACCATAATATTATGGCTGATATGTTTAACAACACTCAAATCATGCGTAATAAAAATATAGGTTAAGCCTTTTGAGTCCTGAAGATCCATTAACAAGTTGAGTATCTGCGCCTGAATAGATACATCCAATGCGGATACAGGCTCATCGCAAACAATGAATTTCGGGTTTGTGGCAAGTGCACGGCCAATACCGATTCTTTGACGTCTACCGCCGTCCAATTCATGTGGGAAACTGCTTGCATACTTGCCTGCAAGACCAACGGTTCTCATAATTTCCAATACTTTTTCTTCATATTCGGCCTTTGAAGAATAACTTTTATAGATCTTCAGTGGTTCACCAATGGTGCTCATTACGGATTTCCTGGGATCAAGGGACGCATAAGGGTCCTGGAAAATCATTTGCATTTCACGCCTGATGCTCCGCATCTGTTTGTGATTGTAATTGGTGATATCCGTACCGTTATAAATGATCTTCCCGCTTGTAACATCATATAAGCGTAAAATTACCCTGCCGAGTGTGGTTTTTCCACATCCGGATTCCCCTACGACCCCCAAAGTTTTTCCTACTTCAAGCTTAAAGCTGACATCGTCAACCGCATGCACAAAACCTTTTGCTTGTGCAAAATACTTCTTCAGGTTTTGAACTTCAACTAATATTTTGTTTTCCATAGGCATTACCTTTCCTTACTTTTTACAATTGGTATCACTGTATAAAAAACATTTAATGAAATGTGAAGGCTCCACTTCCACTAAAGGAGGGGTTTTCTTACATATTTCCGTTACATGTTTGCATCTTTCCGCAAACCGGCAGCCTTCAATCTTTATTGTAGGGTCGGGCATAAGACCTTTAATTGTTTCCAGTCGCTTTGTTTCAACATCCAGTTTTGGAATTGCATTAAACAAGCCTTTCGTATAAGGATGCAGGAGCTCGCTGTCAAAAATCTGTTCCGCGGCGCCATATTCGATAATCTCACCGGCATACATAACAGCAACCTTCTCACAGGTCTGTGCTACAACTCCCAGATCGTGCGTAATCAAAATCATCGCCGTGTTTAGACGTTTTTGAAGATCATTAATCAAACCGAGCATTTGTGCTTGTATCGTAACATCCAGTGCTGTTGTCGGTTCATCTGCAAGGATCAGCTTTGGTTCACATACAAGTGCCATAGCGATTACGATTCTTTGCTTCATACCCCCTGAAAACTCGTGGGGATAATCTTTTTTTCGAATTGCCGGAATACCGACAAGTTCCATCATATAATCGACTTGCTTCTCCAGCTCGCTCTTGCTTTTATTCTTGTTATGATTCTTAAGAACTTCGAGGATTTGATCACCTACAGTTTTAATTGGATTCAAGCTGGTCATCGGATCCTGGAAGATCATGGACACAACATTACCGCGCAATTTTCTTGCTTTATCCTCAGGCAGGTTCGTAATATCAATACCATCAAGAATTATCGATCCGGATGTTATTTTTCCGATTCCTTTGGGTAATAGTTTTATAATGCTGAGAGCTGTTGTGGTTTTCCCGGCGCCTGTTTCGCCCACCAATCCAAGTGTCTCGCCGTACCTCAAGGACAAATTCAATCCATAGACAGCATAGACTTTAGCAAGTTCAGTGTGATATTCAACACTTAGGTCTTTTATTTCGAGTAACTTATCGCTCAAGCTCATCATCTCCTAAATTAAGATATAGAACATTATTGATGCCTGAAAACTATTTATTCTGGGCGAGCGTACCGCGAAGCCTGGGATCCAGAACGTCGCGAAGTCCATCTCCCACAACGTTAAAACCGAATACAAGAAGCATGACACAAAGTCCGGGGGCAAGCGAATATACAGGATTTGAAAGCAGATATATATACCCGTCGTTTACCATTCCGCCCCAGGATGGAGTCGGCGGATTAACACCCAGACCAACAAAGGAAAGAGTTGCTTCCGTAAGAATTGTATTCCCTATATTTTGAGTGATCAGAACAATCATAGGGGAGATGCAGTTTGGCAGAATGTGTTTCAGTGTAATTCGCCATGTACTTGCTCCTATAATTTTTTCTGCCATAATAAAGTCGGAATTACGTATGCTCATTACCTGCGCCCGCATTATTCGTGCATATGTAGGTATTGTAGAAATACCAAGAATCAACATTAAGCTTGGAATACTGTTTCCTAAGACCAGGCCTAATGCCAAAGCCAGCATAATGTCCGGAATTGACATGATGGCATCCATTAAACGTGATATGACTACATCAACGACACCGCCTACGTACCCTGCCATAATGCCTAAGAAAATACCAACCATTGAAGCAAACAGAACGGCAACCAATCCGATCAGCAAAGAGGTTCGGGCTCCATACAGTACGCGGCTTAAGACGTCACGTCCATTTTCATCTGTACCCAGTATGTGACTGGGAGATGAAGATTCGAGAGCATGTTTTAAATTTACTTCGTACGGACTGTAAGGTGCTATGGCTTTCGCAAAGATAGCGGCAAGGATAAATAATACGACAATAACCATGCCAACTATGACTATTTTTCTGTGAAACAGACGCCTGAAAAATATCCGTATATCATTAAGCTTATTTCTCTTTCTTAACATGAGATTCTGCCTCCTTATCTCAGCCTTATCCTGGGGTCAATCAGCGCGTAGACAATGTCGACAAGAAGAGACATAGTCAGGACAGTTGCAGATATAATTACTATGCATGCTTGCAACGGGTCAATGTCTTTGCTTGTAATACTGAAAATCATTAACTGGCCGATACCGGGGATATTAAATATTTTCTCAATTGCAACCGAACCGGCAACAACAACGCGGAACAACATGCCAAGCATTGTAATGACAGGGGTTATTGCATTTGGAATTACATGCTTTGTAATGACTTCCTTCTCTACCAGGCCTTTAGAGCGTGCGGTCCGGACAAAATCTTCCTGTATCACTTCAAGCATATTGGAACGCGTTAACCTGCAGATATTGGATACCTGACAAAATGCCATCGCAGTTACAGGCATAATAATCTGTTTCAGGTTTGTTTTAAAATCAATAAACGGGGATATATATCCGGAGGATGGAAGCCAGCCCAATTTTATTGAAAAAAAGTATACACCTACTACCCCTAACCAAAAGAGTGGAACGGTCGAACCTATGTTAGCACATACTGTGATAATGGAATCAGTAAATGAACCTCTTTTTACTGCTGCGATAATCCCGAAAGAAATCCCGAAACAAGCTGTTATCAATAACGATACAATACCTATATGCATTGTTATAGGTAATCGGTCGGCTATCAACTGGTTAACTCCCATCTTGTATTTTGTTGAGTACCCAAAGTCGCCTTTCAAAAATTTCGTGAACCAATTAAAAAAACGGACTACCAACGGTTTGTCAAGCTCCAGTTTCTCATAATACATCTGATACTGCTCTTTCGTAATGTTTGAGCCGTACATAGCATATACCGGATCGCCGGGTATCATAAAAACAAGGTTATAAGAAAAAAAAGCAACAAGGAAAAATACAATTATTGCCTGGGCAAGACGTCTCATAATATACGATAACATTATAACTGACCATCCTCTCTTCATAGAAGAAATGCTATATAGACTTGAATGAACATGTTCATATTAATATTACCAGAGTAAATATCATTAGTCAATGGTTTTTATATGCCAATAGTCTTTTATGTTTCCGTTGAAATGGCTGTTTGAAATACAGGGATATTGTGCAATAACGGAAAAAAAGGCTTTGAACTTTCGCTCTGTGCAATAAGGCTGTATGCCGCTGAAGTATCTTTATGCTGCACAATATCCCTTACGTACATAGGAAGTCGCTTTCTGAATTATTATGTTGTATTTTGTTTGTTCGCACACAATATTTCAACCCTTGATTGCGCCTGTCATCATGCCCTTGATAATATGCTTGGAAAATAAAACGTAGATCAATAAAGCAGGAACAATCGAAACAAACATAAATGTCATCATACGGGGATAATCTGTAACATAATCACCTTTAAACCGCATTAAAGCGAGGGGAAGTGTATAAAACCGCTCCTTGTCAAAGAGTATAAGTGAATATGGAAATTCGTTCCACGAGTGAAAAAATACAATGATGCCGCAGGTCACCAAAACAGGTTTTACGATTGGCAGTACAATTGTGAACAGTGTTCTTGAAAACGAACTTCCATCAATATAAGCTGCTTCCTCAAGCTCCCGTGGGACCGATGAAACATATCCCATTACCAGGAATGTGGTAGTTGTCAATTCCATACAAACAACTGGCAATATTGTCGAATACCAGTGATTGTTGATTTTTAAAAATGAAAATATTATATATGTAGGGACCAATATTGCATGAATGGGAATAAAGAGTCCGCATGTATAAAGACCGGCAATAAACTTCCTGAAGCGGAATTTAAATCTTGAAAGAAAATAACCATTAATAAATGCAATCAAAATAACTAATAACAAAACGAAAAAAGTGATACGGATCGTGTTAAACATTGATTGCAATAATGGTGCTTTTGTAAATACATACTGATAGTTGGCCAAGTTAAGAAAAGATTTGGGCAAAGCCAGTACATTTGCCGCAAACTCAGGCATTGTTTTAAAAGTACAGAAAAATATCCATACAACCGGAATAATGCATGAAAATGCATAGAGTGCCGGAATAAGATTAAGTATGAGCGAAACAAATGACGACAGGACGTTTAATTCTTTTTTTACCTTTTTCATAGCATTAATCATTCCCCTTAATAATGCTTGTAATTTTGCTTGCTGCACCGAATATTACCAATGTCACGACCAAAATTGCCACTGAAATGGTACTGCCGTAACCCATATTCATCTGGGAGAACGAAACTTTGTAGGCGTAAAGGGCCAATACATTGGAAGAATAGCCGGGACCACCGTTAGTCATCGCCATTATATGGTCAAATACCTTCATATTAGCTGAAATACAAAGAAGAACACAAATAAATATAGTGTTTTTTATCAAAGGCAGGGTTATATATATAGCTTTCTGGAATCCATTTGCACCATCAATCTCGGACATGTGGTAAATATCTTTTTCAATGGTTGTCATGGCAGAAAGCATAACTACAAGATGAAAGCCAACATACTGCCAAACGAGAGGTACGCAAACACATAACATGACAGTATCGTTTTGTGCAAGCCATGGAGCTGCTAAATCAGGCCTTCCGACAGCTTTCAAAAAACTAACAAGTATTCCGTAATTAAAGTCATAAACCATACTCCAGACATATCCGATAACTACGGCTGACAATGTAACGGGAAAATAAATGACTGTCCTGTATAAATTGGCTAAAATAACCTTCGATGAACTCAGGATGCATGCCAGTACAAAAGCTATTCCAATTTGCCCGATCAAACATACAACAATAAGAAATAAGTTATTTTTCAAGGCTGTCAGCACACTCGGATCGTTAAACAGCGTAATATAATTCTGGAGACCAACAAAACTAAAACTCTTAATACTGGTAAATTTAAAAAAGCTAAATATTAGAGCCATGATAGTAGGAACAATTAAAATCAGTATATAAATCAGAACACCCGGCAGCAAATACGCTATCATCACTGATCGCTTGGGTTGAAGGCAGTCTTTCATAATATTCCTCCTGCATTCTTTAAATAATCAGACGTGGCTTTTAAACCACGTCTGACTAAACTGGTTTTGCAGTATAATTATTTTTTAATCATATTATCATAAGTAAGCTGCATTTTTTCCGCTACAGCCTGCGGTGTTGTCGTTCCTGCAAAAAGGTTCTGAACTTCTTCCTGAAGTACCGATGAAAGGTTTGGTTTGAAGTAATCATTAAAGTTTAATCCAACGTCTTTTGAACCATTAAGAATCGCGGCCAGGTCTTCATACTGAATACCTCTGCCCGAGAAATCAAGATCAATCTTAACAGGTGTCGGGCTTGCGCGTTCTGCCATGAATTTTGCGTAATCCTTGCTGCTTATCTGCAGGCAGCATTCTAAAGCAGCCTGAAATTCCGCACCTTTAAGTTTGGAATTGACCCCAGTTCCTGCTCCACCTGTGGCAGATATGAGAGTCGGAGTTTTATTGTTTGCTGCAGGAAGAATTATAACACGGGTATTGTTCCAAACTTCAGGGTAATCACTGCTCATGTTTTTACAGGTATCAACGCCCCAACTGCCAACGGCATGTGCTGCGGCGTTACCCTGCATATACCAGCCGGCAGCCCATATATCATCTTTCATATTTATGTCTTCATTAAACAGAACGGTCATTTCCTGAAGTTTTGCCATTGCATTGACGAAACTTTCGTCAGTCCAGCTGTACTTGGTTTCACCGGCAAGCATTGATTCAACCCATTCTTTGCCGCAGTAATCATACATTAACGGGCTTGCAAAATATGACACTGCAAACCATTTACCTGTATTACCCACGGCTATGGCTGTTTTCCCCATAGATTTAAAGACCTTGCCTGCTTCAATTAATTCATCAATTGTTTCGGGGAATTTATCAAACCCGGCTTCCTTCCACATTTTCTCATTATAGAGAATGAGGTTAAATACCGAGTGTTTATTCGGCAGACCGTAAACTCTCCCATTGTATGTTACGGAAAACAATCCGTCAACATAATCATCGGGGTTGACATAATCGGTCAGATCCGCGAGCATGCCGTTTCCTGCCATATCCTCAAGCCATGGATATCTGACATAAGTAACATCCGGAAGGTCATCGGCGGCAATTAAAGCAAGGTACTTATTCCCGATTTCTGCGTTTGAAATTATTGTTTCTTCCAAGGTTACCCATGGATGTTCCGCCTTGAACTTGTCCAGCATTGCACGGAACCCAGCGCTGCTGGGAATGTGTTGCGCCGCTTCCTCGGAATGTTCATGGATAATGGTAAGTGTTACTTTTTCCTTTTGTCCATCTGCATTTGTTTGTGATGAAGAAGCATTGGATGCATTGGCTGATGTATCGGCAGGTTTATCGGAAGTAGCCGGAGATTCCTTGCTGCCGCAGCCTGTAATGCATAGAAGCATTGACAAAGCAAGAACGATGGATACAATAAACCATTTTTTCTTCATCTGGTTCCCCTCCCCTTAATATAACTTGAGCAATAGTTTTATAAAAATCAACCGGTTTGGTTTACTTATTTTCAGAAGACCGCCCGGCGGTGTTGCATACCCCTTCTTCCGGATTTAAGCAAACCATTACCGTTTGATAAAAGTGCTTTGTGTGACACAGGACATTACCGGTTTACATGCGGCTTATCCCGAAATTCATAATAACATTTGGAATTTAGGCGGTAAATGAACAAACTTATTAATTATCGACCGCAATAATAATTGTAAAGATATTATTTGAACGGAAGATTCGAAGAATATAACGATTTTTATTATAATAGCGGAAAAAATCGTAATTATGTACAAACAATCAACACTATGCTACAATAATGAAATACCGGACGGCTTTAGTTTCTTTTTTTCAGGGGCTAGTGATAATTCATGAAAACAAATAGTTTGCGCTTCAAGCTAACTTCATTGAATGTACTGCTGATGTTTTTTCCGCTTATGCTAATATTATATTTTGTTTACTCTTATTTTACAAAAACAGTTTTGACAGAAAATAAGAATTATAACCATTATGTGTCGTATGATGTTGCCCATTCAATCGGCAGCATTATTTCCAATATCAATAACGTTTCAATAGCATTATTATCAAACAAAGACATAATAAATTATTTCGTATCCGACATAGATGCCGATGATCCCGCTTATTTGAGCTTATATACCAACGCACTTTCCTCTCTGCAGGCATTGTCATTAAGGGATCCCCAAATTCAAGGCATCTATCTTTTGAAAGACAGTAAAAATAAACGGTCACTTTTTGCAGGGATTACTTCAAAGAACGCTTTTTTTACCGCAGAAGAGATTGAAAAAATGGATAACAGCATCGGGGGCTGGTTTTGGAGTTATAGTGCCGGAAATCTTTCAATGTGCCGGGTCCTGCGTAATGTTGATAATCCAAAGGAGAATATTGCGTATTCAAAAATTATTATAAACACCGATAAATTAATTCAACAATTTGATCCCGAATATATTTTAGATGACATAAAATTCGCGTTGTTTGATATGGATGGCAATATTCTGCTTCATAACCTTAATGAAGTATCAGCCTGGCTTATAGAAAGGATTAATGGTAATCCTGAACTTCTGGAAGAGCATAACAATAACAGTTTTTTGCTTTCAAACGGAAGTACCTCGTATAGTGTATTCCCGCAAAAACTCAGAAGGCAAAAATCCTACTTAGTGGCATTTGCTGTAGACAAAACGAAAGAGTACAACCGACTCCTTTACAAGATAATTTTTTCCCTTGTCCTGATTTTTATTATGCTTTTTACTATTCAGGTATTAATGTATAATCATTTTTTCATAAAGCCCATTACCGTACTTGGGGATCTCATGAAATCCATTGAATCGGAGGATTTTTCGGTCCGTTTCAATATGAAAGTGAGTGATGAAATTAAAGTATTGACAGACAAGTTCAACCTGATGTCAAGTAAGCTGCAATATCTCTATAACGAAGTGTATAAAAGCAGCCTGAAACTGAAAGAAGCGGAGATTAAAAATTTGCAATCCGAAATTAATCCACATTTTTTATATAATACTCTTGATTCTATTTGCTGGATGATCGAATTGAAGCAAACAAATAACGCTGTACAAATGATACGGAATTTGTCTTCCCTGTTTCGTATGTCTCTATATAGAACTCCTGACGGACTGGTTCTTTTAAAGGATGAATTGGAACATGCTAAGTGCTATATTGGCATACAACAGCTTCGCTTTACGAAAATTAAATTTACCCTGGATGTTCAGGAAGGACTGGAAAACGTTTATGTAATGAAGCTGGTGCTGCAGCCTATACTTGAAAATGCTATTAATCACGGTCTTGCTCCCCGCGGAGGAGAAGGTGAGATAGATCTAGCGGTATATCGGCAGGATAATGATTTAATTTATTATATTTATGACAGCGGGGCAGGAATGGATGTGAAAAGGGTGTTGAGAATTTTGCGGGGGGAAAATATTTCTTTAGGAACACAGGGATTAGCGCTGAATAATGTTAACGAGCGCCTAAAATTAAGGTTTGGCGAGAACTACGGCATAACATGCTATTGCCCTTCCGGCGGGGGCAGCGTATTTATCGTTAAGCAGCCAATTATCTATAAAAAAGGGGAATAGCAATGATTAAGCTTCTCATTGTAGATGACGAGCTTGTTGTACGCCAGGGATTACGCCAGGCAATAGACTGGAATGAACTGGGAGTATCTGTAGTCGGGGATGCCGACAATGCCCGGGATGCGATAAAACAAGCATATCAACTGCATCCTGATATTATAATGTGTGATATAAGGATGCCGGGCGAAGATGGATTTTCCGTCATACATACCTTGAGAGAATCTATGCCTGATGTCCAATTCATTCTAATAAGCGGATATGATGATCGGGAGTATATGCTGAATGCAATACGCTGCGGCGTCTGTGACTATTTGCTGAAGCCGCTTGACATAGTTGAAATACGCAAGGCTGTATTAAAAGCATGCAGTCAGATTTATGCCCGTAAAGAGAAAGAACGGGCATTGCTTGAACGCAATAAGTTCTTAATCGATAATCTGGATATACTGCGTACCCATTTTATTAGTAAGCTGCTGGATGGAAATGTTAATTCGGAAGAATTAAAGCATAATGTTTCTTCTTTGGGTCTGTCGCTCAAGGGGCCCCAATATATGGTTCTGCTCGCCAAAAGCATTGATGGCAAAATGTATGAACTGATGCAGAACCTGGCCTTTATTTTCAGACAATATACCCCGACGATATCAGCTATTCAGAATCACAACGATTTGGCCCTTGTAATCTTAAACGTGGAAGAGCGGCCTGAAGATAAGCAGTTTAATTTTTTCACTAAGACGTTTCTTGCGAATTTGGATTGTTTGGATGGCATTATAGCTGTATCTCCGTTGTGCAGTTCCCCTTTGGAGTTTAAGCTGCATATGCCAGGGTTGCTTGATTTGATTGAGCGGGGGTTTTGGTATCCAAAGGGAACTTTTTGTCATGTAAATGACGAAGTTTTTCCTTCATTTCCAAAAGAACGTGTACAGGAGATGGAGCGACGGTTAATTGATTCCATTAAGAAGGGGAAATCCGATAAAATTGTAAGCCAGCAATTTGAAGAACTTCTTTCGCTGATAAGCGAATCACGCCCGAAGCTGTCTGTTTTTCAGGAAGAGATGAATTATCTTTTGCAAACCATTCATGGAGTGTTGGGAATAGAAAACCGCGATTCTACATATATGTGTTCATCGGTGTCGGAAGCAAGACAGCAATTCGCAAAATTGTGCAATATGCCTAACCTGCTGAAGAATAAATATGGCAGTGAGCTTGTAGGAAGAATACTGCAGTATATAGGGATGCATTATAACGAGGATATAACTCTTGAAAAAGTTGCTTCCGAGATGTATATTTCTTATACTTATCTGTCCCGGCTGCTGAAAGAAAAAACCAATCTGTCCTTTCTCGAATGGCTTCATTATTTTCGAGTTGAAAGGGCTAAGGAACTACTCTCCGAATCGGATTACAGCATTCATAAAATTGCCGAATTGTGCGGTTATAATTCATATAAAGTGCTGTCTGAACATTTTAGGCAATTAACCGGATTAACCGCAACAGAATACCGTGCAAAATACTCCAATCCCAAAAAAGGTAACATTGAATAACCTTCTTTCTGATCAGGCATTTATAAAATTATGCAGTTCCAACCCCTGTTTTTCACCAGCGGTATTTTCACTGAAATACCCCGGGATGACTTTGTTTTGGGACAGACAGATAAATATAGTTATTGACGTATGTATCTGAATATATTAATATATAAACTGAACGCGTTCATCAAATAGAAGTGTTTACCACGCATCTTCAAGCTGGCAAGAAGAAATGTGTTGTATAATCTGTCGGAAAGGTGGTGAAGGGTGCGGTACCGCTGTTTTTGTCAATGCATCGCGCCCGTGTTTATGAAAATCAGACAAGAATGTTCTCTTGCAAGGTTGCACACAAATCCTAAGCATGTTATATTGGCAAATTCCCCTGAACTTAAGTTTGTAAATGCCTTGTGCAACGGTTCAATTGATGAAGCGGTCGGATACTTTTGCGAAAAAAAGCTGTTCGGAAATGTTCCTCCGGTTGTAGATGTTCCATATGGCCGTTTTGAAGGCCTTTCAGAGATACGAAAATTTGCGGAAGGCTGGCTTTCTACATTCAACGCTGAAAGTGCGTTTGTGCAGCCTGTCGTTCAAACAAGAGCGAACGGCCGATCGGTTTCGGAAGTTGTTTTTAATTTTGTAGTAGATGGTGAAATAAACCAGGTTCCCATGTTTGTAGTGGGAGATCTGCGCACGGCGGATACCCTTGATGAGGTTCGTATGTACTGCCATTTTTCATATGTACCCGGGCTTACGGCTTATCGCAAACCTATTTTTACACCGGCACACCTTGAAATGGGCGATCCTAATTTGCTCACAGGTGCGGTTAGGGAATATTACGAAGCTCTCCATCATGTCCCGGGCGTTGACGTAGACAGGATAATGAAAACAATGGGCAAAGGCTGCATATTTGGCGGGTATGAGCCAATTAAAGATGTTTCGTTTGATAAACAAAGTTATGAAGATATCAGGCCCAAATTCGAGTATATGCGCAATTATATACCAAGCGGCGTTGGCATGCGGTTTGAGACGATCATAGATGACGGTATAACTTGTGTTATAGAATGGGTACATGTTGTCAGTGAAAAAGGACAAAAAGAATGGTCACGTATTGCACAATCAGGTATATCTGCATACGAACGCGGTGAAGACGGGCTTTTGTGTGCTATTCGTATATGTGATTATGCGCATTGTGAGAAAACTATTGACTGGACAAAAACTCCCGTTTCAAAGGAAGTTGCATTGCAGACGAATTTGGTTAAAGAATTCCCGGCCGGAGTTGGCCGCAGAAAACAAAGCTGATATGAATCAACTTAAGAACTATAAAAAAAATCATTAGAACATATAAAGCCGTTGAATTACCAAGCCCTGTTACCTGAAGTGCGGATACCCTCGCAAGCATGATCGCTTTCTTAAGTATATTACGCGAATTTTGCCTGCCAACAGGAAAATACTTAAGAATAAACAACCGGCGGTCAAAATACGAACTTAGGGTAAGGGGAACAGACTTACCTTAAGTCCCCCCTGAAAAGGCTCAAGCGAAGGTGCCGGAGCAATCCCTCAAAAACCCTCAGAAAATTGTTGTGCAACAGGGCTTGGGTAATATTAATACGAAGCTGTTCAGTCGCCAGAAACGGCAGATTGTCCACTGAAAGGCAGGGTGGACATAATAATGGATATGAAGAAATGAAGTGCTGTGAAACTTCCATATAAATGTTTAAATCTCCGTGTGTCGATTTATAGAATTCAGGTGATGAGCATGTCTCTTGTTAAACAGTGTACAGAAATTGACAGGCAACTTTCAGTTGATTTATCGAGATATTTAATTTATTCGATTCCATTATAAGTTAAGTATAAATAACGAATTGCTCTGAGACGAAAAAGAATTTCCTTTACTTTATTGCTTACGCCATGGATGGATAATCGAGCACGCAGGAACGGTAATCAAAGGTTTTTGGTGCTGAAGTGTTTACTGTAGTTAACTAAAAGTGACTACGGTTAACCAGATATGATTATGCAGCAGGTTCTGTTATAAAACCGGGGGATCTTGAATCCCGATGAAATGGAGGAAACTATAATATGGCAAAATTTGTTACTGCAAGGGAAGCGGCTCAGATCATTCCCGATGGAGCCATTGTTGGGGTTGCAGGAATGGGTTTGTCCGGTTGGCCTGAAGAAATCGCCTGTGCAATTCGGGATAGATTCAAAGAGACCGGTCACCCGTGTAACATTAATTTAAAGCAGGGCAGCGCAATGGGTGACTGGAAGGAGCGTGGTGTGACACGATTAGGCGAAGCAGGTCCGGGACTTGTTACAAAATGGTGCGGAGCACATATCGGTTCGGCTTTTACGCTTCGTGAGCTTGCTGTCAAAAACCAATTGCAATGTCATTGTTTGCCGCAGGGTGTTATCGTGAATTTATGGCGTGAAATTGCCGCCGGCCGTCCAGGCCTTCTCACCAAGGTCGGACTGGGTACCTTTGTGGATCCACGGTTCGGAGGCGGGAAAATGAATACCTGTACAACGGATGAACTGGTAGAATACGTTCAGTTTAACGGCGAAGAGTATCTGTTTTATAAAGGGTTTTCCCCTGACATAGCTTTACTGCGTGGAACTATTGCTGATGAAAACGGAAACATTTCCTTTGCACACGAAAGTATTATCAATGAAGGACTTGCCGTAGCGATGGCAGTGAAAAACAGCGGCGGAAAGGTTATTGTTCAGGTGGAGTATGTTACGAAGAAGGAAACGCTTAATCCAAAAGAGGTTAAGATTCCGGGGATACTTGTGGACTATGTGGTAGTAGCCACCGATAAAAACGCATGCTGGCAGGCGGAAGGTGTGTATTTTGAGCCATCTTTTTCAGGGCAAATCAAGAGGCCTTTAAGTACAATTGAACCGCTTCCGTTTGACGAGCGCAAGGTAATATGCAGACGCTGCGCGATGGAGCTCAGAAAGGGAGATGTCGTAAATCTTGGCGTGGGTATAGCGGCGGATGTGGCAAAAGTTGTAGCGGAGGAAGGATATATTGACAACGTAACGTTAACTACGGAAAGCGGAATGGTTGGAGGAATACCTTCCGCTCTGCCCAATTTTGGGAGCGCGTATAATCCTGAAGCAACAATTGACCACGGATCAATGTTCGATTTTATTGACGGCGGAGGCTTGGACGTGGCCTGTTTAGGAATGGGAGAAGCCGATCAGTACGGAAATGTAAACGTCAGCAAGCTTGGAACGCGTCTGACGGGGCCGGGAGGATTCATTAATATTACCCAGGCAACCAAAAAGGTAGTATTTTGCGGTACCCTGATGGGAAAAGCGGATTTGAAGATTGGTGACGGAAAACTAAGTGTTGTGCGTGAAGGAAGTATCCGTAAATTTGTCAGAAATGTAGAACAAATAACATTCAGTGGTACTTATGCAAAGCCGGATCAGGAAATTATCTTCATAACCGAACGTTGTGTGTTCCGGCTTATCAATGGAAAAATGACATTAACAGAAATAGCGCCTGGTATTGATCTGGAAAAGGATATATTAGCCAACATAGATTTTACGCCTGTAATATCACCGGATCTTAAATTAATGCCCCCCTCGATTTTTATGGAAAAATGGGGCGGTTTGGGCGAATGGATCGAAAGCGCATGAGGAGGCACAGCCAATATGATATTTTCAGAGAAACATAAATTAATCCGGAAACTCGTTTCCGATTTCGCGAAAAAAGAACTGACGAACGAAGTTTTGGATAAGGTCGAGGAAACCGGCATCTTCCCGAAAAGTATCCTGGATAAAATGGCGGATCTGGGTTTTTACGGAGTTAAGATTCCCCGGGAGTTGGGGGGCCAGGGGGGAGATAACCTCGCCTACGTTATAATGATAGAAGAGCTTGCCAGGGTCAGTCCGGTAGCAAGCCTCTATGCAAATTCACCCAATTCTCTTTCCGGAGGTCCTATTTTGCTTTCCGGCACTAAGGAACAACTTGAAAAATACCTTCGTCCCTGTGTGAAAGGGGAGATAATTATTGCCTTTGCCCTTACGGAGCCTGATGCCGGTTCCGACGCGGGAAGCATAAATACCATTGCGATTGAGGATGGAGATGCTTATATACTGAACGGAAGAAAAACCTTCATAACAATGGCACCCATTGCGGATTATACAATAGTTTACGCAAAAACCGATTTATCAAAGGGTACAAAGGGGATTACGGCTTTTATCGTTGATATGAAAGCGAAAGGCGTATCCTGTGGAAAGCCGGAAGATAAAATGGGCCTTATCGGATGTCCTACAAGTGATATTGTTCTTGATGATGTTCGTGTACCGAAATCTGAGATATTGGGTGAACCGGGCAGAGGCTTTATAAACGCAATGAAGACGCTGGACGGCGGAAGGCTTGGGGTAGCCGCACAGTCGATTGGAGTGGCACAGGGCTGCATGGATGAAGTAATCAAATACTCCAAGGAACGCAGGCAGTTCAGACAACCTATATGTAATTTCCAGGGAATCAGTTTTATGATTGCAGACATGGCAGCGAAACTTGCAGCGGCAAAGGAACTTGTATATAATGCCGCTGTTCTGATGGATCGTGGTGATAAGGATGCCGGAATGGCATGCGCAATGGCTAAGTATTACGCATCGGAAATATGCAACGAAATCGCCGGTAAAGCGGTTCAAATCCATGGAGGCTATGGATTTATAAAGAAATATAAAGTTGAACGTTTTTACCGCGATTGTCGTGTATTCACCATTTACGAAGGAACATCCCAGGTCCAGCAAATGGTTATAGCAAACAAACTTCTGAAAAATTAGCCGGAGGAAAAAATTATGAAAATAGTTGTATGTGTCAAGCAAGTTCCCGATACGACTGAGGTTAAAATCGATCCTGTAAAAGGAACGCTAATACGTGACGGCGTGCCGTCTATTCTGAATCCGGATGATGCGAATGCGCTGGAAGCTGCGTTGACGATGAAAGAAAACAACCCCGGTTCAACGGTTTCGGTTATAACAATGGGTCCGCCCCAAGCGGATTATATGCTGCGCGAGTGCCTTGCAATGGGTGCGGATGCCGCATATTTACTGAGTGATCGTGTTTTCAGCGGAGCCGATACTTGCGCTACTTCCGCAACTTTAGCCGCCGGGATACGAAAATTGGGCGGGGCGGATATTATAATCACAGGAAGACAGGCAATTGACGGCGATACCGCACAGGTAGGCCCTCAAGTTGCAACGCGGCTTGGTATTCCTGTCATAAGCTATGTACAAAAAATTTACCAGGAAGGTGATATGGTTTATGCGGAGCGCAAGCTGGAAGATGGTTATGAACGTCTCGCCGTTAAAATGCCATGCCTTTTAACAACCGTTAAGGAATTAAATACGCCCCGTTATATGACTATTAAGGGGATCATTGAGGCATATGAGAAAGAGATTATTGTCTGGGATCACAATGATTTATGCATTGAACCGGAAGAATGCGGGCTCAGTGCTTCTCCGACAAAAGTATTGCGTACGTTTGTAGCTGCTCCGAAAGGGAAAGGAGAAATTTTATCCGGAACCGAATCTGAAATGGCGGAGGCACTTATTTCAAAATTGCGGGAAAAGCATGTGCTGTAGAAAGGAGATGTACCAATGAAGATTTCTATCAGTAAGGATCTTTGCAGAGGTTGTGGGAAATGCCTGAAAGCTTGCCCGTTTGAAGCAATAATTATGCGTGATAAAAAAGCTGAACTGAATGAGAAATGCACCGGCTGCGGAGCTTGTGTGGATTCCTGCCCGTTTGAAGCTATCAGCGGGATTGAAGAAATGAATGATAAAATTGATCTTGCAGAGTATAAGGGAGTTTGGGTTTTCGCGGAACAGCGGGATGGGAAACTAATGCCTGTAACATTCGAGTTATTGGGAGAAGGGCGGCAGTTGGCCGAAAAAATCGGAACAAATCTCTGCGCTGTTCTTTGCGGCGAGAATGTATCCGGACTGGCAGGGGAATTAATTGCATATGGTGCCGATAAGGTATATATTATGGAGGCACCTGAGCTTAAAAATTATACCAATGATGCTTATACCATTGCAATTTATAACGCTATTCAGAAGTACAAACCTGAAATTTTCCTTTTTGGGGCAACTCACATCGGACGTGATCTGGCCCCTTCTTTGGCTGCAAAATGCGGTACCGGTTTAACTGCGGATTGTACTAAGCTTGAAATTGATCCTGAAGATAAAAAACTCCTGCAGACACGTCCGGCGTTTGGCGGCAACCTTATGGCTACGATAATATGCCCGAATCATCGCCCACAGATGGCAACCGTCCGCCCCGGCGTTATGAAGAAAGCCGATTATGACGGCTCCCGGCATGGAATAATCGAAAAGGTGCCCATCAAATTTGAAAGTGGTGATTTACGAATCCAGGTTTTGGAGGTTGTCAAAAACATACGGGAGACAGTATCGCTGACCGATGCAAAAATAATAGTGTCCGGTGGGCGCGGTATTGGCGGTCCTGAAGGGTTTTCCCTGTTAAAACAGTTAGCCGATGCATTGGGCGGGACCATTGCCTCCTCACGTGCCTGTGTTGATGCCGGATGGATTGATCACAGCTACCAGGTGGGTCAGACAGGAGCTACGGTAAGACCGGCGTTATATATTGCCTGCGGTATCTCCGGCGCAGTTCAGCATTTGGCCGGAATGCAGGAATCCGATGTCATTGTTGCAATCAACAAGAATGAACATGCCCCCATTTTTGAAGTAGCGGATTATGGCATTGTCGGAGATGTTCATAAGGTAATTCCGGCTATATTGGAAGCTTTGCGCAGGTTACCGGAGTACTCGAATTAAGCTGAAAAACATCTTCGGCTTTAAAGGCAGGAATTTGGATGTGAAGATACTAAACAGCCTTACAATTGGCAATTTGCTTTCGCAGACCGTCAAACGTAATCCTGACGGTTTAGCGGTTACATGGCTCGAAGAAAGTTATACATACAAAGAGATGGATAATATCACGGATATGATTGCTGTGTCTCTTCTGAAGCTGGGTGTACGGAAAGGAACACACATAGGATTGGCGGCAGGTGATCGGCCGTATACGTTGTTTTATTTTTACGCCGCAATGAAAATTGGTGCGGTGATTGTTTTTCTTAATACGGCTCTCAGCAGACAGGAATTTGCTCGACATCTTTGTGATACTGATGTGGAGTATTTACTGTATGATAATAACAACCGGGGAATATCGTCCGCTGAAATAGCGGCACTTGACTGGCCGACACGAATTTTGTCAATAAATATAGAAGAATCTTTACGGACATTCCCTGCGAAACAAACAAAGGAACTGAATTCCACTGATAGAGAGCTGCTTGAGAATGTGAAATCGAAGGTGACGGAATCCGACTTAGATACGATCCTGTTTACATCAGGTACGACGGATTCTCCTAAAGGTGTTGTAACCACGCATTTTTCCCGGGTAAACAACTGTTTTGCTCAAGCCCGGCTGATAAATCTGTCTTCGGAAGACAGAGTATGCTCCGCACTTCCGATGTTCCATTGTTTTTCATTGTCAGGGAATATTTTAGCGGCTTTGGCCGCAGGTGCGTGTGTTTGTTTTCCGAAGGACAGGCATACGGCTTCAATTCTCGATACGATAGCGCAGCGAAGATGTACCGTATTTACCGCAGTCCCAACGCTTTTTATGGCAATTCTGAGGCGGGAGGATCTATCATCCTATGATTTGTCTTCCCTTAGGGTAGGTCTTATCGGGGGTTCGTCATATCCTTCCGATTTACTCAAACGTATTGAGGAAACTCTTCATTATGAAATACTTCCTTCCTATGGTCAGACGGAGGCAACGGCAGGTATTACAGGATGTTTGATTTCGACGCCGTTGGCTGTGAAGAATAACTCGGTCGGCGTATTTTTCCCCGGAATTGAAGGGAAAATCATAGATATTAACAGCGGTGAGGAATTACCGCGGGGTAAAACAGGAGAAGTCTGCGTCCGGGGATTTTGTGTAATGCAGGGATACTATAAACGGCCGGATCTTACTGAAAAAGTGGTTGATAAGGAAGGCTGGCTTCATACGGGAGATCTCGGATATATTGATTCGAACGGATATTTATACCTAACCGGGAGATGCAAAGAAATAATTATTCGAGGCGGAGAAAATATTATTCCGGGTGAAATTGAACGCGTTATATATACAATGCCCGGCATCAGACAAGTTAAGGTTATTGGTTTGCCGGATCCTTTTTATATTGAAAAAACCTGTGCATGTATTGTACCTGAGGAAGGCGCAATGATGGATGCCTGGAAAATAAAAGAACATGTTCGCCGCGAATTGGCATATTACAAGGTACCTGATGAAATTGTTTTTCTGTCTTCATTTCCTCTTCTCCCTAACGGGAAAGTGGATATCGCGGCGCTGAAACATGTAGCCGGAAATATTACAGCCAACAGTGATTAGCTGTTTTTTACTTATAGAAGCAAAATCTTCTTGTCCTGCCTGGAAAACCCTTGAATTCAACCTGATTGAAAAACTCCGATATAAACATATTGACAATTACATAGCTATATTGTAATATTTATGTAGACAAATGAACATGTTCAGTACGTCTGATGATGAATCAGCAAAAAACATGTGGCCTGCTGTCAATATAATTTGTATATACAGCGGGCCGATGTAACGCCTGAACCCTGTCAAAGTATTGGGATCTTGAAAAGGTAAATAACAAGATATTTTGATTTCCTGTTGTTTTTCAAATTAGCAGTGAGGTTTGCAACTGGAAATCGTCAACATAAACCTCACAAAAAATCATTCGGGGAGGAAATATTATGAAGAAGTCTAAACGTATTTTCCGTGTCCTTCTTGCCATGCTGTTAGTGTTTATAATGGTAATGGCCGGATGCGGCAAGAAAGCCGATTCCAAAGGAAGCACTGCGCCAAGCAGCGGATCGAGCACTACCGGTTCTTCAAGTTCACAGAGCTCAGGTGATTCAAAGGATTCAAATGCACCTGCTCTGCACAAGACACCAATTTCCGAAATGAGCTTTGAGGGTGCTGTTTATGGAGGAACCCTACGCGTTGGAAACCGTTTCAGTGGAGTAAACAATATTGGATTCCCGTTCACCATGGCAACAAACTCTTGCTGGGAACAGATTAATGCTTGTCCTGCCATTGAGACCCTGGCGAGATATAACGACAAAGGTGAACTTGAGCCATGGCTCGCTGAAAAATGGGAAATTGATCCTGAGAAACTGACGATGACAATTAAAATACGTTCCGGTGTTAAATTCCATGATGGAACTGACTTTGATGCGGAAGCTCTGGTCTGGAATTTGGAACAGAGCACGGTTTATGGCCGGAATGAGCTGGATGCGGTAAAGGAATATGAAATAGTTGACGATACTACAGTTGTTCTTCACCTTTCACAATGGGACAGTGCCATAGAGGAAAATGTCCTGTATACCTGTGGATGGATTGTTTCACCTACCGCTGTGAAGAAAAATGGTATGGACTGGGCTTGTGCCAACCCTGTGGGAACCGGTCCGTTTGTTTTCGAAAAATGGGAACGTGATGTGGGTGTATACTACAACAGAAACGAAAACTACTGGCGTGAGGGCCAGCCTTATCTTGACCGCGTTGAGATGTGTATTTATTCTGACGTAACGGCTCTGTCGGCAGCCCTTGAAACCGGAAAAATTGATGTTGTTATACCCGCTGACGCTTCAGTAGCCAAAGCCTGGGCAAAAAGAGGCGGTATTACCGAAACGGGCCCAACATCTTCGATGACAATTCATAGTATTATTTTCCCTTCAAACAATCCTGATCTGCCGTTCTATGATGTTCGTGTCAGAAAAGCGATGGCTCACGCAATAGATACACAGGCAATAGCGGAATTAATGTCAGAACAGGGCGGAGATTATCATGCGATAACTCAGATGGCGTTACCCGGTTCTATGTCCTGGGACGATACAATCAAAGGGTACGAGTACAATCCTGAAAAGGCAAAACAACTCTTGAAAGAAGCAGGTTATGAAAATGGTTTTACCATTCCTCAGTATGTTATTGCTTCCAACAACCTGCTTAAACAATGTGCCGATATAGTCGCAGCCTACCTTGCTGACGTAGGTATAAAAGTTGAAAACCAGAATAACGATATGGCTCTTATTGCCGAAATGACTGCCGGAACAGGCAAGCAGCTGGACGGTATTGTATGGTTCTGCACAACTGTGGGTAATAACTGTACGTCTGCTTACGCAAAAACCTTCACAGAGGGAGCTAATACTTACGCTACAATTACAGCAAAACCGGATGACATGGTAAAAGCTATTAAAGACGCGAAGGCTGCCAGAACGCCTGAAGAGATTGCCGATGCCTGCAAGAGAATGGTTCGCAGCAATTATGAAAATGTTATGATTATTCCTGTTGCCGTACAGTACAACGGACAGTGTATAAACAACTATGTCCACAACTTCAGCTTTGTAAGGCATGACCCGAACGACTGGTATCCTGAATCAGTCTGGATGGACAAACATTAATAAAAAAGGACAGAATTATATACGATTAGTTATAACATAATATTACCTCGTTAGGGGGGCAAAACGCTTATAGATATATACCAATACCCCATTTGTTTATCGATACCCGATACAAATGGGGTATTGGTTATAAATGACAAAGTTTTTATTGGACGATACCTGTGCCAGGGATCGCCGGACAAGCTCAAATACCTTGATTTGTACTTATTTACATATGTCGGACGGGTTAATTCTGTTGGCCGGTTAAAATGACCAAACTTTCGCAATTAACCGAAAACCCTTGAAAAATCAAGGGTTTTCGGCATTTCAGACGAGTTCCTGGTGAGAAATCTCTTTTTATCGAAAGGGCTATTACGGGTTATTATCCATCCCATCGACTATCAGTAACGTTTCCGGCCGTTCGCCTTCTATCTTTCGGCCGCAGTTAGGGCAGGCCAGCCAGTTCTTTTCAAGAACAGTTCTGCATGAATGGCATATCTGCTTGTTCTCCGAACCGCAGTATGGACAATATATATGTTTTGTATTAAGGAGTTCGCCGCAGCTTTTACACGTGGGGTTCTCAGGCCTGGTCAGTATGTATATGATTAAACCGACTATATTTGTGACTGCTGTCAGTATACCCCAGAGCGCGGGCATATGGTTGCGCCTTTTGGCATCTAAGAATACCCAGATAGGCAGAGAGAGCCAGAACAGAACAAAAGCTGTAATACCGATCGAATTAGCGGCAAGATGCCAGTTACTGTAATTATAATCGCTGTAAGAAATGTTTTTTTGTATCGAATACACATTCCATCCTTTTGAACCGATATACGCGTAATGCATGTTTTTATCCATTGTATCGCTTAGGAAAATTTCATTGTTCCTGATAACGTCATATAATTTTTGATTATCCTGGTATATTTTGCTGTATTCAACAAGTTTTACGCCGTTATAGGTCCTGTTCAGAATTATTTTATACCGGACATTTAATTTAGAGTCCAGGATATAGGCGTCATTCGGATAAAGCGAATCGGGATTGATAAGCACGATAAATTGATCCGTTTCAGGCATAAACCCGTTATTCGCGTTATATAAAACCTTACCCGCATTGTCGGTTACAATCAGGTTGGAATAATCGCCCACAAGTTCCCTGTATTTTTTTACCGATTCAATGGTTGCATCATTAAGGCCGTTAAATTCAAGCTGTTCCAGGATCGTTTCAAACCCTTTGCGTATTTTATCCCTGTCGTTCTGTATTTTTTTATTCCTGCTGCTTTCAGCAATTGCGGAAACTGTCAGCGACAAAACCGATACTGCTGACAGGATTATAAGAAAAACCCTAAGGCCCTTTTGCAGGGAGTTTAACTTTCTCGTCATATCTGAATCACCTTTCCTTTCATTTAGCTTTCTTAAACTTGACTAACAGCGGTATATATACAATCAACCCTAAGGAAAAAACCCCTGCGGAGCACAGATAAAACGGGACAAGATTCAGCATGCCGTTCACTTTATAATCGAAATATACGGTTCCTGCGAAGAAAAGAAAGAGGAGATAACCCAGTATGAAACCGACTGTTTCCGTTCTTTTCCTATGTCTCTGCCGGGCTTGGTAAGCGGCACGGTTAATCTCGGGACTTATCCAGTTAATAAAGTGTTCCACTTTCATTACCGGTATTTGTTCTGTTTGATTTGTTATGTTTTCCGTCTTTTGTTTATCATTCATTCCGGCTTCCCTCCTTCCTTGCGATACAGCTTTTTCATCTTATCCAGGGAATAGTGAATTCGCGATTTTATCTTTGCTTTCTCAATACCCGTTATTTTTTCTATCTCCGCATAACTCAGCCCGTTAATATACCTTAGTATAAGCAATGTTCTCATCCGGCACGGCAAAAGGTGAAGATTCTTTTCCAGTTCATCATATTCTATTTAATAGAACCTCGTCCGCCGTATTATGGTTGTCGCACAGCTCCGTTTCGTCGTCTATAGCCACTTCGTTCTGCTGCGGCAGCTTTCTGAGATAATCAATGTATGTATTGTAAGCTATCCGGAACAGCCAGCTTGAAAACTTTATTCCCTTTATAGGGCTGTATTTATGAACATTTTCGATAAATTTTACAAAAACATCATGGGTTAAATCTTCGCACACATGCGTGTTCTGGATATGCTTGTAAAAAAATCGGGTAATCGGCAGATAATACTTTTTTATTATTTTTTCAAAAGCTGTTCGGTTCCCTTTTTTACACTGCCGGATCAAAGCTATGTCATCCAACCTTTCACCACCTTCCGGGAATTATCTGCCTCTATATATTGTAACGGAAAAAGAATAAAAAGGTTGGAATAAAAATGGAAAAAATTCGGTTCTTAATTATAACGAATCATGGTATTATTAGTTTAAGAGCAAAGCTGCAGGGAGAACCGTACACTTCGTTCCGGTTTTCCTTCGGCATGTATTATGGAGGGAAGTTTTATGGATAAATCGGAAAAAAACGGCGTTGTAACAGCAGCAGGAGTGTTTATTATTCTTGTTCTTATCATACTGCAGGGTGTTCCGCTGATTAACGGAATCGCTGTTTCGTTTAAAGAATACAACATAATGAAAGGCCTTGCCGGAAGCCCTTTTACAGGCTTGGAGAATATATCCCGATTGTTTGGGAACATACATTTCCGGAAAGTATTGTTCAACACCGTAAGGCTTAATATGCTTTATCTTGTAACCGTATTGGTTTTGGGCTGTCTGTTGTCCGTATCGCTGATGGCGGTACACAAAAAGGTCCGAAGTATACTTCTGACAATTATTCTGATACCATTGTTTATACCGGGGGGCGTTCTGGCGCATATCTGTATTTCCTGGTTTCGTGGAACGGACGCTTTAGTGTCTCCCCGGCTGTTTCCTTTCATTTACGCTTTTTTATCGGCGGTTAAAAATGCGGGTATTCCAACCGTGTTTATTCTTAAAACATGGGGAACGGCAAAAGAGCGGGAAGAAAAATCCGGTTTTGAAATGGTAATGGCGCCGGTTGCCTTTGTTCTTATCCAAATCAGCTCCATATTAAGCACGAATATGGATATTACTGCGAACCTGACAAATCCGCTTGTTTATGAAACCGCCGATACGCTGGATAATTTCACATACAGAACCGGCTTTATGCAGATGCAGGCCGGTACGGCCCAGGCTGCCTGGCTCGTTCAGGCTGTTGTGCACGTTATTCTCGGGTTCGCCGTATATAATATATTGAGAATGATTGCACGCAGAAAACCGTTGCTTAAGGATTCGGAAAAAGGCATCGAGCAAACGTCCGATCCTGAAACAATAAGCGGCTTTCGTACGAATCCGGCAGGATATGTCATTCCGGCCCTTTATTCATTGTTTTTGGCATGGTTCGTGTTTAAACCGCTCCTGATAGATGGCTTCATCTCGTTATTTAATGGCACATCTGCGGTAAACCCGGTGTTTGTTATTTCTTATTTCCGGTATGTTATATTGTACGGATTAATTGCTTTAATTGGTGTTCCCATTTCTGTTGCTCTTGCAAAAAGCGCTGCATATCCCGGAGCTTTCGGCAGCTTTACACGCGTCATACTTGTGTTTTTCGTCCTGGCGGGGGGTATGGGAATGCATCAGTATTTGTTCTACAAAAGCCTTGGTATAGTTAATACCGTATTCAGCCTGATCCTGTATTACCTGGTTCCTGTTGCGAACAGCCTGGTTCTCGCGGTTATTATCGCTTTCAGGAGAGAAAACGGCCCGGAAACAGGCGGAGACATATCTGTCTGGAAGCCAGCGTTTGTTCTGGCACTGATCAATTTCATCGTAATGTGGAACTCGGAGCAGGTGCCTTTGATTTTTATAGCAAGACAGGAATTAATGCCTCCGGTGCTGATGACAAGGACAATTTCACAGAGTTTGGGAGGAGCGGTTATTGGTGTTGATCTTCTTATAACCCTGCTGCCGGTGGTTTTGTTCGTTATTTTCAGAAAATTTATTACCGAATGGGTTTTGCTCTCGTTTATAAAATCAAAATAAAAACACCGGTTTCTGTACGGAACGGTTGATTTGATTGCCCGAAGAGCCGGACAGTCTCAGTTGCACCCGGCGATATATAATAATCCGAATTATTTATAACTGCGTTACGGGCGGATTATTAAGCCAGCCCGAGAAAGCGTGCGGCATTTGCGATAATAAAGCACGCGATTATACCCGCAGCGGTCGGTACCGCGAACGATATTAATGTCCATTTCATGCTTCTTGTTTCTTTTCGTATCGTCCATAGTGTAGTCGCGCATGGGAAATGCATAAGCGAGAACAGCATTACGCATATTCCCGTAAGCGGTGTCCAGCCATTTGATACAAGGATATGTCTTAGTTGCTCCATTCCGCTGTATTCAATAAGCGAACCCGAAGCCATATAGCTCATGATTATTATCGGAAGCACGATTTCATTTGCGGGCAGGCCAAGGATAAACGCCAAAATTATATAACCGTCCATTCCCAATAGCTTCCCGAACGGGTCGAGGAAACCGGCCGTATGTGCGAGGATGCTTACACCGCCGACACGGACATTTGCCATTATCCATATGATAAAACCGGCAGGAGCGGCTACGGCGGCGGCGCGGCCCAGTACAAAAATTGTCCTGTCCAGTATCGAACGCACTATTATGCGCCCGACCTGCGGTTTTCTGTATGGCGGAAGTTCAAGCGCAAACGATGACGGAAGCCCTTTTAATATCGTTTTGGACAGGATTTTTGAAACAACAAGGGTTATAGTTATTCCCAACAGGACGACAGCCGTAAGTGAAAGGGTTGAAACGAGCGACCCGGATGCGCCATTGGCCATGCCGCCGATAAAAATTGCACTTAATGCTATAAGTGTGGGAAAACGGCCGTTGCAGGGCACAAATGTATTTGTTATCGTCGCAATCAAACGTTCCCTCGGGGAATCTATAATCCTGCAGCCTATTACACCGGCAGCGTTGCACCCGAACCCCATGCACATCGTCAGTGCCTGCTTGCCGTGCGCGCACGCTTTTTTAAAAAAGTTATCGAGGTTAAATGCTACTCTCGGAAGATATCCGAGATCCTCCAAAAGCGTGAACAGAGGAAAGAAGATTGCCATTGGCGGCAGCATGACCGAAACAACCCACGCCAATGTACGGTAAGTGCCTGTGATTAACACACCGTGAATCCATCCCGGAACATTCAATGATATGAAAATGTCCGTGAGCCTATCTTCAATACCGAATAATAAATTCGCAAGAAGCTCGGACGGGTAGTTCGCGCCGGCAATTGTCAGCCAGAATATTACCGCCAGCAGCGCGAGCATGACGGGAATGCCGAAAATCTTCGATGTCAGTATGCTGTCGATTTTCCTGTCCGTGTCGTTATATTGTTTGTTTCCGAAGGAAACGGCATCGCGGCAGATTTCCTCGGAAATACTTATAATGCGGGATACTATTCTGTCGCGAAGCTGATCGGCATTAATGCCGTTTTGTTCAAGAAACTGCCGGGCTTTTTTAAGGTCTTGCCGGAGTATTGAATTATCCGGGATATTAAAGCCGAGAAATTTATTAAGTGATTCAAGCAGCGAGGCGTCTCCGTCGAGAAGTCTTAATGAAACCCAGCGGTCGTTTATTTTACCGCCCGTGACTTCCCGCACTGCCGGGCGGATAAGCTCAATTGCCTGCTCGATAGTTTCATCGTATGTAATTTGAAGCGGATTTGCCCGGACAAATCCAAGCGCGATATTATAGACCGCATCGGTAAGTTCATCCAATCCCCTTTTGCTTCGGGCGTTTGTGGCGATAACAGGCACGCCGAGACGATCGGACAGTTTTTTGCAGTCAATGTGTATTTTCTTCCGTTCGGCTTCATCGATAAGGTTTACGCAGACGACGACCTTTCCAGTTATTTCAAGAGTCTGAAGAACGAGGTTAAGGTTCCGTTCAAGGCATGTCGCGTCGGTAACGACAACTGTCGCATCGGGATTTTCGAAGCAGACAAAATCCCTTGCGATCTCTTCTTCCGCCGAGTTTGCCATAAGGGAATATGTACCCGGTATATCAACAAGAATGAAGTTTTTGTTTTTATATTTATATTTTCCATAGCAGGTGGCAACGGTTTTTCCGGGCCAGTTGCCGGTATGCTGGTTAAGCCCCGTAAGGCTGTTGAAAACCGTGCTTTTTCCCACATTCGGATTTCCCGATAAAGCGATGATAAAACCGGAGCAGGATGTCCGGTCAATAATTGTACCGTTTCCGAGCAGGCTTGATCCTGTGGATTGGTTTGTCAGTCCCATATGCATACCTCCGGCTTTTCTGCCTCTAATTCAATTCAACGAGGATTTTGCTCGCTTCCTCCGAACGCAGGGCAATTACCGCTCCGCGTATGTTATATGCGGTAGGGTCGCCGGATGGGCTTTTATGCATTGCCTCGACAACAGTACCGTTTATCAGGCCGAGATCAAGCAATCTTCTTCTTGCAGCGCCGATTGATGAAAGGTGTTTAACTTTTGCCGTCCTGCCGAGGGGCAGATTCTTTAGTTCTATGAGGTTCTCTTTCATTTACCGTTTCCTCCATGTATTATGTTCACAGATTTTGTATATGTTTTTAGCGGAGAGAAAAAATTTTACTCAAGAGCAATATATGCAACATAAAAAAGGTTTGTTACGAATAGAGTTTTATACGTAAAAACTGCCGTAAGGAGCAAAATGAAATGAAAAGCAATGAGTTCCGTACCGTAAGAGGGTATGAACTGCTTAATCAGAATAAAAACCAGTTAACGTCGGCAATGGAGGACTATCTTGAAATGATTTACAGGAATATCGGTCAGGAAGGCTATATGCGGATAAACACGCTGTCGGAGCTTTTAAATGTAAAGCCGTCATCCGCGACAAGGATGGTCCAAAAACTTAAGGAACTCGGCCTCATACGCTATGAAAAATACGGTATTATATTTTTATCGGAAGAGGGGAAGGAATACGGGAAATTTTTGCTCGAAAGGCACAATGTAGTTGAAAAGTTCTTAAAAAGCCTGGGTATAAAGGAAAACCTGCTTACCGAAACCGAACTGGTCGAGCATAATATCAGTAAAAATACGATGGAAAGAATAAATAAGCTTAACCGAATCCTCGAGGCGCATCCGGAAATTATCAGTGAGTTTGAAAACTTTAACAGCAGCACTGATGAGCGCAGATAGAATAATAAAAAAAGATGATTTCTTCCCGCCGGTCGCTGTTCATACCACTTCAATGAGTCATTATACCAAAATTGATAAAAATTCCAAAAACAGTATAGTCATTATAAAAATATTGGGTTAGAATAAAATTATGTCCAGCATAATTCGGGAGGTATTTTTTTGCTGCCGTATAATATCAATTTAAATGACCTGATAACCAAACTTAAAACCGATCCGGAGAAGGGCTTGACTTCGGAGCAAGTTCAAAGCCTTATTAAAGAGCACGGTGAGAATAAACTAAAAGAAGCAGGGAAAAAGACAAACCTGCAGAGATTTTTCGACCAGTTTAAAGACGTGATGATTCTGATTTTACTCCTGGCCGCTGCCATATCATTTACTGTAGCGCTGATTGAGGGAAATACCTCCGAATTTCTTGAACCTGTACTCATTTTATTAATTGTAATACTTAACGCGATAATGGGTGTTATACAGGAAAGCAAAGCCGAAAAGGCGCTTGAAGCGTTAAAAAACCTTTCGGCACCCCATGCAAGGGTTTTGCGTAACGGAAAGGAAGATATTATAGACGCGAGAGGGCTTGTCCCGGGCGATATAATCCTTTTGGAAGCCGGCGATTTTATACCCGCGGATGCAAGGCTTCTGCAATCTGCGAGTTTAACCTCCGAAGAGTCGGTTTTAACAGGCGAGTCGGTTCCCGTCGAGAAGGACGCGAACGCGCATGTAGAGGAGAATTCGCCTCTCGGAGATCGGCGGAATATGGTATATTCGGGCTGCAGCATTACTTATGGTCACGGAAAGGCCGTTGTAACCGCTACGGGCATGAACACCGAGATGGGGAAAATAGCGGCGCTTTTGGAATCTGCCGATGATACGTCAACCCCATTGCAGCAGAAACTCGCACAGCTTGGGAAATACCTTGGGTTTATTGCGCTTGCCGCGTGCGCCGTAATTTTCGTTATTGGAGTTTTTTCGGGAATACCGATTATGGATATTTTCATGACCGCGGTTTCTCTTGCGGTATCCGCGATTCCGGAGGGCCTGCCCGCAATAGTAACCATCGTGCTTTCAATCGGAGTGCAGCAGATGGTTAAGAAAAACGCTATTATCCGTAAGCTTCCCGCTGTAGAAACATTGGGAAGCGCTTCGGTGATATGCTCGGATAAGACGGGGACGCTTACACAAAACCGAATGACCCTGGTCAGGGGATACGCGGAAGGCGAAAACGGCGTTGAACAAATAAGCGGCAAAAACAGCGAGCAAATTAAGAAACTGCTGCTGTACGGAACACTTTGCAGCGACGGTTATGTCGAAGTGGATGGAGACAACGAAAAGCATATGGGCGATCCGACGGAGACAGCCATTGTGCTTGCGGCGTACCGTAACGGCATTAAAAAAGAAGAAGCGGAAAAACTGTACCCGAGGCTTGCCGAAATACCGTTTGATTCCGACAGGAAAGTAATGTCCACCGTTAACAGGATAGACGGCAGAAATGTCGTTATTGTGAAGGGCGCGTTTGATGTTCTGGCCTCAAAATGCATTTCCGGAGATATACAGTCCGCGGAAAAAATAAACGAACAGTTCGGGAACGATGCTCTGCGCGTAATCGCGGTAGCATATAAAGAGATAAATGAAGTACCGTCAAGCCCGACCGCGGATGAACTGGAATCCGGATTAACTTTCATGGGTTTGCTTGGGATGATAGATTCTCCACGGCCCGAGGCGTATGAAGCCGTGAAGCTGTGCCGGAAAGCCGGCATAAAGCCTGTTATGATTACGGGAGATCATGTTAATACGGCCTCAGCGATCGGGAGGGAGCTCGGCATACTGCAAGAGGGCGATGAAGCGGTTTCAGGCCGCGAGCTTGCGGCGATGGCCGATGACGAATTCGAACGGAGAGTTGATAAAATTTCGGTTTACGCACGTGTTTCCCCCGAGGATAAAATAAGAATCGTGAAGGCGTGGCAGAAAAAAGGCCATGTTGTTGCAATGACAGGGGACGGAGTGAATGACGCGCCGGCGTTGAAAGCGGCGGATATAGGCTGTGCGATGGGCATTACCGGAACGGATGTGGCAAAAGGAGCTTCGGATATGATTCTGACAGATGACAATTTTGCCACAATAGTCCATGCTGTTAAAGAAGGCAGGGGGATATACGACAACATAAAAAAAGCCGTCTCATTTTTACTTGGTACGAATATAGGCGAAATATTGACGGTGTTCTTTTCCATGGTTTTTTGGCGCAAATCTCCGCTGCTGCCGATTCAGCTGTTGTGGATTAATCTCGTTACTGACAGCCTTCCTGCAATATCATTGGGAATGGAAGCCGTGGAAGAGGATGTAATGACACGGAAGCCAAGACCAAAAGACGAAAGTATATTCGCGCACGGCCTTCTGTTCAGGGTCCTTCTTCAGGGTGTTATGTTCGCGGCATTAACGCTGATTGGTTTCCGGCACGGAGAAAAAGTAACGGGGCTTCCTGAGGGAGGCAGGACAATGGCCTTTATCATCCTTGCCATTACACAGGTTGTACATTCGTTTAATATGCGCTCCGATCATTCGCTGTTTAGGATAGGACCGTTCAGCAATGCAAAACTTAACTGGGCGGCGTTGGTATCGGTGCTGCTCATGGTACTGGTAGTATTTATTCCTCCGGTGGCGAAAGTTTTCGGCCTGATAATCCTGCCCGGTATAATGTATTTGAAAGCCATTGCCCTTGCGTTAGTTCCCATTCCGGTGATCGAAGCGTCAAAGGCTTTGGGAATAATTAGGCACAGGCGGCACGATGCTGCGGTTTAAGCGGCTGTGCCGGGGATGAGCATAAAAAACGCTAATGAACTGCAGCCTAGAGCGGAGGGTGCCAGCCGTTAATCCCGCTGCGCTGTATCGCACCGAAAAGATTATCGCGAATGTGGCGGTTTTCTTTGGCAAGGCCGGATATGACACTTTTTATATAGTGCCGTTTCGTAAGGCCGTCTGCCTTGCATACACCTGAACAGATTTTTATATCCGAATTCTTTATAAAAGAGCGTATCATCCTTTCTTCGGTATAAATAAAAGGGCGTATCAGCGTTATATCCATCCTGCTCAGGTAAGTCACCGGGGCGAATGTATGGATGCGGCCTTCATAGAATAACGACAGTAAAAATGTTTCTATCACGTCATCCCTGTGGTGGGCGAATGCGACCTTATTGCATCCGAGACGTTTCGCAACGTTGTATATCGCTCCGCGCCTCATGTTTGAGCATAACGAACAGGGATTTTTTTCATTGCGGGCTTCAAAGACGATTTTCGAGATCGGTGTCTGCTCAATATGGCATTCAACGCCCAGGTTGCCGCAGAATGCGCGCAAAGTATCGGGATCAAAGCCGGGCAAACCCGTCTCGAGCGTTAACGCAATGAGATCGAATTTATTCGGATAAAATCGCTGCAGGGCTTTCATGCAGCATAAAAGGGCAAGACTGTCCTTGCCGCCCGAAACTCCCACGGCAATTTTATCTCCATCATGTATCATGTCATAGTCGGAAATGGCTTTTCTGGTTCGGGACAAAAGCCTCTGAAGCATACAAACTCTCCTTTTCGGCGTCATATCCGCGCTGTTTTGTTCATGCCGGTTTTGCTGAATTTAAGATTTATTCTTTTATTTTAATTAACGCATGTTTCGTTTGCAATAGATTCTAAAGCTGTCGGTTACGCGAATATGCAGGCTTTTATTTATAAGATGGCTAAAAATAGCGTTTGACACCATTATGCTATTATGGTATATTAATCTGGTTGTAGTGTGCCAAAATATAAGTAGTGTAAAAACAGATAGAGGAAAATTTATTGAAGGAGGCATATAGAATGTCGGATACCAAAAAGCGCGAGAAAGAAAGCAAGGATAACAATAATGATAAAAAAGCCGGAAAAGTGTTCAAAAGAAGAACCAGAAGAAAAGTTTGCCAATTCTGCGTTGATAAGGTAGAATACATTGATTATAAAGACAGCGCTAAGCTTAAAAAATTCCTTTCCGAAAAGGGGAAAATCCTCCCCAGAAGGATAAGCGGGAATTGCGCAAAACACCAGCGGCAGATGACAACCGCTATCAAACGGGCAAGACATATCGCACTTTTACCATACACGACGGATTAAACGAAAGCAGCCTATAGAGTCATCTATAGGCTGTATTTGGATATATAAATATAACGGGAAATTGGAAGCATTAATGCCACCGGTGATATAATCAAATCACGATGCGGCTGTTCAGCATTATCGGATGCGGTACGCAGCCGGAATAATATAAGCAAAAGAAGAAAGCGGTGGTGTTATGAGTGGTGGTTTGGATATATCCAGAAATTTGCGTATTATCGAAACGCTGAAAAGCGAACTTTTGGAGGATATTGCCGTTTTATACAGGCATTTGGCCGATCCCGCGCAGAAGGATACGAGGGAAGTAGCTGCCGATGCCCTGTCGAATATGATTGTTATCGGGTATCTGTTGGGAAAACGTCTTGGTATTGATTATTACAGTATGGAGAGAAACATATCGAAAAAAATCCGGCTTGGTCTTATAAATGACAATGAAATTGAAAAGTATTACGGGGACTTATCGGAACTGGCAAGAATGCGTTCCGCTGAAAACCAGCCCCACGGGGCATAAAATATACCGGAGGGATAAAGATGAAGGTTATATTGAAACAGGACGTAAAAAATCTTGGCAAGGCGAATACTCTGGTTAATGTCAATGATGGGTATGCGAGGAATTATTTGATTCCGAGAGGGCTTGCGGTAATAGCGGATAATGCGGCTATTAATGAAATGAAAATGAGAAAAGATGCTGAAAACACAAAAAGAGAAAGGGAACTTGCGAATGCGAAGGAAACAGCCGAAAAACTGAACGGCAAAACTATTGTTTTTCGTTCAAAGGCCGGAGAAAACGGGAAACTGTTCGGTTCAATCACCGGTAAAGATATAGCGGATAAACTGGAAAAAGAATTATCCATAAATATTGATAAAAGAAAAATCAACCTTCCGGAAGCAATCAGGACGCTTGGGCTTCATGAAGTGGAAATAAAGCTGTATCAGGGAGTTTCGTCGGTAATAAATGTGAATGTCATAGACGAGTAGTTTATTTAGATTTTTTACATAATTTATAATTAAGAAGTAGCTTTTCTATCCTGCAATTGCCTTGATCGTTAATATTCAGGGACAAGCTAAATTTTAAAAAACAAAGACGGCGCCGGGGCATATCGCCCGGCGTCACCGAAAGCACATGAATCAGGTCCGCGTACCCACCGGAGCGCGGCGGCAATGTCTCGACCCGTTAACCGCACGCTGCTGCGTTTCGACAGGAAAGCAGCTTTGCTTCGGGGGTGTTTTGTTTTCCTGGGTGATCGATGCACATACCAACAGCACACGTGGGATATTTTTTGTTTTCATACGGCGGTCCGCATATCCCTGTCCGCTTATCGACCCGCTCCGCAGTTACCGGTACGCAGTCAGTCTCCGTGACATGTTGCCCGTCGCGCACTTTTCGATTTATTTTACACATTGCGTAAAATTAATGATGATTTCTTTAATTTATGATAAAATAACCTCACCCGTTGCCGAAATCAAAGATTTCGAACGGGTGCCCGAGAACATTGTATCATGAATTTTGCAGCCGATGCCCGGCTGCCTTGGTTTCACCAAGTGAAAATCTTACGATTTTCTTAAAATTCATGATATAATGAATTACACTGAAGACTCCAAAAAAACCGCTTAAGTTTTCCGGTGAGAAATTAAAATCAGGGGTGTCATTAATGGATTTGGGCGTTCTGGAAAAGGTACCGCCGCACAGTATTGAAGCGGAACAGTCGGTCCTTGGCTCCCTCCTTTTGGACAGGGATTTGTTACCCGATATAACCGCGTTATTGAAGAGTGAAGATTTCTATTTGGAACAGCATAAGGAAATATATGAGGCCATACTTGACTTGTACGAACAGAACAAGCCCGTGGATCTTATCACCGTTTCGGAACAGTTGACAAAAAGGGGAACGCTCAACAGGGTTGGGGATTACGAATATCTTTCGAATCTCGCGACAGCGGTTCCTACTACCGCAAATGCGATGCACTATGCCGAAATAATTGAAGACAAGTCACTGTTAAGAAAACTTATTCACGCTGCCACGCAAATACAGAAAAGAAGCTATGAAGCGACAGAAGAAGCGGTTGATATTTTAAGCGATGCCGAAAAATATATTTATGATATTGTACAGAACAGAAACCAGACAGGATTGCTTCCGATAAGCGATGTTCTTGACATTACTTTTTCGCGTCTCGAGGAATTATACAATCGTTCCGGGGAATATACCGGTATCCCGAGCGGCTTTTACGACCTCGACAAAAAAACGGCAGGGTTCCAGAAATCGGATTTGATTCTTATAGCTGCAAGGCCGTCAATGGGGAAAACTTCATTTGCGCTGAACATAGCCGCATATGCGGCAGTTCACAAACAGGTGCCGGTAGCTATTTTCAGTCTTGAAATGAGCAAGGAACAACTGGTCAGCCGTATTATTTCGTCCGAAGTCATGATTGAAATGGAAAAAATGAGAAGGGGCAACCTTGAGGATGAGGATTGGAAAGAGCTTGCCAACGCGATCGGAGTTTTATCGAAAGCACCGATATACATTGATGATAACGCGGCAATAAGCGTGATGGAAATCATGTCAAAATGCCGGCGGCTGAAAATGAGAAGAGGTTTAGGGCTGATTATTATAGATTACCTGCAGTTGATGCAGAGCCGGAGGCGTACGGAAAACAGGCAGCAGGAAATATCGGAAATATCGCGTTCGCTGAAAATAATGGCAAAGGAGCTTGAGGTTCCTGTTATTGCTCTTTCCCAGTTAAGCCGTGCGCCCGATATAAGAACCGCAAACCACAGGCCGATTTTGTCCGACTTAAGGGAATCGGGAGCAATCGAACAGGATGCGGATCTGGTTATATTCCTTTACCGGGATGATTATTATAACGAAGACAGTGAGAAGAAAAACATAACCGAGGTTATATTAGCAAAACATAGAAACGGATCAATAGGAACAATTGAACTTGCTTGGATCCCGCAGTATACGAAATTCAGAAACCTTGAAAAATCATACTGACAGGATTCAAAATTCGCGTGAAAATTTCCCCCTTGGCTCTTACAGGGGTGTATAGAGTGAAGAGTATGCTTTTGGAAAAAGTAAATTCGTGGGCGGCAGAGAAGGATGTTTTAAAAGCCGGAACGCTTGTGCTTGTGGGGGTATCGGGTGGAGCCGACTCTGTGTGCCTGCTTCATGTTTTATATTCGTTGGGAAAGCTTAATGGTTTTTCGGTTGCGGCGGTTCACGTGAATCATATGCTGCGTGCCGAAGAGTCAATGCAGGATGAGAAATATGTTAAGGATATTTGTGAGCAATGGGGTATTCCCCTTAAAATATACCGGAAAGACGTAAAGTCATATTCAAAGGAAAAAAGATGCTCTGTCGAGGAAGCCGGGCGGATTTTGCGTTATGCCCTGTTCCACGATTTGAAAAATGAGCTTAACGCCCAGTATATTGCGGTTGCCCACCACAAAGAGGATCAGGCTGAAACGATTTTTTTGAATATACTGCGCGGAAGCGGCCTTAACGGTATTTGCGGTATGGAAGATATTCAGGGTTGTATAATACGCCCGCTGTTGAATGTCGAAAAAAGCGAAATATATGAATACCTTTCCCGTAATAATCTTAAATACCGTACCGACAGCAGCAACTTAAGCAATATTTATGCCAGGAACGCGATCCGCAACCGCATATTTCCGGAAATAGCAAGGCAAACGGGTTTTAATGTTACGCATTCCCTTGTCCGGTTGTCCGATATCGTCAAGGCCGACAGGGATTTCCTGGAGAGGCTCGCTGAAGAAAACTATGAATCGATATTGATATCAAAATCGGAACACAGCATTGAACTCGATCGCGATAAACTCGCCGGTCTCGATTTTGCAGTAAGCGGAAGGATTGTCCGGATAGCATGGGAGAATCTTACCGGAAGCCGGAAGGGCCTTGAATCGAAGCATGTAAAAGCCGCGCTCGGACTGGCTGCCGAAAAGGGAAAAAACAAGGCGATTGACTTTCCCTGCGGCATAATTTTCAAAACCGAGTATGATCGGGCTTATGTTATGAAAAAAGAAGAATCCGAAGCGCCGGTTCCTTTTTCTATGGAGGTTCGGGCTCCGGCCGACATCTTGCTGAAAGAAATAAACATCCTTGCTAGATTCCGTGTTTATACGGCGGATGAGTTCGGGAAAAACTTCGGCAGGTTCGAAAAACCCGGAGAAAAAAGTCTTATACAGTTATTTGATTATGACGCCGTTGCGGAGGGAATAAATATAAGGTACCGGTTGCCGGGCGATGTTTTCGCGCCTTACGGCGGGCCGGGCAAAAAGAAACTCAAGGATTTCTTTATTGATCAAAAAATTCCGAGGCATAAAAGGGACGAAATTCTTTTGCTGGCCGATGGACGGGAAATAATATGGATCGTCGGCTTAAGGACTTCGGAAAAATACAGGGTAACCAAGTTTACAAAAAACATATTATATGCTGAAATAACCGGATACGATGGTGACGGAAAAGGGAGGAGAAAAAATGAAGATTAATGTTTTAGTTACGAAAGAGCAGCTTGAAAAGAAAACTGAAGAGATTGCCGACGCCATTACAAGGGACTATGAAGGCAAGGAACTTGTGCTTGTTGGCGTTCTGAAAGGCGGTTTTATTTTTCTCTCGGATCTGGTGAGAAAAATAAAAATGGATGTGACTATCGATTTTATATCGGTGTCCAGTTACGGAAACTCAACAGAATCAACGGGAGTTGTAAAAATAATAAAGGATGTGGATACCGATGTCGGCGGAAAGCATGTTCTTATTGTGGAAGACATAATAGATACCGGGCTGACTTTGAATTACCTTAAAGAGCTGTTCAGCACAAAAGGATGCGCAAGCGTCAAGATTGCCGCGATACTCGATAAGCCCGAACGCAGGAAGGTTGATATAAAAGTGGATTATCCGGGAATTCAGATACCGGACAAGTTTGTTGTGGGTTACGGGCTTGATTATGCCGGGAAATACAGGAACCTGCCGGATGTATGCGAGATTGTGAAAACATAGACATTGCACGCAATGTTTTACTTACTTAAAACAGCATTAGATCTTCAAACTTATGATTCGTCTAAGCGTATTATCAAAAAACGCTGTAGAACATTAGGCAGAAAACAACATTGTGTTTTAATGGCAATTGTGCTAATATAACGAGGTAGAGCATAGGTACCGGTTGAGAGGCGCTGCCATCGGCGCTTTTCGTACTTTGAAATGCGGCAGGTTGTGTTTTGACGGAACATATTTGGCTTTTTTTTGAGAAAAATACTAGCATCAGCATACCTGAGCAGGTATATCGCTGATTGGAGGTTGACCTATTGAAAAATTTACGGGGAATAAGTTTTTATATCATTCTGTTTATAATTATATTGATTATTATCGCGATGTGGAGCGATTTCAATAATCCGATGACAATGAAATACAGCGATTTTAAGCGCGAATTGGATTCGGGAAACATTAAAAGCATCCAGGTCCAGGGCCTGGATGCGCAGGTTGTTTTGAAAAACCCGTCCGGGGAATTCAAAGAAAATGTAACATACAGGACAAGTTTCCTATCCACCGAACATATTACGCAGTTAATTGACGAAGCGATAGAAGACGGCCGTCTGAACGATGTGAATTACCCGCCGGAAGCAAAGGCTCCGTGGTGGCTGACGATACTCCCGACTCTTGTCGTTGTTGTGCTGTTTATACTTTTCTGGGTTTTCTTTATTCAGCAGTCCCAGGGAGGCGGGGGAAGCCGTGTGATGTCATTCGGCAAAAGCAGGGCGAGAATGGCATCGGAAGAAAAAATAAAGGTAAGGTTTGATGATGTCGCAGGAGCCGATGAAGAAAAAGAAGACCTTATGGAAATTGTCGAGTTTCTTAAGGAACCGCGCAAATTTGTTGAACTCGGCGCGAGGATTCCAAAAGGCGTTCTTTTGGTAGGCCCTCCGGGCACAGGAAAAACCCTTCTTGCAAAAGCCGTATCGGGAGAAGCCGGCGTTCCGTTTTTCTCGATAAGCGGTTCGGATTTTGTCGAGATGTTTGTCGGAGTCGGTGCGTCGCGTGTCCGTGATTTGTTCGAACAGGCCAAAAAGAACGCACCGTGTATCGTGTTTATAGATGAGATTGACGCGGTGGGCCGTCACAGGGGCGCAGGCCTTGGCGGCGGGCATGACGAAAGGGAACAGACGCTCAACCAGCTGCTTGTTGAAATGGATGGTTTTGGTGTAAATGAAGGCGTTATTATCCTTGCTGCGACAAACCGTCCGGACATTCTTGATCCCGCGCTTTTGAGGCCGGGACGTTTTGACAGGAGGGTTGTTGTCGGTCTTCCTGATATTAAAGGGCGCGAAGAAATACTTAAAGTCCATTCGCGCGGAAAGCCTCTGGGCAAGGATGTCGATTTAAAAGAACTGGCCAAGAGCACTCCGGGTTTTACCGGGGCGGATCTTGAGAACCTGCTTAACGAATCCGCGCTGCTGGCTGCCAGGAAATCCAAAAAAGAAATTACAATGGCTGAGATAAAAGAAGCAACGTTTAAAGTTGTTGTCGGCCCCGAAAAGAAAAGCCGCGTAATGAGCGAAAAAGAGAAGAAACTTACGGCATATCATGAAGCGGGGCATGCTATAGCCGTTAAAATTGCTTCGACAACGAACAAGGTGGACAGGGTATCTATAATTCCGTCAGGACTTGCGGGAGGTTATACCGCGCATAAGCCGGAAGAGGATCTGTCATACCGTACAAAATCGCAGCTAATGGAAGAGATTATTATCGCTCTTGCCGGGCGCGCAGCTGAAGAACTCGTCCTTGGGGAAGTAAGCACCGGCGCTTACAGCGATCTGAAACAGGCGAACAATATTGCCAGGAATATGATTACGAAGTACGGAATGAGCGAAGACCTGGAAAATATGTTTTTCGGCGATGAAAATGATGAAGTATTTCTCGGGAAAAGCTACGGCCACTTGAGAAACTTCAGTGAAAAAATGTCGGCGAAGATAGATGCGGAAGTTAAGAAAATTATAGACGAAGCCTACAGCACAATCAAGACGATACTGAACGAAAACATGCAGCGCCTCCATGATGTCGCCCAGGCTCTGCTCGATAAAGAACGGCTTGAAGGATATGAGTTTGAAAAAATATTCAATGAGGGTTATGTGCCTGAAAAGACAGAGGAAGAAAAGAAGCAGGAGACAGAGATTAGCGAAAGCGAGCCTGAGGCGAAAACAAAAAGGAAGACAAGAAGCAGGCAGAAACAGGAGCAGAAAACCGAGCAGAATAACGGTGAAAAGAACGAAAGCACCGATAATGAAAAACAGGAACAATAAACTTACGGTCAAATAAGGATTAGTGAATTTAAACGCACAGGAAAACCAAACCTGTGCGTTTTTGTTTATAAACATACGGGCTTTGATATTTTTGCAGTACGGTTAACAGTAAGTTCTATCCATATAAATGAATATAAATATATAATAAATGTACTTGATAGAAAAAAACCGCTGTGATAAAATAAACCCAAATTATTTTCCTTGGTTAACGTTAAATCCGGTCGGAACAACATGGAGGCGCATATGGGAGAAGTGAAAATTTTCAGCGGTATCCGCGTGCCGTACAAAAACAGCATGATCTATACGCGCCTCGGCTATATGAAAACAAGCACCGCCATTAGCCGGGAACAGGCAAAGCAAGTTGACAGATGGATTGCGGAAGCCGAAATGATCTGTGATATAATACTTATTTACAGGTTAATCGGCATTGAGAATGTTTGTCCCTGCAGTGTAAGGCTTTCGGGCGGGATAACGATTAACAGCGCTGCGCTGGCGGCATTTTTGAAGGATTCGCGAGAGGCTGTATTTATGGCGTCCACTGCGGGCACCGCCGTTGATAACGAAATCAACCGGCTTCAGAATTCGGGCGAAATGGCCAAAGCGCTTGTATATGACGCAGCTGCATCGGTAATCGCAGACGCGGGGCTTGACTGGCTTACGGCGTATTTAAGACGGCTGCTGATGCAGGGAGGCAAAATTCTTACAGACAAACGCGTCAGTCCCGGATACGCGGACCTTGAACTGTCTAATCAGCTGATTCTTTACGACATGCTTGAATTGAGCAAATGGGGAATACAGATCACACCGAAGTATATGCTCGTTCCCAGAAAATCGGTGACGGCGATAGCAGGTATCAGCGTTCCATATAACAACGCTTAAAGGGAAAGCGGAGGAGATATGAATGACAAAGAAGGAATTCAGAGAATGGGCACTTGAGCAAATACGGATTTTGGACGGAGCTACGGGCACGCAGCTTCAAAAAGCCGGCATGCCCGTCGGAGTATGCCCCGAAGAATGGGTTCTGCAGAATCCCGAAGTCATTATAAACATACAGAAGGAATATATTGAAAGCGGCTCAGATATCATTTATACCTGTACGTTCGGAGGAAACGGGCTGAAGCTGAAAGAATCCGGCATTGATGACGTATACCGCGTGAACAGGGAACTTGCGGTGCTGTCAAAAAAGGCGGCTGGCGGCAAGGCTTTTGTTGCCGGTGATATCGCCCCGACAGGCCAATTGATGGAGCCATTCGGTTTCTACACCTTTGAAGATATAGTCAATGTATATAAGGAACAGGTTAAAGGCCTGCTTGACGGCGGAGTCGACCTGTTTGTCATAGAGACAATGATGGATATACAGGAGGCAAGAGCCGCCCTTCTCGCGGTGAAAGAAACCTGTGATTTGCCGGTAATGGTAACTATGACATTTGAGCGCGGCGGGCATACAATAAACGGGACCGATCCGCTGACGGCTCTTGTTACACTTCAGAGCCTCGGCGCGGATGCTGTCGGATGCAATTGTTCAACAGGGCCCGAACAAATGCTTGAAATAGTTAAGAAGCTGAAACCGTTTGCGAAAGTTCCGCTGATCGCAAAACCGAATGCCGGTATGCCCAGGCTGGTAAACGGCGTTACGGTTTTTGATATGGGGGATGACGAGTTTGCGGGTTTTGCCGGGCCTTTTATCGAAGCCGGTGTTAACCTTATCGGAGGATGCTGCGGAACGTCACCCGCTTATATAAAAAAGGTATCAAAAGCAGCTAAAGGCAGGAAAAGCAAAGGTATAATAAACGAACGCGGAGCATTAGTGCTGTCATCGTCGAGAAAGACCGTTACCATCGGAAGGGACCTGCCGGTTTGTGTAATTGGCGAGCGGATTAATCCCACCGGGAAGAAAAAGTTAAGGGAAGAGCTCAGAAAAGGCTCAATGGATCTTGTTACCGAGTACGCGATGGATCAGATTGACGAAGGGGCACAGGTACTGGATGTAAACGCCGGAGTTCCCGATATAGACGAAGCGGCGGTCCTTACTGAGATAACAAAAACACTGAGCACAATGGTACAAACCCCTTTATGCCTTGATTCGTCATCGCCGAAAGCTTTGGAACAGGCGCTCAGGATTTATCCCGGAAGGGCATTGATTAATTCGGTATCAGGTGAAAAGATCAAGCTCGAAAAAATACTTCCTGTTGCCGCAAAATACGGGGCTGCGTTCATACTGCTTCCTCTCGATGACAGTGGGGTTCCAGGGACAGCGGAAGAAAGAATCGAAATAGTTAAAAAAGTATATGAAAAAGCCGAAAAATACGGGTACACAAAGGATGACATACTTGTAGACGGCATGCTGATGACCGTCGCGTCAAACCAAAACAGCTCTTTGGAGGCTTTGAAGGTTATAAAATGGTGCAGCGATGAGTTTAATGCAAACACTGTAATAGGCCTGTCGAATATTTCATACGGACTGCCGGAACGCGCGTGGATAAATGCCGCGTTTCTTGCGATGGCGGCGTCATGCGGCCTGACATGCGCGATCATGAACCCGGGAGTTGATGTGCTTATGCATATAAAAAGGGCTTCCGACGCGTTGACTTCGAAAGATAAAAACTGCATACGGTATATAAAAACATATGGCGCGAATAATAACGGGAAGATGGCAGGAAAACTGCAAAATCCCGTATACAATGCGGTTGTCGAAGGAAACCGCGAGGAAACCGTATCCTGCATTAAGGCCGCACTGAAAGAAGGAATGCAGCCTGCGGAATTGGTTGATAATTATTTGATTCCCGCAATAACATATGTGGGGGAACTGTTCCAAAGTGGAAAATATTTTCTGCCGCAGTTGATTCAAAGTGCCGAAGCAATGAAGGCGGCGATGGCTTTTCTTCAGCCTTATCTGGAAACCGCAGGCACTGCCGGCAGAAAGGGAAGAATCGTTCTTGCTACCGTAAAGGGCGATATTCACGACATAGGAAAGAACATTGTCGGGCTGATGCTTAGAAATTACGGCTTTGAAGTATTTGATCTCGGTAAGGATGTTCCGTGCGATGTGATAATCAATAAAGCAAAGGAAGTAAACGCGGATATTATAGCTCTTTCCGCATTGATGACTACAACAATGGAAGAAATGCGAACAGTGGCCGGGCGCGTTAAAGATGAAAACCTGCCGTTTAAGATAATGGTCGGCGGCGCCGCGGTTGATCAGAACTTTGCTTCGGAAATAGGCGCCGATGCTTACGCACAGGATGCATATGCGGCCGTTAGGGAAGCGGAAAGAATGACACGGAAAGACATATAGTTTTTGTTTTTAAAACAAAAAGCGGAATCAGGCAGAGATAAGATGCAGCGGTAGTGATACCGCTTTTTTTTTATGAGGAAATCAAATGTTACAATTGTGAAACAATTATAATCATAATTTTGAATAAATCCTTTTTTACAATAAGTTCAGACAAATCAAGACGGATGTTTATGGCGGCATGAATCCTGTATTCCGGCTGTCGCCATTGTTTCTCCGAAGCATTATTCTATGGAAAGGTAAGGGGAGTATTGTGAGCGTAAGCATAAAAATTGTAAACGCAAAAAAACGATTTGGTGATTTCGTTGTTATCCCTGACTTAAGCCTGAGGATAAAGGAAGGAGAGTTTTTTACTTTACTCGGTCCGTCAGGCTGCGGTAAAACAACCTTACTGCGAATGATAGCGGGTTTTACCGCAATCGAGGGAGGAGAGTTTTATTTTAACGATACTTTGATCAATGACATTGATCCCGGAAAACGTAATATCGGAATGGTGTTTCAGAATTATGCAATCTTTCCTAATATGACGGTGCGCAAAAATGTTGCTTTCGGACTTAAAGTCAGGAAAATAGCGTCTAATGAAGTGAAGAGACTTACAGAAGAATATCTCAGGCTGGTTCATGTGGAACAGTATGCCGATCGAATGCCGGACAAATTATCGGGCGGACAGCAGCAGCGTGTAGCTCTGGCAAGGGCGCTGGTGATTCATCCTGACGTACTGTTAATGGATGAACCGCTGTCGAACCTTGATGCTAAATTGCGCGTTGAGATGCGAAAGGTAATAAAAGATATTCAACGGAATGTGGGTATAACCACTGTTTATGTGACACATGATCAGGAAGAAGCGATGGCGGTATCTGACCGTATTGCAGTTATGAACGAAGGTGTTATTCAGCAAATAGGAACACCCAAAGATATTTATCAGCGTCCGGCAAATTTGTTTGTATCAACCTTTATCGGACAATCAAATGTGCTTAAAGGTGAATTGGAAGTAAAAGCCGGAACTACTTTCATGAGAATAGGATCATATGAAGAACGGATTGATAATGTAAAAACTGAGTACATGAATAATCGCCCCATTATTGTTTCAGTCAGACCTGAAGAATTTTTGATGTCTAATAATAAAAACTCAGGGATGAAGGCTGTTGTTATTGACAGTGTATTTCTGGGAAGAAACACCCATTACTTTTTACGTCTTGAAGACGGTACGGAAGTTGAGTCTGTACAGGAATCAACAATCGACAGCATAATACCGAACAATTCCGTTATAGATCTTGCAATAAATACAAAGAAAGTAAATCTGTTTACCGAGGACGGTTCTGCCAATATTTTGCGCGGTGTATGTAACGACTGTGATGCGTGAGGTTTCTGCGGAGGTAAGGGATATGATGACTAAGATTCGTAAGAAATTTGATATCTGGATTGTTTTTACTGTAAGCTTCCTGGTGTTATTTGCTCTTTTCCTGATATATCCTATGCTTGGCATACTGAAAGAATCCGTAATAAACCGTGACGGACAGTTTACAGTATCGGAATTTACGAAGTTTTTTTCCCAGCCATATTACAGCAAAACAATATTAAACAGCTTTAAGGTATCCATTGCTATTACTGTTGTCACGTTATTGATTGGAATTCCATTTTCGTACTTTTACAGTTTTTACAGGCTTAAAGGGACAAAATTTCTGTTTATAGTCAGTATTCTGTGCTGTATGTCCGCTCCTTTTATAGGTGCTTATTCATGGATTCTTCTGCTTGGACGCTCCGGTGTGATTACTCAGTTTTTAAAAAACAGTATTGGAATAAATATAGGAAGCATATATGGGTTCAACGGTATTTTGCTCGTTCAGTCACTTAAGCTTTTTCCTCTTGTATTTGTTTATATGAACGGCGCTTTTAAAAATATAGATAATTCGCTGTTGGAAGCATCGGCCAATTTAGGCTGCACAGGCATAAAGCGTTTTATAAAGATTATTCTTGGCCTTTCAATGCCTACAATTCTTGCTGCGTCGCTCGTAGTATTTATGAGAGCGTTTGCCGATTTTGGCACTCCCCTGTTAATTGGTGAAGGATACCGCACTTTTCCGGTAGAAATATACAATCAATATGTTGGAGAAGGTGTAAGCAATCACAGTTTCGCGGCTGCGATAAGCGTTATTGCTATTTGTGTAACGGCACTGATATTTTTTATTCAGAAATACGCAGTAAGCAAGTTTAAATTCTCAATAAATGCGCTGCATTCAATTGAGAAGAAAGAACCGAGAGGAATCGGCGGAATACTGATGCACGCATATTGTTACATCCTGGTATCAATTGCATTTCTGCCGCAATTATATGTTGTATACCTTTCTTTCAGAAACAGTAAACAAGCCGTACTGCTGCCGGGTTTCTCCCTTGCAAGCTATGAAGCTGCCGCCAATAAGCTTTTGGGCCGTTCAATAAAAAATACTATTGTTATGGGTATAGGTGCACTTGCTATTATAATTGTTTCGGCAATTCTTATTGCTTATCTTGTAGTTCGCCGCAGTAGTTTTGCCAACAATGCGATTGACACTTTGTCCATGCTCCCATATATTATGCCCGGTTCCGTTATAGGTATAGCTCTTGTTATTGCTTTTGGAAAAAAACCTTTAGCTCTTACCGGTACGATGGCTATTATGATCGTGGCATTGGTAATACGTCGAATGCCTTATACCATCCGCTCAGCCATTGCCACACTAATGCAGATACCGCAAAGTATTGAAGAGGCAGGCATCAGCTTGGGAGCATCGAAGCTGAAAACCTTTGTGACAATTACGGTGCCGATGATGACCAATGGCATTATTTCGGGCGCAATATTAAGCTGGGTAACCATTGTAACCGAGCTTTCAAGCGCAATCATTCTGTATAATAACCGGAATATTACGCTGACGATGTCTGCTTATGTGGCAATATCGCGTGGAAACTACGGTCTGGCGGCGGCATTCTCGTCGGTGCTTACCGTTCTTACAATCGTATCTCTGCTGATATATCTTGTAATAAGCAAGTCAGAAGATATTAAATTATAGTTTATTATCCGTCGCTCGGCTTTAAGCCGGACGGAGAAAATAAATTATTATAAAAAAAGGAGTGTAAAACATGAAAAAATTAATTGCTACTATGTTATGCCTGTCATTTTTGATGTTTGTTGGCTGCGGCAGTGTTAGCGGCCCTGCTTCTTCAAGCGGTGGCACTGCTCCTGCTGAAACTTCTGAACAAAGTGACAAAAGTCTCAGCGGTCCGCTTATTCTGTATTCTTCCATGACAGAAAATGATTTGGATAACCTGCTTAAAGGGTTTGGTGAGTTATACCCCGATATTGAAATTGAAGTGGTTAACGGTTCAGCCGGCGAATTAACAGCACGTATTGCCGCTGAAGCGGGAAATCCGCAGGGCGATGTAATGTGGGGAGGACTGAACTCCGGTGATGGTGATATTTATTCCGATATCTTTGAACACTGGGTAACCGAATATGAAGCCGATCTTCCAGACGCATATAAATCGCCTAACGGATATTATAACATGGATCATTTGTCTACTATTGTTTTCTGTGTTAATACCGATTTGGAGAAAGAACTTGGACTGGATATTACCGGATATTCCGATTTACTTGATCCGAAACTGAAAGGTAAAATTGTCCTGTCCGATCCTAATTCTTCTTCCGCGGCCTGGAACAACCTTGCAAACATTATGACGGTATTTGGTGAAGATAGCGATGAAGCATGGGATTATATTGAGAAGCTTCTCAGAAACGATATCGTAATATCGACTTCTTCGTCGGTATGTTTCAAAGCTGTAGCGGACGGCGAGTATGTTGTCGGCCTGACATATGAAGACGGCGCGTCAACACTTTTGAAAGCCGGTGCTACCAATATAAAAATGGTATACCCCGAGGAAGGCGCTTCGGGTTTTGCTTTTGGATGCGCAATAGTAAAAGGTGCTCCGCATATGGAAGCGGCAAAGGCAATGGTAAACTATCTGATGAGTCCGGAAGGCCAGGCTTATCTTGGAAATGCTCTCGGAACTCTTCGTTTTACCAATCCAAAGGCTAAATACGTAAGCCCATATCTGCCTGATGACAGTGAAATTAACTGGGTTATTCGTGATAACAACTGGCTGAGGAATAATAAAGAAAATATATTAAAGAAATGGAATGAACTGTACACTAAAATCAGAGGCTAAAGAACCTTTGAACGACTTAAAAATTCTTCCCGGATTTATCCGGGAAGAATTTTACAACATACGAGAAATTGATATTCATAACCCCATATGTTATGATTTAATAGTGACTGTTCTATAAGTGCCATTTCTTCCTGAAACGGTGAAAGAATGAAGATTTTAATTGTCGATGATGAAAAACACATTGTCAAACTAATCCAAAGAGGCCTTGAAATGGAAGGCTATGAAGCTTTTTGCGCATATAACGGAAATGAAGCAATTCAAATGTTAAAAAAAACGGATCCTGATATTATACTCCTTGATATTATGCTGCCGGATATTGATGGCTACAATCTACTGGAAAAGATCCATAAATATGACAGCGCCAGACCTGTTATTTTTGTTACGGCTCAGGATAAGCTGGTTAATCGTATTCTTGGGTTTGAGCTGGGAGCCGATGATTATATTACTAAGCCTTTTAATACAAAGGAGCTGGTTTTGAAGATTAAAGCGCTTTGGAGACGAATGCACCAGACACGTTCAATAAATGACGATAAACGAACCATCCATAAAGGAAGAATAGAAATACATCCGCTTCTGAGAAAAGTATTTGTTGACGGCGAAGAGCGGATTCTAACATACAAGGAATTTGATACAATTTACCTTTTGGCCCGCAACTATTCCCATGTTTATTCCCGTGATCAACTCCTGAATGAAATATGGGGATTTGACTACACCGGTAACACCCGTGCGGTAGATATCCTGATTAAACGGCTCCGCAAAAAAATCGAACCGTGTGACGGTTATATACAGACACTGTACGGTGTAGGTTATAAATTTGAGGTAAATGACGATGATAAGGAATTTTCTTAAAAGAAAAAGATTACGTTCGCAATTCGTATTGGTTAACCTGTATGCGATTTTCCCCATTATATTCCTGTTAAGTATTGTGATATTGGTTAGCTTTTTTCACGAACTGAACAATTCTACAATTGAAACAATGCTTGATAAAAGCTATAATTCACAATTATATGCAATGCGTTATTTTTCCCAGTATACAGGTAAGGACAGTTTTTCATATTTACAAAAGATTGCGCCGTATTTTGCATCGTATATAGCAGATGCGACAGGTGTTGAAGTTGAAATTCACTCACGAGCCGGAATGCTTGCCAGTTCTTCGGGAAAAAAGAAGCCGGATTTTGTCAGCGGCGATGTTTCGAATGCATTTACAGAAAAATCCTACATGTTTATAACTTCTTCAAATGGCATTGTGTTATCATTCTCAAGTCCGATCTTTGATCATAACGGAGATATAATCGGTGTCATCCGCTATATATATCCAATGGAAAAGCAATACCGGCGGCTGTGGCATATGGCGGCAATATTGGGAGGCCTTACGGCAGCTTCGTTACTGCTTATTTTTATTGTCGGTTTTTTGTTTGCGCGCGAGATTACGCGCCCTCTGTCCATGCTGAGAGATAAAGTGAATCAGATGAAGGAAGGAAACCTGCAGCAATTAATTCCGCCTGTTGATAACGCTGAAATAGATGAGTTGGGCAACGCCTTCAATTTAATGTGCGAGCGTTTAAACGAGTATATTACAATTCTCGGCAACCAGCAGCAGCAACTGCGTCAGATGTTTAATAATACGGCACATCAGCTTAAGACCCCGCTTACGTCAATTATCGGATATTCGCAAATGATTCAGTTGAATTCGGACAACGATCAGGTATGTGAGGATGCGTTTGTCATAGAAGAGTCCGGTGAAAGACTTCTCCGAACCATTGAAACCGTGCTTGAACAGTCACGCACCCAAACTTTTTGGCATCCATTGAAAATTACTTTTTTTTCTTTGAATGAAATGGTAGAGGAGAGTATTAATCTTTTAAAACCAAGGCTTAAAAAATGCAATATAAAAGTATACAACAGAATAGAACGGGATGTGAATATAAATACTGATCGGGCCCTGATCCAGGAGGTTGTACTGGCACTTTTGGATAATGCAATTATGCACAGCGGATGCTCGGAAATATATTTTTGGCACAGCAAAAAGAATAATGAAACACTTCGCCTGCATATCAGGGACAACGGAAAAGGCATCTCAGAGGAGGATGCTCCCTATGTTTTTAAAACATTTTATCGAAGTGCGGCATCGGCAGGAACAGGGATAGGTCTTTCCATATGTGAAAACTTTATGCAGAGAATAGGCGGAGTGATAAAACTGAATCCGAATACGGGTTTTGGTGCGGAGTTCATATTGGAATTCCCATTTTAATATGTAAGAAGGTTATTTATATGAACAGATTTACTTTAGAGAATAAACCGGATAATGAAAACCAAAAAACTCTGGGAAGATCATCTATTCTTCAGTTTATCTGGCTTTTGCCGACCTTGTCGGTGTTGATTGCCTTTTTAATGATTCTGACTTCCGGTCTTCCTTTTAATAAGCTTCATACAATCCAGGACGCTTTTTATGTTCAGCAATTATCGCGTCAAGCTGTGCCTGAAACACTAACACTGCTTGATCCTGTTTGGGGTTCGGTTATTATTGAACAACCGGAAAAGGTGCTTGCCTGTTATGATTTTTTAACCAGTCTGCCATTTGCCGAATCAGGCGAAAAGGGCATAGGACGTATAAGGGATCGTGAACTGAGCGGTACTATTAATTTTCTGGATCGAGCCAGCATTCACTTCAGCATTTACGACAGTGTTGTAGTAGACGGCATTGCATATGGTGATGCGAACACTAAATTGAAAGCGTCATTTCTGATACAGGATTTATATGATACTCTTTATACCCCGGAAAACCTTAGCAGGTTAATTGACAGATATACCAGGATTGTACTGCGTATGGACTCTGAGCGAATTAATCTTTCTACAAACGTTAAGAAGCAGTTACAGGAAGAAATCAGTTCTTGCGAAATAATTAAGGATAATGATCGCCTTTCAGAGCTGCTTCAGGGACGTGGCAGAGCCGTATGTCAAATAGAAATTTATACCAATGACAGGCCGGGGGAAAACGGTTCCAGACAAAGTCCTCAAATATATATCGCGGTGTATGGAAATGGTCTGCTTATTGTATATGATGTAGATATTTCAGTAGGAAGTGATATGCATTTATTTGGAGAACTAAACTCCGTGTTCTCAATGTTGGAATAGGATTATAATATGCGAAAAAGTAAATAAATATCATTGTTAAAAAGGGGGTACGAGTATGGTGAGAAATATAAAAAAACCTTTAATTATTGTTATTGTTTTGGTGATCGTTGGAGGTATTATATGTTTTTTCTGGATGCGTAACAATTCTTCGGAAAATGCGTTAACAGATAATACTGTTAATAACCATGATGATTTATCCGGTATGCAGCTGAATATACTTGGTTCTTATCACGAAGACATGGTAAAACGGCTGGCGCAGATGTTTGAGGATGAGACAGGTTGTAATGTTTTCTACATGCGTTTGCCTACAGGACTTGGTGTAGCTAAGTTAGTCACCGAGAAAGACAATCCAACCTTCAATGTATATATAGGCGGCACCGTAGACGCCCATGAAAGTCTGAAACATCAAAATATACTGGTTCCATACCGATCTCCCGTGGAAAAGGAGATTCCGAAAGAATATGTTGATTCTGATGGTGTTTGGAAGGCGCAGTATATTGAAACATTATCTATAGGAGTAAATACCGAAAGATGGGAAAAAGAGTTTTATGGCAATGAGATGCCTGATACTTTGGAAGACTTGCTGGATCCGAAATTTAAAGGCGAGATAGTTACTCCTGACCCTTTCACATCCGGTACGGGATATACATTTTTAACTTCGGTACTTCAGCTTATGGGTACGGAAGAGGGATGGAAGTATATGGATAAATTCAATGATCAGGTCGGCCAGTATACAGCGAGCGGATATCCGGCTTCCGAAAAAGTGGGTCTTGGTGAATATCTGATTTGTGTTAATTTCCTCTCGGATCAACTGATTGTCAGTAATTCCGGTTATCCGTTAAAAAGTACTGTTTATGAAGGTGCCGGGTGGTCAATGTGTCCCGTATCAATTGTAGCCGGTTCGGAAAATAATATTGTTGCACAAAGATTTATCGATTTCTGTTTAAGCAAAAAAGCGCTGGATGCACTGGTTGAGCTTGGAAATTGCGTTGCCGTCCGTGATGATTGTATTATTCCACAGGGTAATAATAAGCTCTCGGAATTGAATATCAATCGTAACTACGATCCGATAAAAGCTGCTGCTGATAAAGAAGATATTCTTAAAAAGTTTAATGATATGATAAAATGATTTTTAAGTGATAAGGCAGGTATTGATAATACTTTCCCGTATTCGTCCATAGTAAATTTCTCAGCAGTTTACGTTATTATCCAGGACAGGTATTTTTATCCATACAAGAATAAAAGAGGAATAGTGAATCAATCCTCGATTTCACTGAAATTTAATTTTGCTTCTGCAATGAAAAAATCATAATTTGCTTGACGAAATACCGGGGTGCATGCTAAAATAGAAAAGCGTTTTGAAGATGCAATGTTTATGGCGGCGTAGCTCAGTTGGCCAGAGCATGCGGTTCATACCCGCAGTGTCGGTGGTTCGACCCCACTCGCCGCTACCAATTTATTATGAGGAATGAGAAGGTTGGTGTTCAGGCTTCTCATTTCTCATGTAATAACGGCCCATTGGTCAGGTGGTTAAGACACCGCCCTTTCACGGCGGCAACAGGGGTTCGAATCCCCTATGGGTCACCAACAGTAAATTTTAAATCCTATCTTAGGAACATAGTTTATCTTTATCTTGGCATTGTATGATGTAGTATTAACTCCATACAATCTTTTTTTTGCGCTTTATAATATAAACTGCTTATGTTAAAAATATTTAGCGATATTGAATCTAATCCCCCTGCCTTAAACCAGTTTATTCACATTGGTAAAAGCGTAGCGGAGATAAACGATTTAACAGTCGGAGAATTGTTGATTTCCGCTAAAGCTTGTAACAAATCTTAACTTGTGTTATGTTAGGAACAAAGGTTCTTTTTATCGGGAATTAAAGATATCATATGAGGCCGGTATAAGCCGAAAACTTTGGGAAGGAGTATATGATCCGGGGATCATAAAAGTTTAGAAATGGCAGTTACATCAAAAGATATTGCAAGAATTTGCGGTGTATCACGCGGAACTGTCGATAGAGCGTTGAATAATAAGCCGAGAATAAATCCAAAAACAAAGGAGAAAATTCTTCGTGTTGCGAAAGAGCTTGGATACAGGCCGGATTTATTGGCACGCAGTCTTGTAAAAGGAAAAACAATGAGTCTCGGAGTGGTCGTATTTGATATCAGAAACCGCTATTTTGCGCAGTTGGTGAATTCAATTGAAATGGAAGCAAAAAAATATGACTACATGGTGAATATTACGCTTCAGGAGAAAGATCCTGAAATGGAAATCCGCCTTATTAATAACCTGGTTGATCGCAGGGTGGATGGAATTATAGTTTGCCCTGTTAACAAGGGCGAGGAGTATGAAAAATTCCTGAAAGGTTTGCCGGTGCCTGTAATTGTTATAGGTAATATGGTATCGGAAGATATCCCGTTTATAGGAATTGACGAATATAAGGCCGCTAATGATGCAACAGAATTAATATTATCAAAAGGTTATGAAAATATTGTATTTGTTTGTCCGCCGCTTGCAGACATTGAAAAAGAAAATATATATTCTCATGAGCAAAGGCTGCGGGGTTTTTTAAATGCGGTAAATGACAAGGATATTCAGTATTCGGTTATTGGGCATTGGGACTATTTCAAAGATATCGAAAATATCCTGGCCAACAAAAATAAAAAAACCGCGCTATTTTGTTCCGGCGATACCTTTGCGATGGATATTGTTAAGTACCTGCGGAAAATTAATAAAAACGTACCTTCAGATGTAGGCATAATGGGTTTTGATGGGATCGATACGCTGGAGTACGTTACACCGTCTCTGGCCACTGTATATAACCCTGTTGAGGAAATCGGAGTTAAGGCAATAGAAAACCTTATGCTGATGATCGATGAAAAAAACATTGAAAAGCATATATTGGTCGACTATAGAGTTATAGAAGGGGATTCGTTATAACAGGTTTAAAGAAAGCGGTTGCTTGTTTCATCTCTATAAGCAGCGGTTCCCAGGATTGACAAAACAAGTGTGCTGCCCGTCTGAACAGCACTGCACCGGGAAATTGATCTGCATTTCTACATTAAAAAATCAACGGTAAATTGTAAAATAAATTGCCCAAATTAAAAAAAATGATCCATTTCGAGCCCAAACCAGTTATGCTTAATGTTGAAGACAAAAGCGACTGGAGGGAACGGAAATGGATCAAGAAAAGCATA
>Ga0134095_1000253_pt1 | contig 59862 bp, 69 predicted proteins | sample 6_2taG_FD_94449 | JGI IMG/M metagenome (GOLD analysis project Ga0134095, IMG submission 94449) | Switchgrass degrading microbial communities from high solid loading bioreactors in New Hampshire, USA - 6_20_20_110_A2 metaG | ecosystem: Engineered > Bioreactor > Semi-continuous > Anaerobic >... | reverse complement strand
GACAACGTCAACATGGAAGTGGAGCTGATCGTCCCGGTGGCCCTCGAGCAGGGTTCCAAGTTCGCCATCCGCGAAGGCGGTCTCACCGTCGGCGCCGGCGTTATCACCAAGATCCTGGACTAAGGTAGATTATGGTCAAGCAGAAGATTCGCATTCGCCTCAAGGCATATGATCATCGTGTTCTCGACCAGTCGGCGAAACGCATTGTTGAGACCGCTGAACGGACTGGCGCCCGAGTAGTTGGCCCGGTACCCTTGCCAACTCGCATAGAACGGTTTACAATACGCCGCTCGACTTTTATCGATAAAGACTCTCATGAGCATTTTGAAATCCGAACCCACAATCGCCTGATCGACGTTCTCGATCCGGACTCGAAGACGATCGACATGCTGATGCGATTGAATCTTCCTGCGGGTGTGGATATCGAAATTAAAATCTAAGTTTGTTTCGTGGATACGTGCCGCGTGTCAGGCATCGGGAAAATCATCCGGAGCCTGACACGTGACACGAAAACGCGTGAAACGTAAGTAAGGCAGCGTAAGAACAGACCTGCTCGTGGATCCCACAAAATTAAACGCTCCTCGACAGGCTGGCTAACTGCGCTGCGGTCAGGGATGATGTAGCCAAGCCCAGGCTAACAGTCCCGTATCTTTTGAAACAGGAGACAACTGAGATGTTAAAAGGGCTGATAGGCAAGAAAATCGGCATGACCCAGATTTTCGACGAGGCCGGTTCTGCAATTCCGGTTACGCTCATCGAAGCTGGGCCTTGCTATGTAACCCAGGTGCGCCTGCCTGAGCGAGATGGTTACTCAGCAGTGCAGCTTGGGTTCGAGGAAGTTAAGCCAAAGCGCCTGACTGGTGGTCAATTAGGGCACCTGAAACGCAACAATTTGCCTCCGTTGCGCTACCTGCGTGAATTCCGGGAAAAGAATCCGGAGGTGCAGGAAGGTGACAAGATCACAGTCGGCGTTTTCGCGGTTGGCGACTTTGTGGATGTCGTCGGCACCAGCAAAGGCAAAGGCTTCCAGGGCGGCATGAAACGGTATGGTTTCGGCGGCGGCCCCAAGACGCACGGTCAGTCTGACCGCCAGCGTTCGCCTGGTTCGCGCGGTTCCGGCACGACCCCGGGTCGTGTCTACAAAGGTGCGCGCGGCCCCGGGCATATGGGCAACGAGCGGGTGACCACTCAGAACCTTAAGGTGGCACTGGTCGATGAGGAACGCAACCTGATTGGTGTCCGCGGCTCTGTGCCTGGTCCTAAGGGCGGCCTGATTCTCATCAAGGCAGCTCGTAAGCAGTAGGCGAGCGCTGTCCTGGATTGGAGTGAACGATCATGGAAGTAGATGTCTATAACATGGATGGTCAAAAAGTTCGCACCGTGGAACTGCCGGCTGCGATCTTTGAGGCTCCCATCAACGTCGATTTAATGCACCAGGCATATGTGCGCCAGATGGCGAACAGGCGCCTCGGTACCCACAACACGAAAACCCGCAGCGAGGTCTCGGGCGGCGGTCGCAAGCCATGGCGCCAGAAGGGCACTGGCCGGGCTCGACAGGGCTCCACTCGTGCACCCCAATGGGTCGGCGGCGGCAGAGTGCACACTCCCAAGCCGCGTGATTACACCCTGGACATGCCGCGTAAGATGCGCCGCGCTGCTCTGCGGTCTGCTCTCTCGGTAAAGGCGGCCGGTAATGAAATCGTCCTGGTGGATCAACTGAGCCTTCCCGAGCCGAAGACTCGCCTGATGGCAAAAGCGCTTAACAACCTTGTCGGCGATGCTTCAGCGTTGATCCTGATCCCTGAAAAGAACGCCGAAACCGAGCTGGTGGTGCGGTCTACAAATAACATCCCGTACGCGAAAACGCTGCTGGCGAATTACCTGAACATCCGTGACCTGCTGGGTTACGACAAGGTAATCATGCCCCTTCAGGCGATCGACGTATTGGTTTCTTACTTAGGATAGGTGGAGAGAAGCTATGGCTACGATTTATGATGTGCTTCGCCGCCCGATCATTACCGAAAAGTCCAACTATCAGGCCGGTGACCTGCACCAGTACGTCTTTGAAGTATCTGAGGATGCAACGAAGACTCTGGTTAAAGATGCAATCGAAACGCTATACGACGTGAATGTTGTGCGGGTCAATATCATCAATATGCCCGCGAAGCGCACACGGCGTGCACGCAGCCGGCGGGTGATGGTTCGCCGAAGCGGCTACAAGAAGGCCATTGTCACGTTGGCTCCAGATGATACGATCCCTGTGTTTGAAGGGGTGAAGTAATGGCAGTTAAAAAATTCAAACCAATGACGCCCGGACAGCGGGGGATGACGGGTGCGACCTTCGAAGAAATTACGAAGACGCGCCCCGAAAAGTCGCTTATCCGCCCCCTGCGCAAAACAGGCGGCCGCAACATGTATGGCCGGATTACCGTTCGCCATCGTGGTGGTGGCCACCGCCGGCATATTCGCATTGTGGACTTCAAACGCGATAAGCGCAACATCCCGGCACGGGTAGCCGCGATCGAGTACGATCCGAACCGTACGGCTCGCCTGGCCCTGCTGCACTATGCTGACGGTGAGAAGCGCTATATCATAGCTCCTCTCGACCTGCGTGTGGGAGATACAGTCCTGGCCGGTGAAAAAGCTGAAGTCCGGCCGGGTAACAGCCTGCCGATCGCCAATATTCCGGTAGGTACCATGATTCACAATATCGAGCTGAAAGAGGGGCGCGGCGGACAGATGGTGCGTTCCGCAGGCACAGCCGCCCAGCTGCTGGCGAAAGAGGGCGATTATGCTCAGATCCGCCTGCCTTCGGGTGAGGTGCGCCTTGTGCGTCAGGCCTGCTATGCCACCATTGGTCAGGTCGGCAACGTGGATCACGGCAATATCAAGCTGGGGAAGGCAGGCCGCAAGCGCCATATGGGCATCCGCCCGACGGTGCGCGGTTCGGCGATGAGCCCTCGCGATCATCCTCATGGTGGTGGTGAAGGCCGGCAGGGGATCGGTATGCCCGGTCCGAAGAGCCCCTGGGGTAAGCCCACACTGGGGTATAAGACCCGCCGCAATAAGAAGACGGACCAGTACATTGTCCGCCGGCGAGGGAAGAAGCGTCGCTAGTAAGTTATGGCTGTTCAACCTTTCAGAGAGGATTTTTACACCGACTGGTTGATCTCGATGGAAAGTTGAAAGCCGGGAGAGTGAAATATGGGACGATCTTTGAAGAAAGGCCCGTTTATTGAGCCGAAATTATTAGCAAAAATCGAAGCCATGAATGAACGTGGTGAGAAAAAGGTTATCCGCACGTGGAGCCGGGCCAGCACGATCTTTCCCCAGATGGTTGGTCATACCATCGCTGTGCACGATGGCCGCCGACACGTGCCGATCTACATCACTGAAAACATGGTAGGACACCGACTGGGCGAATTTGCACCGACCCACACATTCCGCGGCCACCTGGCTGAGAAGAAGACGGCCCGAAAGGGAGCGAGGTAAGAGATGGAGAACGATATCTACGCTCAGGCGCGTTATATCCCCATTTCTGCCCAGAAAGTCCGTCTGGTGGCTGATCTTGTGCGCGGAAAAGGCGCCGTCGAGGCGCTGGCAACCCTGAAGTTCACTCCGAACCGTGCCGCAGGTCCGATTGCGAAAGTGCTCAAGTCGGCGGTGGCGAACGGAGAAGAGAACTTCGGTGTGAGCCGGGATGACCTTTATGTCTACAGAATTTTTGCCGACGAAGCCCCCACCCGCAAGTGGCGGCGGTTTGGTGCCCGAGGTCGTTTTAAGCCCTGGCTGCGGCGCTCCTCGCATATTACGGTGATTCTGCGCGAGCGGGATCAGTAGAGTAAAGGACGGAGTTTTTTATGGGTCGAAAAGTACATCCTATCGGGTTCCGCCTGAAGATCAATAAGACCTGGGAAGGTCGTTGGTTTGCCGAGGGCGATGAATATGTCAAAAATCTGCACCAGGATTTCGCGCTGCGCGAACTGGTTCGCAACGAAGCGCCACGTGCTGGTGTATCGCGTGTGGAAATTGAACGCTTCCCTGGTAAGGTGAAGATCGTCGTCCACACAGCCAAGCCGGGCATTCTGATCGGGCGTAAAGGCGAGAACGTGAAAAAGATGCGCCAGAGCCTGGAAGAGGTGGTCGGTAAGAAGATCGATCTGGAGATCAAGGAAATTAAATCTCCTGACCTCGATGCTTACCTGGTCGCCCAGAATATCGCCGACCAGCTGGAACGCCGCATCAGCTACCAGCGGGCAATGAAGCGTGCTCTGCAGCAGGCGATGCGCCAGGGCGCAGAAGGCATCCGTGTGGAAGTCTCCGGCCGCCTCAGCGGTGCAGAAATGGCCCGCACGGTGAACATGCGCGAAGGTCGCGTGCCCCGGCAGACACTGCGCGCCGACATCGACTTTGCAAAAGCCGAAGCGCTGACCACCTACGGCCGGATCGGCGTCAAGGTCTGGGTCTATAAAGGCGAGGTCCTGCCCGAGGTCGAAGAGAAAGCTGAAGCGACCGAAGGTGTTTATGTGAGTGAATAATGATTGGTCATCCCGGGCGCGAGCTGCGGGTGACGGATCAAGCAGGATGAGGATATTGCTATGTTAATGCCAAAGCGTGTTAAGTGGCGCAAGCAAATGCGCGGCCGCATGAAGGGCAAGGCATACCGTGGCGCGGACGTAACCTTTGGAGACTTTGGCCTGCAGGCCCTGGAACCCGGTTGGATTACTGCCCGCCAGATTGAAGCTGCTCGCCGTGCGATCACGCGTGCCATGCGGCGCCGTGGAAAATTCTGGATCCGCATCTTCCCTGACAAGCCGGTTACGCGTAAACCGGCCGAGACTCGCATGGGTAAAGGGAAGGGTAACGTTGAATACTGGGTAGCGGTTGTGAAGCCTGGCCGGATTATGTTCGAGATCGGCGGCGGCCTGCCTCCGGAAGTTGCTCGTGAGGCGCTGCACCTGGCTCAGTATAAGCTGCCCATCAAAACCAAGATTGTTGGCCGGCATGATGCGGCAGGAGGCGAATGATGGCTAAGAACGATCTTCGTGACCTGTCCATTGATGAGCTGCATACTCGTCTGGCTGAGGCGCGTGAAGAACTGATGAATCTGCGCTTCCAGCAGGCGACGGGTGAACTGACCGATTACACCCGGCTGCGCCATGCTCGCCGGCAGATTGCCCGGATTTTAACGATCCTCAACGAGCAGACGCGTAAGGCCAGCACGGAAGGTGAAGCATGAACAATCGTAACCGCATGATCGGTGTGGTAACCAGTAATAAGATGCAGAAGACTGTAATCGTTGAGGTTACTCGCACTTATCGTCATCGCCTGTATAAAAAGGTAGTGCACGATCGCAAACGCTTTATGGCACATGATGAACTGGGCTGCGAGGTCGGCGATCAGGTGCGCATCGTGGAAAGCCGGCCGCTTTCCCGCCACAAGCGCTGGGTTGTGGAAGAGATTCTCCGCCGTGACGTCGCGGCCGGAGAGCCTGAGTTGGAGGTCTAGGCCATGATCCAGCAAGAAACACGTTTGAAGGTAGCCGATAACACGGGCGCACGCGAACTGCTGGTGATCCACGTGATCGGTGGTTCCGTCCGCCGCTACGGGCGGGTTGGTGATGTGGTCGTGGCGACTGTTAAGTCCGCTGCTCCGCAGGGATCCGTGAAGAAGAGCGATATCGTGCGGGCTGTGATTGTGCGCTGTGCGAAAGAATGGCGCCGCGATGATGGCTCAACGATTCGCTTCGATGATAACGCGGCTGTGATCCTCGATTCGGATGGTCGTAATCCCCGCGGAACCCGCATCTTCGGCCCGGTTGCCCGTGAGCTGCGCGAAAAAGGATTTACAAAAATCGTTTCCCTGGCGCCTGAAGTTCTCTAGGGCAGGGAAAGGATTTGGATAAACGCAGGAGCGAAAACCGTGAAAGCGAAGATTCGCAAAGGTGATACGGTCGAAGTAATCAGCGGCCGTGAACAGGATAAAGGTAAACGGGGTGAGGTCATTCGGGTGATCCCGGATGAGCACCGCGTTGTGGTGCAGGGCGTGAATTTGCGCAAAAAGCACCAGCGTCAGGTGCAGACCCAGGGCCGCCGGAATATTCAGCCCGGTATCATTGAGTTTGAGGCTCCCATCGACATTTCCAATGTGATGCTGGTCTGCCCCCGCTGCGACGAGCCCACCCGGGTAGGGATTCAGCGCACAGAAGATGGTGAAGCTCAGCGGCTTTGCAAGAAGTGCAAGAGCCTGTTTGACTAACCGGGTTGGTTTTGGAGTGCAACCATGAGTCATTATTTGAAAGAGCGCTATGTGAAAGAAATCGCGCCGGCCCTGATGAAGTCGTTAGGGATTGACAACGTCATGCGGGTGCCGCGTGTGGAGAAAGTGGTCATCAACATCGGTGTGGGCGAGGCGCTGGATAACGCCAAGGCTCTGGACGCTGCCGTGAGCGATCTGACCAAGATCGCCGGACAGAAACCGGTGGTGACCAAGGCCCGCAAGAGCATCGCGAACTTCAAGCTGCGCGAAGGCCGGGCGATTGGTGTCAAGGTAACCCTGCGGGGTGAGCGGATGTGGTCCTTCCTGGACCGCCTGATGAACATTGCCCTGCCGCGGGTGCGTGACTTCCGTGGGATTTCTCCCGATTCCTTCGATGGGCGCGGTAACTACACCCTGGGCCTGCGAGAGCAGCTGGTGTTTCCCGAGATCGATTACGACAAGGTAGACAAGCTGCGCGGCATGGAGATCACGATTGTCACCACTGCTCAAACCGATGATGAGGGCAGGCAGCTGCTGCAGATGCTTGGTATGCCGTTCAGGAAGGAAGGTTAAGCCGTGGCAAAGAAAAGCATGATCATTCGAGAGACCCGGCGGAAATACGCAAACCGTGTGCGCAACCGCTGCAAGAAGTGCGGCCGGCCGCGCGGGTATATGCGCCGGTTTGGATTGTGCCGTATCTGCTTCCGAGAGCTTGCTCTCGAAGGTAAGATCCCTGGCGTCGTTAAGTCTTCCTGGTAGCCAGTGGAGGTTTGGAAATGAGTGTCTCAGATCCTATTGGTGATATGTTGACCCGAATTCGCAATGCCACCATGGTTGGGCATTCGATTGTTGCGATGCCTAGCTCGAAAATGAAAGTGGCGATTGCGAAGATCCTCAAAGAAGAGGGTTACATCGCGGATTATCAGGTTGTAGACGGCCAGGTTTCCGGTTCGAAGGTGCTGCGCCTGCGGCTTAAATACGTGGGCGAGCGTCGCGAACGCAAGCCTGTGATCACAGGCCTGGAGCGTGTCAGCCGGCCCGGGCGCCGGGTATACACCGGCAAAGCGGATATCCCCTGGGTGCTCTCTGGTATGGGCGTAGCCATCCTCTCCACGCCGAAGGGTGTGATGACCGGACAGCGCGCCCGCCAGCTTGGTGTCGGCGGCGAAGTCCTCTGCAAGGTCTGGTAGGAGGTAGTGAAGTGTCAAGAATTGGCCGCATGCCTGTGGTCATTCCCAGCGGCGTAGAAGTGGAAGTGAAGGGATCCTCCGTTCGCGTCAAAGGACCGAAGGGAGAGCTGGCCCGCACGTTCCCGGCAGATATGATCATCGAAGTCGAGGACAACCAGATCCTGGTCAAACGTCCCACCGATGAGGCCAATCACCGCGCCCTGCATGGGATGACCCGCGCACTGATTCAAAATATGGTGACCGGTGTCAGCACCGGTTTCCAGAAAATTCTGGAAGTCAACGGTGTGGGTTACCGCGCCGAAATGAATGGCAGCAACCTGGTCCTGCATGTGGGCTATTCTCATCCGGTGACGGTTGAACCGCCCGAGGGGATCAGCTTTGAGGTCGACCAGCGTACTCGCCAGATTAAGGTGAACGGTTACGACCGTCAGGAAGTTGGCCAGGTGGCTGCTAACATCCGTAAAATTCGTCCCCCCGAGCCGTATAAAGGCAAAGGGATTAAATACCTCGACGAACGCATCCGCCGCAAGGCTGGTAAAGCTGGTAAGGTGTAACGCAATGGCTACAAACAAATCTCGTTCTCTTGCACGCGAAAAGCGGCATGCTCGTGTCCGCAAGCGCATTTCAGGCACCCCGCAGCGACCGCGTCTGAACGTATTTCGCAGTGTGGCGGAAATTTACGCTCAGGTAATCGATGACGAGGCCGGAATCACACTGGTTTCTGCTTCGACCATCGACAAAGAACTGCGCGACAAAATGCAGGGCTTGAAGAAAACCGAGCAGGCACGTCTGGTTGGTCAGGTGCTGGCAGAGCGCGCCAAAGCAAAAGGCGTCAAACAGGTGGTCTTTGATCGCGGCGGTTTCAAATACATTGGCCGTGTAAAAGCCCTGGCAGATGGTGCGCGCGAAGGCGGGCTGGATTTCTAGCAGGAAACCAGACCTGCTAAGGAGAAAAACATGTCGGATTTAGAGTACCCTGAATACACTCATGAACTTGACGAGCGTGTCGTTGATATTGCCCGTGTCGCCAAAGTCGTCAAGGGTGGACGCCGCTTTTCTTTCCGGGTAACAGTTGTCGTGGGCGATAACCGCGGTAAGGTCGGTGTCGGGGTTGGTAAAGCCAATGCGGTGCCGGATGCCATGCGCAAAGCTTCTGAGCGCGCCCGCAAAAACATGCAGCAGATCGCCCGCTACGAGACCACGATCCCGCACGCGGTGATCGGTAAGGTTGCCGGAGCGAAAGTTCTGTTGAAACCCGCTTCCCCGGGTACGGGCGTGATCGCCGCCGGTGGTGTGCGTGCTGTGCTCGAGGCGGCCGGTATTTCAGACATCCTGACCAAATCGCTGGGCAGCAACAATGTTCTGAACGTTGTCCTGGCTACGATGGACGCACTCGCTCAGCTGAAGTCCCCTGAAGAGCAGGCTGCGCTGCGCGGCAAGCCCGCACGCGATCTGGTTCCCTTCTGGGCACGGAGGAAGAACAATGACTGAGTCCGCTCCGTCTACCGAAAAAGTGATTCGTGTTACGCTGGTAAAAAGCCCGATCGGTTATTCCAAGCGTCAGAAGGCCACGGTACGGGCGTTGGGACTGCGACGCATGCACCAGACGGTTGAGCATGTCGACTCGCCGAGTGTGCGCGGTATGATCAACAAAGTCTCACACCTGGTCAAAGTGGAAGAGTAGGATAAGAAATGAAACTGCATGAACTCAGACCAAATGAAGGGTCCAAGAAGGACCGCAAGCGCGTCGGACGCGGCATCGCAGCCGGGCAGGGTAAGACTGCCGGCCGCGGCACCAAAGGCCAGGGCGCTCGCTCGGGTGGCGGGGTTCGCCTGTATCATCAGGGCGGTAACCTGCCTTTCTTCCGCCGCCTGCCCTTCATGCGCGGTAAAGGTTTCACCCCGATTAACCGGGTCGAGTACAACGAAGTCAACTTGGACCAGCTGGCAAACATGGACGCTGGCAGTGAAGTGACCCCGGAGACCCTGCAGGAAGCGCGCCTGCTGCGCGATCCTCGTAATCCGGTCGTCATCCTCGGCCGCGGAGAAGTCAACGTGGCGCTGAAAGTGCGCGCACACCGCGTGTCTAAAGGCGCAAAGGCGAAGATTGAGGCTGCCGGTGGCAGCGTCGAAATCATCGAGTAAGGTTTCAGTAAGGAGCCTATCATGAAGCGGTCTGCATGGCGCTACCTCTGGTCAGCCCAGGATATTCGCCGGAAGCTGCTGGTAACACTGCTGCTTCTGGCGATCTATCGCCTCGCGGCGCACGTGCCTGTGCCAGGCGCAAACCGCGCGGCAATCGAAGGAATCTTAACGGGTGGCGGTGCTGGCGGGACTCTGGTCGGCTTCCTCAACCTGCTCTCTGGTGGCACGGTTGCAAACTTTTCTGTGCTGGCAATGGGTGTTTACCCTTACATCACAGCCCAGATTATTCTGCAGCTCTTGGTGCCGATCATCCCCGCACTGCAGAGGCGCATGCAGGATGATCCCCGCGAGGGCCAGAAGTGGATGGAGAAGTGGACATACATCCTGGCCGTTCCGATGGCCATGCTACAGGCGATCGGTCAGATCAATATCTTTTCATCGTTTGCCGGTACGCCGATCATCGAGAACTTTGGCTTTTCTGGACCGAACCTGATCCCCTCTGTGGCAATCCTGTTCAGCATGACCGCCGGTACCATGTTCGCCATCTGGCTGGGTGAACTGATCTCCGAATACGGGATCCGCAATCAGGGTCTGTCTCTCATCATCTTCGCAGGTATCGTCGCCGATATCCCCCAGAACCTGATGGGCCTCTGGGCTGATGAGCAGCGCCGCTGGTTCCTGCTGGCCTTTGTACTTATCGTGATGGTTCTGGTTGTGTTCGCTATCGTCTTTGTCCAGCAGGGCCGCCGGAACATCCCTGTGATGTACCCCGGACGGCGCGTGGGCAACCGCATGTCGATGCCTGTGAAAGGCACGCTGCCCCTGATGGTGAACATGGCCGGTATGATCCCGCTGATCTTCGCTCAGTCTCTGCTGACCTTCCCTGCGATTCTGGCGAGCTTCTTCGTGAACTCGCGGACCGAGTGGGTATCGAATCTGGCGATTTCGATTCAGAACCTCTTCGGCGGTCAGGGTGCGTTTTACTACATTCTGTACTTCCTGATGGTGGTGGCGTTCACGTTCTTTTACACGAACGTGCTCTTCACCCAGCAGAACTATGGTGAAAATCTCAAGCGGGTTGGGGCCCAGATCCCCGGCGTGAGCCGCGGCGCCCCGACACAGCGGTACCTTACCCGTGTGTTGAACCGCATCACGCTGCCAGGAGCCCTCTTCCTGGGCCTGATTGCCATCCTCCCCTGGCTGCTCGGCTTGTTCGTGCCGCTGGGGAACCAGGGCAGCATGCTCCTGATCACCTCCGCCGGTCTGCTGATCGTCGTCGGCGTGGTGCGTGATACGTTCTTTAACATCGAAGCTGAGCTTAAACTGCACGGCTACGAAGATACACTGCTCGTTCGCTAACTGAGGAATGCACATGCCTACCTACATCGTCTTGCTTGGTCCGCCAGGCGCAGGGAAAGGCACTCAGGCCAAGATTATCTCCGAAAAGCTGGGTTTGCCTCATATTTCGTCAGGTGATATCTTTCGTGAGAATCTGAAAAACCAGACGGAACTGGGAAAGCTGGCCAGGGGGTACATTGACCGGGGTGAGCTTGTCCCTGACGATGTAACGATTGGCATGATCCGCGAGCGGTTATCGAGACCTGACTGCAAGCCGGGCGCTCTGTTAGACGGTTTTCCGCGTACAACCACCCAGGCCGAGGCTCTCGAAGAGATGCTGAGAGAGTTCAACGGCCGGGTGAGTGCGGTGCCCTACATCAAAGTGCCTGAAAAAGTCCTGATCGAGCGTCTGACCGGCAGGTGGACCTGCCGGGCGGAAGGACACATCTTCCACGAAACCTTCAACCCTCCGGCAAAGCCCGGCGTATGCGATTTTGACGGGTCAGATCTTTACCAGAGGGAAGACGATAAAGCGGAAACAGTCGTTCACCGCATCCGCGTCTACATGGAACAGACTGCTCCTCTCATCGACTACTACCGTGAACACGGTACGCTGCTGGAGCTGGATGGAACGTTGCCGATCGACCAGGTGACTGACGACTTGCTGGAAGGTCTGGAAGGTCGCATAGCAGCATGAGTTGGGATCGTAACATTGTCATTAAAAGCCCGGCAGAGATCGCGCTGATGCGCGAGGCCGGGAGAGTCAATGCCCTGGCATTAGATGCGGTGCGGAAAGCGATCGCTCCCGGGGTCACCACTGCGGAACTGGATGCAATCGCTGAAGAGGTGATCCGCAGCTACGGCGGGGAGCCAATCTTCAAAGGATATCCGGGACCGTATCCTTACCCGGCGACCATCAATGCCAGTGTCAATGAAGAACTGGTTCACGGGATACCGGGGAACCGCAAGCTGAAAGAAGGCGACATCATCTCGATCGACTGCGGCACTCTGCTGAATGGTTTTGTCGGTGATTCAGCCTTCACCGTTGGGGTCGGCAAGATCTCGGCAGAAGCCCAGCGGTTGATCGAGGTGACAGAGCAGGCACTTTACGAAGGAATACGCTACATGCGAGCAGGAAACCGCACCGGTGACGTCTCCGCAGCAATCCAGCGCTACGTGGAGAGCCGGGGGTTCCACCTGACGCGTGAGTACACCGGTCACGGGGTAGGGCGCGATATGCACGAAGGGCCCCAGGTTCCGAACTATGGCACACCCGGGCGTGGGATTTTACTGCGCCCCGGCATGACCATAGCCATTGAACCGATGGTCCTGGTGGGCACCGCCCGCACCCGGGTGCGACCCGACCAGTGGACGGTCGTCTCTGCGGACGGCTCGCTCACAGCGCATTTCGAACACACGGTTGCTGTAACCAAAGGAGACCCCATGATCCTGACGCTTCCGTGAAAGGCCACCTGACTGGACCGGAAGTGCAAGGCTGGACTTTGGTTATAAAAAAAGGTATAATCACATCTTTGGCTGGAAGTGAACCGCTGCAGGCGGTTTCGAAAAGGAGTAAGTCATCATGAAAGTGTCTTCTTCCATAAAGAAGCGCTGTGCGAAGTGCAAAGTCGTAAAGCGCAGAGGCGTTCTGTATGTTATCTGTGAGAATCCGAAGCATAAGCAGCGACAAGGATAGTTAATATGGCACGTATCGAAGGCGTCGATTTACCGCGTAACAAGCGGGTTGAAGTTGGACTTACGTATATTTACGGCATCGGCCTGCCGCGTGCGCAGGAAGTGCTGCGCGCCACCAAGATCAATCCGGACACCCGGATTAAAGATCTGACCGATGCAGAGGTCAACCAGCTGCGTGAATATATCGCCGAGCACTACAAGGTTGAAGGAGATCTGCGCCGGGAGGTGCAGCTCAATATCAAGCGGCTGATCGAAATCGGAAGTTACCGTGGTCTCCGCCACCGCCGCAATCTGCCTGTGCGTGGTCAGCGCACGCGCACCAACGCACGCACACGCAAAGGCCCGAAGAAGACTGTGGCTGGTCGCGGCCGGCGGCGCGGTGCAAAGAAGAAATAGTCGTATATACGCGACAAATAAGTGAGGTGTTATGGCACAAACTGTTCGATCTACTCGCCGTCGGGGTGGCGGCGCTCGTAAAGTAAAGCGAACGCTGTCGTCCGGGCAGGTACATATTTACGCGACCTTCAACAACACCATCGTCACCGTCACGGATGACCAGGGCAACACGGTTGCCTGGGGCAGCGCCGGGTCGGCAGGTTTCAAAGGTTCGCGCAAGAGCACACCCTTTGCTGCGCGTCTGGCCACCGAACAGGCGGTCAAGGCAGCGATGGCCATGGGTTTGCAGGAAGTGGATTTGTTCGTGAAAGGGCCTGGCCCGGGACGTGAATCTGCAATTCGCGCCGTTCAGGCACAAGGCCTGAAAGTAACTTCCATCACAGATGTTACACCGGTTCCGCACAACGGATGCCGGCCTCCGAAAAAGCGTCGCGTCTAATATTCTGGAATAGGAAGAAGGACAAGGAAGATTACGATATGGCTAAGTATCGTGGCCCTGTTTGTAAACTATGCCGGCGCGAAGGCGAAAAACTGTTCTTGAAGGGTGAACGCTGCTTTACACCGAAATGTGCCTTCGAACGCCGGGGATATGCTCCGGGTGAGCATGGTAAAAGTGCTCAATTCCGAAACCGGCGGGAGTCTGACTACAACCGCCAGTTGCGTGCCAAACAAAAAGCCCGCCGTATTTACGGCATTCTGGAACGGCAGTTCCACCGCTATTATGAAGTTTCTGCGCAGCGCCGTGGTCTGACAGGTCTCAACCTGCTGCAGATTCTCGAATCGCGCCTCGATAATGTCGTTTATCGCCTTGGATTCGCTGAAAGTCGCGCTCAGGCGCGTCTTCTGGTCTCTCACGGACATTTTGCTGTCAATGGCCGTAAAACCGACATACCTTCGATGCTGGTCTCGCAGGGTGATGTAGTGCAGGTGCGCGAAGGCTCGCGTTCGCGCCCGTACTTCAAAGAGCTGCCCGCCATTGCAGAAAGTAAAAATGTTCCTGCCTGGCTGAGCCGCGACCTGAACGCTCTATCCGGTACGGTCCTCCGCTTGCCCGAACGAGCCGAGATCGACGGCAACCTGCAAGAGCAGCTGATCGTCGAGTACTACTCGCGATAATCAGGAATAATGTTGGCGGGTTTGCACCCGGGGTAATCACTCGCCGTGCAGACCCGTCAACCGGAAGTCTAGGGGATGAGGTGAACCGTGATAGGTTTAAGTAATATGGTTACGCCGAAGATTGAGCGCGAAGCAGAAGCGCGCAACTACGGCAAGTTCATCATCAGCCCGCTTGAGCGTGGATACGGGATCACGCTGGGCAACGCTCTGCGACGGGTGTTGCTGTCCTCTCTGGAGGGCGCGGCGGTCACCTCGATCCGCATTGCAGATGTTCAACATGAGTTCAGCGATATCCCGGGTGTGCGTGAAGACGTCATCCGGGTGATGCTGCAGATCAAGCAAATGCGGATGAAGCTGCATGATGTCGATACAGCCCGACTGCACCTTGAAGTACGTGGCAGTGGTGTGGTGACGGCGGCGGATATCATCACGCCTCCGGAAGTGGAGATCATGAACCCGGATCTCTACCTGTTCACGGTGGATGATAACAACGCCAGGCTGGAGATTGAAATGACCGTGGAGCGCGGCCGGGGTTATTCTCCGGCGGATGACCGCACCGGCAATCTCCCCATTGGCGAGCTCCCTGTGGACGCCATTTACAGCCCGGTCCGTCGCGTAAATTGGGATGTAGGCTATGCCCGTGTAGGGCAAAGCACAAATTATGACAAATTAGTCCTGGAAATCTGGACGGATGGAACCATCGGTCCGGAAGATGCGCTCAGCACCAGCGCTAAAATTCTCATCGATCACCTGCGGCACCTGGCCGGTATCAGCGAAGAATCGCTGGCGGCTATTGCTCTGGATGAGGATGAAGGCGGTCGCCTGACCAGCGAAATGATCGAAACTCCGATCGAAAATCTGGACCTTTCCGTTCGGGTCTTCAACTCACTCAAGCGCACCGGCATTACCACGGTAGGTGAGGTGTTGGAACTGCTCGAGAAGGGCGACGAAGCGGTCATGTCGATTCGCAACTTTGGTGAGAAGAGCCTGGAAGAACTGCGCCAGAAAATGATCGAAAAGGGCTATCTCCAGGACGGAAACGGAAACGAAGCGGAGTAGTTAGAGATGCGACATAGAGTAGCAGGACGCGTTTTAGGACGCGAAAGTGACGAACGGAAAGCCCTGCGGCGAATTCTGGTCAAGCAGCTTTTTGAGCACGAGCGAATCCGCACCACGCGTGCCAAAGCGCTGGCCGTCCGCGGTCAGGCTGAGCGCCTGATCACCCTGGCGAAGCGCGGCAATGAAGCCGGCGACGCCAAGATGGTGCACGCTCGCCGGTTGGCTGCAGCTCGCCTGGCCGATCCTGGCATCGTTAAGAAACTGTTTGATGATATTGCACCGCGCTACGCCAACCGGCCCGGCGGGTACACACGCATCATCAAACTGGGCCCCCGCCAGGGTGACGCCGCAGAAATGGTTATTCTTGAGCTGGTAGAAGATTAGTAGGTTTTAGCTGGTCGCTGGCGGGCCTGCAGCCTGGGATGATCTCGAAAAGGTCGAACAGCCTACAGCGACACCCATGGCACGTTACCAGGTTATTCTCGTATATGACGGAACCGAGTTCCGTGGTTTTCAAAGACAGGGAGCTGGTTCTACCCACAACCGGACCGTACAGGGCGTTTTTGAAAACGCTTTGCGCCGTCTGAACTGGCAGGGACAGACAGTCCTGGCTGCCGGCAGAACAGACACAGGCGTTCATGCCCGCGGGCAGGTGGTTGCTTTTGATCTCGACTGGGCTCATTCCAACGAAGAGCTGCAGGCTGCGCTAAACAGCCATCTGCCCGGCGATGTCGCCGTACGCACTGTGCGACAGGTGCAGCCCGGTTTCCACCCTCGCTACGATGCGCTGTCGCGTCGTTATCGCTACCGCATCTTCTGCGATCCCTGGCGCGATCCGATCAAGGAGCGTTATGCTTGGAGGGTGTGGCCCGCTGCCGATGTTTCCCACCTGCATGAGGCCGCCCGGACCCTGACCGGTACGCACGATTTTGCCGCCTTTGGAACCCCGCCCCGAGCCGGAGGCGGCACGATCCGCACCGTGTTTCATGCGTTTTGGGATGTTGAAGACAGTCAGGATGGTGGTCTGGTTTTTGAAATATCAGCTAACGCCTTTCTATACCGCATGGTCCGCCGGCTGGTGTACGTCCAGGTGGCGATCGGGCAGGGTAAATATCCGCCCGACTTCATGCGGCAGTGCCTGGAGAGTGGGCATTCGCATCCTGTCCAGGGGCTGGCTCCACCTCATGGACTGACTCTGGAAGAAGTGGTCTACCCGCAAGGCGTTGTGCTTCAAGGTGAGAACCAGTAGAACCGGTAACGAGTTTAAAGATTCGAAGGAATACGCGGTGGGCGGGCCTGGCCTGGCCGCCGGTAAATGGAGAGATGAGCGTGGAAAAAACATACGTTCCAAAAGCCGGTGAGATTACTCAGGAATGGTACCTGGTAGATGCAAACGACCAGACCCTGGGGCGTCTTGCCACAGAAATTGCCCGTATTTTGCTGGGCAAGCATAAGCCGAACTTTACCCCGGGAATGGATACCGGCGATTTCGTCGTGGTGGTGAACTGCGAGCGTATCCGTGTGACGGGTAATAAAATGGAAGAGAAATTTTATTACCGTCATTCCATGTATCCCGGTGGTCTGACCGCGACTTCACTGCGCGACCAGTTGAAAAAGCACCCCGACCGGGTGATCCGGGCCGCAGTCTGGGGTATGCTGCCGCACAATAAGTTTGGTCGCAAGATCATCAAAAAACTCAAGGTATACGCTGGGCCTGATCATCCTCACAGTGCACAGCAGCCCAAGCCCTTGAAGTTCAACTAAGGAGTTATCTATGGCAGTTCAGTATTATGAGGGCATTGGCCGGCGCAAGGAAAGCACCGCACGTGTGCGTGTGATGAGCGGCAGCGGCCGGTTTATTGTCAACGAGAAGCCGGGCGCGGAATACTTCACACGCCTTGGAGACCTGGAAGCGATCATGGCCCCGATTCAGGCGGCGGGTGAGAACCCGGAAGCTCTGGATATCACGGTCGTCGTCCGCGGCGGCGGTGTGACCGGACAGAAAGATGCTGTCAAGCTGGGTGTTGCCCGCGCCCTGATCAAAATGAACCCTGATCTGCAGCCTGTTCTCCGTAAAGCCGGCTTCCTGACCCGGGACGCGCGCGTGAAAGAGCGCAAGAAGCCCGGTCTCAAGCGAGCCCGCAAGGCGCCGACCTACACGAAGCGCTAATTCTTTACAGGCGTATTCCGACTACAGACGTAATGCGTATGAATGCACCCGGCTGACAGGTTCTCTCCCTGCGGCGGGCTGCAGCGTGCGCATTACGTTTTCATTTAAGCTTTGCACGTTTCCCGGCAGCGAATTTTCAGCCGCGATACGTGATGAGGAAAGATAAAGCATGACCATTCAACAAGCGGGAATTATCCTCGTTGGATTGGGACCGGGAGACCCCGAACTGATGACCCGGCAGGCATGGCAGGTGCTTGCCTCGGCAGATGAGGTCTACCTGCGCACCCGCCAGCATCCGGCAGTCAGCGTCCTGCCATCAGGTGTGCAGGTTCATTCGTTTGATGAACTGTTTGATGATGAGCACGATGTTGGGGCGGCCGCCGGGCGGATCGTTGAACAGGTCCTGTCACTGGGCAGGCGGCCGCAGGGAGTCATCTATGCTGTTCCAGGGCATCCGCTGGTGTCCGAACAGACCAGCGCTGCCATCGCCCGGAGGGCTCAACGTGAAGGCCTCCCCCTGCAGGTCATCGCGGGTATCAGCATAATTGACGCCGCCCTGGCAGCCCTGGGAGTCGACCTCCTGCCGCATACCGCGGTAGTTGACGCCCTGGAGCTGGCAGGTGCTCACGTTCCGCCCTTTTCTCCCGCTGCCCCTGCAGTAATTGCCCGGCTTTCATCCGCAGCGCTGGCCGCTGCCGTACGGCAGACGCTCTCTGCTGTGTATCCTGCAGAGCAGCGTGTTCTGCTCGTGCATGCCCCCGGACAGCCCGAAGAAAAAGTAGAAGAACGGGCGCTGCGGGAGATTGATCAAAGCGAGGCTACCGGGCCGCTCACAGTGCTGTACGTGCCGGCGCTGGGTGCTGCTTCGTCGTTTGAAGGTTTTCAAGAGATCATCGCTCACCTGCGCGCGCCGGACGGCTGCCCCTGGGATCGCGAGCAAACCCACCATTCCCTGCGCCAGAACCTGCTGGAAGAAACCTACGAATTACTGGCCGCGCTGGACGACATGGATCCCCTGGCCATGCGTGAGGAATTTGGAGACCTGCTGCTGCAGATCGTGCTGCACGCCCAGATCGCTGCCGAGGCAGGCGAGTTCAATATTAACGATGTGCTGCACGGTATTCACACCAAGATTGTGCGCCGTCACCCGCACGTCTTTGGTGACGTTCGGGTAGAGGGCACTCAGGGGGTGCTGGAAAACTGGGAACGGTTGAAGGAGAAAGAGCGTCAGGCAGCTGGAAAACCGGAGAAAGGTCTGCTGGACGGGGTATCCGTAGCCCTGCCTGCCCTGGTCCAGGCGGAGCAGTACCAGCAGCGCGCCGCCCGGGTGGGCTTTGACTGGCCGGAGATCCAGGGGGTCTGGGATAAGGTCAGTGAAGAACTGGAGGAAGTCCGCCAGGCCGCGACTCCTCAGGAGCAGGAGGCGGAGATCGGCGACCTGTTATTCGCCATCGTTAACCTGGCCCGCTGGCTGAAAGTCGATTCTGAAAGTGCGCTGCGGGCGGCAAATCAGCGCTTCAAGCGGCGGTTCTCTCAAATTGAGCAGAACGCGCGCCTGCAGGGTAGATCAACGGCCGATTTAACGCTGGATGAGATGGAAGCCCTGTGGCAAAAAGCGAAAGCAGACGATTAAATAAAAGTCGCAGCAGCCCCAATGGGCTGCTGCGACTTTTATTTCCCTCAGATCAGCGCCCGCTGAGCAATCCCCCGATAAAATCGCCGCCGATTCCGGCCGCTCCGGTGCGCTCCCCTGTCTGGCGAGCACCGGCTGCTGCTGTGATGCGGTCTGCCAGGCGAGAGAAGGGCAGGCTTTGCAGATATACTTTTCCCGGGCCGGTCAGGCGGGCCAGGAAAATGCCCTCACCGCCGAACAGGGCGTTCTTGAAGCCGCCTACAAACTGGATATCGTAATCGACAGTGGGGGCGAAGGCAACCAGACAGCCGGTGTCAACCCTCAGAGATTCGCCTGCCGTCAGATCTTTCTCAATGATCGTGCCGCCCGCATGCACAAAGGCCAAGCCGTCGCCCTCGAGGCGCTGCAGGATAAAACCTTCGCCGCCAAACAGGCCGGCGCCCAGGCGCCGGGTGAAGGCGATCTCAACTTCGATCCCCTGAGCCGAACAGAGGTAAGAATCTTTCTGACAGAGGAAGCGTCCACCCAGTGCGGTCAGATCCAGGGGGATGACTTTCCCCGGATAAGGGGCCGCGAAAGCCACACGGCTGCGCACCCGGCCCGTGTTCAGAAAGGTCGTGATGAAGAAGCTTTCACCGGTAATCATGCGCTTCAGACCTTTGATAACGCCGCCCCCGGTGGATGTCTGCATTTCAATGCCGTCTTCCATGTAGGTCATCGTGCCAGCTTCAGCTCGAACTCCTTCACCCGGGTCCAGTTCAATTTCTACGAGCTGTAAATCGTCACCGTAAATCGTATAGTCTATGATGTCTGACATCTAGAAAATCTCCTTCCCTTGTGGTGCTGGTTGATGCGTTCCGCTTTGATCTTTCAGGGTTCAGATATATATACGAGGCGCGCAGAAAAAGGTTTTTGATCTCAGCCTTCATTCTGGCCGCGGACCAGAAAATAGGCATACGCGGCTGTAAGCAGTGAGAAGATCGCGATCGTTACCCATCCGGCCGCGCTCTGCCAGATCGAGAACTGCTGGGTGACGGCCACGAATGTGCACATGGCGTTCCCTAGAAGGAGGGCAAACGTAATACCCCGGCGCGCCTCTTCCGAAATAGCACTCAGCAGGGTCGGGCTGCGTAAAGACCAGATGACCAGACCGGCGCCGAACAGGGCGGCGCCGAAGATGCGTGCAAATGAAGCGACCATCCAGTACAGGATGGTGTTGTCCGACTCGATCTCTGGAACATTGAAGAATGCGAGCATGAGCGGGCCGTAAAGGGCAAAAGCAATCCCAAATGCCAGAGCCAGGATCGCGTTGACTGTAAGCAGGCTGGATAGTTTCATGATGCAGTTTGTGATTCCTCCCGGTCGACGATTTCCCCGTTCAGGGGATACTGCAGGCTCAGTTCACTGGCATTGCCGGGCTCCTGGCTGAGGACGGAGAGATTGTCGATGGTCATCTCCCAGGCCAACGGACGGAAACCCAGTTTTCCAATGATGGCGGATAGGTTTTCCTGTGTAACGTCTTCGAAAGCAAGCGGAATGTGCGGCAGCCAGGCCTGAGGGTGATAGAGCGGGCTGGGGTCGGTGGCAATTTCCGTCAGGCGATTCCACAGCTCCTCCTGGAGCTTGATTAATGGGATCGTTTTCACAATTCCGATCGCGATTACCGGCCGTGGTCCCGTGAGGAGGTAAATCCCTGCGGTTCTGACCTTTAACGGAGAGGTGCGGCGGGCAATTTCTTCCAGGATGGGGTCCAGCTGCTGGAAATCGTACTCCTGAACGATCTGCCATGAAAATTGGGCATAGGGAGTGATCTGAACGCCCTGAAGGCCGAATTCGGTGTAAAGCTCATCCCAGAGCGCTTTCACCTGGCTGGAATAATCTGGCGGTAACAGCGATACAATCCCTTGCATGCCGGTTAATTCGTGTGAGAACGGAGATTATTCTTGAGCCGACCAGCGCGTAAAGATGGCCGTGGATAGATAACGCCCTGCGCTGCGTTCGTGGATGGCCAGTTCACCGGTTTCCAGTTCTCCTCCCAGGCCGGAGACCATCTCCTGCAGCGCATAATAAATGCTTAGAGCCGATGCCCGGATGGCATATGCGGTGAGGACGATGAACAGAGGCTGCCGGCTGAGTAAGCTGCGGCACACCTCCAGCAAATTGGGCAGAGACTCGAAGAATTCCCACACCTGTCCTTCCGGTCCACGGCCGAATTTCGGCGGATCGAGAATCAGCCCATCATAGTGGGACCCGCGCCGCACTTCCCGGCGCACAAATTTGTACACATCATCGACCAGCCAGCGAACAGGACGGTCCTGCAGCCCGGAAAGAAGCTGGTTCTGGCGGCCAATTCCAATCGCTTTTTTCGACGCATCCACATGGGTCACATGAGCGCCGGCCTCCGCCGCAGCAAGCGTTGCCAGACCGGTATAGCCGAACAGGTTGAGCACCTTCACCGGACGGTTCGCCTGGCGGATGCGCTCGCCGATCCAGTCCCAGTGGACCGCCTGTTCGGGAAAGACGCCCATATGTCGGGATGCAGCGGCGTGGGCCTGAAACTTCAACCCTTTATACTGCATCACCCAGGTTGTTTCAATCTGCTTCCGGAATTGCCAGCGCCCGCCGCTCTCCTCACTGGTTGGGTTGAAGACGGCATGCGCTGTCTGCCAGCGCTCTTCAGGCAGCGCCGGGCGCCATACCGCCTGTGCTTCGGGGCGTACGAAGGTATACGGGCCGTAGCGCTCCAGCTTTTTGCCTGCACCCGAGTCCAGCAGTTCGTAGTCTTTCCAGCCGGAGGCAGAAAGCAGCAGTAATGTGGGCTGCGTTTGGATTTTTGGGGGTCGATTCACAATTCGAACAGCTCCGTTCCGTGTGCATCCTGCTCCACGCGCTTCGTTTGGCTAACCTGATCCTCAATTCCGGCGCGGAGCAGTTCACGGATCGAACTCATGCCGGTGACCCTGCACTTTTCCAGCGCAGGCGGAGGTGGCGGACAACCGCGCTTATCAGTCCATCCTCAACCGGCCTATTTTAATCGATTTATGTGCATTCTGTACTCTATACTGCAAAAAGCGGTGGCCCGGCTTTCCAGCCTGCGGATATCCGCCTAGAACGCTGTCTCCTGCTGCTGCACCGGCTCAAAGCGAGCGGTGAAGTGGCGCAGCAGATCGGGTGCATAGGTGAACCGGTAGCCGCACACCCGGTCCCGGCGGGCGTAGATTCGGGTGAAGGCTTCGACAACATAGTCCAGATGGCTCTGGGTGTAGACCCGCCGGGGTATCGCCAGGCGCACCAGCTCCAGCCGCGGGTGCATGATCTCGCCGCTGTCCGGGTCAGGATAGGCGAACATCACCGAACCGATTTCCACCGTGCGCACTCCCGCCTCCAGATACAGCTCCACAGCAAGCGCCTGGCCGGGGAACTGGTCACGGGGGATATGCGGAAAGAGCGAGCCTGCATCGACGTAAACTGCGTGTCCACCGGGCGGCTGGATGATCGGAATGCCCGCTTCCGACAGGCAGCCTGCCAGGTAAGCGGTCTGGCCCAGGCGGTAGGCGAGATAATCCTCGTCCAGCCCCTCATGCAGACCAACCGCCATCGCGTCCAGGTCTCTGCCCGACAGACCACCGTAGGTGGGGAAGCCTTCTCGCAGGATAAGTTCATTGCAGGCCTGCCGGTACAGTGCCTCGTCGTTCATGGCAAGGAAACCACCGATGTTGACCAGGGCGTCTTTCTTGGCGCTCATCGTGGCGCCATCAGCCAGCGAAAAGATCTCGCGGGCTATCTCGCGCACACTGCGGTGACTCTGGCCAGGTTCTCGCAGCTTGATAAAATAGGCATTCTCTGCGAACCGGCAGGCATCGATGAAAAACGGAATGCCCGCTTCATGGTAGGTTGCTGCCACCTGGCGCAGATTTTCCAGTGAAACCGGCTGGCCGCCGCCGGCATTGTTGGTAATCGTGATCATCCCGAGAGGGATATTTTCACGGCCCACTTCCTGGATGAAGCTGCGCAGCTTCTGGATATCCATATTCCCTTTAAAGGGGTGATCGCTGGAAGGATCAAATGCTTCGTCGACGACAAGGTTAACGGGACGGCCGAGGCGGGCACGGATATTGGCATCGGTGGTGTCGAAGTGCATGTTCGAGGGAACATACTGCCCCGGTTTAACCAGCAGGGCGGCGAGCAGGTTTTCTGCGGCCCGGCCCTGGTGTGTAGGTACGAAATACCTGAACCCTGTCACTTCGTCCATGGCCTGTGCCAGGCGCTGGTACGATCTTGCCCCTGCGTAAGATTCATCACCCTGCATCAGAGCTGCCCACTGCTCCTGGCTCATTGAACCTGTGCCAGAATCGGTCAGCAGATCGATGAACACAGCCTGCGCGGGAAGGGCAAAGAGGTTGTAACCGGCCTGCTGGAGGGCCTTCTCACGCTGCGGCCTGTCGAGCAGCTGGATCGGCTCTACCATCTTGATCCGAAACGGTTCTGGGGGATACTTCGCCATGCCAATGCCTCCGGACCTGTCCTGTATTTGGTTGGTGCTGAAAAAGCAGATGTCTCGGGTAAATTTTGTATCCGCTTCGAGACCTTTACAGTGTAGCACGCTTTGCGAGCAAAAAAAAGGGCGTGTGCGCAGGACTCGGTACCGGCAGAGCCTGCAAAAATGAAAATAGGGGCATCAAGGTCGAGCAAAATACTCTCTGCTAAATCGAGGTTTTCCCCATGGTCAGGTGGAATTCACGGGTGAGTGGGTATAATAACGGCATGGTTTCTCTCCGCATACGGCGGGTCGTGGGCATTATTATCCTGTTGATTTCCCTGGCACTGCTGCTGTGGGGGGTCTGGCCGCTGGGCGATGCAGCCCGCAGCGTTCCGGTGCTGCCCACCCATATGCAGCTTCCCGAGCCGGCCGGCTGGTGGGTGGAATCTCTTACGCTTTGATTCCGGCGTCTTGCATGACTTTTCACCGTGTCATTCTGCTCTTTTTGCGCGCGGTTATCGCCACTCTGCTGCTCATTACGGCAGCTGCCTGCACCGCGGCGCCCGACTTCACCGGCGAGCCTGCCCCGGAGACTGCTGGCGAGGCGCCGGATGGTGAAGGTTCACAACAGGTTGAGCCCACTACAGGGGTGAATCCGGAAGAGCCCGGTACACCAGGCCCTTCGCAGCCGGCTGTCCCCGAGACGCGCCGCCTTACCCTGGAATGGCCTCCCACCATTCGGGTAGGGGATTCGGACGTCGTACAGCTGACACTGGAGGTGGACGACCTGGGAAATATTACCCCAACCGCTGTGTTTGAAGGCCATGAGCTGCACGGGGAGAACGTTCAGATACCCAATGTATATGAGACCCATAATGTGGTCGCTCAGGCTCGCCTCGATATGGCCGGTGTTGAAGTGGAGCCTGGAGAAGAGATCAGTGTTCCCCTGCGGCCGGGTACATCCGCTTCCTTCATCTGGAGTGTGCGACCGGTGGATGTGGGCAGGTACCGGGGAACGGTGTGGCTGCATTTGAACTTTGTCCCTCTCGAGCCGGGCGGGCAGGAGAGCCGCATCCCTGTAACTGCACAATTAATCGATATCCAAGCCATCAACTTCCTGGGCCTGGGTGGTACGCCGGCTCGCGTCCTGGGTGGGATCGGAGCACTTGCCGGTTCCATGATCAGCCTGGACAGCCTGCTGCCCTGGGTGCTGGGCCGGATCCGCCGGCGCAGGAAGCCATCAAAGAAGTAGAAAGAGGCCTATGTTAGAAATCGTTCACTTCATACTCGGACCTGTGAAAACAAACTGCTATTTAATTGCCGACCCGGAAACCGGCGAGGCGGTGGTCATTGACCCGGGTTGGGACGGAAAGTCCGTGGTCCTGGAAGCGAAGCGCCGCGGCTGGCGTATTGGCAGCATCTGGTTGACCCATGCGCATTTCGATCATCTGGGGGGAGCAGCTGATGTCGCAGACCAGACCGACCCGCCGCCTCCGGTGGCTCTGCATCCCGATGATTATCCCCTGTGGCGAGCCCAGGGAGGCGCACCGCAGTTCGGGGTCCGCATCGACCCCGGGCCGGAACCGACGATTGATTTGCAGCCCGGCCAGATTCTGCGGGTGGGAGAAAATGTGCTGGAGGTGCGCCACGCCCCCGGGCATACGCGCGGGCACGTGGTTTTCTACTGCGCCTCAGCAGGGGTATGTTTCTGTGGTGATGTGATCTTTGAAGGTGGTATTGGCCGCACCGACCTTCCCGGTGGAGATTACCAGGCGCTGATCAACAGCATTCGCACCCAGATCCTGACACTGCCGCCCGAGACACGGCTGCTCCCCGGGCACGGGCCTGAGACCACCGTGGAGGTGGAGGCGAGGACAAACCCCTTTCTGACCTGAAAGAGAAATTTCAGGTGTGCTTCGTTCAATGATCGTAAATAAAACAGGACGCATCCCTGAACCCGGGATGCGTCCTGTTTTATTCCTCTGGCAGGAGCGATCAGAGCACGGTCAGGCGCAGGACGGTGTCCAGGATCAGCCCGAGCAAGAAGAGCATACCGAATCGTTTATTGTGCTGGAAGGCGCTGGCCACGAACCACAGCGGCCAGGCGCTGGCGGGGTAATCGGCGGGCGGCTGGTCAGGCCGCGGACGGCGGTACATGGCCAGGAACACGTTGAAAAAGAGCGGCAGTGCAAAGAGCACAACCAGGAGTACAGGAGTAAAGAAGCCGCTGATCACCAGGTAGATCACGGAGAGGTACTGTGCCACCACCATCGCGATGACCACGTAGCGCGACACTCGTTCTCCCAGCACCACCGGCAGGGTATGGATGTTTTTCGCCTTATCCACCTGATATTTGTCGATGTGTTTGCCGAAAATCACCGTGGTTACGCCCAGCGCATAGGGGAGGCTGGCCAACACAACGTTCCAATCCCACTGTCCGGTGACCACATAGTAGCCCCCGCCAATCATCAAGGGCCCCCAGACGATCAGCACAGCGACCTCGCCCAGGGCAATATATTTCAACGGGAAGGTGTAGAAGAGCACAAAGAATGCTCCCAACCCGAGGAGCAGCAGCGCAAGGCTGCCGCGCACGTAAACCAGAACCAGACCAGCAGCCAGCGCCATCAGCCCGGTCACGGCAGCGTAAAGCAGCATCTCACGCCGCGTCAGCAGGCCGTGCTCCAGAGGCTGGGGACCGTACTGGGCACGGAAGTAGTTATCTTTGTCGACCCCCTTCGTATAATCGGTAATATCGTTGACCAGGTTGTTGGTCGCGTGCGAGAGGATCAGCCCGGCAGCCAGGAGCAGCCACAGCCAGGGGTTGAACATTCCGTCTCGCAGCGCAAAGATCCCGGCGATTGCGGCTGACAGAAACGTCATCACCAGAACTGCGGCGCGAGTGGATATCAACCAGCGAGAGATGATGTCCAGGCGCTCCCACTCTTCCTTGCTGACCCGCGGAATCACCTGCAGGGCCTTCCGCCACATGGATACGTTCACTGAGTATTCCCTCCTGTCCGGCCGATGGGCCGGCTGTTACGTGATATATAGAGATGAAAACGATCTATATTATACTCGTACGGAAACACTTTGTGAATAAACCCACGTGCAGGCTAAGCTTTGGTTAATCCAGGGCTTTCAGGGTGGCGCGGTAGAGGGCGCGTTCGAAGTAATCGCCATCCGGTGACAGGTTGTCGTACCCCTTTTCCAGCAGCACTTTGATCAGGGGCTCCCACTGCTGTGCGTAATGCCGCATGCTGGCTTCCGGGTGAAGACCGGGCCAGGAGTAACAGGTCACGGTTGTGCGCCTGTTGTGGGTGGGAATCGAATCGGGGATCGTCTTCGACCAGTTCGGGTCATCGGGATGGAACACGTACTGGCTCAGGTTGCCCTGTGGAATGCCCTCAATACCGCGCACCACAGGCGGATCGGTATCCAGGGTGTAAGGATCTACGGAGAGATCGGTGATGATAGCATGCTCGGGCAGACAGGCAATCCATTCATTTGGAATCACAGGTTTCGACGGGTCGCGGCGGTATGCGGCGTCAACCAGAATATCGGCCTGCTCGAGAAGCTGCTTCATCGTTTTTTCGCTGCTGGTCACATTGCGGCCAGCGACGATGGCAACCGAACCTGGGCCTCCCGCTTCGATATGGTCATGGTTGCGCTCGATGTTGCCCAGTTTCGTGGCGGCATCGACGGCATGCTTACCGACCATGCCGCTGCCGATGATCAGCACATGAATGGGCTTACCGTCTGGGCGCACCAGACCGGGCAGCCGCTGTTCCAGCTGGTCAAAAGCAACCTCGAGACCATTCCATGCGACCGCTTTCATATCTTCGATCAGCCGGGTGCCGTTATCGTTGATAATGCTGTCCATCGAAATGGCGCGTGCGTTCAGTTTCTTCAGGATTTCAACCCGTTTGGGCCGGGTGGGATAGTGCAGCATCGAAATCAGACAGCTGTTTTCCCCCAGCCGGCTGAACTCCTCCTCATTTGGAGAGCGCAGAATCATCACATAATCTTTCTGGAAGGCTTCCTCACGTGTGCACTGGCGAACAGAAGGATTGGCCCGGCGGTAATGATCGAATGTGTAGCCGGAGCGAGAACCATAGCCTTCTTCGAGGTACACCTTTGCACCCAGCCGGGTAAGGTACTGGATAAACTCAGGCAGAAAGACACGCTTTTCCCCCGGTTCTTTCATCATGCGTGGAAAGCCGATGGTAACAGTGTCCGACATTGTGCTTTTTCCTTTCTTTGTGTGGTTTTGTGCCTCCGCCGCCCCGCCGTGCTCGAGGATTCCCGTGTTTGCTGCAAAACCGGTTTCAGGATGATGCCGGCTGCTCCCAGCGAGAGAGCAGGGCCCGGCTGAGCGCTCGCTCGAAAAAGCTTCCTTCGGGGTTCAGGTTCTGTACACCTCCTTTTTCCATCAACTTGCGCAGCAGCGGGCGCAGCTGCAGCCCGTAAACCCGCATGCACTGCTTGGGATGGATCCCGGGCCAGGAATAACAGGAGACGGTGTGCCGCCGGTGGGTGCTTGAAACACAACCCGGCAGGTTATCAAAGGCGGGGTCGTCTGGGCGGAAGATATACTGATCGAGATTCCCCTGGGGAATGCCCTCAATTCCTTTCACGATGGGGGCAGCAGGATCACATTTGTACGGGTCAACCGACAGGTCGAGCAGAACTGCATGTGCGGGCAAATAAGCCACCCATGAATTAGGGATCACCGGCCGCGACGGATCGGGGCGCTGTGTTGCATCGATGAGCAGGTCGGTCTGCGCCAGGACCGGCAGCATATATTTCTCGAAGCGAGTGGTGTCATAATCTACGACGGTGACCTGAACGCCGGGAACCCCGCGGGCTGCCAGGTCGCGCCAGACGCCCTCATCTCCATAGCGGACTGCAGCCTGGGCAACCTGCATACCGACGGCGCCGGATCCGAGCAGCGTGACCCGGATGGGGTCCCTGTCCGGGCTCTCAAATCCGGGAGATGGGTAGATGCTACGCAGGACCTGGAAAGCGACCTCCACCCCATTCCAGGCTACGGCGCGCAGATTTTCAACCAGGCGGCGGCCGTTATCGTCCTTGACGGAATCCAGCGAGATGGCTTCTACCTTCAGCGAGCGCAGAAATTCAACCCGATCAGGGCGGGTGGGATAGTGCAGCATGGAAATCAGGCAGGCGCCGGGGCGCAGGAGGGCCAGATCCTCGTCCCCTGGACAGCGCAGGACCAGCACGTAATCCTGAGCATAGGTTTCTTCGTGAGAGACAAATTCAACCTGGGGGGCCAGCTTCTTATAATCGGCTGCGCTGTAGTTCATCGCCCCGCCGTATCCATGCTCGAGGAAAACCCGGGCACCGCGGCGGGCGATGCTGGCGACAAACTCGGGTAAAAAGGCGCGGCGCTCGCCGGCCTCGGCATGCATACTGGGTAGACCGATGCGGAATCGCCCCTCCATATCCGTTCCTTTCTTGCCAGTTATACGTGGATGGCCGGACAGCCGCAGCCAGGAAAAGTCTGGGCAAGAGACCGCGAGCCAGCCATCACCTGATCAGAGGAAAAGCCTGACTGCCTGGAAAATGAAGTAGATACCGCACCGCGGCCCGTTCCGGTACCATGTTTTGAACAGCGATTACATTAGAACATCCCGTTGAAGGATGATCGACTGGCTGCAAACGCTGTTGATCTTGGCTATAAATTAGTTTACCACGGCGGAATCAGGCCCCTGGTTCAGAGAAAAGGGCGTCAGGACGTGCAACTGTGAGCGGTAGGGAGCACCGTTTACAGCGTTAACGCTCCAGGCGTGTGGATTCAGGCCAGATCGTACCGGCACGTACAATGCCTCTCTCCGGTACGTCTGCTTTAACGGTGGCGCCGTTGCCGATCATGGCGCCCTCGCCCAGAACAGTCTGAAAATTAACCGTTGCTCCCATACCCACCAGGACACGGCTGCCGGCCTGCACTTCTCCGGCCAGGATGGCGCCTGGTGAGATGGTGGCGTAATCGCCGAGCACACAGTCATGCGAAACAATGGCGCCGGTGTTGATGATCGATCCAAAGCCAATCCGTGCTTCGCTGCCGACATAGGCTTTGGCCAGCACCTGGACCCCCGGGCCGAGCTGTGCGCTGGGCTCTACCACCGCCGAAGGGTGGATCACCGGGGGAAAGGCGAAACCGGCTTCAGTCAGCTTCTCATAAACACGAATGCGCACCGACACATTGCTAATACCGGCAACAGCATTGAGCGCCAGGACGATGCCGCGCGCCCGCAGCTGCGGCAGGATTTCAGCGCCGCCCAGAACGGGAACGCCCATCACCTCTGCCCCTACCGGGAGACCGTCGTCGATAATCCCCTCGATCTGATAAAGCTTCAGCGCGCGCAGCAGGTCAATCACCATTTTGCCGTGGCCGCCCCCGCCGTAAATCACGATTTTGTTCGGATCGATGGGGCTTTCATGCTGAATGTTTTCGGTTTGTGCGGCATTCTCAGGCTGCTGTGTGATCATGCCGCGCAGCATGCTTTCCGTGATCAGCGGACCGGCGGGCAGCGTGGTCAGATCGATCCCGGCTTTTTTCGCCAGTGCCAGGGCTGGTTGAGAGATACGCACCCCTGCAGGGACCTCATATTCCCTGCCGTCGCTGGATTGTTCCGGCGCCGCGCTGTTAATTTGTTTTTGTTCGGGCGGCTTCCAGCCGGCGGACGGCGCCAGATAACAGAGAAGATCGCCCGCATGAACGGTCTCCCCTTCGGCAAAGCGCAAACCGGCGACAAAGCCGCTGGCCTCGGCAAAAACATCGACCGTGGATTTGGTGGTCTCCAGCGTGCAGAGCAAATCCCCTGCTTTCACTTGCTGTCCTTCAACAACCAGCAGTGAAGTGAGCCGGGCTTCGGGTTCGTTAGGATTAATCAACGGAACGGTGACGGTGATGGGATCAGACATGGGTTTTTATGAGCTCAAGAGCGGTGGTCATGATTTCGTTAACGCCGGGCAGCACCTGGTTTTCCAGGGGACCGGATGCCGGGACGGGGGTGTCCAGAGCCGCCAGCCGTCTGGCACGCAGCAGGTGATTGCCCAGCGCTTCGGCTGTCTGCGCCAGGACCTCTGCCCCCCAGCCCAGGCTGAGGGTGCCTTCCTCCACGGTCATCAGGGCCCCGGTGCGGCGGGCGGAGGCGAAGACGGGATCCAGGCCGAACGGCGTCAGGCGCGTGAGGACGACCAGCTCGGCAAAGACCTCGTGTTCGTAAGCCAGTTCCAGCAGCGCCTGGCGAGCAAGTTCGGCCATGTAGCCGTAGGCAGCGATCGTCAGCACCGGCGGCGGTGCACCCCGCACTGTGAGTGTATAGGCGGGTGCATCCGGGCCCTGCTGGATCTCCCGGCATTCAAACTCTGCCAGCAAGGCGCTGTCCTGAAGTGGGAGCAGGTACTGGAGCTTGTTTTCAATGAACAGCGTGGGATCCTCTGCCTGCAGTATGGTCTGCCTCAGCAGGTCTCCCGGGTTACCCAGCGTTGTGGGGGCGATCACATTTAACCCGGGGACTCCCAGGAACATTTTTTCGAGTGTCTGGCTGTGGGTAGGGCCGTAACCTCTGCGGCCGCCCATCGGAGTACGCAGCACCAGGGGGACACGCACCTGATCATTGTACATCCAGCGGAACTTGGCGGCGTGGTTTACGAGCGCATCTGCCGCCAGGGTGATGAAATCGCCAAACATAATCTCAACCACCGGTCTCAGCCCGCGCATGGCCATACCGGCTGCTGCGCCGACGATTCCGGCTTCTGAGATGGGTGTGGTGAAAACTCGCCCGGGATAGGCGCTGGAAAGCCCGCTGGTGACCTTGAACGCCCCGCCGTACGGGTCGAGCACATCTTCACCCAGCAGGATCACGCGTTCATCCGTTGCAAAGGCAGCATGCAGCCCCTGGTTAAGAGAGTTGAGGACGGTTTGCATAGCGGAGTGTCAGTTCGCCGGTTGAGGCTGCTCCGGGTTCAAATTCGGGGTAGGGCGCTGATAGAGCCTGCTCGAACGCTTCCCGGATCTCGGCGTTCACCTGTGCCTCTATCAGGCTTTTCTCCTGGAGGGTCAAACGTGCGGCCTGGATCTGAACAGGATCTCGATCCCGGCGCAGGCGGGCGACGACTTCCGGGTCGCGCGTGTCGTCGCCTTTGGAATGGGGCCCAAAACGAGCTGTATGAATGATCAGGGCACGCGGCGCCGTCTGCGAGCGCACTTCGGCCAGCAGGCTGCCGGCGGCAGACCGGATTTCCAGCACGTCGCTGGTGTCGATTTCGAGGGTGGGAATGCCAAAGGCCGTAAAACGGGCAGCCATGCTGCCCGCTACGGCCAGCTCGGCGGGTGTCGTCTGGGCGATACCGTTATTTTCGAGCACATACAGGATGGGCAGCTGCCAGAGAGCGGCCATGTTGAGGGCTTCATAGATAGCGCCTTCGCCGAGGGTGCCGTCACCCAGGAAGACAGTGGTAACGACCCCGCTCTTTTTCTGCTTCTCCGCCAGGGCCATGCCCGTAGCGACCGGCACGATGCCTCCCTGAACGCCGTTGGAGTAAAAGTTACGCCACTGCAGGTGCTGTGAGCCGCCGCGTCCACCGCAGACACCGCTGCTCTTACCCATCAGCTCGGCGAACAGGGCTGCCGGGCTGCCCCCATAAGCCAGAAAGTGCCCGTGGCAGCGGTGATTGCTGAAGACGATATCCTCATCGGCAGCCTGGCCAATGACGCCAACTGCATTCGCCTCCTGGCCCAGATAGGTGTGCGTGGTCCCGAAAAAAACACCCTTTGGAAAATTTTCAAGCACGGTTTCTTCAAACCGGCGAATGCGGAAAAGGGAGCGGTACAGTTCAAGGTTCATTGACGGTTGCCCATAAATTCTTCCGCTGTGGCGTGCCCGGGCTGGCTGATTCCGTCTCGCTGAAAAACTTTAATCAGGGTAAGGAGCAGGATTTTGATATCCAGCCAGAAAGATTGGTTATCGACATACCAGACATCGAGTCTGAATTTTTCATCCCAACTGATCGCATTCCGACCGTTGACCTGCGCCCAGCCGGTGATGCCGGGCAGGACATCATGCCGGCGTGCCTGTTCAGGGCTGTAGCGCTCCAGGTAGTGGGCGAAGAGAGGCCGCGGCCCCACCAGGCTCATTTCTCCCTTCAGCACGTTGATCAACTCGGGCAGCTCATCCAGGCTGGTGGCACGCAGAAATTTTCCCAGGGGTGTCAGGCGTTCAGAATCGGGCAGCAGGTTTCCGGCGGCGTCACGGGCATCGGTCATGGTGCGAAACTTATATACCTCAAAGACAGCACCGCGATAACCGCCCCTGCGCTGGCGGAAGAGCACCGGCCGGCCGTGAACCATGAGCACAAGCAGGGCGACAACCAGCAGCAGCGGTGAGAGCAGGATCAGCAGGATCAGCGTTGCCAGCAGGTCAAACAGGCGTTTGGAAATCGGGACGCCGGGAGGGAACATAGGCTCATTCTACTGCGAAATATCGGATTCTGCCGCCTGAGCTGTATTTACCGTCTGCGGCTGTGTGTTTTCGTTCTGGGCCTCGCCCAGCTTTTCCAGTACTTCTACCAGGCGCTCGCGCCAGTCGGGCAGGCTGCTGTACTGCATCCATAGAGCAATTTTACCGGCGCGCACATATGGTCCCAGCTCAGGCAGGCTGGCCGGCAGTTCACCGCCGGGATAACGAAGCACAAGCTGTCCATTTTCGGTTGTAATCGAGGCAATTCCGGCACGCTCGGCGAGCAGCTTTATTTTAATCTGGTAGAGCAGGTTCTTTACCGGCTCGGGAGGCGGACCGAACCTGTCGCCGAACTCCTCGACCAGTGCATCGACTTCGCCAAGTTTGTGCAGGTTTGCCATGCGCCGGTAAAGCCCCAGCCGCACGGACTTATCGGGCACATAGTCGGAAGGGATGCTGACTGGCAGGGGGAGTTCTACACTGGTCAGCGATATCTGTTCATCATAAGGCAGGCCGGTGGGTGTGGCAGGCAGACCCTGATCGGTGCGCAGCCGGCGAACGGCCTCGGCCAGCAGGCGGGTGTACAGGTGGAACCCTACAGCCGCGATATGGCCGTGCTGGCGCGTCCCCAGGATGTCGCCGGTGCCGCGAATTTCCAGGTCGCGCATGGCAATGGAGAACCCGGCGCCGAGCTGTGTGTTTTCGGCAATCGTCTCCAGCCGCTGCCGGCCTTCCAGCGTGGGCGGTTTGCGGTTGTGGCGGAAGAAATATGCGTAAGCACGCTGGGCTCCCCGGCCTACACGCCCGCGCAGCTGGTAGAGCTGGGCCAGGCCAAAGGTATCAGCGCGGTCTACGATGAGGGTGTTGGCGCTGGGAATATCCAGACCGGATTCGATGATCGAAGTGCTCAGCAGCACATCCACTTCGCCGCGCGTAAACTGTTCCATGCGGTGTGCCAGTTCATTTTCTGGCATTTGCCCGTGCGCCACCGTGATGCGTGCTTCTGGAACGAGCTGTTCCAGATGTCTGCGCATGGCTTCGATGGTCTGCACCCGGTTATGGACAAAGAAAACCTGCCCGCCGCGCTCCAGCTCTCGCAGAACCGCCTGGCGTACCAGCCGTTTGGAGTAGGGCCCGACGTGGGTGACGACCGGCAGCCGCTCCTCAGGAGGGGTGTTAATCGTTGAGATGTCGCGCACGCCGCTGAGGGCCATATACAGCGTGCGGGGGATCGGGGTCGCAGTCAGCGTCAGGACGTCGACTTCCGTGCGCATCTTTTTCAGGGTTTCTTTGTGGGTCACCCCGAAGCGCTGCTCTTCGTCGATGATCAACAGCCCCAGATCTTTAAACTGCACGTCTGAGGAGAGCAGGCGGTGTGTGCCGATGATGATATCTATCTGTCCTTCAGCCAGGCGCTGGACGATCTCTCGCTGCTGTTGTGGGCTGCGGAAGCGTGAGAGCATTTCCACTTCGACCGGGAAGGCAGAGAGCCGCTGGGTGAAGGTGTTGTAGTGCTGCTGGGCGAGAACGGTGGTGGGCACCAGAAGTGCTACCTGTTTCCCATCCATCACGGCCTTAAAAGCCGCCCGCAGCGCGACCTCGGTTTTTCCATAACCCACGTCACCACAAATCAGGCGATCCATTGGGCGCGGGCTTTCCATATCCTGCTTCACTTCCTGGAGGACGCGAATCTGGTCCTCTGTTTCGATGTAGGGGAAGCTGGCTTCCAGTTCCTGCTGCCAGGCGGTGTCCTGGTTAAACGCGTGGCCCTGTACGATCTGCCGGCGGGCATACAGTTCCAGCAGGTCTTCGGCGACTTCCTTCACCGCTTCTTTGACGTGCGCTTTGACAGTGCGCCACTCCGTCCCACCCAGGCGGCTCAGGTTTGGCGCGCGGCCATCTGGACCCACATAGCGCGTCAGCCGGTCGATCTGGTGGACAGGGACGAACAACTGGGCATCGTCGGCATAGGTGACGGCCAGATATTCACGCTCTACGCCATCGACGGTCCGGCGCACCAGACCGTTGAACTGGCCAATGCCGTGGTCCACGTGGACCACATAGTCCCCTGGCTGGAGGTCTGCGTAGGGAGATTCGGGTGCTTCAGCTACAGCACGGCGGCGCAGCCTGGGCTCTGGCCGCCGCCAGCCGAAGATTTCGCCGTCGGTGAGCAGATGCAGGTGCGGCCCATCCACGGGAGAGAAGCTCCATCCTTCTCCCAGGCTGCCTTCAATAAACACCGGCTGGATGTGGCCATTGGACTCCTGCAGGGCCTGATCCTCCCAGAGCTCGGTCAGTCGCGAGGACTGGCGTGAGACAATGACCGCAGACTCTCCCTTGAGGAAGATGTCCTGCAGGTAATCCATGAAATGCTTGAGGCGGCCGCCAAAGCGAGGCTCTGCACTGAACCGCCTGGCCAGCTCTGAAGCCGACAGCTGCCCCTTATCGTCAACAGCAGCCGCCGGGCCTAATTCAATGACCGTCCGCCCCGATAGGGAGTCCTCCAGTTCGGACCAGGAGACATAGGGCACGGGGAAATCTTCCGGGAGGATTCCCTCCTGGATATATTCACGCCGCATATTAACCGCCTGCTCCTCCACCTCGGTGACGGTATCCTGCAGCGACTGGCGGTCGTCCAGACAGACAATTGTCTCGGGAGGAAGGTAATCGAGCAGGCTGGCTGTGGTGGTGTGCAGCAGGGGGATGTGAAACTCGGTCAGCTCAACCTGGCCGCTGGCCTCGTCAGGAGGGGAGATGCGAGCGGCAATCCCGGCGCCTCCGTCGGCGGGGATCAAATATTCACGCGCCGGGGTGACCAGCACGCGGGCGAGGCTGCCCGGCGAACCACCCGCACCGGGGCTCTTCACCGTACGCTGAGTGGCCGGGTCAAAGCGGCGCAGCGTGTCGATTTCATCCCCAAAGAATTCCATGCGTACGGGTTGGGGTTCTGCCGGAGGCCACAGGTCCAGTATGCCACCGCGGCGGGCGAACTGGCCGGGAGCAACGACGGTGTTGACTGGCTCATAGCCCAGGCTGACCCACTGGCGGAGCAGTTCGTCCATATCGGCGCGCTGGCCGGGTTTAAGCGTGCGCGAAACCCGCAGGAAGTCACGCCGGGGCATGGTGCGCGTCATGAGCGCACGCGCAGGAGCGATCAGTACCGGAGGCGGGTCCAGGGTTGCTGCACCCGGTATGTGATAGGCTGCCAGCACGGTCAATGCATTGAGACGATCCCGGCGGGTGCGCTCGCCCCAGGCTGCGTCTTCATAAAACAGCGGCGTGGGTTCTGGAAACAGCAGCCGGGGGGTTCCGGGCGCCCACATGGCCAGCTCTTCGGCAAGCGAAAGAGCGTGATCTGCCCGGTCCGTCAGCAGCAGAACTGGCCTGCGCAGGCGCGCGTGCAGCGCAGCGGCGACAGGAAGCCGGGCCGCACGCCGCAGTCCCAGACGCTGGGTGGAAGGCCCATCCTGCAGATGTTTGCTCAGCTCTGCGATTGAGTCTTCAAGAGACCGGAGAAGGAATTCGAGTGACATGTAAAAGCTGCAGCGACTCCCAACAGCCCGGATGCCCTGGCGGGCGCAGGGCTGTGAGCGTCCTACTCCCCACTTCCATTAAACGAATTCATGGCAGCCTGAATACCTTCTGCGACAAAAACGAGTGCCGCCTCCGCAGCCCGGTCGAGCGTGTTGTTGAGGATTTCCAGCTCGGTTTTTGAAAAATCCTGAAGCACATACGCAGATGCGTCCATGCGGCCGGGCGGCCTGCCAATACCCACCCGCAGGCGCGGGAAATCCTGCGTTCCCAGCCGTTCAATAATCGAAGCCATGCCTTTCTGTCCGCCGGCGCCGCCCCCGGGGCGGATGCGCAGTGTTCCCAGGGGGAGGTCCACATCGTCGTAGATAACGAGCAGGTTGTCCAGGGGGACCTTATAAAACCGCAGCAGCGGTCCTACGGCCTGTCCGGAAAGGTTCATATAGGTCTGTGGTTTGGCCAGCACAATGCGGCTGCCCTGATACTCCCCTTTCGTAACCAGCGCCCTGGATTCCAGGCGCGAGAAAGAAACGCCTAAACGCTCCGCCAGGCGGTCAATCGCCATAAATCCGGTGTTGTGGCGGTTCTGCCGGTATTCGCGACCCGGGTTTCCCAATCCAACAATCAGAAAAGGAAAGCTGGTGGTCGAGGCTGTTTCCTTATCTTTATTTTTCTGCAGAAACGGCAGCTTCATCTGCTGTAATTATCCTTTTCGTCGACTGCGCATGCTGAGCACTTTCTGGTAAAGACCGATCAGGGCGAACATCCCACCGGCTGCCAGGGCGCCTTTGCCCAGATTAAGCCGGATTTCCTCAGGCGTTATCTCCGCGGGATTAGGTGGGAGCGGTGTGGAGATCTGGGGCAGAGGGGTTAAAGTGGGACGAGATGTTGGTGTGGCGGTCGGACCGGTCTGGGTTACCGTAACTCCCGGTGACGGTGATGGTGTGCTGGTTTCAACCGGCGTGTAGTTGCGCACACGCAGGTTCTCTACCAGCACCGTCTGGCTGGTTCCATCTGCCAGGTGGATGACCATGCGCAAAGTGTACAGACCATCACTGATTGTGGTGGTATCCCATTCCGCCAGAAGACCGCCGGGAACAGGATCCTTACTGCGCAGAATGGAGAACCAGGTTTCCTCCGCCTCCTGTGCATACGTGAAAGAGATTTCAGCGGATAGAAAACCCTCCAGGGCGGAGAATCCTTCGATGGGAACCTTTCCCTGCAGGGCCTGACCGCTGACCGGCGTATAGATGACCGCGGACGCAGGGGTGGGGGAAGGCGGCGCTCCCTGGCGTGCCGAGACTCCGGTGACGAAGCCGGGAAAGCACAGCAGTAGAATTAAAAAAAGGGAAGCGCCCAGAAATCTCCGTTCCATGGCAACAGGTTAGTTTAACATGGTAGCACTGGAGTGTCAAATTTGTGAATTTTCAAAACGGCGAGAATGTGGTAAACTCTTCCAGTAATTTCAGGCCTTGAGATGGGCCTTTCCGGTTGCTGGATTGAGTGGTTAGCGTTTTGATCGAGGAGCGTAGACTTTGATCCGGAGGTGGGGCAAGCAGCCCCAGATCAAATGCCCAGAAGGTTTCAACCGGGCAAAACCTGATGATCGTTAGACCCAAGGTGGGGAGGTTGCCGTATCGGCCCTCCCCACTTCCTTTGAAACCGAAGATAAGTCCTTAATAAATAAATCACAAAATTCAAAAGGAAAAATCAAAGCTGTCCGGCCTGCGCCACGGCTCGACAGCGCCTGATGGTTTTCTGGAGGATAGGCAAGAATGACCGTTCGAAAATCAGGAGAGGAAATGAAAACCAAATATATCTTTTTTACCGGTGGTGTCGTCAGCTCAGTGGGTAAAGGGGTGACCGCCGCAGCTCTAGGCCTGCTGTTGAAGAAGCGCGGGTTTAAAGTTGCCGTGCAAAAACTGGATCCTTATATAAACGTCGACCCCGGGACGATGAGCCCTTACCAGCACGGGGAAGTGTATGTCCTCGACGATGGCGCCGAGACCGACCTTGATCTGGGGCACTATGAGCGCTTCATTGATGTCAGCCTGAACCGGGTCTGCAATGTGACCACCGGGCAGGTGTATGCTGAAGTGATCAGCAAGGAAAGGCGCGGCGATTACCTGGGGGGCACCATTCAGGTCATTCCTCATATTACCAACGAAATTAAGCGCCGGATCGGCCTGGTTGCCAAGACAACCGGAGCCGAGATTGTGCTGGTGGAAATTGGCGGCACGGTGGGTGATATCGAATCGCTGCCTTTCCTGGAAGCCCTGCGTCAGATGCGCAGCGATGTGGGCCGCGAGAACAGCGTGTATATTCATGTCACCTGGCTGCCTTTTATTGGCGCCACAGGCGAACTGAAAACGAAACCCACCCAGCACTCCGTCGCCGAACTGCGTTCCATCGGTATTTCACCCGACATTATTGTGGCGCGTTCGGATTATCCGGTGGACGAGGACCTGCGCGATAAAATCGCCCTCTTCTGCGATGTAGACCGCCGTGCAGTTATTCCCATGATCACCGAGCCGATCCTGTACAAAGTCCCCCTGACCCTCGAAGAGTTTGAGGTGGGCGATTATCTGATGGAGCGATTGGGGCTGGAGCCCCGTCAGAAGCCCGACTGGTCTCGCTGGAAGCGGCTGGTCACCGAAGTGGAGCGCGAGAAGCCGGTTATCAACGTGGCGCTGGTGGGTAAGTATGTCGAACTGCATGATGCCTATATGAGCGTGCGCGAGGCGCTGAAACACGCCGCCCTGGCTCTCGGGCTGGAAGTGAATATCTCCTGGGTGCATTCCGTTGAGCTGGAAAAAGGCCGTGGATGGGATGTCATCGAGAAGGCGGACGGTGTGCTGGTCCCCGGTGGGTTTGGCAGCCGCGGTATAGAAGGGAAAATTCAGGCCATTCAATACGCGTATAAAAACCGGGTTCCCTATCTGGGCCTGTGCCTGGGGATGCAGCTGCTGGTCATCGCCTTTGGTCGCCATGCCCTGCAGACTGACGATGTAAATTCAACCGAATTTGACCGTACCACCAAACATCCGGTGATTGATCTCATGCCCGATCAGCGGGCGATTGCGGATATGGGCGGTACCATGCGGCTGGGCCTGTACCCCTGTGTGATCCAGCCGGGCACCCTCGCCGCCCGGGCATATGGAGAAAAGCTGATCCAGGAACGCCACCGCCATCGATTTGAATTCAATAACAGCTACCGGGAAGTGCTGGAGAAAGCCGGAATGCGCTTTTCCGGACTTTCGCCGGATGGACAGCTCGTGGAGATCGTCGAACTGGCCGATCATCCCTTTATGGTCGGCACTCAGTTCCACCCGGAATTTCTATCGCGCCCCAACCGTCCGCACCCCCTGTTCGTAGCCTTCCTGGATGCTGTAAGAGAGCATGCTGGAATCGAAAAGCAGCAGGTGGAGGCTATTGAAACGCCTTCGGTGCCGGAGGAACTGGCAGCCGAGTTGCAGCGCTGACTTCAAAGACTTTATCTGAAGAGTCTGGCCTTTCTCATATCGAGAACTGAAAGGCCAGACTCTTTCATGGAAGAAGGATTATACGGACGCTGTTCCGCATATCCCGAGGATTAAACCGGGCACTTCTTTGAAAGAGTGAATTCCGGCTTGCAAAAAATTGGATTATACTTGCACTGCTCATTGTAATGGTCACTCCCATAACTTTCCGTCACTGCAAAAAGAGGGCCAGGCAGACCGCCGTTTCGGTTAGCACCCTGTGCTGTGCATGCGGAAAATCATGGGCGTGTAATCCCTGCAAAAAAATCCAAAAAGAGAGGTGAATTTATGGACACGACGATTGAGGATGTCATAGGTCGACAAATACTCGACTCGCGCGGCAATCCAACCGTAGAGGTTGAAGTTACCCTGGCCGATGGGAGCGTAGGTCGCGCGGCCGTCCCCTCAGGAGCCTCGACAGGCGTGCACGAAGCGCTGGAAATGCGCGATGGCGACAAGTCTCGCTATGGGGGGAAGAGCGTAGAGAAAGCGGTTCAGAACGTCAATGAGGAAATCGCCGATGCCCTCTTTGGCTATGACGCCACCGAACAGCGCAGCATCGACGCGCTGATGATCGAGCTGGACGGCACACCGAATAAGTCACGCCTGGGTGCAAATGCCATTCTGGGCACCAGCCTGGCAGTTGCCAAAGCAGCGGCGAACTCATTAGGTCTGCCGCTGTACCGTTATATCGGCGGTGTTTTTGCTCACGTGCTGCCTGTGCCGATGATGAATATCCTCAACGGCGGGGCCCATACCTCCTGGCAGTCGACTGATGCGCAGGAGTTCATGGTGATGCCCTTCGGAGCAGAAAGCTTCGCAGAAGGTCTGCGCTGGGGTGCGGAGATCTATCACGAGCTGAAGAATGTGTTGAAGGCGCGCGGCTACACGGCCCTGGTGGGCGATGAAGGTGGTTACGCACCAGCCCTCAAAGCGAACAGCGAAGCGGTAGAGGTGATCCTGGAGGCAATCGAGAAAGCGGGGTACAAACCCGGCGAGCAGGTCGCCATTGCCCTGGATCCTGCCGCCTCTGAGCTTTATGATGAGGAAACCGGCACCTATAACCTGCGCCGCGAAGGTAAAAAACTGAGCAGTGAAGAAATGGTTGGCTTCTGGAAATCCTGGGTGGACCAGTACCCAATCGTGTCGATCGAAGACGGGCTGGCCCAGGACGACTGGAATGGCTGGAAGCTGCTGGTCCAGGAGCTCGGAGACCGCATCCAGCTCGTTGGAGACGATCTGCTGGTGACCAACCCTGAGCGGGTGCGGCGTGCGATCCGCGAGAATGCAGCGAACGCGCTGCTGGTCAAGCTGAACCAGATCGGCACGCTGACCGAGACCATTGAGGCCGTCGAGGCCTGTCACCGGGCGGGCTGGCGGGCGGTCACTTCGCACCGCTCGGGTGAGACCGAAGACGCGACCATCGCCGACCTGTCGGTAGCTCTCAACATGGGCCAGATCAAGACCGGCGCACCGGCGCGCTCAGACCGCGTGGCCAAATACAACCAGCTCCTGCGCATTGAGGAAGAGCTGGGAGACGCTGGCCGGTATGCAGGCTGGAGTGCACTGCGCAGTTCCGGAAAATCGGCCTGATCAGCCAGAATTGAAAAAGCCGTGTGCAGAAGCAAATCGCTGCACACGGCTTTATTATTTAATTTGGGGGTGTCTCAGGCTGCTTCTTCCACCGGGGCCGCTTCTTCACCGCTGTCATCGCTTTCAACGACCAGCGGGTGAAGCGCTTCGTTCAGGGTCAGGTTCTCCCGGCGCATCCCGGGGGCAGGGGTGCCGCAGTAAGGGCAGAGATTCCACGGCAGCTCCATCAGCCGGTTGCACTGGTGACAGCTCTTCTTTAATTTTGTATGACAGTTGGGGCAGATGATCCAGTTCTCTTTCACCCGCCGGCCGCAGCCCGGACACAGGCTGCTGTTTTCAATGGCCTGAAGCAGCGCTTCTTCCTCCAGGGTGTGCTGGTAATCTTCTTCCAGCGTACGCTGGGGACGCAGGATCAGGTAGATAAGAATCCCCGGCAGAAACAGTACTGCGACGACCAGCACGGCCAGCACGCGAGTGAACGGGTCACGTGCCCGGCTGCGGATGTCGCGATAAGTCCAGATGACCAGGCTGAGCCACAGGGCTGCCAGAAATGCGCCGCCCCAGGCGACCAATAACATCATGAAACTGCTCAGTGAAGAGGGATCGAACATAAGCGCTCCATTTGCGGCGATTATAGCACGTTAAGGCCAGGATGTATTGCCGGAATAGATGGATTGGGGTATAGTCTAAAAAAATATCCGCGCACAGCATCGTCCATGGAGAGCACATGAAAGAGAACACTGATGGCTACCGGATTGCGGACCTGGATGTGGACGAGCGGCCGCGCGAGCGGCTGGCGAAGCTGGGACCCAGCAAATTAAGGAATGAAGAACTTTTAGCCATTCTGCTGCGGGTGGGGGTGCCGGGTGAAAGCGCTGTGCAGGTAGGCAAACGTCTGCTGGATAATCTGGGGGGATTGACGGGCATTTATCAGGCGTCTTTCAAAGAAATATGCAGCCAGCACGGCATTGGTCCCGCCAAGGCGGCCCAAATTCAGGCTGCTCTGGAATTAGGCCGGCGGATCAGCGAGAGCTCCGAAGAAGAAGTTCATTATATTCACAGCCCGGAGGACGTTTTTAAATTACTGAGGTATCGCATGGGTGCCCTGGAGCAGGAAGAGATGCGCGTGGTCCTGCTGGACACCCGCAACCGGGTGCTGGAAGATGTGGTGGTTTACCGGGGATCGCTAAACTCAGCTCAGGTGCGGGTAGGTGAGATTTTCAAACATGCCATCCGCCGCAATGCTGCGGCTGTGATTCTGGTACACAATCACCCCAGCGGCGATCCTAACCCCAGCCCGGACGATGTGGCTGTGACGCGCGCTATCGTGCAGGCCGGTAAACTTATGGATATTGATGTGCTGGATCATATTGTCATTGGGCGCGGCCGCTATACTTCTTTGAAACAGCGTGGGCTCGGGTTTACCAACTGATTAATAAGCCGCGCCGGAAAACTCATCAGTCTGAAGTTGCCCGGATTACGAAGCGGGTGAATTCGTTCTCGAACGGCAGCCAGTCGTACTTCACGCCGCTGCTGGTGTAGGGTCGTGGACCGCGCCTCAGCGCAGCCAGCAGCCGGTTCAGATCCTGCTGGCTGCCTTCAGCCATAACCTCAACTGTCCCGTCCCATTTATTGCGAACCCAACCGTTGAGCCCCAGCGATAGCGCAGTATCCTGAACGAAGGCTCGAAACCCAACGCCCTGAACATGTCCTTCTACCACTGCATGCAGACGGGCGTTTTCGTTTTCGGTCATGAAATCCCTCCCTGAAAAATCGATATAGGATCGCAGTCGTTTTTAGCCTTACAAAGTGGGCATACGCCGCACGGTGGTGAGAATCACCACAGCGAGCGGGGCACCCAGAGCGGCTGCCAGCAGAAACAGCCAGGGTAGAAGCTGGCTGATGGCACTGACCTGACCATCTTCACCAAATACCGCCTGCCGCCACTGTCGCTCCAGCTGAGGCAGGTTTCTTCCTATTGCTACTTCGAGGCCGCGCTGGCAGTCGTATCCATCTCCATACGTCTGGAGCAGACGGTCCAGGCCGGCGCTGCCCTCCGTCTGCCGCAAATACCGCGTGAAAGAAGCTGCCTCGGCATAAGCGAGCAGCGCTTTGGAAGCGTCACGGGGGAACGATGAGCATAAATCACCGATCGGGATCAGTGACTCGTTATCATACGCGTTGTTCAACAGGATCTGGTAATCCGGATTGGGGTACAGTTCGGTGATCGACGCCAGGCCTTCGCTTAGCCATACGGGCAGTTCCGCGTATTTTGTGCCCATGGTCCCGTACAACAGCAGGTGCATTAACTCGTGGGGGATGCGCTGCTCCATATCCAGGCGCTGGTCTGGACCCGGGGGAAGCGCTACCACCATCACCCCGACCTCCGGATCTGCATGGCCGGCAACCCAGTTCTCGCTGGAAGGACCAAGCACATCCTGCATATCCTTCGGGTTATCGTAAACATAGATGTCGAGGGTTTCGTCCTGCACCGTCAGGCTGATCAGCCCCCGGGCTCTGTCCATGCCGGCCTGAGCGACATCGAGCACATCCTGTGCCAGAGTGACATCTCCTGAGTACCAGTGCACCCGGTAAATCTCTTCCTCAAGAGTCTGCCATTCGAAGCGATTGTCTTCGTAATAAAAGCTGTAAAAAGGAGATGTATACGTCTCGCCGTCTTCAAAGGTGATGCGAAAACGATATTCGACATTGGAAAAAGCCTGCAGCGACTGGCCTTCCAGGTTGTAGGTCATCTGGATTTCGCCATCGGAAGTGACGCTGGCTTCACCGGGGAAGGTGTGAGAGGAATTCTCTGCCCCAAAAAGCACGACCGCATTCTGGACCGGCGAGCTGGCTTCCAGGCTCGCCCGGAAGGTAATCGAGCGCCCGAACTCGTACTCGACTTCGGGGCTGGTAATCCCTGGCTGGGCGGACACAGGCTGCACGAAACAGAATATTAGAATTAGAACAGCAGTCAATGCGGCAAGCCGAACAGCATGCGGGGCAGCACGCATAAAAACCTCCCACGAGGGGCAAAATTGGGGCGAGCAGCAGGAACGGCACAGACGTTGATACCGCTGGTCGCTATGTTGCAAGGATCGTGCACAATTCTGCACTTTCTGATGACAGCCAGATTTTCTCCACCCGGAATGGCTGATCACCTGCGGATTGACCGCTTTCCAGCGGGAAAATTATAACGCGATCCCTGTGGAGAAAAATAGTGCTGCCGTGTTAATAAAAAAACGCCGGTGCCCATGTGGTTACCGGCGTTCTATCTACGATCATCGGCAGAGAAGCGTCTCAATCCTGATACTCTTCGCCTTCTTCATCGATCATATCAAGCAGTTCGTCTTCGTCAAAACCGGCATCTTCTACCTCGCCGGCTTCGGGGAAGTCAAACAGGGCAAAGAGCTCCATGTCTTCAGTGAAGGAAAGGTTATCGAGGGCCGAATCGATGAACTCCGCTTCTTCTTCATCCTCGGCTTCTTCATATAACTGTTCAAGCCTCTGGCGCACCCCTTCGCCGCCGATCTGCGAGAGCGACCAGATGCAGGCCATGCGGACTTCCTCATCGGGATCATCCAGCATTTCCAGCAGTGCAGGCAGCGCCTCGGTCACCTCCAGCTCACCGGCGGCGCGAGCGGCTTCGGCGCGTACCGTCGGGTGGTCGCTGTCCAGCTGTTTCATCACGAGCGGAATCCAGCGCTCATTAAAGGAGCGGCCCATGGCATACAGTGCACTGGCGACCCAGTCGCGCTTGCCGCTGTTGTAAGCCTTTTCGATCAGATCCTGAATGTCCTCACGGCCGGAAAAACCGAGTGCTTCCAGGGCTCGGCGGCGCACAATTTCAGGGCTTGTTCCGGTGTGTGCAACGATCAGAGCTGCTTCCACCCGGCGCAGCGTTTCGACCGGAATTTCCTCAATTTCACCCAGATAGACGTACTTTCCCAGGGCGGTGGCTGCTGCGGCGCGCACGTCCACATCCTGATCATTTTCCAGGATCTCAATAAAGGTATCGATCAGGTCGGGCTCTTCAAAATCCCACAAAGCGCGAATGGCCGGCAGGCGTACGCCCGGCTCACTGTCTCGCAAGGAGAAGCGGGCCAGCGCTTCAAAGGAGAGGACCATGTCTCTTTCACCCATCGCCTCCACATCCTGCAAGAGCGCCTGGCGGCGCCATACCGGTACCTGCTGCCAGACTTCCTCCAGCATTTTCACTTCTTCATTGTTCAGGTCCGACAGGCGGTAGAGATAGCGCGGGTGAAAGGGTACATCGACGTTCAGCAGCGCGTCGATTACCTCTCGAAAAGTAATTTCTTCCGTTTGAGCCATCTTTATAACCCTTTATGGCAGTTCGATCGGATTGATGAAATCCTGCACATTGATATAGATGATCAGGAGTAGAAGCAGTGTGAAACCGATTAAATGTATCATATTTTCATACTGCTGGGGAATGCGCCTGCGCAGCAGGATCTCCGGCAGGGTAAGCAGAATCCGGCCACCGTCCAGGGCCGGAATCGGCAGCAGGTTCATCACGCCCAGGGAGATCGAGATGGCCATAAAGAAATACAGCGGGCTTTGTAGCTCGGTGTAGATTTCGTACATCCCCCGGTACCCGATCAGGCGGCCTTCTTCCGGTGAGGCTGTGCCCTCAAAGAGGCGCACCGGGAGGAGCAAAATCGCCTTGATGTTTTCGAATGTGGCATAGGCGCCGCGGTACATCGCGGTCCCCAGATTGATGGGGCGCGTGGGATTGCCCATTAAGATCCCTATTGCACCTTCGTTGGGGGGCGGATCACTGCGCGGGACCAGTGATACACTGAACTCTCTTCCGCCCCGGCGGTACACCAGCTCAACAGGCTTATCCAGGTTCTTGTTGATCACCTCAACAACTTTCTCCCGGCTGTCGATCTCCTCGCCTGCGATGGAGACCAGCAAATCGCCTGCGCGCAGACCGGCCCTGTCTGCCGGTGATCCGGGCGCAATATCTTCGATACGGACCTGATCAAGGATCGGGTCGCCGAGACTGTAGAAGAGCATCATCCCGAGCAGGATACCGACCAGGATGTTCATGATAGGCCCGGCAGCGAGCACTGCCAGGCGGGCAAACGGATTGGCAGCCGCCAGTCCGCCGGGCACCGTGGGGTCATTTTCACCTTTCGGGCGTACAAATCCACCGAGCGGAATCCAGTTGAGCGTATACTCTGTGCCATTGAGTTCAAAGAGTTTGATCATGCGCGGCGGAAAACCGATGCCGAACTCTTCAATCTCGATCTTAAAGAGGCGGGCAACCAGGAAGTGACCCAGCTCGTGGAGCAGGATCAGGGCGCCCAGACCGAGAATAAATGTAATTATAGGAGGCATGTTTACCTGTATCCTTCACTTCAATACAGCGCTTTCTGTGCTGCATCCGGTACTCATACGATAGCAAAGTGATTATATCTGCTCGAAAGGGATTCCGGTAGCCAGATGCCTTGCACCGGCAATGTTCTAACGCAATATTAACCGTTGCTGGCCTGGATTTACCCCCTTTAAAAATCATGGCCCCTGCTGTTAAAGGTTTACTTCTTCTGCAAGCAGATGGGCAGCTGACCCTGCAGGCGCCTGCAGGACCTCTTTAATACCCTGAATCTGCGCTGCGGCGGCAGCGACACGATCCGCTTCGGCTGCCGGGCAAATGAGGTGGACGTTAGGACCGGCGTCGATGGTATAGAAGACCGGTATTCCGCTGCGGCGCCACTCTCCAGCAGCGTGCATCAACTCGATGGTGGCCGGCTGCCAGTAAAGAAGCCGCCGGGCGCCGGTCATCATGACGGCATGCATCAGGTTGCAGTCCAGCTCAGAAACCTCCGCCAGAGCTTCGAAATCGCGCCTGAGAATTGCGGTGCGGCACTGCTCCAGGCGGGCAGGAGCGCTCTTCAGGCGCGCCTTCTGCAGTGGACTGGTCTCAGCCAGGGCGTGCCCTTCGGTGGAGCCGGTAGGTTTATGCACCTGACTGATCACAGCCACAATGTCCACCAGGTCCCAGTGATCAGCCGGTGCGATCGATACAGCATAGGAAGACTGGTCATCCTCCCCGGCCAGCCATTCGACAAAACCGCCTGGGACCGAGCGGCAGGCCGAGCCGGAGCCCCGGCGAGCCAGGCGTGAGAGCTCCGCTTCGGAAAGCTGCAGGCCGGCGGCCGCCGCTGCAGCCAGGGCTAGGGCAGAAAATGCGGAGGCGGAGGAGGCAATCCCGGCTCCGGTGGGGAAGTCGTTCTTGCTTTCCACTTCTGCATACAGGTCGATGCCGGCAAGCCGGCGCACATGGTCCAGAAAAGTCTGCACGCGCTGCAGCTGCTTGCCGGAGGTGGGCTCACCATTGAGGATGAGCCGGTCGGCGGTCAAGGCAGGGTTAAAGGTAACCCGGGTGCGGGTCTCCAGCCTGCCCAGGTTCATCGAAATCGAACCGCTAGCGGGGATCCTCAGGTGGTGGTCACGGTTGCCCCAGTATTTAATGAAGGCAATGTTGGGATGGCTGACGGCTGCGGCGGATTTTAGCTCGGTAGACATTGGATAGAAATACCCTTTTTTCGTTGTCAAGGGCAAGTTTACCACGCGGCACAGGATATTGAATCAATGGCGCAGCGCAGCTTTTTCCATTTTCTGTTTGATTGAGATGATTGCCGAACTCAACGTTATTCGCCGGACTTCGTTCTTTTTTGATTTTCTTTTCACCCAGATACTTTCCTGGACATCAAAAAAATCTCCTGTATCTCTGGTGAGTATGTAATAAATTCGTTGACATAAAAGGCGTTTTCTTATACTGCATTTTGATAACAGGGGGATATGTATGCAATTTGATATGTCCAAACGCCGTGCTCCAGGGAGGATAATGTGAGAAATGCACTGCTGCAGAGGGTTGGACTTTTTCTCTTAATCGCCGGGGTGGTCAGTCTGCTGGCTTCTGCTTTGATCATACCCCCCTTGATCCATTTTCTAGAGGCAAACCTCAGCCCAGATGGGAATATTTCACCGAGCGGTGAGGATCAGCTGCGCGGCTTATATATCCTGGGAATGGTGGCGCTGGCAGGGTTGGGCGCCGCTCTCTGGGCAGCCGGTCATTCGCGCCTGGGGGCGAAGGTGCGGGAGGCATTTTTATTCGATGGACTCTTTGGGAGCCCGGCGGGTCAGCACTCGCCCCTGGCAGTGCTGATGATCACAACCCTGATTTCAGGCGCTCTGATCACCAGCTTTTTTCTTCTGGATCAGGAATCGGAACTTTTTGCGGTGGTATTCCTGGAAGACGGGATTATGGAGAACCTGTCCGCAGCCCTGTACCTGGCTGCTGCGCTTTTCAGCGTTCTGGCCGCCTTCAGGGTCCGGGGCAGCGCACTGCCGGCATGGCGACTGCCGTTCCTCATTTATCTGGTTCTGGCAGCCGGACTGTTCTTTATTGGCATGGAAGAAATCAGCTGGGGGCAGCGGATCATTGGCTGGGAGACGCCTCCCGTATTTGCGGAAGGGAACGTGCAGAACGAGACCAACCTGCATAATTTTTTCAACGATTATTTTCCTGTGATCTACCCCCTTATCGCACTCATCGTTGTTCCCATTCTGTTGAACGTCTGGCTGTTGAATGATAAGCGCTGGAATAAGTTGGCCAGCCTGGTGCTGCCGCATCCGAGCCTGATCGGTATTGGCTATTTAATTGCCGTTGTGGCACTGGTCTGGAATCACCAGGAGATGATTGAAGAACTGCTCTCGGTTTTTGCGCTTTTTTACACCGGGCGTTTGTATCTTGCCCTGAGGAAACCAGCTCGCGAGGTGCAGACCTCCTCGTCCAAGGTCCGGACTTAACGAAGGGCGCCGGCAGGTGACGGTTTGCGATCAACTTTCTGGCAGACGCACCACCTGCACCTGCGTCAGGCTGATGGGGGGATCACCACTCAGAACAGAATATAGATGACCGATTTTTAGCACCGAAAAGGACTTCCGTGCTATCTCTGCAGGCATAAATAAGGGACTTCCCTGTCCAGAGGGTGGTTCCCGTGCAAAATCAGGTGCCTGCACCTTCATGTATTAGTTTGAAAGCCGTCCGGCGGCTGTAACCCTGGTCGCGAACCAGGGCAAACCACAGGCGGGTCAGGTGGTCGATGGATTCGGCCAGCTCTGGACCGCCGCAGTATACAGGCCGCAGCCCGACCTCTGCGATGAGCCCGTCGACGACTGCCTGACTGGCGCCCGGAGTTCCGCAGTAGAAGAGATCGATTTGACTGCCGGCCAGCAGCGGATTTTGAAAATTTTCCCATCCTAAATGGCTGAAAGCCCGGTAGACAGCGGCGGACGGTGTATGCTCGGCCAGCAGCCCCATCGCGTTCATCACCGGCTGCCCGACGCGGTTGGTGGCGTCGATAATGATTTTCCCATCTATGGCCTTTCCATAATCGGATATCACCTGACTAACGGCGCTCCCGGGGACAGCCAGGAGAATCACTTCGCCTTCAGATATGGCCTCTGCCGGTGAGGCAGCCCTGACGGTGTACGATGGCGAGATCGCCAGGCTTTCGAGCTTCGGGCTTTTCGGGTCGCGCACCCCATAGACAACCTCATGCCCTGCTGCTGCCCATTTCCGGCCGATCGTCCCGCCGATGTGTCCCGCACCAATCACCGCAATCTGCATATCGCCTCCTTGAGACAAACACAGCGAAAACCGCTGAGAAGCTGTGGAGATAATGATAATCGTATATTAAGCAAATCTACACCAGACGCTCGCTGTAGTATACTGAAAATTATGGATGGGAAATTCCGGTCGCCAGTAGACGATCGTTCGAAGGGAGGTATATCTCATGTCTGAACTGGTAGAACTTTGGGAAAAACCGGAAGCAGATCAAATGTATATGGTCGTCGGATGGCGGCAGTGGGCAGACGCGGGTTCGGTTTCTTCAGGCCTGCCTGAGTATCTGGTACAGCAAATGGGCGGACGCCAGATCGGTTCGATGCGCTCGGACGGCTTTTATATCTTCCAGGTGCCGGGCACACACGATCTGGTGCGTCCGGTGGTCAAATTTGAAGAAGGCTATCCCAGCGAACTGGAGATTCGACGCAATGACTTTTATTATGCCGAAGACAATCAGAACGGCTACCTCATTCTGCTGGGAGACGAGCCGCACCTGGATATTGAGCGCTATGTGAAAGCGCTGCTGGACACAGCTGCATCCCTTCGGGTGAAGCGCGTTATCGGCCTGGGTGGTGTTTACGGCGAACTGCCGTACGATAAGGAGAGGATGATCTCTGCTACCTACAGCCTGCCGCACATGAAAGATGAAATTCAAAGTCTGGCGGTGAACCTGTCGGATTATCATGGCGGCGCCAGCATCGGCTCATACCTTGCCCGGCGGGCCGGCGATCGCGGCATGGAATATGTGGGATTCTACGCCTTCGTCCCCACCTACGACTTCTCCAGCTTCGCAGAGATCGGCAACACCATCCGCATCGAAAACGATTATATGGCCTGGCTGGGGATCATGCGGCGGATGAAGTTTATGCTGAAAATGGATCTGGATCTGGCGGATCTGGAAGAAAAAAGCCAGCGCCTGGTGAAAGTTGTCGACGATAAAATGGAGGAGTTTGACAACCTGGCTCCCCAGGTGGGGGTGCGCGATTATCTCAGCCGCCTGTCAGAAGATTTTACTGAGATACCCTTTGAACCACTGGACGATTTCTGGGAAGACGAAATCCGCCGGTTGATGGATAAATTCGATTCAGACGAGACCTGAGCATAGGGGCTGCTGTACGAAAGTGACAGCAGCCCCTGATGGTTTACGGCCCGGTCAGGGCCAGGGGATTTCTACGGGGGTGGTGTAGCCGTGCTTTTCGACAGTGTACAGACGCCCTCTCGATTCGCCGGAACAATTCTGATCATCGGTGAAGGTGTAAGACGTGCTGTCTGTTTGCACTGCAATGGGGATCAGCACGCCGTTCTGACAGATCGTGGCCTCGATTAAGTAGCCGCGATCATCGTCTTCCGTCATCCAGACGGCCTCCCAGCTCACCGTCACCTGGTTGCCGCTGCGCGTTGCTTCCACATCTTCAGGTGGTCCGTACAGGGTGGATTTTGGAAGCTCGGTCTGGACCACCGGGACCGAGGATACATCCCCTTCGATGGTGAAAACCGAAGCTGCCGCCCAGCAGTGGCGGTCGAGATTGTCGGGCTGGATCCACAGCCAGGTTCCCGAATAGTTGCGGCCGTGGACGACGGCATGCTCGCCTGCGTACAGGCCGTGAGAATACAGATATGCCGTTCCCGGTCCGTAGCGGCAGAAGGCCTGGTTTTCTGATACGGTCACGTCGGGAAAGTCACGGGTTGGGGTAGGGGAAATTGTGGGAGTGTTCGTGATGGTCGGCGTCAGGGAAATGGTGGGTGTGAAAGTAGCCGTTGGGACGGGTGTATCTGTTGCCGTTGCGGAGGGGAGTGGCGTGTCCGCTGCGGTTGGATCCGGTGCAGGTGCCTCTGTGGGGGCAGCAGGGGACTGCTGTGTTGGGCTAATTGCCGGCTGTGGTGCGGCCTGGCTGCTGCAGCCGGCCAGCAGGAGCAGAATGACTCCGAAAGCCATCAAGAAAATTGATCGGGTAAATGGTGGCACATAACCTCCCTTCTGAATCATTTATGTCCGTTCTTTACGGACAGACACGTATTATATAGCGTTAACTCTGCGGATGTTTACCCTGCGCTGATAGGGACTTCCCTACTGGCAGTAGGGGAAAACCCCAATTTACTTCTTTCCCCCATTGGATATACTGTGGATGATTATTATGATCTCGCTGTTGGGATGAGGATGACCGCTTGATTATTGTGAGCACTCCATTTTGATTCCCCGCGGGAACGGCCGATTTACTGCTCTTAAGGAGGGAAAATGACTTTAGAAAGTTTGATCGTATGGATTATTGTTGGCGCTGTAGCCGGGATCCTGGCCGATGCGGTGGTACGCGGTATCGGCGTAGGTCTGGTGGGAGCAATCCTGATCGGGATCGTCGGCGCTTTTATTGGGGGCTGGCTGTTCTCGGCACTGGGGATCAGTCTGGGCGCCGGAATTATCGGAAGCATCATAACGGCATTCGTAGGAGCAGTGATCCTGCTGCTCATTGTTCGCGCGCTCCGGCGAGCATAATTCGAACTTTTCTACCTTGAGAAACCTCCGGTCAACAACAGGCCGGAGGTTTTTATAGTCTTGAGCGTCCTTTGGTTCAGTTATGTGATGTGAAGGCAGGCTGTGATTTCGTCTCGTGCAGGGAAAGCGTGATAAGGCTGGCTCAACCTGAAAGGAAGTGGGCCGGCTGGCAGATGCGCACGCAGCAGGATACCGTGTGCTGTCAGGGCAAAGTAATTCTCATCCTGCAGATCCCTGGCTGCCGGCAGTGCGATAATGGAGAAGCTGCGCTGCAGGGAGCGAACGCGTTCTTTTATGCCGCCCTTGCAAAGCGTTTCTACGTCTATGGACAGCAGCCGCCCGGACCGGTCTACGGCGTAAAGTTCGTCTTCTTCAGAGAAGGTAGCGGCGGCGCTGATCACTTCGTTTTTGTGCACTTTTAAAATATCAAAGACGGATACACCGATCTCTTTTTGCAAAGCGCAGACAAGCCGCCCCCGGTTGGTAGCTGCGATCAGGCCGGTCCCATCCCGGGTGCAGCACAGCACGGCAGGGAAACCGGTATACTTGCGCTCCGACTGGAAATAGGGTTTCTGCAAGAGCTGTTCGGCCAGCAGGCGGGCATCAAAGCTGCGTACCTGGCCGTGTGTGGTGACCATATAAACCCAACCGCTTGTTACCTTGTCCGGCTGCCAGCAGGCTGCGGCGGTCACGAATTCCCCTTTTTCCAGGGGGAGCAGATCATTTACCGCCTGCTGGCCGACCTGACTGGCAGTGTAAAGAGATCTGGCTGGAAGGCTGAAAAGCCGGACCTGGTTGGTGGCGAACAGGATTTGCCGGTCCAGGGCGGCAATGATGGCCTGCCCCTGCACCCTTTCGGGAAGCTTATCCGTTGTGACTTTATCTCCCGGGGTGTAGTGCTTTTGGGCCGTGTATACCGACAGGCTGCCCTGATGATCCAGAAAGAGCAGAACGGCAGCCGGCAGGGATGCCTGGCCCACATGGATGTCTCGCATCACCTCCAGCCGCTGGCGCACTTCCTTGACGTCCACTTCATCCGGTCCGTGGATGGGATCTTCTTTGGTTTGAATGCTTTCGTGGAAACCGGCCCGATCTGCATGAAAGACGGGTAATTCAACCTGACCGGTGGCGATTTCGTACCCGCGCAGAGCCAGTCCCGAAGTTACGCTGCTGAAGATATCGATCTCTCGCACACGGTTGTAGCCAAACATGTGGTGCAGCATGCGCACAAACAGGGGAACCTGGGATGAGCCGCCGGTGCGGATCACACAGTCGATATCCTGTGTTTTTACTCCGGCGCGCTCCAGGGTGCGTTCCAGCTCTGTGCGAATGGCTTCATATTCACGCCGGATGGCGCGTTCAAAACGCGGGCGGGTAACTGTCTCTTCGATCAGGTAGCGGCCGGCCTGAAAGGACAGGGTGGCATCCGTCTGGGTAGAAAGCTGGCGTTTGAGGCGCTCCACCTGGTCAAAAAGCAGCAGCGCGTAGTTGGAGGACACAATCTGCAGCAGCGCGCCTGTTTTCTCTTTGTGCAGGGCCCCCTGGTGGATGCTGCGCAGCATTTCCATATTCTGGGGAGTGTTGAGCGACAGGATTTCGTGGGGCGTGCTGAGCAGGTCGAAGATGTGTGCCGGAATGGGGTACTGCGCGCCGTTTGAGACAAAGTAATCGTTCTCTCCCAGGTGTTTGGGGATGGCGGCGCGGAACAGACGCTGGTCGAAAACATCGCCTGCGATGGGAATACCGCCGGTGGCCAGAATCTGGCGCCTGCCGGGATTTCCCACCTCCATTATCGTAAAGTCCAGCGTCCCGCCCCCGAAATCGAAGACAAGGATCAACTGCTTATCCTGAACCTGCCTCTCGTAAGAGAGCGCGGCTGCAACCGGTTCATATTCCAGATAGACCGTCTTAAAACCGGCTTTGAAAGCGGCTTCCAGCAGGCGGTTCTGCGCGATCTGATCTTCCTCTGGATCTGCAGAAAAGTGCACCGGCCGGCCCAGCACGACATGGTCAACCGCGTACCCGAGCTGCCGCTCCACACGCTGTTTCATCCCGGTCAGGAAAATGGCCACCAGGTCGCTGGCTGAGTACCAGGTATCCTGATAGACGGTGCCGAAGTAGTGCTGGTTGCGGAGCGCAGTTTTGATGGAGACGAACAACCTGCCCGGTGAGTATTCATCCTCGTAGACGAACACGTCACGGTAGAACGTGGGCAGCTCGGCGAAGACCTGGGCTATTTCTCCGATTTTGATCTTGCGGTAACGTGAGGGCCGCCCGACGTTCTGGCTGAAGTAGGTGTTCAGTGCGGCACTGCCCAGATAATAATCACGCGAGCGGGTGATATAGATCGCCGACCGGCAGCTTGTCGGGGTGGCACTGGACGGGTCAATGGGCAGCACATTTACCTGCTGGCCATCGAACACCGCTGCGCCTGTGTTTGTGGTTCCGAAATCCATTCCGAGTATCATACGAGACTTCCTTTATCTCCACCCGGTAAAAGCACGAACTTCTATTATAACAAAAGAGCGGACCCGATAACAGGTCCGCTTCTGAGCTTACAGGCTGTTCAGATAAGTTGTGTAATTAACTCTGCAGCTTCATCCAGATTTCTCGATCGGGTCTGAGGATAAAGATGGGCTGGGGGTGGATATCCTGGCCTGGTAAAAGCTCCATGCGGTAGCGCTGAGAGACAGCGGCGATAATGAGGTGTGCCTCCATGAGGGCGAAGCGGTTGCCAATGCACTGGCGCGGCCCTGCGCCGAAAGGCAGGTATGCGAAGCGGTGTCTGCCGGCCGAGCGCTCGGGCGAAAAGCGGTCGGGGTCAAAGTCATCCGGGTTTTCCCAGTACCCGGGATGGCGGTGCATGGTGTAAGGGCTGATAGCGACGATGGTACCAGCGGCGACGGGGTAGCCTCCAATCTCGTCGTCATGGAGCGCTTTGCGTCCCAGAATCCAGGCGGATGGATACAGGCGCATCCCCTCCTGAAACACCTGCAGGGTATAGGGCAGGCGTACCAGGTCGGTATAAGTTGGCCGGCAGCCTTTCAACTCGCGATCGACTTCTTCACGGACTTTATCCGCTACTTCAGGATGCTGGGCGAGCAGATACCAGGTCCAGGTGAGCGCATTGGCGGTGGTCTCGTAGCCGGCCAGCAGCAGGGTCACCACCTGATGACGGAGCTGGCGATCATCCATGGTCGCTCCGGTTTCCTCGTCCTGCGCGTCCAGGAGCATGGAGAGCAGGTCGCCCGTATCTTTGCCTGTTTTACGGCGCTCGGTGATGATGTGCTGGACGACCTCCTCCACGGTTTCCAGTGCTTTCTGGAAGCGGGGGTGGCGCGGTTTTTCCAGCAAATCGCCTCCCAGGTTCACCGCCTGTCCCACGGCGGCCGCGTGGCTGCCAATGTCCACGCCAAACAGTGCCTTGGTGATGATCGAAAGCGTCAGCACCGACATTTCCCGGCTGATATCAACAGGCTCGTCCTCCTGTGCAGACCACTTTTCCAGCATTTTATATGTTTCGGCGACAACCAGCTCACTCAGGCCGGCAATGCGCTGCTGGTGAAAGGCGGGCTGCATCATGCGCCGCTGCCGCCTCCAGGTTTCACCTTCGCTGACCAGCAGGCCGTCGGCGACAACCTTTTTAAACATTTGATTGATATAAGTCTCTTTGCTGTAATTCTTGTAGTTATCCACCAGCACATGGCGGATGTAATCGGGGTGGTTAACCAGGTAAGCAGGCTCGGGCGCTGGCCGGTAGCAGACGATGTCGCCATAAGTGCGGGAGATGGTCAGAAAAAAATCGAGGGGCCGGCGCATTAAATCGCGCGAGCTGCCGTGCGGGCTGGGAGGAAGAGAATTATTCTGCATAAGCCTTCGCATCCTCATACGGGCATATAAAGATTATGATGACAGGGCATTAATCGGAGAAAGTTTACCATGAAAGGTAAATAAGTTCCCCCTGAATTCATAAACTGGGCCTACCCTATCCAGTAAATACAGGTTCCTGTGAGCGGTGGATTTCCGTCAAATCAGGTCACTGCCTGGCGTTCGGGGGAGAATTTTTCAAACCTTTTTTCCACAACCACCCGCTTCAGGCGCTGGACGGTTTCCCACACGTCCTGATATGAGGTGTAAAGTGGGGCCAGTCCCAGGCGGATATTGTCCGGTTCGCGAAAGTCCGGGATTACGTTCATCTCTTCAATCAGAGCGCGGTTGATTTGATAACCCTGCGGGTGGCGCAGGCTGATATGCGCTCCGCGCTGATCGGGGCTGCGCGGTGAGCCCAGCGTAAAGCCCAGCGAGGAAAGATCGCGATCGAACAACTCAATGAAAAAGGATGTCAGGGAAACGGCTTTGCGAAAAATCCTGTCGATTCCGGCTTCGAGAAGCAGGTCCACGCCTGGCTCGATGGCCAGAAGGGAAAGGATTGGTGGCGTGCCGGCCAGAAAACGGCGAACATCTTCCACCGGCCGGTAATCATGCTCAAAGGCGAAAGGACTGTGCTGGCCAAACCAGCCCCAGATTGGAGAGCGTACGGCGGTCTGGAGATCCCGGCGCACGTAAAGGTACGCGGGGGAGCCTGGCCCTCCATTTAAATATTTGTAAGTGCAGCCAACGGCGAAGTCAACTCCCCAGCCATCCAGGTCGACCGGAACAGCGCCGGCCGAATGGCTCAGGTCCCAGAGGACCAGGGCGCCGGCCGCGTGGGCACGCTGGGTGATGCGCTGGGCGTTGTTACGAAAACCGCTTTTGAAGGCCACATGGGAGAGGGTCACCAGGGCCGTGTCTTCGTCGATGGCGTCCAGCAGCGCATCTTCGTCTATCACGATCCCATCCTGTGAAGGGAAGACCTGCAGGCTGTGCCGGCCTCCCAGCAGATCAATGCAGCCCTGCAGGACATACAGGTCGGAAGGAAAGTTGAATGCGTCGGTGAGGATGCGCTGCCGGCCGGGGCGCAGCGACAGAGCAGCAACAGCCAGTTTAAAAAGGTTGACCGAGGTCGAATCGCAGACAACCACCTGCCCCGGGCCCGCGCCGATCAGGCGGCCGATTTTGTCTCCCAGCTTCTGGGGTGCCTCATACCAGCCGTTGTTCCAGGAGCGCACCAGCCCCTGAGCCCACTCGTGGTCGATGGCTTGCTGCAGCCTTTGTGCGGTGGCGCGGGGCATCCTCCCCAGTGAGTTCCCGTCCATGTAGAGCAGGTCCGGATCGTGGCTGACGAACTGGCTGCGGAACGGAGCGAGTTCATCGGCCGCATCCATCTGCACAGCTGCCTGCAGTCCTTCAGGTGTCATATCACGATTTTCCCCTTTCATACTGCGCCTGCCGGGCCTGTGCCCGGGCGGTGTTCTGCATAGTGTACCATCACAAAAAGCCGCAAAACCGGAACGATGTCCGGCTGCGGCTTTTTGTTGCTTCCGCGAAGGACAGCTTAAAAAAGCGCCAGGAACGCTTCCGTGACCTGCGGGTCGAAGTGCCGCCCTTTTTCCTTGCGGATGTATTCAAATACCTTGTCTTCCGGCCAGGCTTTGCGGTAAGGGCGGTCTGAGATCAGCGCGTCCCAGACGTCGACGATCGAAAAGATGCGCGCTGCCAGAGGAATCTCCTCGCCCTTCAATCCACGCGGATAGCCCATTCCGTTCCACTTCTCGTGGTGACAGTAGGGGATATCCAGTGCGGGGCGCAGGCTGGGAATCGGCCACAGCAGGTTGTAGGCCAGTGTGGGATGCTGGCGCATAATTTCCCATTCATTGGGGTTCAAGGGGCCGGGCTTGAGCAGGATATGGTCGGGAATGCCCATTTTCCCAATATCGTGCAGCAGGGCGCCGCGATAGATGGGCACGAGTTCTGAATCGCTGAAACCCATGCTGCGCGCCAGCCGCAGCGTCATGTGCGTCACGCGCTGGGTATGCCCCTCGGTCTCCTGATCGCGCAGTTCCAGCGCTTTCGACCAGCCCTCCAGGGTGGCATCGTAAGCCAGATTCAGCTCCATATTGGAGCGCTGGAGTTCTTTGAAGAGCGTGGCGTTATCGATCGCGATCGCGGCCTGTCCGGCAAGCGTCTCCAGATAATCCAGCCATTCCGGGTCCGGCTGCAGGGGACTGCGGTGGAAAATTTCGAGAATGCCTTCCAGTTCACCTTTTGCAATCAGGGGCACTCCGAAATAGGTGATAAACCCTTCAGCCTCCAGATAGGGTGAGCGCTCCAGCCCGCCTCTGGCCCGGGCCAGGTCGGGGATGTGGATGGTGCGGCGTTCGATAGCGGCGCTGCCAGCGAAGCCTTCGCCCAGGCGCAGGCTGGTGTGCTGGAGGGCGGCCGTGCGAAAGCCTCTGCGTGCAGCATATTCCAGCGTATTCGTATAGCGGTCCAGCAGGAGGATATCTCCTGCGTCCACTTCAAGCTGGTTGATCACCTGCTCCAGAAGCACATCCAGGGTAACGCGCAAATCGAAGCTGGCCGTGATCGCCATGTCGACTTTCCGGAGGCCTTCAAAGCGTCTGATCTGCCGCTGGATGCGCTCTTCGGAGCGCTTCTGCTCGCTAACGTCTGTTATGAACCCTTCGAATTCAATACGATCAGATGTGTTGGAAACCGCTTTTCCGGTATCTCGCACCCACTTCTCGCTGCCGTCCCTGGCGCGAATGCGGTAGGTGATGTTGAAGGGTTTGCCTTCACGCCAGGCCTTTTCAATCTTTTGGTGAACATCCTCGCGGTCGTCGGGATGTATGACCTGGCTGAAGAAGATGTCGTTCTGATGGATTAGATCTTCTACCCGGTATCCCGTCAGTTCATATGCACCTTCGCTCGCAAAGTCCATCTTCCACTTCCCGTCATAGTGGCAGCGATAAACCATGCCAGGAAGCTGGTTGAGCAGGCTGGCAAGATCCTGATGGCCGGGCTGGGCTGATTGTTCCACTGATTTCGCTCGGGTTTGATCCGTCTCGCCTAAGCGCGATTGAACAGGCTCACTCACATCCCTGGAATGAGCCTCATGGCCGGGTTCGCGGTATCCGTGAACCATGCCGCAGTATTCGTTGAAGTCGGCAGTGAAAATTAGCATGGCCTGTACAGATTACCTGTAATTATCAGAAAGATATAAAAT
>Ga0134095_1000245_pt1 | contig 60771 bp, 45 predicted proteins | sample 6_2taG_FD_94449 | JGI IMG/M metagenome (GOLD analysis project Ga0134095, IMG submission 94449) | Switchgrass degrading microbial communities from high solid loading bioreactors in New Hampshire, USA - 6_20_20_110_A2 metaG | ecosystem: Engineered > Bioreactor > Semi-continuous > Anaerobic >... | reverse complement strand
CGCGCCGGCGTGCCCCTCTACTCGCTGGAGAGCAAGCACCCGCTGGCAGAGTTTGACCTGATCGGGTTCTCCCTGCCTTACGAGACCCTGTACACCAACACCCTCAATCTGCTGGACCTGGCCGGCATCCCGCTGTTCGCCGCCGGGCGCGGCAGGCGTGATCCGCTGATCATCGCCGGCGGCCACTCGACCTACAACCCCGAGCCAATGCACGCCTTTATCGACGCTTTCGTGATCGGCGAAGGCGAAGAGGTGATCGGCGAAATCCTGGACACCCTCAAGGCCTGGAAGCGCTCGGGTGAGCCGCGCGCCGCCCTGCTGCGGGCGCTCTCGCAGATCTGGGGGGTGTACGTGCCCTCCCTGTACGAGGCCTTCTACGAGCCGGACGGCACCTTCTCGCACATCGAGAAGCTGGACGAAGATGCGCCGCTCCCGGTGTTGAAGCGCATCGTCCCGAAGCTGCCCAAACCGCACACGCGCTTCATCGTGCCCTACATCGACACCATCCACAACCGGGTGCCGATCGAGATCATGCGCGGCTGCACGCGCGGCTGCCGCTTCTGCCAGGCAGGTATGATCACCCGGCCGGTGCGCGAACGCACGGTTGAAGAGATCCTGGACGCCATCGAAGAGGCCATCGACTATACCGGGTTCGAGGAGGTCGGGCTGCTCTCCCTGTCATCTTCCGACTATACGCACATCCTCGAGCTGGTCAAAGGGGTGAGCGAGCGCTTTGGCGACCGCCACCTCAACATCTCCCTGCCCTCCCTGCGCATCGAGTCCTTCTCGGTCGACCTGATGGAATCGCTGCAGGACTCGCGCCGCAGCGGCTTCACCCTGGCCCCCGAGGCGGCCACCGAGCGCATGCGCGAGATCATCAACAAGCCCGTCAGCACGGCTCAGCTCCTGGAGACGGCGCGCGAGATCTACTCGCGCGGCTGGACCCACATCAAACTGTACTTCATGATCGGCCATCCTTCCGAGACGATCGAGGACGTGCAGGCCATCGCCGACCTGTGCAAGGCCGTGCTGGCCGAAGGCCGCAAGGTGATCGGCAAGCGGGCGCAGGTCACCGCGGGGGTGAGCACCTTTGTCCCCAAGCCGCACACGCCCTTCCAGTGGGTGCCGTGTGACACGGTCGACCAGATCCTGGCCAAGCAGGCGCTGCTCAAGCGCGAGCTGCGCGGCCCGGGCCTGAAGCTCAACTGGAACTCGTGGCAGGACACGCTGCTGGAGGCCTGGCTGTCGCGCGGCGACCGCCGCATGGCGGAGGTGATCTACGAAGCCTGGCGCCGGGGAGCAAAATTCGACGCCTGGAAGGATCACTTCAACTTCGAAGTGTGGATGGAGGCCTTCGAAGCCGTTGGGCTGGACCACGCTTTCTACACCCACCGCGAGCGCCCGATCGACGAGACCTTCCCCTGGGAACATATCAGCACCACGGTGCGCAAGAAGTTCCTCACCGAGGACTACCTGTGGAGCCTGCAGGGCAAGACCCGCATCGACTGCCGCCAGCGCTGCTTCGCCTGCGGCATCCTGCCCACCTTCGCCGACCTGCGCCGCGCCAACCCCGGCGACGTGTGGCAGTGCCCGGAGGTCAAATCGAAGCGCATCCCGGTGAGCGAGATCACGCCCGGCAGCCAGCCGCTGCCGGTGGTGGGAGATTGAGGCCGTGCGCTACCGCGTCACCTTTGCCAAAACCGCGGCCATGCGCTACACCAGTCACCTGGACCTGCACCGCACCTGGGAGCGCACCGTGCGCCGCGCCCGCCTGCCGCTGGCCTACAGCCAGGGGTTCAACCCCCACCCTAAGCTTAACCTGGCCTCGGCTCTGCCGCTGGGTTTCACCGGCGAGCAGGAGCTGATCGACATCTGGCTGGAGCAGGACGTGCCCACCGGGGAGGTGCAGGCCGCCCTGGAGAAAGCCGCCCCGCCGGGGATCCAGATCCACCGCGTGGAGCGGCTCGACGAGAGCACCCCCACCCTGCAGAAGGTGCTGACCGCCTCGGAATTCGTGATCACCTTCCTCACGCCCCAGCCCGACCTGGATGAGCGCGTGGCGGCGCTGCTGCAGGCCGGGAGCCTGCCGCGCGAAAAACGAGGCAAAGCCTACGACCTGCGTCCGCTGGTCTACGAACTGCGCCGCATCGAGGACGATGAGGAGGGGCGGCCGCGCCTGCTGACCCGCCTGGCCGCCCGGGAGGGCGCCACCGGCCGGCCCGAAGAGGTGATCGCCGCCCTGGGCGCCGCCCCGGAGGACACCCGCGTCCACCGCACGCAGATTCTGCTGGAGGGGGAGGCAGTGAAGTAGGGACGCGGATGCACGCGGATGGGGATACAGTCATTTTTCGCTCCCGGGCACAGGAACCATACCCGGGAGCATTTCACAGGCCGCTCCACAGCATGCAGCGTTCTGACAGAGAGCCCCACGCAGGTGGGGCTTCTCGTTCTTCAAGGGAGACAGAGTTTCTTGTACCCACGCAGAGCGTGGGTACACTTTCTCAGGCCGCTCCGCGGCCCACACAGGGGGTCACGCACCGCTGGACGCAAGATGGTAGCCCGCAAGAGGATTGAATCACTGAAACGCTGAAAGCGCTGAAGCGCTGAAGAATGTGAGACGGACGGGCACCGATTTCCACAGATCATACCCCCATCCGCCGCCTCCGCACTGGTCCGTGTCCACCGGCGTCCTCGACTTACTACGCCCTTACCCGATCTGCCTGTAAGGGCACGGCATTGTCAGGCTCATGACCGTTCCATACAGTGGGCTCGCCAGGGCCCGAAAACCCTGCCCCAAAAGCAGCCGTGCCCGCTGACCACAGCCCACTCGATCCACGGTGCGGGCTGCGGCCGGCAGCGTTTGCCCGGTGTGCCCGGAAGCTAAAGCTGCGGGCTGCAGAAAGCACAAAACCTGGCCTGCGCCAGTTTTTTTGTATACGGGGCGAATGGTACCCGATTCTGACAAAGAGCCCCACACAGGTGGGGGGTGTGCTCTTCACAGAAGGCGGCCCTGAGACCCTCCCCAACAAGTTCTCGCTCCTGAGCATGGGAACCAGGATGATTTCCCAATCCGCGCCCGTCCGCATCCTCCGCGTCCCATCCGCGTACTCCAAATCCACGCCTTGCACCTGCGGCCAGTCGTGGTAAAATATCCCGTCGGGTGGAAACACCCTCAAACAGCGCCCCCATAGCTCAGTGGATAGAGCGCTACCCTCCGGAGGTAGAAGCCCGCGTTCGAGTCGCGGTGGGGGTACCAGCCATCGCCCGGTATGCAACCGGGCGATCCTTATTTAACCGCCTCTCCCTGCTCAAAATAAATCGGATTGGAAATCAACGCCGGCAGCGCCGGCACCCCCGGGATGAACGTGCGCCAGACCTCCAGGCGCACAAAACCAGGCCCCGTGACCGGGAGGTCCACTTCGAACGCGCTGTCCTCCGGCGCCCTCACGATATCCCGGCTCCCCTCCGCCGTGACCGCCCGCAGCAGGTCCCCGGCCTGCAGGTCCTGCAGCTCGATGTGCACCGCTTCGACGTCCGGCCAGGCGGCCGTGTCTCCCATCTGCGCCCCGCCGGCCGTGAAGGCCAGCCGCGGGGCGCCGGGGGCGAAGGTCAGGTAAGCGTGACCCGCCCGCACCGCCGCCAGCAGGTCGGCAGCGCTGGCGGAGGCGGCGTACACGCAGGTCGTCGGGCCGCCGGGGAAGATAAAGGGCGTGTCGCGGTGGTAATCGCTGCCGCCAACAATGGGCACCTTCTTCCCGGCCGCCAGCAGCTGCTGCCACAGCCCCAGGGCGCGTAAATTCGATTCGCGCATCGGCCCGTTCCAGATCTCCAGGCAGTCCCAGGGCAGGGATCCCATGTCGAGCTGGAAGCCGCAGCACTCGTCAAAGGGGTGGTTGATTGTGATCAGCGCGCCGCGCTGGCGTGCGGACACGAAGCGCTGCCGGATCTCATCCTCGCTGTTGGCGTGGAATGAGCCGTCGTAAGGGCGGTCGACGCCCAGGAAGTTGGCATGCCCGCGGTAGTGCGTCCACTCCACGCCGGGGATCAGCGTCAGGCCGTCCACCTGGGGCAGCTCCAGGTGCGAGACGGGCTGGTTGTGGTCGGTGATGGCCAGGAAGTCCAGCCCGTGGCGCCGTGCGCGCTGCGCCAGCTCGGCGGCGGTCAGCACTCCGTCGGAGGCCAGGGTGTGGGTGTGCAGGTCGCCTCGGTACAGGCGGGTCGCTTTGAAGTGAAAGCGCAGCTCGTAGCGCACCGTCACGCCCTGAGGGGCGACTTTATAAGCGCCGGCCAGGATCTGCCACTCGCCGGGGACCAGCTTGCAGGGGCGGTAGCCCGCCGTGGCGGACACTTCACTGACCGTAATCTCCAGCTTGTCCGAGCCGGAGGCGCCCACCTGCTCCCCATCCGGGGCGATCAGGCCCAGGTCGATGATGTTGGCTTCGGCCCGGGAGGTGTACGTCCCGCCGGCCAGCGGACCGGTGCTCGCCGGGCGGCGCGGGTATTCGTAGCGCAGTTCGAGCCGCTCCACACCGGCGGGCATCGTGAAGGGCAGCAGCAGGTATTCGCCCTGCTGTGCAGGATCGATGAAGAGTTCCAGGGACAGGTGATCCGTCATGGCAGCCGGTCCTCTCAAATCTGCGGAACGGGGCCGAGCACTGCCTCCAGGAAGCGGCGAATCTGCGCGTCCCAGAAGAACCAGTTGTGCCCGCCGGGCGCTTCGTAATAGTCCGCCTTGATCCCCAGCTCCTGGAAGAGCATATGCACCGCGCGGCTGATCGGGTACAGGTCGTCCTGCAGGCCGCAGGAGATGTACAGGTCCGGCAGACTGTCCGGGTCCTGCGCCGCTTGGCGGTACCACACCATAGGGTCGTTCGAGCTGCCCGACAGGCTGCTCAGATCGCCAAACATGAAGGAAAACTCCGCCAGGCGCGGGTCGCTGGGGTTCACGCGCAGGTGGTCGATCGAAAGCACGCCGGAAAAGCTGGCCGCAGCCGCGAAGCGTTCGGGATAGTGAAAGGCGGCTTTGAACGCGCCATAGCCGCCCATCGAGTTGCCGGCGATGAACGTGTCGGCGCGGGCGGGGTTGAGGTCGAACACGTCCGACAGGTACTGCGGCAGTTCTTCCATCAGGTAGGTGAAGTAAAGCTGGCCGTTGGGGAGGTCGGTGTAGAAACTGCGCCCTACGGAGGGCATGACTACCACCAGCCCGTAGGCCATGGCCAGATACTCAATGCTGGTGTAGCGCTGCCAGGCGCTGCCGTCATCGCTCAGCCCGTGCAGCAGGTATAGCACCTTACGGCCGCGCACCGGCAGGTCGCCCATACGGCCGGGGTCGGGCAGGATGATGTACAGCGGCAGGTTGAGGCGCGCGCTTTCAGAAGTGTGATCGATGCGAAGCAGTGCCATAGATTTGCATCCTGTTATGCAGTTTCCAGCCGGGCAGGGGCCGGCTCGGTCTCGGGGAAGTCGATAAAGAACGAGAAGATGAAGCTGATCACCATCAGCACCATGGGGAACACGGTCAGCAAAAAGCGTGCGGCGTTATCGGGCTGCGGGCCGGGGTTGGCGCCGCTTTCAAAGCCGAACAGGATGAAGACCAGGGAGAAGGCCGCGCCGGTGAACAGCCCGTTGAGGCGGTTCATGAAGCCCAGGGCGTTCGAGATGATCCCCTCACGGCGCACGCCGTATTTGCGCGTGTCTTCATCCATGATCTTCGCCCCGATCAGGTCCATGGTGGTGATCACGCCGGCAAAGCCAAAGCCGACCAGGGCGCTGCCCGCGGCGGCGGTGGGCAGCGAGTTGGCGAAGAACAGGGGCACAAAGGCGGCCGCCAGCACGATCAGCGCCGCCCGCCAGACCGGGATGAGCGTGAAGCGCCGCACCAGCCGCGACCAGACGGCGACACAGGCGATGGCGATCAGCAGCACCGAGGCGAACAGGATGGTCGCCTGGCTGTCGGGGATGGCCAGGGTGTATTTGACGAAGAAGGGCATGGAGGCCAGCACGAGGGCCATAGCGGCGCTGTAGAAGGCGTTGGCAAAGCCGGCGATCCAGAACTTGCGGTTCTTCGCCAGGCTCTTCAGGCTGTCCCACAGCTGCGGTTTGACCTGGATCTCGTCCATAGGCACCTCCCGGCTGGTCAGCGCCATGTAGAGGATGACGGCCCCGCCCAGCAGTCCGTACAGGATGGCGGTGAGCTGGTAGCCCAGCGCCGAGGTGACCACCGGGGTCAGGGCGATGGAGATGATCATCGCCACAAGCTGGAAGGCCTGGCGCAGCGCGTTGGTGGCCGCCCGGGCGGCGTCGGTGCGGAACAGCTCGGGGAACAGGGCACCGTAGTTGGCGTTGACCACCGAGTCGAGCGTGCCGGTGAAGATGTAGAAGAACATACAGTAGGCGAACAGGAAGCTGGCCGCGGCTGCGGTAGGCGGGCTGTAAAACATGATGAAGGATAAGACCAGCAGCGGGGTGCTGAGAACCAGCCACGGGCGCCGGCGGCCCCAGCGGGTGCGCGTGCGGTCGGACAGAAAGCCGTAGACCGGGTTGTCGATGGCGTCGATGAAGGTGTAGATGGAGAGGATCGAGGCAAACTGCAGCGTGGTCAATCCCAGGGTGTCGACGTAGTAGATCGCCGCGTAGGTCTTCAGCATGTTGATGGGGATGGACGTGCCGAACATGCCAACGGCGTAATTAAAGGTCTTCCATCGCGGTTCGCTCATACGGGGCCTCCTCTGGCTGGGGTTGGTAATGATTGAATTGTACTGCAAATGCAGGCCGGGGAAATCATGACCTTAACCATCTCCCTGGTACCCGTGAACGACCTTCAGGGTCTTTGAGGGCTTACCAACGGAGAAGGGAAGCTGAATGCATGTCCTGTGCACCGGAACAGAAGTGATAGAGACCCTGAAGGTTTTCATCCTTTCCGGACCGGAAAGGAGGCCTCAGGATGCATGCAGGCTGTGCAGGACCAGCCGCGAGAAAGGCTGGCCGGGGCTCTCTATCCCTGTAAACTTAACTGGTTTTCAGTGTACAATATCATTTGGAAGGGGTTGTGACACTGTCGCTGGGATCGCTCCTCGGGCTTCTGGGCCTCTCATTCATACTAACGCTGGGGTTAGGGATTTACACCTGGAATCGTAGAACGATGCCCGGTGCGCGTCCATTTGCCCTCTCCATGTTCGCTGCTGCGCTGTGGGCCACCGGCTACGGCTTCGAGCTCGCCCTGCCGGACCTGCCCGGCAAGCTCTTCTGGGCCAACCTGCAGTACCTCAGCTACACCAGCATACCCGTCCTGTGGCTGCTGCTGTGCCTGCAGTTCAGCGGAAACGACCGCTGGAACCGCCCTCCCCGGCTGGCGCTGCTCCTCATCATCCCCGCCATCACCCTGCTGCTGATCTGGACCAACGAATGGCACGGCCTGATGCGCCGCGATGTCCATCTGGACACCAGCGGGCCGGTCGCCGTGATCGGCAGGACGTACGGCCCCTGGGCTTATGTCCACATCGTTTACTCCTACGTGTTGTTCGTGATCTCCGCTCTGGTGCTGATCCGTGTGCAGGCGGCCGGCATGCCGGTCTTCCGCGGCCAGCCCATGATCCTGCTGGCCGGCCTGCTCGTTCCCCTGGTGGCCAACGTGCTGTTCGTCACCGGCCTGGGCACGAACCGGCAGTACGACTTCTCCCCGGTGATGATGGGGATATCGGGCATGCTGATTGCCTGGGGCTTGTTTCACTACCAGATGTTCGACCTGCTGCCCTACGCCCGCGACGCCATGCTGATGAGCATCCGTGAGGGGGTGATCCTGCTGGACGCCAGCGGGCGCGTCGCGGTGGTCAACCAGATGGCGCAGCAGCTCCTGCAGAAGCCTGCGGACCAGTTGAAAGGCCGGCCGGCCAGCGAGGTGTTCAAAGACTGGCCGCAGCTCCTGCGCCTGCTCAGCGAACCCGAGACGACGCGCGTGGATCTCACCCTCAGCAGCATCGACCAGCAGCGTTACTTCGACCTGACCCTCTCGCCCCTGATCGATCCGTACGGCCGGCTGGTCGGCGAGCTGGTGCTGCTGCACGACATCACGCGGCGCATACAGGTGGAAGACGAGCTGCGGGCGCTTTCAGTTACCGATCCCCTCACCGGGCTGTACAACCGGCGTAAATTTTTCGACCAGCTTGAGATTGAGATCGAGCGCGCCCACCGGCACAACCTGCCGCTCTCGGTGCTGATGATCGACGTCGACGGGCTCAAAGAGATCAACGACACGCTCGGGCACGTGGTGGGCGACGAAGTCCTGCGCCAGATGGGGCGCATATTGTCCCAGTCGCGCCGGCCCGACGTGCCGGCCCGCTACGGCGGAGACGAGTTCGTGCTGCTGCTGCCCTCCACCGGCCTCGAAGGCGCCCAGCATACAGCCCGCCGCCTGCTCAAAGAGGCCGCCCGTGCGCCCCTGCCGCACGGGGCGCAGCTGCGCATCAGCATCGGCATCGCCGACCTGCGCTCCGGAGACAACCGGGACGGAAATGACATGCTCGAACGGGCAGACCAGGCGATGTACCGGGCCAAAGCCTCCCGGGCCGGTCTGGCGATCGCCGCAGAGGACAGCGAGACCCTGCCAGACAAAGGCGGCTGACCCCCTGTGATACAATTCGCGGCGTGACAGCCCGCCGCATCGTCCCCCTGCTTTTCTTGATCAGCTTCATCCTGCCGGCCTGCCGGGCCGTCCCCGGGCCAGACCAGCCCGGCCCCTGGGGCCCCGCCCACGTGCGCCTGCTGGACCCCGTCGACAGCGATTCGCCCTCCCGCGACATCCTGGCCGTGTATTCCCGCCCTGCGGCCTCCGGCTGGCGCATCCGCCTGGATTTCCTCGACAGCCTCCCCACCCTGGACAGCGACCTCTACCTGCTGCTGGACACCCTGCCCGGCGGCTCGCCCCGGCTGCCCATCCAGGCCCAGGCGCAGATCGATGGTGACCTGCTGGTGTGCATCCTGGCGGCAGGGGAGATCCGCGTGCTGGCGGCGGACGGCGGGGAGGTGCACCCCTTTCCCCTGCAGGTGCTGCGCGACCCCAATCTGGACAGCGTGGAGATCTCTCTTGGAGCGAGCGGCGGGCTGCTGCCCGCGCAGGGGTTCCGCTTTCAGATCTTCGTAACGGCCCCGGGATCGCCTCAGGTGGTGGAAGAGACCGCCCCGGTGCACAGCCTGGGCGCCCCCGTGCGGCGCCTGCCGGTGCTGCTCGCTTTCTGGAACAGCCTGCCAGCCTACACCCCGGCCCAGGCCCTGCGCCGCTGGGACGGCGCGCACACCGGTCCGCTGGGGGGCCGGCACGGGCTGGGGAACCTGCTGCGCGCCGCGCGCGCCAGCCGTACCCCCCTGGTGCTGCTCGACCTGAACAACCCCGCCTCCCTGGCCGCCCTGGACCTGCTGGACGGCGCAGGACTGGTGCGCGACAGCGCTCGCGCCCACCTGCTCGTGCTGCCCGAAACCCTGGCTGGCTGGACGGGGATGACAGCTTCCCTGACGCAGTCCGTGCTGCAGCGCAGCGCGGCAGCCAGCCGGCGGGCGGCGCAGGAATTCGGCCTGTCTGCCGGAGCCTTCCTGTACGCCCCCACGGGGGAACTGCCCGCTAACACAGCGCATCCGGTGATCTTTTACCCGCAGCCGGCCGACTCCGGCCTGCCGCAGCTGGTGACCGTCCAGCGCCGGGCCGGGAGCCTGCTGGTCCCCATCCCTACCCCGGCGGACGCCGTACAGCAGGCCGGCCCGGGCGGCCCGGCGCTGGAAGTGCGCCGCATCCTGAGCGCCGCGGCGCTGCAGGTCAATTCGGCGCCGGCAGGCACGCAGGTCCTGGTGCTCGGCGGGGACCTGCCGGCCAGCCACTGGGGCATCCCGTCGCACGCCGCCCCCACCCTGCACTACCTGGCCTCCCGGCCGTGGCTGCAGGTCCTGGGCCCGGACGACCTGCTGGGGAGCCTGCGCCCGGGGGACGAACAGCGGCCCCGGGCGGTCGACGCCGCACCGGCCGGCTTCTCCGACCCCGCCCTGCTGGGGCGCCTGGAGTCCGCTCCCGACCACCCCCTGACACAGGCAGCCTGGCAGGCGTACCTGCAGCTGCTTTCGCCGGTCTACCCTGCCCCGGCGGAGCTGGACGCGCTGCGCCGCGCCTACCTGCCCCAGGTCCACGCCCTGCTCTCGGCGGCGGAATGGGCGGCACAGCCCTTCGCCGCGGCCGGCTGCCAGGACGACCCCGACCGGGACGGCCAGGCGGAGTGCGTGCTGGCTAACGAAGAAATCTATGCGCAGTTCGAGAACGATGATGGCAGCCTGTTCCTGCTCTTCGCCCGCATCGACGGACAGGTGCACCAGATCGCGGGCCCTTCCTCCCTGCTGAGCGCCGGCCTGAGCGATGCTTCCTCCTGGGACCCGGGCGCAGGACTGCGCGCCGACCCGGCGGTGATCCCCGGCGCCTTCGCCGAACAGCCAGACCTGCCCTACAGTCCCTCCCTGCAGGGTGAAACGCTGGTCTTCAGCAGCCCGAACGGCGGCGCCCGGAAGACCTACCGCCTGATCCCCGGCGGGATCGCGTTCGCCTACCAGGGACCGGCGCCGGCCGGCTTCGAGATCCCCCTGCTGCTCGATCCCTGGCTGCGCTTTTCACCTGGCTGGGCGGGGGGTTACGCCCTGCGCCAGACCGCATCCGGGCTGCGGTGGGAGGCGGCCTCCGGCGTCAGCGTGCAGGTGCGGGCAGAAGGCGAGGGGACGACAGCACCGGAATGGCACACGTTCAGAGATGCGCTCGAATTCCTGCCGCAGGCCGAAAACCCCGACCGCAACTACCCGCCCGGGCACTACGTGGAGTTCCCCCTGGCCGTCATCCGGGTCAGCGGCATGGATATAACGGTCGAGATTCAGGCTCTGGCTGTAGAGGAGTTCGGGGGAAGAGGGCAGGCCACGGACGAGCGCTGACGGACGCGGACAGCAGACCACCCGATAACCTTCAAGGTCTCCGTCGATACCATCCTGGATGGAACCGTTCCGGTGAAAGGGACTGAAGACGGAATAGAACCGGTTAAAATCTTGATGGTTTTAATCATCCGGGCGCTCCGTGCCCACAAATTGAGATGCGCAGCATCACACACCTCCCGAGATCGATTCTGCGCCTGCGAGCGCGGGAGAGTGTGCTATAGTTAACCCCACACACTACTCAACCAGGGGGGGATATATGGAACCACAACCCACATGGCGGCAGAAACGCTGAATGACCGGGTGCGCGAGCGCCTGGACGAGATATACCGCACTGAATCGCGGCGCATATTCGCCACCCTGGTGCGGCTGCTGGGCGATTTCGACCTGGCCGAAGACGCGCTGCACGAGGCCTTCCGCGCCGCCCTGGAGCAGTGGCCGCGCCGCGGCGTCCCCGAGAACCCGCGCGCCTGGCTGGTCTCCGCCGGGCGCTTCAAAGCCATCGACCACCTGCGCAGGCGCGCCCGCTTCGACGCCTCCCTGGATGCCCTGGCCGGGCAGCTCGAGCAGGCCGGCCCCGTCCCCGGCCAGGACGATGAGGAGATCGAGGACGACCGCCTGCGGCTGATCTTCACCTGCTGCCACCCCGCGCTGCCGCCGCAATCCCGGGTGGCGCTCACCCTGCGCGAGGTGTGCGGGCTCACCACGGAGGCCATCGCCCACGCCTTCCTGATTTCCCCCACAACGCTGGCCCAGCGCATCGTGCGCGCCAAAGCCCGCATCCGCGCACAGCGCATCCCCTACCAGGTGCCCGGGCAGGAAGAGCTTCCCGAACGGCTGCAGGCCGTGCTGCAGGTGATCTACCTGGTCTACAACGAGGGCTACTACGCCTCCTCGGGCGAGACGCTCACCCGGCCGGACCTCTCGGGGGAGGCCATCCGCCTGGGGAGGCTGCTGGCCGGCCTGCTGCCGGAAGGCGAGGCGCGCGGTCTGCTGGCCCTGATGCTGCTGCACGAGGCGCGCCGCCAGACCCGGGTCTCGGCGGAAGGCGAACTGGTGCTGCTGGAGGACCAGGACCGCGCGCTGTGGAACCGGGCGCAGATCGCAGAGGGGGTGGCGCTGGTTCAGCGGGCGCTGGCGGCGGACAGCTGCGGCCCGTACACCCTGCAGGCGGCAATCGCCGCTGTTCACGCCGCAGCGCCGGACTTCGCCGCCACCGACTGGAGTCAGATCGTCAGCCTGTACGACCAGCTCCTGCAGGCCGCGCCCTCCCCGGTGATCGAGCTCAACCGCGCCGCAGCCGTGGCCATGCGCGACGGGCCGCTCGCCGGGCTGGCCCTCGTGGAAGCGATCCTGGTGCGCGGCGAGCTGACCGGTTACCCCCTGGCCCACGCCGCCCGGGCCGACCTGTGCCGGCGGCTGGGCCGCCACGCCGAAGCCCGCGCGGCGTACCGCCAGGCCCTGGCGCTGACGCAGCAGGAGCCTGAACGGCGCTTCCTCGAACGCCGTCTGGCAAGCCTGCCGGAAGAAAGTTGATGGCGGAAATTGTCGATTCCAGCCACTCTCAAACGACTATTGAGTGAAAGCAGGGGCAGTCAGGCCTGAGCCTGGCCCCCGGAAAGTATGACCCTTTTCCCGGGTCATGATGCCGGTAATTCTGAAACTGGACCAGGAGGTATGAGATGCTTTTCATGGTGTACGATCCCAACTTTGACCCGAACGCGAACGTCGAACCCCCCAGCCCCGAGATGATGGAGGAGATGGGCCGGTTTATCCAGGAAGCGACACAGTCCGGTGTGGTGGTCACCACCGGGGCCCTGACCCCGCAGAGCACGCGCCTGCGCATGTCGAACGGTAATTTCACCGTCACCGACGGGCCGTTTGTGGAGCTGAAGGAGCTGATGGCCGGCTTCGCGGTGATCGATGTGGGCTCGCTGGAGGAGGCGATCGAATGGTCGAAGCGCTTCCGCAGGATCATCGGGGACGGCGAGTCGGAGATTGTGCAGGTGTTTACACCGGGTGATATGGATTTCGATCACACGGCGTGAGCCCACAGGCGATGCTCATCTGCGCTCCATCCCCGGGGTGCAGGGCGCAGATGAAACAGAAAGCGCGGAGGGCGTCCTCCGCGCTTTCTGCGTGTGTTAGCAGTGTTTTACTTTTCCGTACGCATCCCCTTTATTGCAGGGATCAATAATACTCGATGGTCACATCCTTGTTGGCCTGCTCCAGGCGCCCGGCGATGCGCTCCACCAGGTAGGTGCGGATGGAGACGTTGCGGGGCAGCAGCGGGTTGCGGTAAGCCGGGTTGACCGACTGCCCCACCAGAAAGGTGATCGCATCGGCGCTGAGCAGCTCGCGCACCAGGTAGTACACCCCATTGTGGGCCGGCTGCAGCCGCTCCAGCTTGCCCTCGCAGCGGTCCAGCTCCTCCAGCGCGGCGGCCAGGGTCAGGATGCCCTCCGTCACCAGGTCGATCCCCGGCAGCCGGCCGGTAGCGGGGAGTTCAGACGTCGCCGTGCTCATGTCGGTTTCCACGCTGGTTTTCAGAAACGCGGCCACGATGTTGGCCGTGGTGCCCCCGCAGATCACCTTGCGCCCGTCGAAATCCAGCAGGCGCTCCACGGGCACGTAGTCGAAACCGGTGTCCAGCGGCGGGCCGGTGAAGACCGCCAGCTTCTGTTTCTGGCGGCGCAGCACGCCCACGAACGTGGCGTCGTCCCCCGGTTTGAACTCGTAGTGCCGGTTGGTCACCGCCATGACACTGTTGACCACGCTGTGCGCGGTGAAAACGCGCCCGCTGAACTGCGCCTCCAGATAAGCGCCCACGCCGTCCCAGTCCCAGCCGGGGTTCATAGCAGCACCCCGGCCGGCGTACAGCACCCCATCGCTGATCAGGCCCAGGAAATCGCCCATCTGCAGCCTGCCCTGGCTGAAGCGGATCGACTTCCCCAGAAGCTCGTGCGTCTCGACGGGCAGGCGCTGGATGCGCCCGCCGCACACGAAGAAGGGGTCGGGGTTGTCGAAGTTGATCAGCCGGAAGGTCTCGTCTTCGTGATCGAGGGTGAGGATGCTGAAGGTGGCGTATGCGATGCCCAGAGCAGGGTCGACCGGCAGGGTGCGGATGACAGTGTCGATCACCTCGCGCAGTTCCACCTGCTGGCGCAGCAGGTTGGCGATGATCTCAGCCGTCAGCGTGGCCAGGATGTTGGCCTTGACGCCGCTGCCCAGGCCGTCGGAGAGCACGATGGTGGTCGCGGTTGGGGTCTTGACCACACGCACCTGGTCGCCGCACAGCTCTTCGCCGTAGTGGTTGAGGCTGGCCTGGTAGATGTCGAGGAAGCTGTCCACCTAAGCGTGCTCCTTCTCGACCAGTTCGATGAGCCGCAGCAGGCTGGCCTTGGTCTCGGCGGTGGTCTCGCCCAGCAGGCCGGCGATTTGCTGGGCCACGCTCATCTGTTTATCGACCACGGCGTGCACTTTGAGCAGGGTCTCGCGCTTGAGCTCCAGCAGCGCCGTGCGCTGGCGCCACTCGGCGGTCAGGTCGACCATGATGCAGGCCACCAGCTCTTCCTCCGGCACGGGGAAAATCACCTTGCGGACGTACAGATCATACTGCGGATACTCCTGCTCCAGGCCCACCCGGTCCTCGCCGCTCTCCCAGACCTGGCGCAGGTCGCTGGTATCGCCCAGCAGGTCCTGGGCGTCGCGGCCCAGCACCGCCTCGCTGCAGCGGAACATGCGGCAGAAGGCCTGGTTCACCACGCGGATCTTCATCTCGCGGTCCACCACCAGCAGACCGTTGGGGTCGTAATCCCAGAGCAGTTCCCATAATGTTTTCACGGCGTATAGATCCCTTTCTGTCCGGGCCGCTGCCCGGATGGTTATGAGACATAAAAACGTCCCTGGATTATAAACACATCCAGGGAATTGATGTCATGATTCAACCCTTCTCCCTATGCATGCCTGGTCGAAGCGGCCTGCGGGCAGGTTGCCTGGCTCCAGGCTCCCTTCGACCGGGCTCGCGAAGCAGCCGCTCCGCGCCCATCAAGCGACAGCAGGTGGGCCTTAATTAACAGCGCGCCCCGCAGAGCGGGGCCGACCCGGTTCCCACGGAGGACTGTGGGAACCAGTAAATGGGAGATTGGGTAGGGTAATCCACACAGACCGGTGGATTATCCGGCTGGTTTTCAGTCAAGGTTTATTACCCCCACCCTTACCCTCCCCCGTTTCGCCATGCGTTTACGCCGCTTACAGGGGAGGGAATTTTTTCTCGCTCCTGAGCATGCGAAGCATGCCGCTCCGCGTGGGAGCGTCAACCCGGGCGCTCTGCGCCTACCACCGGACACCACGCAGGCCTGAGTTAACAGAGCGTCCCATAGAGCGGGGCTTGATTGGTTCCCACGCAGAGCGTGGGAACCAGTAAAAATTCAGGCCCGGTACCCAGGCATCCTGAGCGTAGTCGAAGGGCGCCTGGGTACCGGGCAACAGTTCGATTTCATTTCGACTGTATGCTCCGCGCCCGCTACCAGGCACCGCGCAGGCCTGAATCAGCCGGCGAACCCTCCGCACCCCTCCAGCATCGGCTCGAGCAGCCCGCTGGCGGCGACATCGACAACCCGGCAGGCGCGGGAGCGGATCTCCTCAGGGGCGGTGAGCGGCGCAAAGGTATGGGGGGTGAGCTCAAACATGCTCAGATCGTTCCCCCCATCGCCAGCGACCAGCAGCGGGTGCTCCTCCAGGCCCAGCCCGGCGAGCAGCTCGCCCAGCCCGCGGCCTTTGTGAACGCCGGCCGGGGTAAACTCCAGCACCGTCTCCAGGCTGTACGAATGCTCGATCCCCTGCCGGGCGGCCAGCCGGGCGATGATGGCCAGCCGCTCGGGGTATTCGCTGAGCGCCATCACTTTGCTGAACACCAGCTCGTTCTGCGTGGTGAACTGCTGCACCTCCAGGTCGAAGCGCTGCACCAGGCGGCGCGAGAAGTCCGTGGGCCAGTATTCGAGCGTCTCGTGCTGGGTGAAGACCAGGAAGCTGACCCCCGGCGTGACCAGGATCAGGTCGACAAAGAAGCGCCGCACCTCCGGCGGGAAGGCATGGTATGCAAAAAGTTCTTCCCCCGGGCGGTACAGGGCTGCGCCGTTCTGCAGCACCAGGGGAAACGGCAGCGGGGCGTCGCTGAAGAGGCCGTGGCGGGCGAACAGCCGGCGCACGGAAGGCAGCAGCCGGCCGGTGCAGGGGATGAACACGGCAGGCGGGTCGGGCCGGGCGAGGATTTCCACATCACGGGGATGGATCCGGCTGTGTTCGTCCACCAGAGTCCCGTCCAGGTCGAAACAGATCACCGGTTTGCGCGTTTTCATGCTGCCCTCCCTGTCATTCAATTGTAAACCCCGAAGCGGGTTACACTGCCGGCACCGGTTTGACCCGGTTAGCCTCTACCCAGCGGCGGTAGGCCTCGATCTGGCGCTCCTGCTCGTCCGCAGACCAGCCCAGCAGCTCGCCCATCACCACGGCGATCTGCCGGGCGATCCCCAGCCCGCCGTCTTCCGTCCAGTAAAAGACCGACGCCCTGCGGGCGAAGAAATCGGTCAGCGTGAGGGCCATCTCCTCCTGCACGGCGTAGCGCACCTCTGCAGGTGTCAGCGGGAAGCTGCAGTGTTCAGACCCTCCTGCGGCGGGCTGGAAGGGAACCGCAGCATCCGGCTCTTTTTCAGCAATCCCCGCCAGGACCGCGGCGTTCCCGCCGTAGACATCCAGCCAGCGCCGGCGCACGGGCTCGGGAACCTCCAGCCCGGCCAGCGCCTGGCGGGCGCTTTCAATCGCCTGCCGGCTGCCGCCGCTGATCGGCACGCGGTGACTGCTGGAGGGGCGCGGCGCCGGCAGGCCGTAATTCTCCTGCAGCAGCTCTACCGCCCGCTGGACGACCTGTTTCCCCATCACACGCGCCGTGGTGAGCTTGCCACCGGCAATGTTGAGCAGCCCGCTGGGGCTGAGGAAGATCTGGTGCTCGCGCGAGACCGCGCTGGCGGCCATCTCACCTTCGGGCCTGACCAGCGGGCGCAGCCCCGCCCAGGTGGCCACAATATGCTCGCGGCCGATCCTGCGCCCCGGGATGGTGAAGTTCGCCACTTCGAGCAGGTAGTCGATGTCGTCATCCGTGGCAACCACGTGGTCCAGCGAGCCGTCGTAGTCGGTGTCGGTGGTGCCGATGTACACCAGGTCTTCGTCCAGGGCGGGGATGGGCCACACCACGCGCCGGTCGCGCGGCGAGCGCACAAAGACCGCATGCTGGAGGGGGAAATCACTCTTGCGCAGGGTGATGTGCACCCCTTTGGAGGGCCGCAGCATGCGCTCGCGCACGCCCTGCTCCATAAAGCGCACCTCGTCCACCCACACGCCGGCGGTGTTGATTACCTGACGGGCACGCACCTCGCCCGATTCACCGCTCAGGTCGTCGGTCACCTGCACGCCGCGGATGCGCCCGCCCTCGTAGATAAATCCACTCACGCGCATATAGTTAGCCGCCAGGGCGCCGGCCTCGCAGGCGCCTTTGACAGTGTCGAGCGTGAAGCGGGCGTCGTCGGTGAGGAAATCGTAGTACAGGCCGCCGCCTTTCAGGCCGCTGGGGTTCAAATACGGCTCGATCTCGAGCAGCCTGCGGGCGTTGAGCATGCGGTGCCGGCGCTTGAGCGGGTTACCGGAGAACAGATCGTAGATGGTCAGGCCGGCGTTGAGGAGGAACATGCTCTCCGGGTAGCCTTCATAGAGCACATAGATGAACGGCCGCGGGTGCGAGAGGTGCGGGGCCAGGTGCAGCATCAGCTCGCGCTCACGGCATGCCTCGCGCACCAGTTTGAACTCGTAAGACTGCAGATAGCGCAGTCCGCCGTGCAGCAGCTTGGTCGAGCGGCTGCTGGTGCCGGAGGCAAAATCGTTCTTCTCGAACAGCGCCACCGAAAGCCCGCGCAGCGCAGCCTCCCGCGCCGCGCAGGCGCCCGTGATCCCGCCCCCGATGATCACCAGGTCGAAGGTCTGCCCCGAAAAATCGCTTACTGATGTCCTTTTCATATAAAGCTCCCCGTAAGGGATCCAGGTCTTTCAGCGCCGGGCCCAGCCCATGCTGCGTTTGACCGCCTCGGTCCACCCGGCGTACAGCCGCTCACGTTCTCCGGCGGGCATCTGCGGGGTGAACACGCGGTCGATAGCCTGCCCGGCGAAGCAGTCTTCCACCGTCTTCCAGTAGCCCACCGCCAGACCGGCCATGTAGGCGGCCCCCAGGCCGGTGGCCTCCGATACGGCCGGCCGCACCACCTCGGCGTCGAGCATATCGGCCTGGAACTGCATCAGGAAATTGTTGCGGGCGGCCCCGCCGTCCACTTTCATCGATTTGATCTCCACCCCGGCATCGCGGCGCATCGTCTCCAGGAAGTCTTTGGTGGAGTAGACGATGCCTTCGAGTGTGGCGCGCACGATATGCTCCCGTTTTGTGCCGCGTGTGATGCCGATGATCATACCGCGGGCGAAGGAATCCCAGTACGGGGCCGACAGGCCGGTGAGGGCAGGCACGAAATACACCCCGCCGTTATCCGTCACACGGGTTGCCAGCGCTTCAGTATCGGCAGACGAGGCGATCATCCCGGTCCCATCGCGCAGCCACTGCACAGCCGAACCGGTCACGGCTGCGTAGCCCTCCAGGCCGTAAACCGTCTCGCCGTTCCGGCGCCAGGCGATGATGGTGTTCAGGCCGTTCTGCGAGATGACGGGCTTGTTCCCGATGTTCATATCCAGGAAGGTGCCCGTGCCGTGGGTCACTTTCACCGTCCCCGGGGTGACGCACTGCTGGGCGAACAGGGCGGCGTGCTGGTCGGCGATAGCGCCGGTGATGGGCACCGCTGCGCCGAGGACCGCGGGGTCGGACAGGCCGAACTCGCCCGAGTCGTCGCACACCTGCGGGAAGAGGGAAAGCGGCAGGCCCAGGAAGTCCAGCCATTCGGTGTACCATTCGTCGTTGATCAGATCGTAGGACCCGGTCACCGAGGCGTTGCTGGCGGCGATGGCGTGGGTTTTACCGCCGGTGAGCTTGTAGATCAGCCAGGAATCGATGGTGCCAAAGGCCAGCTCGCCGGCCTCCGCCCGCTTCCTGGCGCCAGGCACGTTCTCCAGGATCCAGTGCAGGCTGAGCGAGGAATAGACCGGCGCCAGGGCCCAGCCCGTGCGGGCGTACACCTTCTCCGCCCAGCGCTCACGGATGCTCTCGATAAAGCTGGCCGTGCGCGTGTCCTGCCATACGATGGCGGGCGTGATGGGTTTGCCGGTGGCCCGGTCCCAGACGACGGTGGTGGCGCGCTGGTTGGTAATGCCGATGGCGGCGATGTTCGCGATCGTCAGGCCGGACTGGTGCAGGGCATCGTCGATCATGCGGCGTGTAGCAGCCCAGATCTCCTCGGCGTCGTGCTCCACCCGGTCTGGCGCCGGGTTGTACTGGGTGAACTCGGTGTAGGCCTGTCCTTTGATCTGGCTCTGCCGGTCCACGATCAGCGCCCGTGTGCCGGTGGTGCCTTCGTCAATAACCAGAATATACTGCTCGGACATCTTTTCGCCTCCTGGGTCCAAATTTTTATAAACCGAGTTTGCCGGGGTTCATCACACCAGCCGGGTCGACGGCCGCTTTGATGCGCTCCAGTGCGGCCATCGAGCTGCCCAGCTGGTCTCGATAATACGGTAAGCGGGCGATCCCCACACCGTGGTGGTGAGAGATCACGGCCCCTTTCTCCAGACTGATGCGCATGGCGACATCCCAGATGTGCATGATGCGCGCTTCAGCCTCGGCATCGTTCTCCGCCTGGCCGAGCAGGATGATGTACAGCGAGGTCCCCTGTTCGTAAACGTGAGAGAAGTGCCCCAGAACCTCCGCAGCCAGGGGCGCCAGGGCGGTTTTCAGGGCCTGGTAGGTCTCGGCGATGCCGTCCCAGAAGTGAGCCACCTCGATGGTCTCGGCGTAACCGCCGGGGAGGGCCAGCAGATTCTCCACCGTGGAGAAGTCGAAGCGGCGCTCCATCCAGGCCAGGGCGGCATCGGGGCCAATGGCGGTGCCGTCTTCCTGCGCGCATATGTTCAGGCCGGCCGCATACTCGGCCTCGGCCACGGCCGCCAGGCCCTCGAAGCCCAGGAGCATCACCGGGCGCGGAAAGGAAGGGTCGCGCATAACATGGCGGGCTTCATCGACGTCGTAGAAGCGCACCAGGAAGGGGCGCAGCCCCGCCTGCATCATGCGCCGCATGGCCTTCAGCCCGGCATCCACCGAGGGGAACTTGAGCGTCTCAAAGATGCGCTTCTCAGGGAGGGGGAAGATCTTCATTACCACTTCGGTAACCACGCCCATGGTGCCTTCCGCCCCCATGAACAGGTGCCGCAGGTCGGGGCCGACGGCCGCCCGGGGCGCCAGAGGCGTGCGGATCACCTCGCCGCTGGGCAGCACGGCAGTAAGCGCCAGGGCCAGCTCTTCGATGCCCCCCCAGCGCGAGGAGAACTGGCCGGTGGCGCGGGTCGAGACCCAGCCGCCCACGGTGGAGCGGTCCAGCGACTGGGGGGAGTGGTTCAGGGTGAACCCGCGCTCGTTGAGCTCCAGTTCGAGCTCCAGGCCAGGCTTGCCGGCCTGCACCTGCACCACCAGATTATCCGGATCGAGCGCCAGGACGCGCTTCATCAACGAAAGGTCGAGGGTGATGCCGCCCTTCATGGGCAGCGGCGCGCCGGTCACGGAGGAGCCCATCCCCCACGGCGTGACCGGGACATGGTTGCGCGTGGCCCAGACCAGCAGTTTGCTCACCTGCTCCGTCGAGAGCGGCCGCACCACCACGTCCGGCTGGTAGGGGCGCTTGCCCTGCATCTTCCACTTGGCCGCGGCCGGCCAGACATCGTAGCTGTGCAGCTCGATCTCTTCCTCGTCGAAGCGGACATGTTCCTCGCCGAACATGGCGGTTAGTTCGTGCCAGAGTTGCTTTTGAGCGCTTTCCATCGGTATTTCCTTTAGCGATAAACTGGTATTACAGCCGGGCAAGGTCGAGCTGAACCCCCATCTCCCGCAGCCGGGCGGCTTCCTGCGGGTCCAGCCCGGCATCGACGATCACCCGCTCGAAGGTAGTCAATGGAGCGAACCTGTGCAGGGCGGTCTTCCCGAATTTGCTGTGGTCCATCAATAAAAACTGCCGGGTGGAGTGAGCGATCATGGCCTTCTTGACGCGCACAACCTGCTGGTCGGGATGGAAGGCCATGCCGTCAGAGGCGGCGGTGGTGGAGGTGATGTACAGGTCGGCGTGCAGGTTGGCCATGGTCTGTTCGGTCAGCAGGCCGGAGAAAGAGGCAAAGCGCGGCATGTACTCCCCACCCAGCGACATCAGGGTGATGCCTTTGCAGGTGGAGAGCTCGTTCAGGATGGGCAGGAAGTTGGTGATGACGGTCAGGGGAGTAAGGGTGGGCAGCAGGCGCACAAGCGGCAGCAGCGTGCTGGCCTCGTCGAGGAAAATCGAGTTCCCCGGCTCGATGTAGGCCAGCATGGCGTTCGAGACAGCCTCTTTTTCTTTCTGGTACTGCTTCACCCGGAAGCGGAAGTCGCTCTCAAACAGGCTGGAGGGCTGGGCGGTGGCGCCGCTGCGCACTTTGCGCAGCACGCCCTGCTTCTCCAGATCGTCCAGATCGCGGTGGATGGTCATACGGCTGACGCCGAACAGCTCGGCCAGCTCGTCGACCAGGACAGAGCCTACCTCCAGGATGCGCGCCGTGATCCATGCCTGGCGCTCGGCCTGCGATAAGTTCTCTAACGATTGGGGGGATTCCTGGCTCATCAGGTCCGCTCCATGTGATACTGATGTGATTATATCACCGCTTCGTGTTATATGGCTGATTATATCACAGGCTGTTGGGGGAATATTCAAAACCGGTATGGCCCTTTTTCAGGCTCTTTTTCGGGATATAATTTTCAGCGTTTGGTGAGCCAACCCGACCCGATGGCGGCCGGGCATGCATTTGAAACACGTTATGAACATTATTACTTTTGAAGAACTGCAAACCCGCGTGCGCGAGCTGTTCCTGGAGGGCGAGTACGAGACCGCTCTGACCCTGGCCGAACAGGAGGGCGACCGCTTCCCCGAGTATACGCACCTGCTGTATTTCTGGCGCATCGCCCTGACGGCGCGCAGCGGCGATATCCCGCGCGCGCTGCGGCTGCTGCGCGAGGTGCTGGAGACCGGGTTCTGGTACAGCGACGCGCTGCTGCGGGAGAGCGCCTCGCTCAGGCCGCTGCAGGCCGAGCCGGAGTTCGAGGAGCTGCTGAAGCTGAACGCCGGGATGCGCCAGAAGGATCTGCGCGATCACATGCCCGTGCTGACCCTGCGCCCGGAGGGGAAGTGCCAGGCGGGAGGCGGCCCCTGCCCGCTGCTCATCGCCCTGCACGAGAACGGTGAGACGGCCCGCGAAGCGCTGGAGTTCTGGCAGCCGGCGGCCAGCGAGGGCTGGCTGGTAGCGGCTGTGCAGTCCTCCCAGGGGCTGTGGCGCGATGCCTACGTGTGGGAAGACCGCCAGACAGCGGCCCGCGATGTGCAGAAGTACTTCGACCAGATCCGGGAACAGTATCACATCGACGAGCGGCGCGTGGTGATCGCCGGCTACGGCGCCGGCGGCGAGCTTGCGCTGTGGCTGGCGCTTACCAAAACGCTGCCGGCCATCGGGTTCATCACCGCCGGGCTGAACCGCCTGCCTGTGCAGGCGCCCCAGGAGCTGGAAGAGCTGAATGCCAGCGGTCTGGACGACAGCCTGCGCGGGTATTTGATTTACGGCCAGGAGGAGAATGAGACGGGGGACACAGGCCTGGAGGCGATCGGCGAGGCGCTGCAGCGGGCGGGCATCCCCTGCGAGGTGGAGGCGGTGCCGCTGGCTGCGGCGGAGATCCCCTCGCTGTATGAGTCCAGCATCCTGCGCGCCCTGGAGTTTGTGGCGTGAGGGCGTGCAATTGATCCCTGAACTCCCCCGTTTCGCGGGGGAGTTTTTTATACGGGCGCGGAGGGTAAGTTCGACACATACCCTGCATGGCAGCCTCCCCAGCAGGGAGGCTGCATATGCGGATGTGGTTGGGTGGGGGGAAAACGCAGACCGGTGGATGATCTGGCTGCTTCTCAATCAAGGCTTATTACCCCCACCCTGGCCCTCCCCCGTTTCACCATGCGTTTACGCCGCTTACAGGGGAGGGAATTGTTACTCGCTCTGCGCGGGAGCGCAAAACCGGGCGCTCTGCGCCCACTGCTGGACAGCCCGGCTGTGCCCACTTCCTCTGAGCGTCTCCATCCCGGATAGCTGCATTCGGAGATACGGAAGGTTTATCTACACACAAGTTTCGATGGTCAACGCCCCAACCGCGCCATTCTTCAAAGGTAGTTTTTTTATCGATCCATAGCTGCCAAGCATCCAGAGCTGCATGGAAATGGACTTGCTGCATATGATGCGCATGTTTAACATGCTAAGCAGGCGAGCGTCAACAAGCGGAGGCAGCCTGGCAGTCTGAGCGGCATGCTTCGCATGCCCGGTCGAAGACCGCCTGGCTGCCGGGATGAAAGGCGCCTGGTTAAGGATGGATTTGCCCGCAGGCCGCTTCGAGCAAGCATGCGCAGCATGCCGCTTCGCGCGCCTGCGGGCGGTTCGACCGTGGTGCCTTTATCCCGTATATTCCGTATCATCCGCATTATTCATTGATCCAAACTAAATAGCCTACCCTTCTAATCTCGCTCCTGAGCATGGGAACCATGCCGCTCCGCGTGGGAGCGCAAACCCGGGCGCTCCGCGCCTGCCACCGGTCACCATGCAGACCTGAATTAACAGAGCGCCCCGCAGAGCGGGGCTTTACCGGTTCCCACGGAGGACCGTGGGAACCAGTATTTTATTGATATTCTCGCTCCTGAGCAGGGGAACCATGCCGCTCTGCGCGAGAGCGGAAATCCGGGCGCTACGCGCCTTCAGCGTCCCTCCGTGTCCCCCGGTAGAGCCCCTTCGCACGCACCAGCTCATACACCGCTGGCGGCAGGAAGTAGCGGTACGGCAGCCCGGCGGCGGCTCGGCGGCGGATCTCCGAGGCCGAAATCTCCAGCAGCGGCGCGTCCACAAACCGCAGTTTGGGGAGAATCTCGGGGAACTGCTCCTTCACCCGGCTCATATCCACCCCGTCGCCCGGGCGGCGCATCACCCCGATCTCGTCGCAGGCGGCGATGAGATCGTGCGGGCGGTGCCAGGCCGGCAGGTCGTGCAGCGAATCGCCCCCCATCAGGAAGACCAGCACAGCCTGCGGGTGCTGATCCCGCAGCGCCAGCACGGTGTCCAGCGAATAATGCGGCGGTGAGCGGTCGATGTCCACCCGCGAGAGCGCAAAGGCCGGGTCGCCCTCCAGAGCCGCCTGGAGCAGTTCCAGGCGGTCCTCCAGCCCCGATATCGCCCGCCCCTGCTTGTGCGGCGGGTCGGGGGTGAGCACCCACAGCACACGGTCCAGCGCAAGCTGGCAGTGCGCTTCCGCCGCCAGGATCAGGTGAGCGAGGTGGGGCGGGTCGAAGGTGCCGCCGAAAATGCCCAGGCGCATCAGTCCTGCCACTCGAGCTCAAAATCGCCGATGTACACGGTGTCGCCGTTCTGCACGCCGGCTTTGCGCAGCGCCTCGTCCACCCCGATGGTCTCCAGGATGCGCTGGAAGCGGCGCACCGACTGGTAGTGCTCCCAGTACGTCATCGAAGCGGCGCGCTCGATGGCCTCCCCCCGGACGCGCCAGCCGCCGGCCTCGCGCAGGATGGTGAACTCGTTCGGGTCGGTCTCCACCCGGTAGACCGGCGCTTCCACCACGCGCGGTTTCTCGGGGACGGTTTTGAGCAGCTCCAGGGCACGGTACAGCACCTGGCGCACATTGGTCCCCGCCACCGCAGAGATGGCCAGCGGTTCGTAGCCGTGCTCCTTCAGCCCGGCGGAAATCTCCGGCCAGCGGGCCTGCACGTCGTCCAGGTCGATCTTGTTGAGCGCCACCACCTGCGGCTTCTCGGCCAGCTCGGGGTCGAACAGCGCCAGCTCGCTGTTGATCTGCGCCAGGTCGAGCAGCGGGTCTTCGGCCATGCCGTCCAGCAGGTGGATGAGCACGCGCGTGCGCTGGATATGGCGCAGGAAGTCGTGCCCCAGGCCGACGCCCATATGCGCACCCTCAATCAGCCCGGGGATATCGGCCAGCACCAGACTGTTCTCATCATCCAGGCGGGCCACGCCCAGGTTAGGCTCCAGCGTGGTGAAGGGGTATGGGGCCACGCGCGGCTTTGCGTTGGTCACCGCGGCCAGGAAGGTGGATTTTCCGGCGTTCGGCACGCCGACGATGCCCACATCAGCGATCAGGCGCAGTTCCAGGCGCAGCCGGCGCTCCTGCCCCGGGGCGCCTTTCTCGGCGGTGCGCGGCACCTGGTGCACGGAGGTGGCAAAGCGAGCGTTGCCGCGCCCGCCGCGCCCGCCGGCCGCCACCTTCAGGCGCTGGCCGGGCTCGGTCAGGTCGCCGATCACCTCGCCGCTGTCCATGTCGGTGACGATCGTCCCCGGCGGGACGGGGATGACCAGGTCGTCGGCGCTGCGGCCGGTCATGTTCTGCTTGCCGCCCGGTGCGCCGTCCCGGGCGATAAATTTCTCTTTATTGCGGAAGGAAGACAGCGTGTTCAAAGTGGGGACCACTTCGAGAATGACGTCGCCGCCCTTTCCCCCGTCGCCGCCGTCCGGCCCGCCGCGCGGGACGAACTTTTCGCGCCGGAAGTGCACTGCGCCGTCGCCCCCCTTGCCCGAACGCACGTAAATTTCTACCTCGTCGATGAACATGAATGCCGCCTCTCGATGGTCGGGCCCGGTCACATTACACGCACCGGGCCCGGGAATCGTCTGGGAGCGATTATACCATCGCGGGTGATGGGGGACGCGGAGGGACGCGGAAGGTGCAGAGGGACGCGGATGTTTATCCCCTCTCCTGGGAATGAGCATTATAGGCGCGGCAGGGGCCGGCTCCTGACCGCTCCTTTCGTGGATCGCACCAGGGCCTGAAATCTCTGTCCTTAGAGCAGCCGTGCCCGCTGACCGCAGCCCATTCTATCCACGGTGCGGGCACGGCTGATTTCTGACCTGGCAGCCTTCGGGAACGGCAAACCTTCTTTACTGGGCTGCTTACCCTCTCCATTGCCGTGCCCTTACGGAAAGAAGGGTTCTGGTATGGTTACCAGCAGGGGCGGGTCTCATACCCGCCCCTGCGACCATCCCCTGCCACCCGCCCTTACGACGCCTCAGGATTGTCCCCCTTTTGTACCGGTATTGTGGGGGTTTGCACAATGGAGTTTTTGTGGTAAATTTGGTAACAATTATTGTTGAAAAGCTTTTTACCGGTTTCAACCCATACTCCATTTTCACATCAGAAGGGGTAATACAGCTATGACACCGGAACGGCTCTCGGAGGTTAATCAACCCATGACAGAGAAAATGATCCCCGATATCGTCGTCGGGCGCCTGCCGCTTTACCTGCGGTCGCTTCGGCAAATGGCAGCCGAAGGCCGTCAGGTCACATCTTCTCAGGAATTGGGTGAACGTCTGGGGATTTCAGCCGCACAGATCCGCAAAGACCTGTCGCAGTTTGGCGAGTTTGGCAAACAGGGCACGGGCTACCACATCAAATTCCTGGAGGAAAAACTGCAGGAAATCCTGCATGTGAACCGCGACTGGGATATCGCCATTGTCGGCGCCGGGGATATCGGCAGCGCCGTGGCGCGCTACAAAGGGTTCTCCCACCAGGGATTCTGTGTGGCGATGATCTTCGACAACGACCCCAAAAAAGTGGGCACGGAAGTTGGGGATTTCATCGTGAAAGACGCTGCGAACATGGTCGAGGAGATCCGCGCCGCGGGGATCCAGGTGGCCATGATCACCGTGCCGGCCTCCGAGGCGCAGGGTGTGGCCAACAAGCTGGTCGAAGCCGGCGTGCGCGCCATCCTCAACTACGCTCCGGTCAACCTTTCGGTGCCGTCCGGTGTACGGGTGCAGTACATCGATCCGGTCATCCACCTCCAGCGCATGACTTACTACCTGGAGTAAAGCGAAGACCCTGAAGGCTGGATACGGCCTTCAGGGTCTTTTTTTATTTAACGTTCGTATTTTTTATCAGCGCCCGTCGATGGTGATCAGGTTGCGGCGGATGAGCGGCAGGATGGTCAGCCCGCGCGCGGCGCCTTCGGCCGTGCAGGTGGTGGGGTTGTCCACCAGGTAGGCCGGCACGCCCAGCTCTTTGGTGAGCAGCTTATCGATGCCGCGCAGCAGGGCGCCGCCGCCGGTGATGGCGATACCGCGGTCGATGATATCGGAAACCAGCTCAGGGGGCGTTTTCTCCAGCACGCGCCGGGCAGTCTCAACGATATCCGCCAGCGGCTCGCGCAGGGCTTCGACCACCTCGCCCGTGGTGAGGGAGACCGGGCGCGGCAGGCCGCTGACCTGGTCCTGCCCCTGGACCTCAATCGTCTGTTCTTCATCCTGGGGCACGGCCGCGCCGATGCGAATTTTGATCTGCTCGGCGGTGAGCTGGCCGATGATCAGTCCGTACTTCTTGCGCACGTAAGAGACAATCGCCTCGTCGAGGGCCATACCGCCGGCGCGCAGGGTCTCGGCGGCCACGATGCCGTACATGGCGATCACCGCCGCCTGGGTGGTGCCGCCGCCCAGGCAGAGCAGCATGTTGCCGGAGGGCGTGCCGATGGGCAGGTCCACCCCGATGGCGGCGGCCAGCGGCTGCGAGATCAGGATCGCCTCACGGCTGCCGGCCTGCAGCGAGGCCTCGTGCACGGCGCGGCTCTCCACGCTGGTCACGCCGTACGGGTGGGTAATCATCACGCGCGGACGGAAGATGCGCATCGGCCCGCTCAAACGGCGCAGCAGGGCCTCCAGCATATACTCCGTCACTTCGTAATCGGCGATCACGCCGTTCATCAGGGGGCGGGTGACCTCCAGGGATTCGGGGACGCGACCGTACATATCGTGGGCTTCCTGCCCCCAGGCGACCATCTTCTGCTCCTGGACGACAATCGCCGCCACGGTCGGCTCCTCGAGCACAACCTGATCCCCCTCCACCACTCGAATAAACAGGGTGCCCAGATCGATTCCCAATTCCTTGGAAAACAGGGCCATAGCGTTTGGGGTTCTCCTTAATCGCGTTCCGGTTGGAGTGCGATTGAAAAAATCAAGAATGGATGTGGCGGCTGAGCCGCCACATCGGGTTGAATTGCTTTCCTGTGAAGACTAGCCGCCCAGCTCGGACGAGGAGCGCTGGCGCTGGCCGCGGTAGCGGCGCACGGCCTCCAGGCGCAGGTTCGAGCGGCGTAAAGCGGCCTGCAGCTTCAGATATTCGTCGGTGTCCGGCGGCGGCCCCTTCTTGAGGAGCTCCTCCGCACGACGCCGCGACTCTTCCGCACGGGCCACGTCGATCTCTTCCACGTTCTCGGCTGCATCTGCCAGGACAGTAACGATGTCCGGCTGGACCTCGATCAGCCCTCCCGCGACCGTAAAGGCTTCCTCCCTCCCCTGGTAGCGCACCTTCAGGATGCCGTACTTCAGGGTGGAGAGGAGCGGCGCGTGGTTGGGCAGGATGCCCATCTCGCCGTTCACGCCCGGGGCAATCACGATATCGGCATCGCCCTCAAAAACCATCCGGTCCTGGGAGACGATTTCTACTCGTATGGGCATGGTATCTGCCTTCTCTCCGCTGTTCTACTGTGATCCTGGCCTGCCCGGCTTCCACGCTCGTTCAGGCGCGGGAATACGGGCAGGCCGGTTCTATCTATCGCTGTTCGGTCAGGGCGGCCCGGCCGCGCGACCATCCTAGCTGTTTTTCGCCATCTCCTCGGCGGCGGCGACCACATCGTCGATCGTGCCGGCGAACATGAAGGCCTGTTCGGGCAGGTCATCGTGCTTGCCGTCCAGGATCTCGCGGAAGCCGCGCACGGTCTCGCGCAGGGGCACGTAGCGCCCTTCGCGGCCGGTGAACTGCTGGGCCACGAAGAAGGGCTGCGAGAAGAAGCGCTCGATCTTGCGGGCGCGGGCCACCAGCAGCTTGTCGTCCTCGCTCAGTTCGTCCACGCCCAGGATGGAGATGATGTCCTGCAGGTCTTTGTAGCGCTGCAGCACCTGCTGGACCTCGCGGGCGGTGGTGTAGTGCTCTTCGCCCACGATGTTGGGGTCGAGAATACGGGAGGTGGAGGCCAGCGGGTCGACGGCGGGGTAAATACCCTTTTCCACGATCGAGCGTTCGAGGGCGATGGTGGCGTCCAGGTGGGTGAAGGTGGCCACCGGGGCGGGGTCGGAATAGTCGTCGGCGGGCACGTACACGGCCTGCATGGAGGTGATGGAGCCGCTGCGGGTGGAGGTGATGCGCTCCTGCAGCTCGCCCATCTCGGTGGCCAGGGTGGGCTGGTAACCCACGGCGGAGGGCATACGCCCGAGCAGCGCCGAAACCTCGGAACCGGACATGCTGAAGCGGAAGATGTTATCGATAAAGAGCAGCACGTCGCGGCCCTCATCGCGGAAGTACTCCGCCATGGAGAGCGCCGACAGCGCCACGCGCAGGCGCACACCGGAAGGCTCGTTCATCTGCCCGTAAACCATCACGGTGTCTTTCATCACGTTCGATTCGAGCATTTCGCGGTAGAGCTGGGTGCCCTCACGCGTGCGCTCGCCCACACCGGCGAACACCGAGTTGCCCTGGTGGACGGTGGCGATCGAGCGGATGAGCTCCATGATGATCACGGTCTTGCCCGTGCCGGCGCCGCCGAAAATGCCCGTCTTACCGCCTTTGGTGAAGGGGGCGATCAGGTCGATCACTTTGATGCCGGTCTCGAACACTTCCACACGGGTGGACTGGTCAGCGAAGCTGGGGGCCGGGCGGTGGATGGGGTAGTACAGGTCGGATTTCACCGGACCCAGGTTATCGATCGGCTGGCCCAGAACGTTGAAGATGCGTCCCAGCGTGGCGGGGCCCACAGGCACACGGATCGGATTGTAGGTGCGGCGCACCGGGCGCCCGCGCTGCAGGCCGTCGGTGCTGCTCATGGCAACCGTGCGCACCCAGTTGTTCCCCAGGTGGAGCTGGACCTCCAGCACCAGGGGATCGCCGCCGTCCATATCCACTTCCAGCGCTTCGAAGATCTCGGGCATATTATCGGGAGGGAAGGCCACATCCACCACACCGCTCATCACCTGCACGACATGGCCGTGTGCCTCTCCCGCAGCCTGCAGGGCCTTTCCGTCGCCTTGAACCTTAGTTTCGATCATTCTTTCCTCCATCATCTGCCTTTCTGGGCCAGCGCCTCAGCGCCGCCAGCGATATCTAACATTTCACTTGTAATCGATTGTTGGCGAGCTTTGTTGTATTCCAGGGTAAGGGCATCGACCAGGGCCGTGGCGCTGTCGGTGGCGTTCTTCATGGCCACCATGCGGGCGGCATGTTCGCTGGCCACCGATTCCATCACGGCCTGGTAGACCTGCAGGGCCGTGAAGCGCGGGATCACCTCGTCGAGGATGCTGGCCTGGTCGGGTTCGTAGATATAGGTCGCCGCGCTCTTGCGCTCGCCGCCGCCGAAACCGGCCACCGTCCCCCGCTGCCCCTCTTCTTCGCTCACATCCAGGGGCAGCAGCTTCTTGATGGTCGGCTCCTGGTGGGCCATGGAGATAAAGTCGGTGTAGACCAGATAAACCTCATCGGCGCGGCCGGAGAGGAACTCGTCCACCGCCACGCGGCCGATGGGTGAGATCTCGGTGAAGGTGGGCGCCGCCGGCAGGTTGCTGAAGTCGGCGATCACTTCTTTGTGCAGGCGCACCATAAGGTCGCGCCCTTTGCGGCCCACGGTCACGTAGCGCACCGGGACCGGGTAATCGCGGAAGCGGTTCAGCGCGAAGCGCACAACGTTGGTATTGTAAGCGCCGGCCAGGCCGCGGTCGCCGGTGATCAGCACCACCAGCACGCTGTTGACCCTGTCGCGCTTGACCAGCAGGGGGTGCAGGGTCTCTCGCCCGGGCTGGTTGGAGATGTGCGTGAGCACGCGCCAGGCGTGGGTGGCATAGGCCCGGGTGTTCATCATGGCCGTCATCGCCTTCCGCACTTTGCTGGCGCTCACCGCCTGCAGCGCGCGGGTCACCTGAGAGATGTTCTTGACACCCTGGATTCGCAGCCGGACTTCTCTAAGATTTGGCATAACTTCGTCCCGTTATGGTGTACTCTCTGAGCTGCACGCCAGCGCCATCAGGCGAAGGTGCTGTTGAACGACTCGATGGCCGAGCGGAGCGCCGTCATGGTCTCGTCGGTGATCATCTTCTTCTCGGCGATATCGCGGCCGATCTCCGGATGGGAGGATTCCATGAAGCGCAGGAAGGAGGTCTCCCAGGCGCGCATGCGCTCCAGAGGGATCTTGTCGGTGTAACCGTTGGTGCCGGCGAAGAGCACCATCACCTGGTTTTCCAGCGACATAGGCTCGTACTGCGGCTGCTTGAGCAGCTCCTGCAGGTGCTGGCCGCGGTTCAGCTGGGCGGCGGTGGACTTGTCCACGTCGGAGGCGATCATGGCGAAGGCCGCCAGGGCGCGGAAGGCAGCCATTTCGATGCGCAGGCGGTTGGCCACCTGCTTCATGGCTTTGGTCATGGCGTCGCCGCCCACGCGGGACACCGACAGACCGACGTTCACCGCCGGGCGGATACCGGCGTAGAACAGGTTGTTTTCCAGGTAGATCTGCCCGTCGGTGATCGAAATCACGTTGGTGGGGACGTAGGCCGAAACGTCGCCGAGCAGCGTCTCGATGATGGGCAGCGCGGTGAGCGATCCGCCCGAGCCGCGGCGCTTCACCAGGCGGTACTCGCTGGCGTTGTCCATGGCTTTGAGGGCCTGCTCCGCGTTGTGGCGGGCCAGCGGGCCGGTGTACACTTTGCCGTCCACGGCGTCTTCCGGCTCGCCCAGCTCGCCCTCGAAGGAGGCGGGGACGATGATGTAGTCGTCGGCCATGCGGGCGGCGCGCTCGAGCAGGCGCGAGTGCAGGTAGAACAGGTCGCCCGGGTAAGCTTCACGTCCCGGCGGGCGGCGCATGAGCAGGGAGACCTGGCGGTAAGCCCAGGCGTGCTTGGACAGGTCGTCGTACACCACCAGGGCGTCGCGGCCGGTTTCCATGAACTCTTCGCCGATGGCGCAGCCGGCGTAGGGAGCGATGTACTGCAGGGCGGCCGATTCGTCGGCCGAGGCCACCACCACGGTGGTGTAGTCCATGGCGCCGTAGCGCTCCAGCGTGGCCACGGTGCGGGCGACGGCAGCCTTCTTCTGCCCGATGGCCACGTAAATGCAGTACACGCCCTGGCCCTTCTGGTTGATGATGGTGTCGATGGCAATGGCCGATTTACCCGTCTGGCGGTCGCCGATGATCAGCTCGCGCTGGCCGCGGCCGATGGGGACGAGGGCGTCGATGGCTTTGATACCGGTCTGCAGCGGAGTGTCCACGTCTTTCCGCTGCACCACACCCGGAGCAATGCGCTCAATCGGCCGGTAGCCGGTGGCTTTGATCGGGCCTTTACCGTCAATCGGCTGGCCGAGAGCGTTGACCACACGACCGACCAGCCCGTCGCCGACGGGAACGGAGGCAATTCGCCCGGTCGAGCGGACAGTCATGCCCTCTTCGATCCCCGAGTAATCGCCCATGATGATGATACCGACACTGTGTTCTTCCAGGTTGAAGGCGATGCCCATCACACCGTTGGCAAACTGGACCAGTTCCTGGGCGCGCACATCCTGGAGCCCTTCGACACGTGCAATACCATCGCCGGACTCGATGACCCTACCAACTTCTCTCACATCCAGCCCGGGCTCAAACGATTCGATCTGTCGCTGCAAGTCCGCAGTAATTTGACTGATCAGGTCAGACATTTTGCCTCCGTTGGAATAAATATGATTTCAGGGAACCCTCTGGCGGCCCGGTATGCAAATCCCTGTTACCACCGGCTCTGCACACGGGCGTTTCAATTGATTCAGTACAGACAGGGATACGAGAAGCAGCCCGGATGAAAACCTTCGATCCGGGCTCGCCGCAGGTTTTAATGGAGCATGTCCTCATCACTGCGATCGACGGCACGCTTATCGACCATCCATCCCTCATCTTAATGACTAAAATGATACCTGAAAGCACAAATCTTGTCCAGTTATTCACAAAGTGCTAGCGGTCCGGCGGGCGCACCTGAGCCCCCCGGCCGAGCTCCACGGAGCGCTCGTAGGCGGCCCAGATGGCGCGCGAGATGGCGGTGCGGAAGCCGGCCTTCTCCAGGTAGTACAGCGCCTCGGCGGAGGTGCCGCCCGGCGAGGTGACCTGGTTGCGCAGGCGCGCCAGGTGCACCGGGTCGTCGCGCCGGGTGTAGTAATCCACCGCGCCGCGCACGGTCTGGGCGACCAGCTTCTCGGCGATGCGGCGGGGGAAGCCCAGGTGCACGCCGGCGTCCACCATGGCTTCCATGAACAGGTAAACATAAGCTGGCCCGGTGCCCGAGAGGGCGGTGGCCATATCCAGGTAGCCTTCTTCTTCGACGTAGATCTCCTCGCCCAGGGCGGCGAGGATCGTGCGCGCCATCTCGCGCTGTTCATCGGTCACCTGGGGAGCGGCCGTCCACACGGTGATGCCCTCCCCGATCTGCGCCGGGGTGTTGGGCATCGAGCGCACCACCAGGGGGTGCAGCAGGCCGGCAGCGATGCGCTCCATCGGCGCGCCGGCCACTATGGAGAGCACCAGGGCATGCGGCTGGATCTGACCCTTCAGTTCATCCAGCACCACGTTCAGCTTCTGCGGCTTCACCGAGAGCACCACCACATCCGCCTGGCCGGCGGCCTGGCAGTTATCGGTAAAGGGCACCACGCCGTACAGCCGCTGCAGCTTCTCGCCGCGTTCCGGCCGCGGGCCCGCAGCCAGCAGCAGCTCCGGCCGGGCGACCTGCTCGCGGATCAGGCCGCCGATCATGGCTTCGGCCATCACACCCGAGCCGATAAATGCGATTTTGCGGTCGTTGAACACCATAGCTCTCTTCTCTGCTCCTCCAGCAGTGGTTGGGGGTCCCTGCGAGCGCGGTCGAATGCTGCGCCCCCGCAGCCCCCGAACGGCGCTCGCTTCGCCCGCCGTGGGCCCGCCAGGATGCGGCTCCCCCGGCCTGCCTCTCCGCTCAGGATGAAAAGTACAGCAGTGCAGCCCGCAGCCGCGCCTCGACGTCCGGCGGGGTGTCGCGCGGGATCGACTGGATGGCCGCCTGCGCTTCGACCACGCTGTAGCCCAGGGCGGTCAGGGCGTTGAGCACCTCGGTGTCGGTGTCGGAGATGGCCGACACCGGCTCCAGGCCGATATCGGGGGTGATGCGGTCCTGCAGCTGCAGCAGGATCTTCTGGGCGGTCTTTTTCCCCACCCCGGGGACCATATTAAATACCTCGGCCTGTTCGTGGAAAACTGCCCGGCGGATGGCTTCGGGTGAGAGGGTGGAAAGGATCCCCAGAGCCAGGCGCGGGCCAACCCCGTTGACCGTCATCAGCAGGTTGAAGAACTCGCGCGCCTCACGGGTCTCGAACCCGAACAGGGTCAGGGAATCTTCGCGCACCACCAGTGTGGTGTGCAGAAAAATCTGATCACCCGGGCGGCAGTGGTCTCGGGTGGTTGCGGGCACGAACACCTGCAGCCCCACCCCGCCAATTTCCACAATCAGGCTGTCGGCCAGGTTCTCCTGAACCCGGCCACTGAGCGAAGCGATCATAAGCGTTTTGATCCGGACACGTCTGGAAACCGGGGCCGGGCGCCAGAGGACCCGCTGCGCCCCGGCGGCTGTCCGCGTCCTGGTGAAGGTTGTCTATCCGGCATCCCGCTCTTCCACACAGCCTTGATCTGCAGACCGGATGGTCTGCCCGGGCTGCCGGAGGCTCATGAAGAATTTTCGTAAAGGTTCCGGATGCGCGCGCTGTGCAGGTGACAGATGGCCACCGCCAGCGCGTCGGCGGCGTCATCGGGGCGCGGGACTTCCGGCAGGCCCAGCAGGGCGGTCACCATCTGCTGCACCTGGTACTTATCCGCGCCGCCGTAGCCGGCCACGGCCTGTTTAACCTCCAGCGGCGTGTACTCGCCCACCGTTACGCCCGCCTGAGCCAGGGCAAGCATGGCTACACCGCGCGCCTGGCCCACGCTGATGGCCGTGGTCACGTTGCGCTGAAAAAAAAGCTTCTCCACCGCCCCCGTCTGAGGCCGGTGGAGAAGCAAAATCTCTGAAAGCTGCCGGTGCAGTTCGAGCAGGCGCTCGGGCATGGCCATTCCGGCAGGAGTGGTGATCACACCGTAGTCGACAACCACCAGATCTCCGCCTTCACTGTCTCGAATGAGGCCGTACCCGGTCGTCGCCGTACCGGGATCAATCCCGATCACCAGCATGCTGTATCTATGCTTCTTCTATCTGCGCCATGACCTCTGCGGAGATGCTCAGGTTGGAGTACACGTCCTGCACATCGTCCAGGTCTTCAAGGGCCTCGATGACCTTCAACACCTGCATGGTGTTCTCGGGGCTGAGCTCGACCTCGTTGGTGGGCTCCATCCTCAACTCGGCCTCTTCGGGGTGGATGTTGGCCTGGCGCAGTGCATCGCTGATCTGCTTGAAGGTCTCGACCGGGCCGGTGATCTCGACGGTGCCGTCCTCAAAGGTCACATCGTCTGCGCCGGCTTCTACGGCCAGCTCAAAGATCGCGTCGGGGTCGTGGTCTCCCTGCGGGAAGGAGAAGTAGGCAATGCGCTTGAACTGCCAGGCCACAGAGCCGGCCTCGGCCATGCTGCCGCCGGCCCGGCTGAGCACGTGGCGGATCTCAGAAACCGCGCGGTTGCGGTTGTCCGTCACGCAGGAGATCATCAGGGCGATACCGTTGGGAGCGTAGCCCTCATAGGTGATCTCTTCCAGCGCAGCGCCGTCTTTCGACTCACCCGTACCGCGTTTGATGGCGCGCTCAATGTTATCCTTGGGCATGTTCTGCGCCCGGGCGCGTTCAATGGCATACTGCAGGCGCAGGTTGGTTTCGGGGTCTCCGCCGCCCTCACGAGCAGCAATCACAATTTCACGGGCCAGGCGGGTGAAAAGCTGCCCCCGCTTGGCATCCTGAGCGCCTTTTTTACGGCGAATGGTTGCCCAATGCGAATGTCCAGACATCTAACTCTCTCCTATTCGATTAACCTCAACACAAAGACTGAGGGTCCCAAGGTGCTGGGGGATGCAAATTGGGCGGATATGATTATACCATGCCCTCAGTCATCACTTTTACGATCCTGTGCGCCGCCTGTCCGTCCCAGAATTGGGGAGGCTTCCCCGCAGGCCGGGGGCTGCGCATGACCTGCTGCACGGCCTCTACAATGGCCTCGCAGCGGCTCTCCACCAGCCGGTTGGTCCCTTCCGTGATGGTCACCGGCCGCTCGGTGTTGGGCCGGGCCGTCAGGCAGGGGATCCCCAGATAGGTGGTTTCCTCCTGTATGCCCCCCGAATCGGTGAGCACCAGGCCTGCGGACAGCATCAGTGACAGGAAGTCGAGGTAACCGTAAGGATCGAGCAGCAGCACGCCGCAGTCCGGACGGTGAAGCTGGTATTCTTCGATCATTTTGCGGGTGCGCGGGTGCACCGGGAACACCACCGGCCATTCACGGCCCACCTGCTGCAGGGCATCCATCAACTGCTGCAGGGTGGCGGGGTGATCGACATTGGATGGGCGGTGCAGGGTGGCCAGGATGTAACTGCCGGGCTGCAGACCCAGCGCCGCCGGGCCGGGCCGCTGGCGGGCTTTGGGGAGCATGTGCACCAGCGTATCGATCATCACATTGCCCACAAAATGGATCTTCTCGGGTGCGATCCCCTCCTGGAGCAGGTTGGCGTCTGCATCCCGCGAAGGGGTGAAGAGCAGGTCGGCAAGCTGGTCGGTGAGCAGGCGGTTGATCTCCTCGGGCATGCTGCGGTCGCGCGAGCGCAGGCCAGCTTCCACGTGCGCCACGCGCACGCCCAGCTTGGCCGCTACCAGGGCGCAGGCCACGGTGGAGTTCACATCGCCAACGACGAACACCCAGTCGGGGCGGTGTTTGAGCAGCACCGGTTCAAAAGCCAGCATGATGCGGGCAGTCTGCTCGGCATGCGTACCGCCTCCCACCCCCAGATATTCGTCGGGATCGGGGATATTCAGGTCTTCGAAGAAGACCTTCGACATGTTGTGGTCGTAGTGCTGCCCGGTGTGCACCAGCACCTGGGTGAAGCGGTCACCGTGTGCGGCCATGGCCGCCATGATGGGAGCAACTTTGGGGAAGTTTGGCCGGGCGCCTACGACGTGAAGTATCTTCACAGATGGATCCTTCGCCAGGGTATTGCACAGGTAAGACGTTCCGGGAACGTCTTAACGGGCAGATAATAGCAGATCGAATGGCTGCGGTCAAGGGGGAGGGTAGAATTTGCGAGCGGTGGTATGGCCGGACAGTGCGCGATAAATCCCGCAGACCGCTTTGACCAGGCATGCGCAGCCTGCCGCTCCGCGCGCCTGCGGGCAATTTACCCGGCACCCGGGCATCCGGAGCGGCTGCCTGGCGAGCCGGTCGAAGTGCGCCTGGCTGCGGTGCTCCCTTAAAATCCTGGCCGCGCGCCGCGAAATACCCCTGCCGGAACGGGGATTGACGCCCGGTGCCGGCAGGGGTATAGTGTGTGCGGGCACTCTGCACGGCCGGTCAGCGGCGTCTCTATGCCGGGGAACCGCTGAAGGCCCGAGGAGTGCCTTCCGCTTTTTAATGCGGGTTAGAAGTCGCCGTCCTTCACGTAAGGGGCGCTCCACAGGGCCGCTGTTAGCACCACCGCCTTGAACCACGCCTGGTGCATCTTTTCCACATCCTCATCGCTGTGCCCCTTCTTCGCCAGGAAAGGCTTCATCGTGGCGGTAATGGGGTAGATGAAGGCGATCAGGTAGCGCAGGCCGATGTTGGGTACCGCATCGACGCCGTCCGTCTGGTTCTTCTTCGTGCGGTGGTGGCGCAGGCCGATCTCATGCTGGTAGTTCAGCCAGGTCTGGTCGTAGGGGCGGGTGCAGGTATCCAGGATCCACTGCCCGAAGCGTTTGCGCACCGCAGCCAGGTATTCCTGGTTGACGTTACCTTTACCATCGCTGAAGTAGTAGACCAGATGGGGATGAGCGGCGACGAAACCGTACCACACATCGAGCACGTCCTCGACCTGGCCGGCGAGCACCGTGCCGGCCATCCGCAGATAGTGCTCGTCTTCTGGACCGAAGAGCACGGCCTGCTTCAGGCGCTCCAGGTCCTCAACGGTGAGCGGCGACCGGGCCACATCCGCCGCATCGTAGGTATAACCGGGAACTGCAACAGCATCCATCATACACCTCCCTATATGCTTGAATTGAATAGAAATCGAACCGGTTGAATCAGGGGCAGGAGACAACTCGCGGGATCAGCTCAAACTGCCATCACCTCCTTTCGGATCCATCCCCGGGCCAGGCGGAGTCTTCCAGCGGGACGAAGTCCGGGCATTCGAAATAGGTCTTCTCTTCCGGCAGGGGCGCGTCGATAAAGGCGCAGTGATGCGGCCCGCGCGGGTCGAGCGGGTGGGCGTCGCGGCGGAAGAACTGGCACCCCCAGCACATCTCATAGACTTTCACATGACCGGCAGCCTGCAGGCGGCGCACGATGGCTTTTGTGGCCCTGGCCAGGGCCTGCTGGTCGGCTTCGGGCAGGTCTTCCACTGCGGCTTCGATCTCGTCGAGCAGGTCCTCCAGCTCCTGCGCCTGGCGTTCGCCCGCGCCGGTCAGGGCGAGGGTCACTGTGCGCCGGTCTTCCGGCAGCGGTGTGCGGGTGAGCAGCCCTTTGCGCTCCAGCGCGTCGACCACCCCGCTGGCGGTGGCGTAAGAGGTCAGCAGCCGGCCGGCCAGCCCGCCGACCGTGCGCACCTCGGGGCGGGCCGCCCGCAGGAAGAGCAGGGCGTGGATCTGGGCAGGCGATAGGCCGGCGGCTTCGCCGCGCACACGCAGCATGTGCTGCACCGCCTGGCTGATGCGGTAAAAGGCGATGGTTATATTTCCAGCAAGGGTCCCGTCGCGGTGACGGGGGTCGAAGGCGGGCATGTGGTCTCCCGATTATTATTTAGTACTCCTAAATAATATAGAAATGGATGGAAGTTGTCAAGTACTGAATTTTCGGGACCTCAGGGTCAGGACGAAGGAGTTCCCCATCAGGAACGTTTTTTCGCCGGTATAAGTGGAACTGCCTGGTGGAAAAAGGGCACGCCTGGCCGGCGAGAATGACCCGCCTGGTACCAGCGGGAGGTGAGCTTCGCCGGCAGCTGGTATGCCCGGCAGTTGAAGGGCCTCGGAACCGGGCGTCGGGCTGCGCAGGGCTTTTTGCTCTTTCGAGTTGCGGCTTCAGCCGCCTGACCTCTGGTGGGACCTGGAGGGATACGGATGGCGCAGGTGTCGTGGAGAATATATAAAAATTCTCACTCCCACGCAGATGGTGGGAGTGAGGAACCGGCCGTTCTGCGGCCGCCGCAGTTATTCCAGGGCACTGAAATCGACTGGCTGCCCTTACCGAGTCAACTGCGGTAAATACAGGTTAACACCTTCCCCGAACTGGAAGCTCCAGAACTCGCCGTATCCGCCGTTGGCATAGGTCAGGCCGCTGGCGTTTCTTGCCCTTACCTGCCAGTAGTATGTGACTCCCATCTCCACGCCTTCCAGATCGATGCGTGTCCGGGTGCCCAGATCGATCCACTCCGGGCAGGAACGGTTCCCTACTGTGTCGATGCAGATCTCGTAATTGTCCGCCCCTTTGCTCTGCGCCCAGCTCAGCGTCAGTCTGTCTGAACGGATGGTCGCCTTATCCACGACAGCCGTCTTGGCGAACCGGCCCGGGGGTGAAGATGGCGGCTCGGGATGGACGACGCTGACCGAGAGCAAATCCATGCCTTCATACCGGCCTCCCCAGGTCATCTGGGTGTTGAACGGCCGCCAGGTATCGTGCAAAATGACTTTCTGCCCGTCTTCCTGATAACCGACGCCAGCAACCGTATGCCCGCGCAGGTGGATCAAAACCGGATGGCCGGCATCGATCTCAGCCTTGTAGTCTTCAAATGAAAAACCGCCCGTGATTGTGTTATCGGTCTTCTGGTTGTAGCAGTCACCGACGGTGTATCCCCGGGCTTCGAAAAACAGCTTCAGTCCGTACGTCCCATCCTGGTGGTGGATGCCGGCCATCTCCATATCGCTGCAGTACAGCCGGTCGGGGAAGGAAGAATAGGAGTAAAACCGGGTCGAACCATCCGTATTTTCATACTCGTACTGGCTGGTCTTCATAAAATCGCCGACGGATTCGCCCCATGGATGTTCAGGCCAGCCGCCGGTGATGTAGGGGTCCGGCAGGGTGCTGTCGTACCCCACCCAGTAATCGTCGATCGACCCGCGGATGGTGCGGCCGTCGCCCCCTTTGATGGAAGCGACCAGCGGATTTATAGGATAGGTATCTTTATAGCGGTCGGCCCAGCGGCCCCAGACCAGGTCTTCATCCGGCGCGACGCCGCCGTTCGCCGGCCCGGTGTACATGTTGGGGAAACCGTTTCGATCATAGTATCCGGCGATCATGGCCGCCGAGACCGCCGAACACCCGAAGACCCAGGTGTACACCGGTACGGGAAGGAGCTTGAAGCCGGACAGTTCCTGAACGGTCAGGGCCGCGCCCGGCTGCGCTTCTTCGAAACCCGATGGCGGCGCGGGAGGGCCGCTGATGACCATCTCTTCCAGTGAGATGCCGCCCGCCAGCGTGAGTGTGCTGCTGGTGAAATAGGGGTCCTCCGGTCCCGAAAGGTCAACCGGCGGCTGCGGGGGGACAGGCTCCACGGCCCGGGCCTGGGCCGGCCCGAACGGGATGGCCAGGATCAGGATGCAGAGAAGTGCGGTGAGGGCAGGAATGTGTTTGCTTTGCATTGATTCTCCAACGATGGTGGGGTGGTATGAGGGGATCCTGAGAAAAATTTTGGCAATCATATATCCGGGCGGTGTGCCCGAACGTAATAAATGGATGGAAGGTTCATTTATGGTTGATGTGTTCACTTTTGCAGGTAAAATACAGGCCTTCATGGTCTTAACAGGCGCAGTTTTACTGCACCCCCTGCTCCGGAGCGGTTCTATTCGGGGACAGAACTTACGGAGACCTTGAAGGTCGCAGGCGCAGGCGCGGCACGGCAGCCGGCCCTGGCCTGAATCAGGGTAGAATCACAGCTGTGCGGGGAAATGAAATCACGGCAGCCTTGAGAGCAGCGCCCAACCAGACTGCAGACCGGCCGGGCTCGTCCACACGATTATTTCGACTATACGCAAAATACACCAGTCACCCGCTCAGGAGTGAACGAACCGTGATCATCCGCAAAGCCCACCCAGACGACGCCGAAGCCATCGCCCGCGTGCGCATCGATACCTGGCGCAGCACGTACACCGGCATCCTGCCCCAGGATTACCTCGACACGCTCTCCTACGAGCGCACCGTCTTCACCTGGCGCGGGATCCTGACAGCGGATGGGCGCCAGGGCGAGACCTTCGTCGCCGAGCACACGGATGGGCAGGTGGTCGGCTTCGCCATCGGCGGCGCCGAGCGCGGCGATCTGCCCCAGTACCGCGGCGAGCTGTACGCCATTTACATACTGCCGGGTTTTCAGGGGCTGGGGCTGGGCAAACGCCTGATGGGCGCCGCGGCGCGGGAGCTGCTGGGGCAGGGGCTGGAGTCGATGGTGGTGTGGTCGCTGGAGCGCAACGCGCCGGCGCGGCGCTTTTACGAGCGCATGGGCGGCCGCCTGGCCGGCCATAAGCAGATCCGGTTCAACAACCAGGTGTTCATCGAGGTGGCTTACGGGTGGGAGGATATCCGCCCCCTGGCGGCGGTGGTGGAAGAGGGCGAGGCAGATGCCGGGTAGCGGGACTGCGCTAAATTGAAGCGCTGAATGAAACTGAAGCGCAGAAAATCGTTTTTTCAGCGCTTCAGTGATACCCGCAGGGTCCTCAGCGAATCAGTGGTTCAAATCCCCTTTCGTGTCCTGACTAAGTCAGTGTTATAAGGAGAAAGCAGTGCTTTTACCCTGCGTGGTGCCGTTTCGCGCATGGCGGGGGCGCGGCGTGCAGAGAGCAGTAATCAGTCCCCCTCCACTGTCACGTGGGGAACCAGAACCGTTATCGACGCAGCCCTTGTCTCTCCGCGCGCCTGCGGGCTCTCTATGCCAGGCGCCCTTCGACTGCGCCTGCTCGCTGACGCTCGCGGGCTCCGCTCAGGGTGCCTTACCGTTTAAGTATGCCAGGGTTCGCATGTTTGGCTCACGAAGCGCGATATAGCTGAGCACGGGATTCCGTACCGCTGCAGATCCGACATGACCCATAACTGGAAAGATCAGCTGAATTACCTGTTTAAAAAAATCCACCCACCAGCTATATCAGGCAGGTTTCTGGTACCCCCATCGTTTGTGCCCGTCATAACTTGCTTTCGTAGAGGGCACGGCAGAACCCGGAGCGAATTACCGCCGCAGGGGAAGCAGGATTCTGCTCCAGAAAGAAAACCTTTCCGAAAACAGATGTGCCCGCACAATCGCTTGCGCAAGAAAATTTGCTGTTAGGGCACGGCGCTGCGGCGAGAACTGGCTTTCTACTCCATGTGACTGGCAAGAATGTTCGACTTCTTCTCTCTACGCGCCGTGCCCCTTGACGCATAAGGGACGGCAGCACCGGAGAGAAACCTGTGCACTATAAAAATCCTTATGAGACCTCTGCCACGGGGGTGGTGAAATGGAACGTGGAACCCTGGCCGGGCCGGCTCTCGAACCAGATGCGCCCGCCCTGCATCTCCACCAGGCTGCGGGTGATGTTCAACCCCAGCCCCGTGCCGGAGGCCATCTCTTTGGCCGCATCGGCGCGGAAATACTGCTGGAAGATGCCCGCCTGGTCTTCTTCGGAGATGCCGATGCCGGTGTCCTGCACCCAGATGTGCACGCAGCCCGGCTCATCCGGCGGCACCCGGGCCCCGATGCGGATCGACCCGCCCTGCGGGGTGTATTTATGCGCGTTGCTGAGCAGGTTGGTCAGGATCTGGCCCAGCCGCAGCGGGTCGGCCCACACGGGGGGCAGACCGGGCGAGAGGTCCTGCTCCAGGTGCTGCTCCTTCTCGTCGAGCTGGCGGCGCAGGAGGCGCACGGCCTCGTCCACGGCGTCTTCCACGCGCACGGCTTTGAAGTCCAGCCGCAGCCGGCCTACCTGGATCTTGGTCAGGTCGTTCAGGTCGGAGACGATGGTGTTCATGCGGTCCACGTTGGCGCGCACCGTGGCCAGGAAGCTGGCCTGCATGTCGGTCACCGGGCCGGCCATGCCGCCCGCCACCAGCTCGGTGTAGCCCTTGATGGACGCCATGGGGTTCTTCAACTCGTGGGCGACAAAAGAGACGAACTGACTCTTAGCCAGGTTGGCCTCCTGCACCTGACGGTACAGGCGGGCGTTGGCGATGGCGATCGCGGCGTGGTCGCTGAGCCGGGCGAGGAACGCCAGGCGCTCCTCGCTGAAGGACCCGGCCACGGTCGCCTCAAGCAGCAGCAGGCCGGTCACCCTGCCCTCGTGACGGATGGGCAGGATCACCTGTTCGCGTGCATCGGGATGCAGCAAAGAACCGGAGGAAGCATCTCGTCTCAGGACCTGCTGCGGCCCGTCCTGCAGTTCGGCCAGGACCGGCCGCAGTTCGACAGCGGGCGCCCCGGCGTACCCGCTGGAGGCGGCAATTTCGACGTGACCGTCCTCCACCAGCCCCACCAGCCCGGCGATGGCGCGCGACTGGCGCATGGCCCAATCCAGGGTGATCTGGGGGGCGCGCTGCGTATCCAGGCTGGCGTTCAGCTCCTGGTCGATGCGCTGCATCACCGAGAGCTCCTCCACCCGGCTGGCGAGCGCCTGGTCCGTCAGGGTGTACAGGCGGGCGTTCTCGATGGCGATGGCCGCCTGGCTGGAAAAGGTGGTCAGCAGGTCCTGATCGGCCGTGGTGAAAGGCAAACCGGAGGTTTTGTTGAGCAGCTCGATCACGCCGATCACCCTGCCTTTGACCAGCAGCGGAGCGGCCAGCAGGTCCTGAGTGGAGAAGCCGGTCTCGCGGTCGGTCCTGGATGACCAGGCCGAGCGGGTGCGGGCGTTGTTGGCGATGATGGCCTTCTTACTCGTCACCACTTCCCCCACCACGCCCGTCCCGGGGGGGAGGCGGCGGCCGGTCAGGTCGGCGGCCACCGGCCCGAGGACCACTTCGAAAACCAGCTCGCCGCTGGTCTCGTCGAGCAGGAACAGGCTGCCAGCCTCGCAGCCGATGATCTCGGCAGCGCTGTTCAGAATCTGGTTCAGCAGGGGGCGCAGCTCCAGCGTGGAGGTCAGGCTGCGGGAGATTTCGTTCAGCAGGGCAAGCTGGCGGGCGCGGCGCTCGGTCTCCTGCAGCAGGCGCGCCTTGACGATCGCCCCGGCGGCCTGGTCGGCGATGGCCTGCAGCAAATTCAACTGGCCGGCGGTGTAGATCTGCCCGGGGTCGCGCGTGCCCAGGCTGAGGGCGCCGATGGTGCGCGAGCCGTCGTTGAGGGGCACGCACATCCAGGCTCCCAGGCCGGGTTCCGGGGGCGTCAGGCCGCGCCGGCGGCACTCGCTCTCGAAGTCGTCCAGGCACAGCGCCCGGCCGCTGCGCAGCACCTCGAAATCCAGCCCGTCACCCGGGTCCAGCGGGCGGTTCTCGCGCTCCGGCCGGCGCTCATCGTCCACCAGGTAAAACGGATAGCTGGCGCGGCCGGTCTCGGCGTCCCTGAGCAGCAGGCAGAAAAAACCGGCGGGGATCACACGGATGGTCTGGGCGTAGATCAACTCCAGGATATCGTCGAAATCGAGGGTGAAGTTGACCCCCTGCGCCACGCGTGTCAGCGTGTTCATCTCGTGCACCCGGCGCTCCAGGTCGGCGAGGGCCCGGGCGCCCTCGATGGCCGCGGCCGCCTGGTCGCAGACCTCGAGCAGATAGTCTCCGGCGGCGGGGCTGAAAGGCTCCACCGGCTGCAGCGCCAGCCAGCCGACCAGCGCACCGCGCCCGGGCAGGGGGACAAGCACCCGGCAGCCGAGCAGCGCCAGGCGCTCTCGCCCGGCCTGCAGGTCTTCCGGATACAGCGCTGAACCGGTCTCGTCTGCAGCGATCCACAGCGGCTCGCGGCGGGCGGACAGCGCCCGGACCAGCGGGCTGTCTGCGGCGAAGCGCAGGTCCGACGTCGGACGGCCGCTTTCGTCTGCGGCGGCCGTGTAACCGCCGGTCAGGGGGTCGAGCAGGAAGATGTGCAGCGCGGCAGGCCCCAGCGCAGCATGAATCTCATCGCGCAGCAGCGCCGTGATCGCCTCCGGATCCATCCCCTGGGTGAGCTCCCGGCTGAAAGCCTGCAGGCGTTCCTCCAGGCGCCGGCCGCCCGGCGGGTAAAGCGCTTCGATGAGGCGCCGCAGGCGGGTGTGCAGCGGGTGCACCAGCAGCACGCACAGGGCAGTAAAAAGCCCGATCAGCAGCGGGTGATCGGGGCGGAACACAGCCAGTCCGGTCAGGCTGAGGGCTGCCGCCAGCAGGGCATACGCCAGGCCAGCCAGCAGAACCAGCAGGATAGATGCCGCATGGCTTGAAAATGTGTGCGGCGAATAGCGGCGCGCAGAGGCGCGCTGGGGGGTGGGGGCCATGCCCATATTTTAGAGGATTTCGGCCCGGTCAGCGCCGAACCTGAAGATTCTGTTAACCCTGCCCTTCGGCCCGCCGGTAGTAGCGGATGAAATCCTCCAGCGCAGCCTGGTGACCCACGTCGTGCTGTGCTTTCTCCGACAGATACCACTTGTGCTCCAGCAGCTGGCAGTACAGCTCGACCGGGTCGTTCTGATTGTCGGCCAGGGCTTTCAAATGCTCGATGGTGGGCTGGTAGATATACTGCACCCAGTGCTGGGCGGCCACGCTCAGTGGGGTGCTGCGGTTGTTCTGGCGCGCAAGGGTGGCCTGCACCTCGAGGATCTCGTTCATCATCTGGCGCGCCTGCCCCTCCTCCGCCTCCAGCCCGGTCAGGCTGTAGAGCTGGTCGCGGTGGAAGTTGCGGTCGGTAACCACCGCGCGCAGGTGCAGGTGGCTGCCGCCCTCCCCGCTGGTCAACTCGACCTCGCCCACCGAGTAGCCCAGGCGGTTCAGGGCACGGATGCGCTCCTGAATGCGGTAGTGCTCGCCCGGTGTGATGATGTCTTCGTGGGTGATCTCCTCCCACAGCCGCTGGTAGCGCACGCGGATGTAGGCGCCGGTATCGCGCAGCGGGATTTCGGGGATCAGGCCGGCGAGCAGCCCCTGGGCCTTGAGGTCGGCCAGCTCGCCGTTGACGTTCTCCTCCATGATCTCCAGGTCCTGGTGGCGCAGGACCGGCGGCAGGTGATCCATATGGATTTCGGCCGTCTCAGCGTCGACCAGATAGGCCTGCAGGGCGCCGGCATCGCGGCGGAAGAGCGTGTTTGAAAAGGAGCAGTCGCCCCAGTAGATGCCCACCAGGTGGAGCTGCACCAGCAGGCCGGCGATGGCGTCCAGCAGGTGTGCCCGGTAGCGCTCCAGGCCGCTGCGCATAAAGAGCATGCGGTACGGCAGCGAGTGCTCCAGGTAGCGGGTGATCAGTATGCTGAAGGGCCGCCCGCCGTTATGCGTCGAGGCGTGCCCCACCGGGGTGACCACCGGCAGGCGCAGCGCCTCCATGATCATCAGCATGTTGTATTCCTTCTCGGCCAGCCCGGGCGGCAGCTCTTTGAAGGCAAAGAGCGTCTTCTCTTCGCTGACGAACACCACCGGGTGGCGCGAGAGACCGCGCGGCAGCTCCTCGAGCTGCACCTGTTCATTCTTCCATTCATCCAGCGGCAGGCGCCAGGGCAGGCTTAAAAATCCCGGGTTACCTGGCCGCAGAGAGATGGTGAGGGGAGATTCATCCATAGGAAATAGTAATTACTGGAAAGGCCATACCAGAGCTCACCTGCCACCTTTCGCCCCCGGCTTCATCCCTTATAAGGGCTGGTTTTTTTAATCTCTCCATGGCCTCCAGACTTTTGAACCCCGCAATCAGGCGCCCTTTGACCAAGCGGTCGTTCTTTGACCGCCGCTCCGGGTGCCTGGTTGCGGGATTTATTGCCCGCAGGCCGCGTAGACCGAGCATGCGCAGCATGCCGTTCCAAGTGCCTGCGGGCGGAGCGATCGTGCTGCTGGGCCTTTGGGCAATCTGTATGGCGCGGAATGAATTTACTGATCCCTGCATAAAAAACCCACCTCTGTGAAGGTTACCCTCTGGATGTCTGCTCTCGTTCGTGGGCTTCCGCGGCCAGGCGGCGGGCTTCTTCCACATACGCCAGGCTCTGGTGGCGGAAGTAGGTGTTGTACAGCGTGGCATAATGCCCGCCGCGCTGCAGCAGCTCTTCGTGGTTCCCTTCTTCGATGATCTTCCCGTGGTCGAGGACGATGATGCGGTCGGCTGCCTTCACCGTGGACAGGCGGTGGGCGATGATGATGCTGGTGGTGTTCGCCAGGATCAGGTTGAGCGCTTCCTGGATCTGCCGCTCGGTGAAGGGGTCGATGCTGGCGGTCGCCTCGTCGAGGATGAACACTGCCGGCTGCTGCACCAGCACGCGCATCAGGGATACGAGCTGGCGCTGGCCCATCGAGAGCAGCGCCCCGCGCTCGCCCACCTCGGTATCCAGCCCGTGGGAGAGCGTCTCGAGCCACTCGCCGCCGCCGATCTGGTTGGCCACATACTCGATCTGTTCACGGTTGGCCCCGCCCGGACAGGCATAGCAGATATTTTCTTCCACCGTGCCCGAGAACAGGAAGGGCGTCTGCGAGACGATACCGAGCTGGCGGCGGTAATCGTTCAGATTAAAGGTGCGGATGTCGTGGCCGTCGATCAGGATACGCCCCTTCTGGAACTCGTAGAAGCGGGCGATCAACCGGGCGATGGAGGATTTCCCCGCGCCGGTGTGACCCACCAGGGCCACCGTCTCGCCCGGGCTCACGTGCAGGTTGAAGTCCTCCAGCACGGTCTCCTTATCCGAATAGCGGAAGCACACGTTCTCGAAGCGGATGTCGCCGCGCAGCAGGGGCACCGGGCGCTGGTCCACCTGCACCACCTGCGGCTCGGCGTCCATCAGGGCGAAGATGCGCTCCGCTGCCGACAGACCCTGCTGCACCTGGGTCCAGAACGCGGACAGGTTGAGCACCGGGAAGAAGAAGCGGTCCAGGCTCTCCATGAAGAGGTACCACGAGCCTACCGTCACGGTCCCGGCGGCGGTGGCCAGGCCGCCGAAGTAGAGCAGCAGGGCCGTAGCGATGCCGCTCAGCGCGTTCAACGAGGGGAAGACCATCGACAGGACCATGCCGCGGCGCACGTTCACCCGGTACGACTGCTGGTTGGCGCGGTCGAACTCTTCGAAGATCAGGTGCTCCTGGCGGAAGTTCTTGGCCACGGCGATCCCGCTGACCGTCTCTTTGATCGTGGCGTTGACGTTGGCCATGGCGCGCATACCCTCGCGGGTCACTGCGCGGGCCATGCGGCGGAAGCCCAGCGCGGCCAGGAAGAGCACCGGCAGAAAGGCGAAGGTGAGCAGCGCCAGGCGCAGGTCGATGCGGATGAGGAAAACGGCCAGGATCAGCGACTGGATGAACTGCGAGATCAGATCGGTGACCAGCACCACCGTGTTGCCGAAATCCTGCGTGTCGGAAGTGATGCGCGAGACCACCTTGCCGGAGGCGAACTCATCGTAAAACGACAGATCATGGGCCACGGCAGCCCGGAACGCCCCGGTGCGCAGGGCCAAGATGATATCGCCGATGATGCGCGCCACAATGCGGCGGCGCATCCAGTTGCTCACCCACACGACGACGCCCGAAAGCAGAACCGCGCCGACCAGGATCAACATCTGACGCTGGGAGTAGGTGGCACTCAGCTCGTCGACCCCGCGCGCCACCAGGACGGGCACCGCCGCCCCGCTCGCCGAGATGAGCAGGATAAAAACGGACACTGCGGCCAGCTGCGCGCCGAAAGGCCGGAAATAACTCACAATACGCCGCACCAGCTCCCGGTCGGAGTACTGGCGGTCGTAACGTTCGCTGTCTAAACCACTGAAGAAGCTCATTTGACCTCCGTGGTGTCTTCCGAGAAGATGCGCCGGTATGCTTCGGAGGTTTTCATCAGTTCTTCATGAGAGCCGGCTGCCGCCAGACGGCCCTTGCGCAGCACCAGGATGAGATCGGCCCAGCGGATCTGCGAAAGGCGGTGGGTAATGATGAAGGTGGTGCGGCCGCGGGCAGCGGTGTAGATGGCGCGCTGGATGCGGTCCTCGGTGGCGCTGTCGATGGCGCTGGTCGAATCGTCGAGGACCAGGATGGGCGGGTTGGTCAGGAAAGCGCGCGCCAGGGCCAGGCGCTGGCGCTGCCCGCCGGAGAGCGTCACCCCGCGCTCGCCGATGAGCGTGTCGTATCCATCATTGAAGGAGCGGATAAACTCATCCGCCTGCGCCATACGGGCAGCGTTCTCGATCTCCTCGCGGGAGGCATCGCGGCGGCCGAAGGCGATGTTCTCGGCGATGGTGCGCGAGAAGAGGAAGATGTCCTGCTCGATGATCGAGATGCCGCGCCGCAGCGCCTCCAGGTCCCACTCGCGCACGTCCACGCCGTCCACCAGCACCTGCCCGGCGGTGACGTCGTAGGTGCGGTTGATCAATTTGGTCAGCGTGGTCTTCCCCGAGCCCGTCTGCCCGACGATGGCCACGGTCATGCCGGGTTCCACCTTAAAGGAGATGTCTTCCAGCGCCGGCTCGCCGCCCGGATAGGCGAAGGAGACGGAGCGGAACTCCACTTCGCCGCGCATCGGCTGGCTGTACCCGGCCCGGTTCTGGTCCAGGTCGGTCTTGCGGTTGATCAGGTCCAGGATGCGAGCCGCCCCGGCGACCCCCAGCGAGACCTGGGAATAGGCGAACAGGGAGGTGAAGGTGGGGAAGCCGAAGAGCGAGAGCAGGCCGAAGAAGGCCACCACATCGCCCACGCTCAGCAGCCCCTGGCGGTAGAGGATCAGCGCGTGCAGCAGGCCGCCGGCCTGGGCCAGCCCCAGCAGCAGGAGGGGGATAAAGCGAGCTTCGATGTTCCCCTGCTTTACGAAGGCATCGCGGAAGCGCCTGGCGTTGCGGTCGAAGCGGCCCACCTCGGTCTCTTCCTGGGCCATGCTTTTCACCGTCTCGATGCCGTCGATGGCCTCGGCCAGGCGTGTGTTCATCTGCCCGAAGGCACCGCGCACCCCCGTGGTGACCGGCTGCAGCTCGTGCAGGTACTGCCAGAGGGCCAGGAGATAAGACACCAGGAACAGCGCCGGCACCAGCACCAGAGAAGGGTGGTAGCGCGGCGCAACGATCAGCGGCATAATCAGGAAGTTGAAGGAGCCCACCACCAGGTTGATCCCCGGGCTGAACATCAGGTTGATCTCGCGCACGTCGTTGGTTGCCCGGGCCATGGTGTCGCCCACCGGCTGCAGGCTGTGGAAGGACATGCCCTTGCCCAGCAGGCTGACGTACAGCTCGTGGCGGATGTCGCGCTCCATGCGCTGGCCGATCAGTTCGGCGCTGAAGTTGCGCGCGAACTGCAGCACGCCGCGCACGATCTGGGTGATGGCGATCCACAGCGCAATGTTAACCAGCGCACGCAGATCCGGCTGCGGCCCGGAGATCACCTCCAGTGCCATGCCGATAAACACCGGCACTACGGCGGCCAGGGCCGCGTTGCTGAAGGCGCCTACCAGCATGGAGAGCACCAGCGGCCAGTGCCGCATGGTATGCGAGATGATCCAGCGCACAGGGCCGCGCCGGTCGGTCGTACGCTGTTCGGGTAAACTGAATTCAGTTGAAACAGCGGTCATTCACTATTCCCCATGTGTAAAAGTACCGGCAGGATAGACCGGCTTATTTTTCGCTGTACCCGCGAACGGTCTATTCGGGTGAAGCGCTCCCGGGCAGGTCTGGATGGAATGGTATTCTTCGCCCCAAATTACCTTTGTGCGCCTACGACACCGGTAATGAAAGTTCGTCCGGGAACGGCAGTTCTGCCGCCAGGCGGTAAGGACCGAATTTAGGCAGTTTCTCTACCGGCACCCGGCGCATGCGCCCGCTGCGCGGGGTGATCTTGTAACACCCGCCGTTGCGGTGCAGCAGCGGGATAGCGCGGTGTCTGCGCCCGAAGATGCGCCGCATTACCGCCGAATGGTGACGGAAGTTCTCGCGTTCCTGCGGATAAGCCTCGAAAAGCTGCTCGAAGGCGGTGATGAACTGCTGCCGGTACTCCGCCGAGACCACGTGCAGGTTGCTGATCACCCAGCAGCGGTCCTCGAACTCCCAGTAGTACGACAGGCCCAGGAACCTCCCCTGGCGGTCCAGGTAAGGGAAAAAGGGGAAGGACCGGCAGGTCAGTGAGCGGAAGCTGCGCTGGCAGAGCAGGTGCCCCCGGCAGGCGATCAACACCTGCCCTTCCGGCGTCTGCTGGCGCAGGTAGTCGCTCTCGACCGGGTCCTCGCCTTCCCATTCATGCCACAGGTCCGTGTGCGCCTGCAGGTACTCCCACTCATCCAGGTAGGCGGTGGGCACGGCGTGGCGCGTGTCGCAGCAGAACGGCACGCCGTGCTCGTTGTACGGCGCGCAGCGATCGCCGCAGTTCAGCGCGGCGATGGGCGCCTCGAAACCGGCGTACAGGCGTGCAAAATCAATGCGCTCACTTGCACACATGGGATTTAGGATACCACAAAACCATGAGGTGTGATGCTGCGCGGGGGTATGCCCGCAGGCCGCTTCGACCTAGCTTGCGCAGCATGCCGCTCCGTGCGCCTGCGGGCATATTGCCCCGCACCCAGGCGTCTTCGACCGGGCATACGGAGTATGCCGCTCAGACGGCCTGTCAGCCCGGTCGCAGGGTGCCTGAGCGCCTATAACACCCAACCAGCCCCGACAGGCAAAACCCCCTCCTTGCCGGAGCGGGATTCTTGCCGTATAGTACAGGTATCCTGATCCGTCAAAGGAGCCCTGCAAACAATCATGCTCCGTGCACGCTACCGCCGCATCACCTTCTTCTTCGCCCGCATCCTGCTCAGCTTCGCCCTGTGGGACCTGGTCCTGCCGCGCCTGGGCCTGGGAGCATTTGCTCGCCGCACCCGGCCGGAGCGCCTGCGGCGCAGCGCGGCCGCATTCCGCCAGCTGGCGGTCAGCCTGGGCGGGGTGATGATCAAAGGCGGGCAGTTCCTCTCCACCCGGGTAGACGTGCTGCCCCTGGAGATCACCCAGGAGCTGGCTGGCCTGCAGGACGAAGTCCCGCCGGTGGACTTCCCCGCCATCCGGGGGGTGATCGAGGCCGAGTTCGGCCGCCCCCTGGAGCAGATCTTCGCCAGCTTCGAGCCGCAGCCGCTGGCCGCAGCCTCCCTGGGACAGGTGCACCGCGCTCAGATTACCGTCGAGACAGATGATGGGGAGGGCGGTGGAACTGAAGCGCAGCCCGCCCTGCTGCCGGTGGTCGTCAAAGTCCAGCGCCCGCAGGTGGAGGACCTGATCGCCACCGACCTGGCCGCCCTGCGCACCGTGGGCGGCTGGCTGCAGCGCTATCCCCCTATCCGCCGGCGGGCGGATGTCCCCGCCCTGCTGGAGGAGTTCTCCCAGATCCTGTACCAGGAGATCGATTACCTGGCCGAAGGGGGCAATGCTGAGACCTTTCAGGCCAATTTCGCCGGCGACCCGGGCGTGCGCGTCCCGGTGGTGTACTGGACGCACACCACGAAAAGGGTGCTCACCCTGGAGAACGTGTGGGCGATCAAGATCAACGATTACGAGGGCATCACCGCCGCGGGCATCGACCGGGCGGCGGTCGCTGCCCGGCTGCTGAACACCTATCTGCAGCAGATCTTTGAGGACGGGTTCTTCCACGCCGACCCGCACCCCGGGAACCTGTTCGTCCACCCGCTGGGCGAGGATGCACCCGTAGAGACGGAGGGCTGGGAGCTGACCTTTGTGGACTTCGGCATGACCGGACGAGTGCCGCCCAACGTAAAAGCCGGCCTGCGCGAGATGCTGATCGGTGTGGGCACCCAGGACGCCGCCCGGGTGGTGCGCTCTTACCAGACGCTGGGCATTTTGCTGCCGGAGGCGGATACCGGGCTGATCACCCGCGCCACGGAGGAGGTATTCCAGCGCTACTGGGGCAAAACGATGACCGAGCTGACCTCCATCAGCCCGCAGGAGGTGCGCGCGCTGGTGCTCGAGTTCCGCCAGCTGCTCTACAACCTGCCCTTTCAGCTCCCGCACAACCTGATCTTCATGGGCCGGGCGGTGGGCATCCTGGCCGGCATCTGCACCGGCCTGGACCCGCAGTTCAACGTCTGGGACCACCTGGCGCCCTTTGCGCGCAAGCTGATCGCCGAGGAGGCGCGCCCGGCGGCGGAAAATGTGCTCAGAGAGCTGGGCGACCTGGCGCGCGTGCTGGTGGCGGCGCCGCGCCGCGTGGACCATGTGCTGGAGCAGATCGAGCGCGGCGAGGTGGCCGTGCGCGCCCCCGAGGTCACCCGCGAGGTGCGCCAGATGGAGCGCGCCATCCGCCAGGTGGCGGTGGGCATCATCTTCGCCGCCCTGCTGCTGGGCAGCGTGCAGCTCTACCTGTCGTCGGCCAGCCCGTTCTGGCAGGTACTGCTGGCCGGCGCTGTGCTGAGCCTGGTGTGGGTGTTCGTGGAGGGAATCCGGAAGGGGTAGGGTTGACCTCTGTCACCTCGATACATGATTTTCATCCATTGCGAAGGCCCGTAAATCCGGGTAAAGTTAATTTGTACCGAATTTCACAATATCCTGTCGACCAAATTGGAGTAACCTGAATGGCTGCAGAAGTCAATATCGATGCCTTGATGCCTGCCGAGATGGCACGCAAAGCGGAAGTGATCGGTGTCAAGAAAGCGGGAATGAACGGTGTCACCATGTTCATCCTGGCGGTGCTGGCCGGGGCGTTCATCGCCCTGGGCGCCGTGTTCGCCACCACCGTTTTTTCAGGCGGGATCACCGTGAAGACAGCGGAAGGCGCCGCGGCCTTCACCACCGGGCTGCCCTACGGGGTCACCCGCCTGCTGGGCGGGATGGTCTTCTGCCTGGGGCTGATCCTGGTCGTCGTCAGCGGTGCAGAACTGTTCACCGGCAACAACCTGATCGTCATGGCATGGGCCAACGGCAAGGTCACCACCGGGGCTCTGCTGCGCAACTGGAGCATCGTGTACCTGGGCAACTTCGTCGGTTCGCTGGGCACCGCCCTGCTGGTGTTCACCGGCAAGCAGTACGAGTTCGGCAGCGGGGCCATCGGGCTCACCGCCCTGAACATCGCCAGCAGCAAGGTAGGACTGGGCTTTCTGCAGGCCATCGCCCTCGGCATCCTGTGCAACGCGCTGGTGTGCCTGGCGGTGTGGATGACGTACAGCGCCCGCAGCACGCTGGACAAGATCGCCGCCATCATCTTCCCCATCACCGCCTTTGTGGCTGCCGGCTTCGAGCACAGCATCGCCAACATGTACTTCATCCCCTACGGCATCATGGTGAAAGACTTCGCCAGCCCGGAGTTCTGGCAGGTGATCGGGCGGACCCCAGCCGATTACGCCGGCCTGAACTGGGGCACCTTCTTTATCAACAACCTGCTGCCGGTGACCATCGGAAACGTGATCGGCGGCGCCCTGCTGGTCGCGGCGGTGTACTGGTTCGTCTACCTGCGCGCCCCCGCCGCTCAGGCCAAACCGTCCGGCCAGGCGGTCCCATCCGAAAAAGGGGCCGGGGCGGACTGACCGCAGCCTTTGAATTAATTCAAAAGCGCCGGAACCTGCACAGGTCCGGCGCTTTTTCTTTCAGCAGCGCGCCTCAATTGGGGTCGGGTAAATAGGGCATTTCCGGGCCGGGAACGCCCAGCAGTTCCGCCAGCGCAGCGCGCATGGCGGTGCGGTCGTCCCACAGGTACTCCGTCTCGCCAAAGCACATCGACTGCTCGTGCCCCTTCCCGCAGGCAATCACGATGTCGCCCGGGCGGGCGCAACGCACGGCGAAGCGGATGGCCTCGCGGCGGTCGGGCACGCGGAAGAAGGTCTCCCCTTCTACCCCGCCCTGGCTCTGCGCGCCGCGCGCCATTTCTTCGAGGATGTCGGCGAGCGATTCGGTGCGCGGGTCCTCCGCCGTGAGCACCGAAATATCCGCCAGACGGGCGGAGGTCTCGGCCATCATGCGGCGCTTGATGCGGTCGCGCAGGCCGGCCGAGCCGAACACGGCGATCACGCGCCCGCCCTGCTCTCCGGCCATCACACGCGCCGTCTTCAGGGCGTTCTCCAGCGCGTAGGGGGTGTGGGCAAAGTCGACGATCGCCGTGAAAGGCTGGCCCAGATCCAGGCGCTCCATACGGCCGGGCACGCCCGCCAGACTGGCGATGCCCCGCTGCGCCGCTTCAACCGGCACCCCCAGGGCCAGCCCGGCGCCGATGGCTGCCAGGCAGTTGGAGACGTTGTACAGCCCCTCCAGCCGGCAGTGCACCGGGATTTCAAAGCCCGGGCCCAGCGCGGTGAAGTGGATCCCGTCCTTCCCCGAGCGGACATCGCGGGCGTAGATCTCTGCGTTCGCGTCCAGCCCGTAAACCACGCGGCGGATCCCCTTATCGGGGGCCGCGGCGGTCAGCTCGTTCAGGAAATCGAAGGCGATGTCGTCGCGGTTGAGCACCACGCCGCGCGGCACGCCGGGTTTGGGCTGCGAGCGCAGCACATCGCGGAACAGCTCCGCCTTGGCATCGCGGTAGCCTTCGTAGCTGCCGTGATAGTCCAGGTGTTCGTGGGTGATGTTGGTCACCACGGCCAGGTCGATGTCGCAGGCAGCCACGCGCTTCTGCGCCAGCCCGTGGGAGGTGGCCTCCAGCACCACATGCGTCATCCCGGCGTTGACCATCAACCACAGATAGCGCTGCACATCGGGCGCTTCGGGTGTGGTGACGTGAAAGCCGGTGTCGAGCGTCTGATCGCCGATGATGGCGTTGACGGTGGAGATCATGCCCACCTGCAGGCCGGCGGCGCGCAGCACTTCGAAGATCAGGTTGGAGGTGGTAGTCTTGCCATCGGTGCCGGTGACGCCGATCACCGTCAGCCGGCGGGCCGGGAAGTCGTGCAGCGCGGCGGCCAGATAGGCCATCGCCAGGCGCGTGTCTTCCACCTGTACATAAGGAACGCCCGCATCCACACCGGGGCGTGTGCCCACCACAGCAGCGGCCCCGCGCCGCACAGCATCGGGGATATAGTTGTGGCCGTCGGTGCTGCCGCCCGTCAGGGCCACGAAGATATCCCCCTTCTGCACCTGGCGCGAATCCAGGGCAAGCCCTGACACCTGCGGGTCACCCTCCGGGGAGCGGATCACCCCGGGGACTGCGGGCAGCAGCGTGGAAAGTGCAGCCGCTGCCGGACGGGCATCGAGATTCGTGTCAGTCACAAGCAGCTCCTTAAGTGTTCTCCCGCCGTGCACTGCCGCTCAGGCTGATCACGGCGAGGGTATGCAAAGACGCTCAGGAAGCACGCCCCTGAGCGCCATGCACAATTCTTGATATGGATGAAAACTGATCCTACACCAGACTCTGGCGCATATTCTCCAGCTGACCGGCCACCGAACCGTCGATCACGCGGTCTCCAACCCGGATAATCAGGCCGCCCAGGATCGCAGGATCCACGCGGAAGGTGATCGAGGTCTGGTCGCCCATGCGAGAGAGAATATCCCGCCGTACGACATCCTTTTCCGAATCGGTCAGGGGCAGCGCGCTGGTCACTTCTGCAGCTTCGCCTTTCAGGTCGACGCCTGCCAGCAGCGGGACCTGACCGGAGCGCACACCAGAGAAGAATTCTTCAATCAGCCGGTGTGAGCCCTGCTCGTCGAGGGCGTCGCCGATCAGGCGGCGTGCGGCAGCCATCGCCAGTGCACCGACCTGCCCGCGCAGGTCACCCAGCACTCGCTCGCGCTCCTGCTCCGCATCCTGTACAGCCGCCTCGCGCACCCTGGCAGCGTCGGCTTCCGCCTGCGCCAGCAGTTCCTTACCGGCAGCTTCGGCCCGCTCGGTGGCTTCGCGCACCTTCTGGTTCGCTGCAGCCTGTGCATCGGCCAGAATCTTCTGGGCTTCCTGTTCGGCGTTTGCGCGCGCTTCGGCTGCAATCCGGGCGTCTTCCAGGCCCTGAGCGATCGTCTGCCGGCGGCGGTCGAGCATGCGCATGATCGGTTCATACGCCCAGGCTCTCAAAACCACCAGTACGATCAGGAAGTTGAAGATTTGTACGAGTAAATACCCTAAATTAAGACCCAGTGCTTCCAATGCAGTCCTCCTTTCTCCTCACTTGGTTGAGCGCTAACCAACGAACAGGATCAGGAGAGCAACCACAAGGGAGTAAATGGCTACGGCTTCAGCAAACGCAATACCAAGGATCATGTTGATCTGGATGCTATCACTGGCGTCGGGGTTGCGGGCAATACCCTGCACGGCACCGTTGACCAGTACACCGATGCCCAGGCCGACACCAAATGTGCCGATCATAGCCAATCCTGCTCCGATGAGTCGTGCTGCTTCAACATCCATAGTGCTTAATCTAGCCTCCTTGTTCTGTTTCCAGGCGGTATTTTCGTCTCGTTAAACCGCCTCTTCCGGGTATTGGTTTTGGTTTAACCGGGCGAAAACCGCCCGAAAATCAAACGAATATGCCCTGCTGGCTCCACCCATCAGGCCACCTGAGGATGGTCGACAGGTAATTCCTCGTGTGCTTCGCTCGCTTCTTCGTCGTGGTGGCCGCCGTGGCCCATCGCTGCCTGAGCCATAAAGACCATGGTCAGCATGCCGAATACCAGGGCCTGGATCAGACCGACGAAGAACTCCATGATCAGGAACGCGGACTGCGCAAAAACGGGGAGCAGGGTACCGATGACGAAAAGCAGCACGGACCCAGCGAAGATATTCCCAAATAGACGGAAGGAGAACGACAGGATCTTGGAGATCTCTGACACCAGTTCGAGGAGCCCCACACCGAAGTCGATCACGCCGAACACCGGGCGGGTGAACAGTCCGCCAACGTTGAAGAACTTGGAAAGATAGCTCACGCCGAGCGCCCGCAGGCCGATGATCTGGGTGCTGATCACCGAGATCAGGGCCAGGGCGACGGTGAAGTTCAGGTCCGTCGAAAGCACGCGGATCCACGGGACCAGCGCGTAATTGCCCTCTTCGGGGGTGATGGTAGGCACGCCCAGCGGGGTCATTGCGATAGCGTGGCCGCCCTCACCGTGGGTTTCGTGGATCCACCCGAAGCTGTCCACGCCGGGGAGAAGCTCCATCCAGTTGACGATCAGGACGTAAAGGGTAATCGTAGCAAAGAAGGGGAAGATCGTGCGTGTCCACTTGCCGGCGGTAGACTCGGTCAGGTTGTAGATCGCTTCCAGAATGGCTTCGATCGCGCCTGAGAAACCCGAGGGAACCAGGCTGCCGCTGTTCGCCGCGCGGTTGACCGAGTAAGCGATCAGCAGGATGATCACATCGGCGATCAGCATGGCGATCATCGTGTTCGAGAAGGCGAAATTACCGATGTTGAACACCGGTTCGACCGGCAGGGCAATGTGCGGCAGCACAGGCGCATACCAGCGGGCCGCAATAAAGTTCAGAATGATCAACGCCAGAACAATCCAGCGGTTAACACCCCAGCGCCACCTGCTTTTATTCTCCACGTGTGGTCTCCTCCTGAGATTGATTTGAGTTCGTATTACTTTGAGTTCTAATTCTGGAGGTCGCCTTTTTTACGACCCAGAGCATTGCTACGATCGTTACCGGTACGCTGGCCACCATTAAACCCACCGTGAAGTATGCCCTGTCCGTATTGAATAGGTCGTCGAGCCACAATCCCCCAAAGAGAGCGGCCAGCACAATGACCAGTGTGAGACAGCCAACCTGTCCTGCAACTGCTGCAACCGTATATTGAAAAGCTTTCGTTCTTTCTTTATCAGGCAGGTTGGGCGTCCGGTTCATCGATCGGGAATTGTATCACAAGCACAGGAGAGAAGTCAATCAATACCAGAGGCAGATCTCCTTCTCTACCTGTGCTTCTAAGCATTAGAACATGGCCGAGGCGGCGGTCGTCGCCCAGTTGAACCAGGGCACGAAAACCGTACCGATCAGGATGACGCCCAGCACCAGGATGCCCAGCCCGAGGGCGTACGAGCGCGTCACCGGCAGCGGCTTGTCATCGTTATCGGAGCGGTACAGGTAGACCACCTTGAGCACGGTCAGGTAGTAGTACAGGCCGATGATCGAGTTGATCGCGCCGATCACCGCCAGCCAGATCAGGTTGGCGTTGATGGCCGAAGCGAACACGAAGACCTTGACCACAAACCCGCCCAGCGGGGGCATACCGGCCAGGGAGAGGAAGGCCACCAGCATTGCCAGCGCCAGCCCCGGCGACCGGCGGCTCAGCCCGGCGTAAGAGGCGATCTCGTCGGAGCCGGTCACGCGCCCCACGGCGGAGACCACGCCGAATGCGGCCAGGTTGGTGATCAGGTACGCGATCAGGTAGGCGATCACGCTGGTGACGCCCAGCCCGCCGCCGAGCGAGACCAGACCGATCAGGGCGTAGCCGGCGTGGGCGATCGACGAGTAAGCCAGCAGGCGCTTGATGTTGCGCTGCGTGAGCGCCAGCAGATTGCCGAGCGTCATGGTCGCCACCGACAGCGACGCCAGGATGGCACCCCACTGCGCGGACATGGCCGGGAAAGCGACCAGCATCACACGCAGCAGCACGGCGAAGCCGGCCGCCTTGGAAGCCGTGGACAGGAATCCAGAGATCGGGGTGGGCGCGCCCTCGTACACGTCGGGCGCCCAGAAGTGGAAGGGCACCACCGAGATCTTGAAGCCAAAGCCCACCAGCACCAGCAGCAGCGCGCCGGTCAGGCTGACCGTCATCTGCCCGGAGAAGAACATCTCGCTCAGGCGCACCGCCAGGTCGTACAGGTTGGTCAGGCCGGTGAAGCCGTAGAGCAGGCTGAAGCCGTAGAGCATCACCGTGGAGGTCAGCGCGCCGAACAGCAGGTACTTGAAGCCCGCCTCGGTCGACTTGTCATCGCGCACGAGGAAGCCGGCCAGCACGTACAGCGGGATGGAGGTGGTCTCGATGCCCAGGTAGAGCAGGATGATGTCCGAAGCGGAGGCCATCACACACATGCCGATGGTGGAGGCGATCATCAGGAGGTAAAACTCGCCTCTGCGCCCCGCCTGGGGGAGGTCCATGGCGAAGAGCGCCGTGATGGCGGCTGCGGTGAGGAACATCATCTTGAAGACGAAGCCCAGCCAGTCGTGGCGCACCATGCCGCCCCACAGGGTCTGGGGCTGTACACCCGGCAGGCCGGCCAGCAGGCTGACCGCCATGATCAGCACCAGTCCGACGGCCGTCACCCAGCCCAGGTTGGTCTTGCGCTCAGCGGGCAGAGCCAGGTCGACCAGCAGCACCACAGCTCCCAGGACGACCAGCAGAATTTCCGGCAGTATTGCCAGGATCATAGGTAGTTCGATCACGCCGGGGAACACTTATGCACCTCCTAACAGGCGCAGG
>Ga0134095_1000240_pt1 | contig 61141 bp, 70 predicted proteins | sample 6_2taG_FD_94449 | JGI IMG/M metagenome (GOLD analysis project Ga0134095, IMG submission 94449) | Switchgrass degrading microbial communities from high solid loading bioreactors in New Hampshire, USA - 6_20_20_110_A2 metaG | ecosystem: Engineered > Bioreactor > Semi-continuous > Anaerobic >... | reverse complement strand
CTGTCCCTGTTGGCCATGAGGTAAGCAGGATCGGGTATCACAAAGTCAACGCCTAACATCTCCTCGTCCGGGAACATCAGCCCGCAATCTATCACCAGTATGTCGTCTCCGTACTCGAGTACGCTCATATTCTTTCCTATTTCCCCCACGCCGCCAAGGGGAATGAACTTCAAAGCAGCGCTTCCTTTACCGCCTCGCGGACGTCGCTTGCGCTTGCCTGTGCTTTTTTGCAACAATACTTCACCTCCACGTCAAAATGGAGGGCGACCTGCGTCTCCCTCCAAACTAAATCTTAAAAAATGGTCCTTAAAACTTTTTCATCACCGCTTAGAGCTTCCCTAATCCGAGAAGTCCTTGCCCTCAGCCTTCTTTGCCTTACCTGCGTCGGGAGCCTTTTCGGGAGCAAACTCGCTTCTTGAATGATAGATCTTTCGCTCCGGAGTGGAATTGTAGTCCCTCCTGGAAGACATCACCTCTAAGACCAGATCTGCCGTGCCATCGCTGCCGAAGGCCTTTATGTATTTGACTGCCCATTCTTCCGTCTCGGCTACGATGCGCTCCTGTATGTCCTCAGGCAAGGCCATTATCTGGTCATGGAAGGGCTTGTTTGCCTTCTTGTAATCGCCGGACTTCCTGCTGTAACCCTGCTCGTCGGCCCAGGCAACGATCTTGTTCCAGAGCTCGACGGGGATGCCCCTGCCCGGGTCTTTGACGTAAGAGCCATCCTTAATGACGGCGTTTCCCGTGTCCGGTTCCATCTCAAGGCCAAATACTATGTTCTGCCACAGCGTGGCCACGTTGCCCTTGTTTATGCCATACCCGGCAAACATGGCTACTTTGTCCAAAGGGGTGCCCGAGATGCCGTGCTGGGCTATGGAAACGCCGTAGCGGGAAACTGCATCTGCTATCTCCTTCGTCCTGTTTAAGTCGATGCCCTCGATCTGCCCCACGGTCTTGTCATAGGTGCCGTGCATGCTTCCGTTGGAGATGGCAAGAAGATCCGGAAATATGCACCACGAGTTGAGCCCTCCAACGAAAAACAGGGCTTCCTCCACGGTGGTAAGCTCCCCCGGCCCCTTTATCTCTCCTACCTCGACCTCAAGGCCCAGGTATGCAGGTATGTGCTGTGCCACGTCGCGCGTGTAAATCAGGTTTTCCCAGTCCGGGTTATGTGAGGCATCCACTGCCACAGACGTCCAGCCGCGCTCCACGATCTGGCGCAGATGGGATATTGCTTTATAGACGTCAGACATGCCCTTTATGGCGTAGTGGTCCACGTGCAGCCCGAACACTATGCCATGACCCAGTTCGCTTGAGTATTTTACCGCGTAATCCGGCACGTTGTCATACGTGCAGCCACAATACGTTGCCTCGGACTTCGCAAGCTCTATCAAGACGGCTGCATTGAGCTTCTTTGCAGCCCTAAATACGCCTTTTATCGTCAGGGGATTTCTGGCATTGGCGGCCAAAATCACGGCGCCCTTCTTCCTTGCCGCCTCGATTATGTCCCTGCCGCTGACCAGGCCTACAGGTTCGTCTCCGTATATGGCCTGGACGTTCAGGGGCCTTTTTTTAAGTAACTCCTTATAAGACAAGCTTTCCAACTTCAATGCAAAACACCTCCCGTGTTTTTTGTTCTATCGCCTAACTGGACGTAATATTCGCGGTTAGATTTAGCGAGTAAATTGTAACACGCAAAGGAAAATCCGTCTTAAAGATTTTTGCCTCAGGCATTGCGCTAAGGCAAAAGTCATGGTAACATAGCTTTCGCCACAAATAATGCAACTTTTGGGGGATCGTCTAATTGGCAGGACGCATGACTCTGGATCATGTAGTGGTGGTTCGAGTCCACCTCCCCCAGCCAACATTTTGCGTGGCCCCATCGTCTAGCGGTCTAGGACTCCGGGTTCTCAGCCCGGCAACAGGGGTTCGAATCCCCTTGGGGCTACCATTTTTATTTGCAGAGGAAGCTCGAAGATGGCCAAAAGCTATTTACCTGTCGGCATAATCGTAATTGTCGTGATAATAAGCTTCGTGCTGGGCATAGCGATAGGCTTCTCCGTAAACCTGGGAAGCTCGCTTCTTGCCCATCCGGACAGGTACAAGCTCATCATAAGGGACGACAACTCTATGATGAAGTTCGACTCCTCCTCCGGCAAGCTTTGGATATACGATCCAGCCCGCAAGGGTCCTCAGGAAAGCCCCTGGATACTTATAGACGGTGACTAATCACCTGCGTAGCATGACCTCTCCGCAGGGCTGAAGGACCGTCCCCTTTTGGACCGCGATCTTGCCTCCTATTATGACGTACTCTATCCCCTTCGGGGAAAGCATCGGATCCTTGAAGGTGGCGCAATCCTTAAGTTTTTTCGGATTGAATATCACCAGGTCGGCCTTACAGCCAACCTTAATGCAGCCCCTGTCATCCAGCCACGACGATTTTGCCGGCAAATAGGTGGCCTTGCGTATGACTTCGGGCCACGATAGCCCTTCCTTTATGAGCAGGGCAAAGGCTCTGGGGAAGGTGCCGCAGACGCGGGGATGACCCTGGCCCTTTTCCAGTAGGGCATCGGATGCTATCATGCAGTCCGGATGTTTTAGGGCTGCCCTTACCTCTTCCTCGTTCATGACGTGGGCAATGATCAATGTGTTCGGCTCTTCCTTCCTGAGCTTGACGTAAAGCTCCTGAGTGAGCCTTTTGCCCTTATATTTGCCCGATGCCACCTGCAGGGCCGAAAAGCCCTTCTTCCAGCGCTTCTCAAAGCCGGGATCAAAGACCGCCGAGCCGATGTGGGTGCAGAAGGCCTTGTAGGGATAGGAATCGAAAGTCACGTCGGCACAGGCCTTTGCCTCCTCAATCAACTTTAAGGCCTCATTAAGGCAGCCAAAGGAAGCCATGCTGGCCAGATGGGATATCTGCACTCTGACGCCGCAGTCCTTGGAAAGCGCAATTGCCTCCCTGACGGCATCCAGAGATTTGTCGCCGTCGTACCTGATGTGCATGGACACCCACCTTTTGTCGAACTGGGCGACCGTCCTGGCAAGCTCGTAGATCTCCTCGTAACTTGCCCCCGGCACGTACTCAAGGCCCAAAGAAAGGCCAAAGCTTCCCTTTGACAATTCCTGCCTCAAAAGCTCGACCATCTCCTTTATCGAAGACGAACTTGCGGGCATGTAGTTGTCGGTCAAGCCAACCTTTTCCCTCAAGACCTGATGGCCCGTGAAAAATCCGACCCTCAGATAACGCGGCCTTGAAACAATCTCATCGGATATTATAGGCCCAAGTCCGCAGTTGCCGGCAATGGCCGTCGTCACTCCCTGAAGGAGCAATGCCTTTTCCACTTCGTTTTCCGAAGGGTTCTCGTCGTGCACGTGGGTGTCGATGAAGCCCGGAGCGACGAAAAGACCTTTTGCGTCTATGGTGACTTCGGCGTCTTTTACAGCCTCCTTGCCTACAAAGGCTATATGTTCGCCGCTAATTCCTATGTCGACATCTAAGATTTGACCGTTTTCTGGGTTTACGACCGAACCGTTCGTTACAAGAAGATCTAACATTTCATCCTCCCCACCTTGGCCCGTCCCCAAATAACTAAGACAGGGCGCTTGTCAGCCTATGAAGGCCTTCCTCAAGCGTCCCTCTGGGACAACCTATGTTCATCCTGGCAAAACCGGCGCCGTTCGGCCCAAAGGTCAAGCCGTCGTTTAAGCCAAGCCTGGCCCGCTTTACCAAAAATTCCATGAGCTCTTCCTGAGACAAGCCCAGGCTTCTAAAGTCCAGCCAAAGCAGATAAGTCCCCTGCGGGCTTGTCACTCCGACGCCGGTTGCGCGCAAAGCCGAAACTGCCAAGTCGCGATTTTCCTCCAGGTAAAGCAAAAGCTCATCAAGCCAATCCCTGCCGTGACGATAGGCAGTCTCAAGTCCAAGTATACCAAAAAGGTCGCCGGAACCAAAATGCAGCCCCTGCAGAACCTTGGACAGCTTCTCCCTCATCGCGGGGTTTGGCACGATAGCATAGGCGTTCTTGAAGCCCGCTATGTTAAAGGTCTTGCTTGCAGACATAAAAGTGATCGTGTTCATGGCGGCTTCGCGGTTCAAGGAGGCCACGGGTACGTGCCTGAATCCGCGGTAAACGAAATCGCAGTGAATTTCGTCGGAAAACACGGGCACTCCGGCTTTGGCGCACATCGAAGAAAGGGTTGACAACTCCTCTTCGCTCCATACACGGCCGACAGGGTTGTGAGGGCTGCAAAGCAGGAAGGCCTTGGCCGAAGGAAGAAGGCCCTTAAGCCCCTCAAAATCCATGCGCCAGCCGTCATCAAACTTCAAAAAGTTGCAGACGACATGTCTGTCAAGCGATTCGGTCACTTCGAAAAAAGGAGGATACACAGGCGGCTGAAGCACCACGCCGTCGCCGGGCGAAGTAAACGCCAAAAGCGCCGCGGCCAAACCGGGCATGACGCTTGGCACGTCAACTATCCATTCCCGCTTTATCTCCCAGCCGTGCCTGACGCGCACCCACTCCATTATGGCCTCGTAGTAGCTTTCGCTCCTAAAAGGATACCCGAAGATGCCGTGCTTCGACCTTTCCGCAAAGGCCTCCACCACTTCATGAGGCGACCTGAAATCCATGTCGGCCACCCACATGGGAAGCACGTCATCCGACCCGAAGGTCTCCATCAAACCGTCCCACTTTTCGCTGCAAGTGTTTCTCCTGTCCGTCACTTCATCAAAGTTATACCTAAACATTAAACCGCTCCTCCTCCCCATTAGCAAAAGGCAAACACCTTCGAAACGGCCTCGACAATTCCCTTGGCCGACATTACGTCCTCTTTGGCCTCAAGGTCGGTTATGGCCGGCCAATCGCCCGGATGTCCCGCCTCGACGGCCCACTCGGAAAATTTTGCAAGCTCAGCATGATCCAGCGATAACCCCTCGAAATGACAGCGTTCCGTAATAAGCCTGTAAAGTGCGTTTAAGTCGTGGCTTCGAGGAAAGGGCACGCCCCTTGAGATCAAAAGGGCTTTCAGGGCCCTTTCGGCCCCCATCGCAGACAACCAGCATGCGTGACGGTTAAAGCCGGACTCTAACAGCTTTTCGGCAGCTTTCACGTCATCGACGGCACAGTTAAGCCAGGTGCAGGCTTCCTCGACGTAAGGCGTCATGTCCTCATACAAGACCTTGCCCTCCTTCAGCATGGAATAAAGAAGGGTTCCGGGAATGCTGCCCTTCACCGCCAACTCCTCAGGCGTCGCGATGACGACATCCTTGCCGCAAAGGAAATCGCTCAACGCCGCGCGCATCGCCACCGCCGTTTTCCTTTTGTCAACTTCCTTTGAAACTACGACCAGAAAATCCACGTCGCTGTCCCACGTCTGGGTGCCTCTGGCATAGGAGCCGTAAAGTATGATTTTAAGCGGACTGAACTTTTCCTTTATGACCTCGACAATAGATCGGATGATCTCGTCCATGTCCATATTCTCACCCCCGATTCGGCTGCAACCTTTCAAGCCCCTCGACGGATACGCTTACGGGCTCTTTCCCCGCCACATAGATTGTCTGCACGGGATAGGCAAAGGCTACACCCATCTTTTTAAACTCCTCCAGGAGCATAAGGTTTATCTTCTGTTGAATATCCATATAGAGGTTGTAGTCGGCAGAAAGAACGTAATAGACGACCTCGAAGTTGAGCGCAAAGCTGCCGTAGCTTACAAAATGGGCCCTGTCAAAACGAGCGTTTTCTATGGAGGTGATGACATCTTTGATGACGTTTGGGATCTCCTTGAGCTTTTCTATGGGGGTCTCGTATGTCACGCCGAACGTGAATACGATCCTTCTTTCGTACATGCGCTTGTAGTTTCTTATACGGCATTTGAGGAGGTCGGAGTTTGAGATGACGACCTGCTCTCCCGCCAAGCTCCTTATCCTGGTGGTCTTTAAACCAATGTGTTCCACGTTTCCTGAAAAGTCATCGATGACTACGAAGTCGCCTACTAAGAAGGGCTTATCCAACACTATGGACCACGAGGCAAAGAGGTCGCTTAATATGTTCTGCGCCGCCAAGGCCACGGCAATGCCACCTATGCCAAGCCCTGCTACGAGGGCAGTGACGTCAATGCCCATGTTTTCCAGGCCGATCAGCACAATTATGCCCCAAAACAGCAGCTTTCCCATGAAGCCGAAGGCCGAAAGCATTGTGGCCGTAGAGGGGTCTTCCGTGACCTTCTTTTTTATCCTAATATTAAGCCAGTAAGTTATTACCTTATCTCCCCACAGGCCTATTTGAAAAAGAAGAAAAAGTATGACGAGCACCGATATGATCTTCGAAAGCCTCGCCGGCAGGTTTAGGAAAGATGAACCTATGAGCAGGGCAAGGAGGAAGATGAAGTAAACGTTTATTTGTCTGACGAGGTCCAGGATGAGGCTCACAGCAGTGCCTGGCCTACGCTCGAGCAATATGGAAAGGTACCTGTCGGCCAGCTTTACGGCGTAACAGAAGAGGAAGAAGGAAATTACACCGGCAAATATGGCTACAGCCCATGTGCCAAGGCTGTTGCCCCATATCGTCATGTGCATGGGCAAAACCTCCTCGAGGGTTCGATTTTATCCTACCGTTCACTTGCCTTTGTCGGATTCCTGTCCTCCATTGGTCCTGAGCTGTTCTTCCCACGTGATCAGGGAGTGGTAGAACTCGCGGTCTCCGTCGTCGAGCCCGCGGGTGATCTCGGTCACATGGGTGTGTTTTGCCCGCACTCTTTCAAGCACGTAGTCAACGGCGACTTCCGGGCGCGTCTCGCTGCCGCAGGTGTATATGTCAAGAGCCATGTATTCAAGCTCAGGCCATGTGTGAACGGAAAGGTGCGATTCGCTTATGACCACAACGCCGCTTACTCCGTTTGGAGGAAAGCGGTGAAAGGAAACGGCCCAGACCTGGGCATTAGCTCGACGTGCCGCTTCTACCAGGATCTCCTGCATCTTGTCGACTTCCCCGATGACGTCTGCGCAGCCGGAGGCTTCGACAATAAAATGATGTCCTTTCGGATTCATGCAAAACACCCCCTTTTGTTTATGCATATTTGAATTTCACGGATCGGTTCTAAGTTTAATACAAAGGAGCGCATATAAAAAGCCTTTTACGCATGAGAATAAACAAAAGCCTCCTTTCGCAATACACATGCAAAAGGAGGCTTAATTTTCACTGGTGGAGCTGAGGGGATTCGAACCCCTGACCTCTTCCATGCCAAGGAAGCGCGCTCCCTCTGCGCCACAGCCCCAGGACAGTGCTCATTATAGGAATGGACAAGGCTTTTGTCAACGGGAATTTTAAAATTTTTTTAATCAATGAATTATAGTATCTTTGTTTAAAAGAAAATTTTACTCGACGACTCAAATTATAAGCACGCCATTTGAGATATAGATTGGCTTTGGGATGTAAAATTTAAGATTAAAGATCTGTCCCCAATACCTTAAATACATCGTCCTTCGATTTGGCTTCCAGTATGGCCTCGGCCGCAGCGTCAAGTTTGGCTTCGTCGATGACGGAACGGATCATCTTTTCTTCTTTAGGCGTTATGTTGAATTTATGGCGCAGGAGCTTTATGACCAATGCCTGTTTACCCTCTAATTTGCCCTCTATTTTGCCTTCTAATTTACCTTCCAATTTGCCTTCTATTTTGCCCTTCTCTTCTCCTTGCTTTATAAGCCTTTCTGCCAATGACGGCATAATCTCTTCACCTCCAAGTTTACTTGCTATTTCCTGCATGACGTTTTGATCCACGTCAAGAGTGTAAAACAAATATAGAAGCAGTATTATCCTTTCCTCTTCGGACAAGCTTATTATAACAGTTACCCTCAATATGCCGTCTATGTCGCCTAAGGCTACGAGCTTCATGATTATCAAGCTTGCCGCCAAAAAAGGTGTGTCTTTTGCCTTTTGTTCTATTTCGTCGTTTGGCATTTTAGTTAGGTCTACCAACACGTAATCGAATTCAGGTGTGTAAGGTTTTATGGATTCGTTTAAGCTGTCGAACTGTCCTTGAAAATGAGTTGTAACGTTCCAGCTAGTCGTTCCGTGATAGATTACTACGGAAATTACAGGAGTTAAAGGATTATTTTTCTTTCTTTGCTCGTCCCAAGTTACGGTCATGTAGCTAAGTATTTGAAGTAAGACTCCGGGGTCAGGGTATGACTTATGCTCAAAGACGAAGTAAAGCTGTCCTTTTGTGTCTGCTATATTACATTCCACGGCAGTGTCCATGTAGTATTTGTTATAGCCTTTGACCTTTTCCGTTGGGATTAGTTTCATTTCTTTTAGGTCTATTTGGCTTGAAAGCCCTTTTGGCAGGAACTCCTTTATGAACTGTCTTACGTTTGCTTCGTCAGACATGACCTTTTTAAAAAGCCTGTCGTGAGGGTCTTTGGGCGTTAGGTCGTCTTTTGGCAAGGGAAAGGCCTCCTTTGGGTCAAAAGTATTAGTCAAAAGTAAATGACGCAGTTTATTGTACATGAAAAAGTATAACCTTAGAACTGTTGAAAGACCTTTAAAATACCTTTTAGGCTTTAAGGTTACAAGACAAGCATTGCTATGCAAAGACAAGCATTGCTATGTATAACATTACTACGTATAAAGAGACATTATCGCAAGCAACATGACTGCAATTCAGATGAGTTGCAATCACGGCGTCGATATCTTGCCTATGACAGGGTACTGATGATGTCGACCTGCTAAAGTAAAAATTCAAAATTAAAGATGTGACCCTAGCGCTCTGAGGTTTCTACTAATATTTTCAACAAATTAGATCCCACGAAAGCGGGGTACCGCATTTTATGTCACGTGCGGATTTTCGACCCAGAACTTCTTTAAGAAATTTTGGAGGAAGGCCGTAACCGGGACGAATGGAACGCACGTTTTCTTCGGTAAATGTCTCGCCGGCTTTCATGTCTTTTATTACAAACAGGGATCGCCTAAAAATCCTGCTTTGTGCTTCCTTTTCGCTCACGCCATAATGGGCTTTACCTAAGGCTTTCTCGGTTGTCCTTATGGCGTGAACTAAAGTTTTAAGCTCATGGGGTTCGATCGAAAACGCCCTGTCAGGACTTGGAATATCGCGCGACAGGGTAAAGTGCTTTTCGATTATGCAGGCTCCAACGGCAACGGCTGCAACAGGCACTTCTATGCCCAAGGTGTGGTCGGATAATCCCACGGGAACGCCAAATCCTTCCGCCATATGCGGTATCGTGCGCAGGTTCATCTCCTCGGGCGGAGCAGGATAAGCGCTGTTGCATTTAAGCAACGCTATCTGCGACGCACCGACATTTCTTGCCGCAGTAACGGCTTCGTCTATTTCTGCTAGGGTTGCCATCCCTGTAGAAATTATTAACGGCTTGCCCGTTTTGGCCATCTTTTCTATTAAGGGGATATCGACGATCTCAAAGGAAGCAACTTTATGAACCGGAACGTTCATCGCCTCCAGGAAATCGACAGCTGTCGGATCAAAGGCCGTAGAAAAAAGATCAAGCTCCAGATCGTTTGCGATCTCCTTTAACTTGGGCTGCCATTCCCAGGGCATGTAGGCTTCGGAATAAAGGTCGTAAAGGGATTTGCCCTCCCAAAGGCTGCCTGGTTTGTGGCAAAACAAAGGAGAATTTGATTTAACGGTAATGGTATCGGGTGTATAGGTTTGAAGCTTTATAGCATCAGCTCCTGCCTCTTTGGCGGCACATATGGTTTTAACAGCTTGGTCAAACGACTGGCTATGATTTGCAGACATTTCGGCAATTATGTAAGTTGCATGATCCAATCCTACGACACGACCATTAATTGCAAAAGTAGAACTCATTCAACTTAAGCTCCTTTGGGATAAATTAGATTCAGCAAAATATTTTATTCCCTTCATTTTGTCCTCATCTACAAAGATATCTTCAGTATAGCGAAGCATGTACAGATTATCTCTGAACTCTCCAACACATGGTTTAACTTCCTTACCGGAAACCAGTCGCACAAGCATGCGCGGCGTAAAAGCACCTGCAGCAAAGCTAAGGTTCGCTGCTCCTCCATAACGGGGATTAACTTCAATGAATTTTACTTGTCCGTTATGCAGAAAACACTGTATGGTATTATGGCCGATCAAGTTTAAGACTTCGACCAGACGTATCGACTCGTATATTATATTCCAATTTTTGCATGTCCTGCCTATAAATGATTCACCACCGAATATGGTCAATCTTTCGCGAGGAACTGCGCTTATCACTTTGCCCGAAAAATCAGCAAACAAATCAACGGTGTATTCTGGTGCCTCAATGTATTCCTGAACTATCGGATCTTTTAAACAACTTAAAAGGCAATCCAATTCGGATTTGGAATTTGCACGAAACGTACCCTTACTTCCTTTGCCGAATCTACTTTTGACAAAGACAGGAAAATCGAAGAGATCTGCATGTTTGTAAGTTTTAGGCACCGAAAGGCCGTGTTTGAGGCAAAATTCTATAAACAAGGCCTTATCCTGACAGAGCCTAATAGCATCCAAGCCAGAGACCATAACGCATGCGCCAACATCCTCTAGACTTTTTCTGTTCTCGGCAAAGAAGGGTAGTTCTTCATCCCTGGTTGGTATAATAAGTTTTATTTCATGCTTAATGCAGATGTCTTGCACCGTCTTAAGAAATTCTTTGTCTAAACCTGCCGGGACGATATAAGCCTTATCCGCAAAATACAGTGCTGCAGACCTTGGGCTGGCATCTATTGCAATTACCTGCCCACCGCCTTCTTCATATAACGCCTGACGGAAGGCGTTTACGAGCGAAACCTTACGGGAAACGCTAGTAATCAGGATATTCATGACTATTTAACCCTAAAACAATAAAGATTCTATATAGCACTTCATAACTATAACTTTCGCCTTTCATATTCGATAATTTGTCGTATACCTTCTTCAAGTGCTGCCCTGGGTGTCCAGCCTGTCATCTTACTAAATAAAGACATGTCCGCCTGGCTCAACTCCCTTGGAATACCTGAAAGAACTTCACTAATCTGCAAAGTGTCTATTTCTTGTCTCAAAATATCAATGACCTCGCCAATGCTCCTGGCTCTGCCGGAACCCAGATTAACGACACCTTTAGCATCCTCCGATTCGGCAAGCTTGTCCGGATCAATGAAATTGCGGATTAAAACTTGTACAAATATGCCAATACTTTATATCGCATGCTGTGATGTTCACAAACATTACTTATTCTCATTATCATTTAAAATTTGCTCTTCTCTTAATAAAAAATTTATCACCCTTTTGGCACCTTTACCGTCAATCAAGTGCTTGCAAGGATAAGACATACGAGATCGACCTTTTCTATCTAATAACAATTTAGTAATAACTTTATCTAGGTTTAGTAGCGATAGGTTATAATACCAACCTAAGTTGACGGCACAATTTAATTTGCCAAAATGCTCAGCGACAGCTACTTGGTTTTCTGCAAGTATTATAACCGCAAACGGTACCCCCATGAATGCCAGTTCCCAGCAGGTCGTGCCGCCTGCCGTTATCGCCACATCGGCCCAGGCCATCAATTGGGATATATCCTTTACGTCCCTTTCGATGCGAACAGGCAAATTTACATCACGAACGAAATCCTTTAGGGTCTCGTAGTGCGGATTTCCGCCGCCTACAACCACAATCGCCTCAAGTCCGTCCATGTCAACGTACCTTAATGCCTGAAGCACTTTAAGCGTCGCGTTTTGCGGGTCGCTTCCGCCCATTGTAATAAGCAGCTTGCGGGCTGTCTCCGGTATCTCCCGTTTGTAACCCTGCCACCTAAGAAATTCGCGCCTAAGGAGCACATATCGGGTTCCAAGCAAAAGCTTAGTATACTCAGCCCTGTTACGATAAAGTTTTTCGTCTGCATGTATGTTTTGGTTCAAAACGATGTCAGCCGGGTAATAATCTGCATGTCCGTAGTCGTCGAAGAATAAAAGATTCAAACCTGCTTCTTTTATAGCTTTCTGATAATCTCCACCGAAACGGTATCCGTCAACTACAACCCACGAGGCGTTATATTTGTGAGCTAACTCTGTCGTTAAATACGCATCTTCCGCACTTCCGGGGTTTGTCTGTATATTTATTATATCAAAGCCTTCTTCAATTAACCTTGTTTTGGCATTTGGCAATTCGCAAGCTGTGACAAAAAGGACGGTACCCCCATGATCCTGCCAAGCTTGAGCTAGAGCCAAACAGCGCATCAGGTGACCGCTGCCCATATCTAGGCCCGAATCGACGCGGATTAACAAAACGTTGTTTCTGCTCAAGCTCATGGCACCGTCTTTTGTACAATGTTTTTATTAATCTCAAGCCATTCGGGGTGTTCCTTTAATAAATCAAGCACTTCACGCCAAGAAAACAAATCGTGCCCAAAATGGCTGTAAATACGGCGAACGAATTCCAGATCTTCAGGGGTGTCCACCGTCCAGCGCATGAAGGACAAGTCTTCGTCGTTGCAAACGGCCTTTATTTTAAATTTTTCAGGATGGCGGTAAATGTAGGGCGTAACATGTTCGCGCCAAGCGGGGTTTTTATCATCATGCCAGATACGTTCTAAAACGTCAAAGCTAAAAACCTCCGTATCAAGACCGCGCGGATAAAAACGAGTATGAGCATAATCAGGCTTTGCCATGATAAATTCGCCAATCACCAGATCCGTAACTTCAGGTTCTATCAAAGGACAGTCCGAGGTGATGCGAACGACAACATCGGCAGAAAACTGCTTTGCTGCCCAGTAATAACGATCCAATACATCTTCTTCACTTCCGCAAAACCAGGGCCAACCCTCGCTTTTGCACAGATCTACCAGCACATCATCTCCGGGTTTCGTTGTAGTCGCTACTATAACTTCATCTAACAACCTAGATCTTCGCGCCCGATTAACAACCCTGGCAAGCATCGGCTTTCCTGCCAAATCCTTTAATACCTTGCCCGGAAGGCGGGTGCTTCCCATATGAGCTTGAATTATAGCCACTATGCGAGTCATATTGATTCACCCCAAAATACATTCATATCTTTATGCCTTGTGTGTCAAGCACCTTTTTCACGGCCTGAACAACATCTCCAACGTCTCTATCGCTCATCGCAGGAAACAAGGGAAACGTGATGATCTCTTCGTAAGACTTTTCCGCGACCGGGCATAATCCCTTTTCATATCCAAGCTTTCTGTAATATGGGTGCCAGTAAACGGGAATATAGTGTACGTTAACACCTATGTTTTCGGCCCTTAACGCTGCAAAAAACCTCGAACGGTCTGCATTAAGCTTATTTAATCTCAGTTTAACGACATAAAGATGGTACGAAGACATTCTATCATCATGTTGAGCTAAAGGAGAAAGCGCAATTGTATCTGCAAAGGCCGAATCGTAAAAGGCGGCTATTTGTCTCCTTCTGGCGACGAATTTATCGAGTTTCTCCAGCTGGCTCATGCCCAAGGCGCAATTGATATCTGGTAATCTGTAATTGTAACCCAGTTCTACTATTTCGTAAAACCACGAGCCGCCAGCCTCACGCTGCCTGTGGTCTGTGGTTATGCCGTGGTTCCTAAAAATCCGTAATTTGGCAGCAAAATCAGGGTTGTCCGTGACAATCATTCCGCCTTCGCCTGTAGTTATGTGTTTTACAGGATGAAAACTGAAGACGGTCATATCTGCAAGCGTCCCGACCTTTCGACCCTTATAGGTGGCCCCCAAAGCATGGCAGGCATCGGCTATGAGCACAAGGCCATACCTGTCAGAAATTTCCTTTAAGGCATCGTAATCGCAGGGTTGGCCAGCGTAATCTACGGCTATTATTGCCTTTGTTTTGGGTGAAATCTTTGACTCGACAGAAAAGGGATCCAAAAGCAGCGTATCGGCCTCAACATCGGCAAAGATCGGACGTCCTCCTATGTAAAGCACGCAGTTTGCGCTTGCAGCAAAGGTCATGGGTGTCGTTATTACCTCGTCATTTTGACCGATACCTGCAGCGAAGGCTGCAGCATGAAGGGCTGCCGTACCGCTGTTTACGGCGACAGCATACTTTGCGCCGACCGCCTCTGCAAAACGCTCTTCAAATTCCACTACCTTCGGGCCCGTGGTGAGCCAATCCGAACACAGCACGTCAATGACTGCTTTTATGTCGTCTTTGTCTATGCATTGATGGCCATAAGGCAGCAGTTTATCTCTTACGGGTTTTCCTCCGTTTATGGCTAAAATATCCTTTTCGTTCAAGTTCAATCCACCTTGCCCAGCTTCGTGCAACCATCCAGGCCTTCGACCATACTTTTAAGTTCTTCGCCCGTAAGCCACCAGCCGTTGCTGTCGCTGGTATAACAAAAGCCGTCGGGCAAGGGTTTGCCTCCATCGCCGTTGTGTCCATCCCAAAACGGATGTTCCGGTTCAATCACGTAAAAGCTGTCGTATTCCCTGGCATGCCTTGCTTCTTCCGCCGTGATCAGGCACTCATGAAGCTTTTCGCCCGGACGTATGCCTATGGTTTCCTTTTCCACGCCTGGAGCCAATATGTCGGCAAGGTCAACGAGGCGCATGCTTGGAATTTTTGGGACGAATATCTCGCCGCCTCGCATTCTGTCGATGCAGTCTATGACAAAACGAACACCCTGTTCAAGGGTGATCCAAAACCTCGTCATCCTCTCGTCGGTCAGGGTTACCTTGCCGTTTTCGCGCTGCCTTAAAAACAAAGGCACCACGCTTCCCCTGCTTCCTACGACATTTCCGTAACGTACGACGCTAAATTTGGTGTTCCTGCTTCCCGTGTAGGCATTGGCCTGCACGAACAGCTTTTCAGCGACAAGCTTTGTAGCCCCGTAGAGGTTGACAGGCTGCACAGCTTTGTCCGTGCTTATGGCCATGACCTTTTCAACGCCGTTATCTATTGCGGCGTCTATGATATTTGCCGACCCGTCGATGTTGGTCTTTACAGCTTCGATGGGATTGTATTCACAAGTCGGGACCTGCTTTAAGGCGGCAGCATGGACAACTACATCGACACCGTTCATAGCGCGATATACGCGCTCCCTGTCTCTTACATCTCCGATGAAAAACCTTAACCTGGAGTCGTCGCCGAATTCCTCGCGCATCTGATACTGCAGAAATTCTCCTCTTGAAAAGATCCTTACAGCCTTGGGATTGTATCTTTCAAGGAGCGTGCGGGTAAATTTCTTTCCGAAAGAACCAGTCCCACCGGTAACTAAGATAACCTTGCCGTTTACATACATTACGATTATCCCCCTGCCTGGCGACATACATATATACATTCTACAATAATGTTATCGGCACAGTTGTAGCTTTTCATAAGCAAAGGTTCTGCTTATGCTGGTACAAATCAATTGATGTGGTTAAGCTATGTTCTATTGCTTCTCAACATCTCATTGTATAATTGAATATAGTTACTTATCATTTTATCTAAAGTAAATCGCGCTTCAAAATCGGCGTAAGCTCTATCAATAATTTGTTTTTTATCCTCATTGCCCATCTCAAGTACGTGAGTTAGCACTCTGGCTAATGAGTCAGCATCCTCACTTGGGAACAAAAAGCCGGTTTCTCCATCTATAATTACTTCGTTGACTCCTGGAATATTACTACCAACTCTAATAACCTTACGCTGCATCCCCTCAATTAAACTCAGCGGCAACCCTTCGCTCACTGAAGGAAGCACTAATATGTCCATAAACTTTAAAAAACGGGATGCTTCTCTTTTGTAACCGGTAAAAATAACACTGTCTCTTACACCCAATTCATCGGCTACATGTCGCAACATTTCAATATCACCTTCACCTATAAACACGGCTATTATCTTTCCGCAACTCGATGATATCTTCTTTAACGCGTGAACAAGCAAAGCTTGATTTTTCCTTTTCCCTATCGTTCCTATGCAACCTAAGATTTTTACTCCAGACTGTCTCAAAGATGCAATCTTTTGCCAATCCGGATCATCATATTCATGTTCACAATCAAAGCGTTCACAAATCCCATTGTATATTACTCTCATATTAGTGTTTTGTACCCCTAAAGATCTTAATAACATATAATCCCCCTCGGAGACGGCTACGACATGATCAACACAATTTAGTAAAAAAACGTCCATCCTTTGCTGTTCTGTAGTTTTGTTTTCCCCCCAACCGTGCATCGTTTGTAAAATCGGGACATACCTCTTTAAACCTGACCTAGCAATCATTGCCACCATGCTCGGAACTGCGGCATGAGAATGAATAATGTCTATATCCTCCTCAAATAATAGCTGTCGCAGGGCTATAGAAGCATTTATATTTTGATATATATTCCGTTTAAAAGTAGAATCGCATAAAATTACTGAGACATGTTGACGCCGTAAGTCTTCTAGATACTTTTCATAATGCTCATACCCAGGATACGTAGTCTTAGAAGCAAAAACAAACACTTTGTGGTCCCTATTTAAAAGACTGCAAGATAAATCGTAAACCACCTTTCCTGCACCGCCATGGAGAAAAGTTGCACACATTACAACATTTAGACCCATCTCTTTAACAACTCCTTAACAACTCTACTGTTAATTTGCTAGAAAAATTTTAATAATTAAATTAAACCAATCTTTTTTATAACTAATTAACGATTTCTACTTCCTGATAAAAATTGAACTACATATATTTAAACATCATATTTATATGACTCTGCTAAAAAATTCACCCTGTTTTATTACCCTATGCTATCAATCTTTTAAGAAGCTGACGAGAAACTCTAGACAAAAGGGAGCCTTTACATGCTTGGACGCAGGTCAAACCAAAAGACCTTTTTCGACTAAGTCTTAGATAAACGCCTTCCCAGAAACCACTTCCTAAAGGTAAACGACATAATAAATTGGACTCCAATAGAAAAAATGCTTGAAAATCTATACGATCCTTCAAAAGGACGTCCAAGTTATCCGCCCCTTGTCATGTTTAAGGCCCTGCTTTTGCAGCAGTGGTTCAATCTATCCGATAGAGATCTGTCCGAAGCCATCGCAGACAGGCTGTCTTTTCAAAGCTTTTTAGGCCTTTCTTTGACAGATCCAGTACCTGACGATACGACCTTTTGCCGCTTCAGGCAGAAACTTTTAGAACTAGGACTACTTGAAGAGCTTTTTTTCTCTCCTTGACGCTCAATTTGAAGACCTTGACATCTTGGTCAAGAAAGGTTCTTTTATAGATGCAACCATCGTTCAAGCCCAAAGAAGGCAAAGAAGATAGCGGCATAAATTCTGCCGGTAATGACGAAGACGGGAAAGGAAGCGGTGGTAGTAAAGCTCTCACCAAAATTGCAAGATTTACTTTAAGCCAGACCCCAAGGCAAGGCGGACGGTAAAGCGCAGCAAGCCTGCTTACGGCTACAAGGTGCATATAAGCGCGGACGAAAGCGGAATTGTAAGACGTGTTGAAGTGACACCTGCAAACGTACATGATAGCAGGAAGCTTAAAAGCCTCATTTCGGGTGAAGAGGAACAAGCCTTTAACAGAAGACGAATCCCGGGAAAACAAGATGTTGTCCAAGAAGCGTTTCCGCGTAGAAGTAGAATAAGCATAAAGGCATTTATGTCCTTTATGTTTATGGTGATGAACTTAAAGATGGGATGGAACATCCTTAATGCCGTAAAGGTTTCTTCTTCATGCGAGCTTACGTTATCCACAGGGTATTAGAGTATGACCTTTTCAAGGTACATGAAGCGAAAACAGGATGAAAGGGCACTTAAAAGCCCTAAAACAGAAAACTTAACTACAAATATAACTTAAATCGATGTCCTTTAAGATCCTAAAGTAAAGGCATAAGTGAGGCGACATGTTTTGTGAGGTTTTTCAGCAGACTCATCATAATTGATACATCAAGATTTCTGAAAAAAATTAAAACTTAATTGCATACTGCATAGAGCACTGTTTCACAATGATTAATAGCATGATGTCCAATATAAAACTTATAACATGGTTGAAGGTTTTTAAGAAATAAAGGAATCCCCCATAAGTCCTCACAACGATGGTAAATACATACCTGTAAATTTGGATGATGATTAATTATCGTATCTTTCAAACCACATAATGCTGCCATTTCGCTACCTTCTATGTCCATTTTTATTATATCCGGCACCATACCTGTTTCATTAATAAAGTCATCTAAAGCAGTAACTCTCACCAGAATGTCGCCAGAAGATGCTATATAATTAGAACTACTAATTGAATTTAATCGTAGCCAGGCATACCCGCTTTTATCGCTTACGGCAATTGTCACTGGGATAACTTTACCTCCAAATCCCTTTTCATGTATATTTTGGCATAATAGAATTAAACTATCTGGCGTTGGCTCAAAAGCTACAATTTTGCTCTCTTTACTCATGAGTTTTGCAAATTTAATTGCCGTATCACCCGTCCATGCTCCTACATCAAACAAAACTCTACACCCCGCAAAATCTATGCAGGGATGACAATACTGATCAAACTCGGAAACTTTTAAACAGATTGGATCTAATGATTTACGATACTCCAAAATTGAGAGAAATGTTTCTCTTGATTGCTCGTTGACAAGAAGACTATACACTCTTTCTAGTTCCATTAAATGTCCAACAAGCTCATTGTAATCAAAACAATCTGATCGATCAAACCAATAAGTTAAATCAATATAATTTTTAATTCCCATCTCTCGGAGCTGGCAAGCTATATCTTTTGCCCAATCACTAGCAATACATATCAGCGGATTGGCAAGTGAACTATAAAGAGTTGACAGCTGAAAAGGAGAAAGTATCGGAACATCTTCTATTATCGTATCCCATTTTTTCGGATCATTATCAACAAAATAATGAACACGAAGTTTCATGCTTGTTTCCAAATATGTTTTGACTTTCCTACCACCACTACTCGCCCCAAAAACAATGATCTCTTTAGCGTTATTAAGCTTTTCTTCCGCATCCACAAACCCGCTTGCAAGCTCTTTTATGTTTTTCATAATTTTGTTTTAAGCTAACCCCCTAAATACAAAGTCATATTTATCGGCCTCACTGACAATACAATCATTTATTTATATATCTTTTCAAGTTAATGCGATTAAAGCCTAAAACCTTGCGCATTTTAATTTCGGGTTGTATTGCTTACACAATTAATTTACATACAAACAAAACATACCGAATCTCAAAAATACATCATCGTGATTTATGATTTTAATTTTACACCTCCGTATCGAAAAGAGCGCCAAGCATTTCGTTGACGGCAGCGATGAAGTGCACCAGTTCGTCGGGAGGAATTTTTCGGATGACTTTGTCGTTGTTGGCGTGGTCGATGACGTGGACCTGATAGATGTTGGCCTCTTCGATGTACTTGAACTTAAGACTTCGGTCGAAGATCATCGCCATCTGCTCAGCTTTGTGGATGGCGGATTTGACGTCCTCTTTAGAATATTGCTGCCGGTTCGTCTCGCCATTCACTCTAGCCTGCAAACCCTGTGAGCTAATGCTTTCTTTATAAACAACATTCCCCAGACTGTTATCATCTATGATTTTGTGCAAACTGTCCCCTTGAGGAAAGGAACTCAACCTGCCGACGCCGTCTGTGCTCACGACACGCCCCTCCTTAAATTGAAGTTGAAACTGCAAATGCAGGTTTAAAGCAATAGTTGATTTTAATTATTTAGCAAGGGAGGAGGCTTCCTCCCTTGCTAAATTTGAAACCAATTACTTAAACAGCATCAGCCATTCACGCTAAAGCACTACCGCAGTAACTGCAGCACAGCCTGAGGCAGGGTGTTTGCTTGAGCTAGCATGGCGTTGCCGGCCTGCATCAAAATCTGCAGTTTCGTAAAGTTCATCATTTCCTGAGCCATGTCGAGGTCGCGGATGCGGCTTTCGGCAGCGGTCAGGTTCTGAGAAGCGGTGTTCAGGTTGTTTATGGTGTGCTCTAACCTGTTTTGATATGCGCCGAGCTTTGCCCGCTGGCTAGAGACGCGGTCCAAGGCGGAGTCTATGATCGTTATGGAGCGAGACGCCGAGTCGCGGTCTGTTACCAACACTCTATGGATGCCGAGAGCGCGAGACGACATGTTGCCGATGTCTATACCCATGTCTTCGCTCTCGTTGGCGCCGATCTGAAACACCGTGGAGTTGTCGGCCAGATGCAGATAAGTTTCATAGGTGCTAGGTTTAGCCGAAAGCTCAAATTGTTTTGTGTTATCGTTCCAGTCAATGGAAACATCGGCCATCGGGTCAAACTCGACGTCGACGTTCGGGTGCACTATGCCTATGAGCATGTTGCCCGTCACCTTGGTGTTGGAAGCAACGGTAGCGCCGCTATGGGCATCCTGGACTGATACGCGGAATTCGTTTTCCTTGGACTTTTGGATTACGCTAAGACTTAAGGCCTTTATTACGTCTTCGTCACCGGCAAAGGATATTTCGCCGTTCGTCCCGGCGACTACGCTTCGTATGACGAATGTCCCGGCGAGGGCCTCAGGCGTATTGGAGACCTCATTGCCTTCGGACACGTAGGTTACAAACTTATCGGCATTGCTCGATACATACTGTCCCTGACCCAGCTGGTCGCGGATCGCGGCGTTGAGCTTTTCCTGGACGTTTCTGATAGTATCTGTGGCATATAGCGTAACGGAGGCTTTTGTTCCGTCGCCCTGGATGAGCGTTATGGTTTGAGGATCCTCAAGCAAGAAGCGCCCGTTAGCATCCCAGAAGCGGTCAAGGTCGCGGAGCATGACGTCGTCTGCCGCTACCTGACCCACGTAGGCCGCGGTGAAGCTTGCGCCTGTCACGGAGCTGCCTGCTGTAAGGCCTGCCAAGGAACCGAAGCGGGCGCTGATGTCGCCCTCGTAAGTGACGCCGTTTGTCGTGTTGAGGTAAAACGTCCTGAAGTGAACAGTCTTGTTGTCAATACCCGCGCCGTTAAAGGCAAATGCCAACGAGCCTGAGCCGTTCCAACCCAAAGGCCATTCAGAGTTAACTTCAAAGTCCCATGTTGCCCGGATATCGCCTGCTACTGCAGAAGCTTTTATTTGATATACGATCTTATCGCCTACATCGGCATCTCCGATTTTAGCAAATGAAGTACCATTCGTGGTGTTAATGCCGCTCAAATAGAGTTTTACGCCCAAACCTGTATACTTTGCCAGACCTGCAGTTCCTACAACAATATTTTCGTCAACATAATTTGTCACAGTTCCGTCTTTGTCCAACACGTAAGAAACGCCCCGGAACGTAACCTGTTTTGCCGATGTATCTACAGCAACTACCTCAAAAAGAATATTGGCATTTACGCCAACACTAGACAGCTTTACGCTAGGGCCTTTATAGCCATACCAGCTTACCCGGGTTGCAGATGCAGCTCCAGCTGCCTTGTTGAGGGTAAGTTTGTAATCCCCGGCAGGCAGGCCATCTATCTCGACATCGTTAACGCCTTTGAGCGTATTTACACTCACGTTCATCATGACGTTTTCGTGCTTGATCTTAAACACGTCGCTTTTTTGGATCTGCCCCTGCCCCGGAGTGGCGTTGATGGAGATCTTAAAGTTGCCCTCGGCGGCCGCTTTTTGGCCAAACTGGTCAACCTGGCGCAGACTGCCGCGCACGAAGGCCTTGGTCTCGAGCTTATCCGCAGACCAAAGAACGGATGCCGAACCGTCCAGCAATTTTTTCTTGTTAAACTGCGTTGTGGAGGCGATGCGGTCAACCTCTTCTTTTAGCTGGTCGATTTCAAGCTGGATGACCTGGCGGTCGTTTGCCGTTAGCGTATCGTTTGCTGCCTGGACTGCCAGTTCCCTCATTCTTTGAAGGATAGAGTGCGTCTCGTTTAAGGCGCCTTCCGCTGTCTGGATCATGGATATGCCGTCCTGGGCGTTTCTTACGGCCATATCCAAGCCCCGAACTTGAGCCCTCATCTTCTCGCTTATAGCAAGGCCTGCTGCGTCATCGGCAGCTGTGTTGATCCTTAAGCCCGTTGAAAGCTTGTTGATGGACTTCTGCAGGGATTCATTGGTGCTGTTTAAAGCATTATAGGTAAATAACGCAGGAATATTGTGGTACACTCTCATAATGACTTCACCCTCCTTGATAAATTTTCCGAGCGGAGCATCCTTACCCCACCCGCATCGTGATACTTGATCAACCAAATCATCCGCACTTGAAAGAATGCTTCCTGTCTACCGGGCTGCACACCACCTCCTTATAAACTTATTCGGTCTTTGCCGGCAAAAACTTTAATTCAAATCCCGAATAAATTTTTTGTGCCAAAGCAGGATCCAGGGGCACCTTTAGCTTTTCTATGACCGTTACACTGTCGCGAAGACGTCTTAAAAACATCGAGACTTCCGGGCTTTCACTGTCCGATGCGTCTGCAAGCCTTTTTATTGAAGAAAGACACCAAAGGGCCAGCGTCCTGCTTTCATCTGGCAGTGTATCGCAAAAAGCCTCAACCATGCTCCATGCTCTGTGAAGCGCTCTAAACGTCTCGCCGACCGAAAGCAGCCTTTCGACTTCTGCCCTCTCCCTGCGCCATCTTACGGCTAGATTTTCGGGGTCTATTACCTTTATGTCCTCAAAAGTCTGACGCTCCTGTTCGATCAAAGACAGCCATATTCTTTGTATCTCGCCGTCGTCGGGATCGTAGCGCAGGGCATTGCTTAAAATGAGCCTTGTCAAGTCAAACTGAGGCAGGCGGCACAGGTCAGGCGCAGAAAGCATACGTGCCCATGTTTTAAGCACTCCTGCTGCTTCCTTGCTTTCGATTTCCTTATCCTCCAAAAGGCTTGCGACCTTTTGCATGTAGGCACACCCTTCTTCGGCCCTGCCTTCGCTTTCAAGATGAAGCGCAAGCTTCCAAAGCAGCCTGTAGGGCCAATCTGCCGACAAGGGGTCGCACCTGGCAAGGAGGTTGTCGATAAGGGGTTTGCGGAATCTCTCGACACCATCATCCGTATCAGTTTTTTTTGTCGCCGCGTTTGCTTGACATAAAATTTCGTCCTGAATACCGTGGTCTTCTAAACTTAACAGCGATTCAAGATGACTTTGAGCGGTCTTCTCGTCAACAGGAGCAAGCCCGAAGGGCAAATCCTTTTCGGCAGTCTCCTTAAAACCTTGAATCGCGTCTTTTATATACATCAGCCATTGAATTGTAAAGTTAGCCGCAACGCGGTGAGCTGCGATGAGGTCGTCGTGAGCCTTCTCCCACCTGGTTATCATCTCCATATTTTCAAGCGTGCGGGTCTTTACGATTTCAAGTAAAGTGGCGTAGGCGTAAGTCTGCCCCAAAAACTCCAGGACACTGTTTTGGGCGTGTAACGCATCTATCACGGCCGAGGCTTCATAGGCAAGCTTTTGCCTCCTTGCCGGCGGAAGGCCGGGAGAGACTACGCGCTTTTTTTCTTCCTCCAGCTTTTGCAGCAACTCAAGCGAAAATTCAAATCCTTTAATGCCGCCTTCGACGTTTTTAAGTACTGCATCTGTAACAGCAATTCTGTCTTCGGTTTTTGCTTCAATAACCACCTGGGACGGCGAAGCCGAAAAGCCTTCAACATCATCTGCAAACTCGTCTATAAAGCTCTTAAAAGGCATGACTTCCGTACCCCTGATCAAAGCACCGCCTTCGGTGCAGTCGTAAACCTTAAAACCTGCTTTCGTCAAGGGACCTATCATTTGTTCAAATATGCGCAAAAACATCAGCCATATTCGATGAGTGGCCACAGTCCCGCCCAAGGCTCCGGGCACAAGAATCCGATTGCTTTCGGAGACCTTTGCATCGCCCGATTTTTCTTTGGACCATGCCGTGTCGCTGCTGTGGGTGGTGCCTTCCTCGCCATAGGCAAGGTCCTGTCCGATGAGGGCTATTTTGTCTGATCCTAAAACAGCAGCTACGTTCATGCACATGTGGGCGACGGAGGCCCCGGAAGGGATCACGTCACCGCCAAGAAGTTGGCCCACCACCCAGTGGTCGAGGGGCAAACCTGCTTTTCCTATTACAATTTTAGGACCCGGCCAGGTGCCGACTATCTGCGGGACGCAGACCGACTGGACGATTAGCAAAACGTCTTTCAGCTCTTCCTTGTAATCTCTTATGACGTCTCTGAAATGTTTATCGAGCACGACAAGGCCCCTTTCGAGGGCACATACGATATGGGGCTTGATGCCGTTTTTAAGGAGCTTTCTAAGGACGGTATCTGTGGCAATTATAAGAAGTTTATCTTCTTTGCCCTTAAGAAGCTCGTAATTTTTATCCAATGACGGCCCCGCAGAGACCACGACGGAAGGCCTTCCCTTGAAGACCCCTCTTAGGGTTTTTAGCTTCGACCCAAAGACTATCCACGGCGAAGACAGCGCCATCTGCCTCAATCCAAGCAGGGTATCTTCCACGGAATTTCCTATCATCTGAAGGTTTATCAAAATGCGTTCCTTTAGTTTTGCAAGTATTTCCTCAAAAGGCTTCGAGTCTTCGCACTCGCCCCTATGAACAACGTGCCCCAAATCGCCTGCCGCAAAAGTCCCTAAAGGCGTAACGGTAGTGTCCAAAAGCTCCAAGATGAGGTCGTCTTCGTCGTTTACCGCAAAGCCTAAACGGATGAAAGGGGGTAGTAATTTATACACTAAGACTTCTTCAAAAAGATAAAACAGAAGGTCGATGTTTGGCTCTACTACTATGACAGCCATAACCGACCAGCTCATGGACTTGAAAAGACCCGTAAAATAGCGCGGGCTGCCCGCCCCGATCACAAAAAGACAGGCATTCTTCGGGACATCTTTGACGCGGTCATCTTCAAACGGTTCAAAAAAAGGTCGCCTTCGGCTTTTTATCCAAAGGCCGTTAGGAGTCTGCGCAACCTCCGGGATTAGGCGCGTCCCGCTTTCGATATATGATTTCCTTTCCTTTTCGAGGAACGCAGCCAGCTTGGGCTGGCGTTTCTTTAATTCCTCGATATTTTCCTGCCAAACGTTTAATGACATATAAATCACCTGTTCCTTTAAGTCAAAAAGTTCACAAGCGTGGGCTGTATTATCATGGCTATGGTAGCCAGGCTTGCCTGGTAAACCGATTGTGCCATGGCAAATTTTGTTGCTGCTTCGGCAAGGTCGGTATCCGACACCTTGCTGTAAAGCTCGTTGTAGTTTAAGTTCATCTGCTTCAGCCTTGAGCTTGACGTCTCGTATCTTTTTACCAGGGCGCCCGCTTGGGTCCTCACGCGAAATATGTCGTCCATGGCCTGGTCTATCTTCGGTAATATAGATTTGGATATGCCCTCCGCATCTCCCTGTTTTACTGCTTGAATGAGGTCGTCAAGCACACCAAAGAAATCGGTGGAATTGATGTCAGCCGAAGTCCGAACGGTCGCTACCTGATTATAAGGCCCTACACCACCCCTAGTGGGCGAAGGGGAACCGGGCAATGACGGAGTGTCACCTTGAGCCTCGATTACGTATCCTTTTGGCGACCACAACACAAGCCGCATGTCGCCAGGGGAGTCTTCTACGACTTCAGCCCTGACGTCGCCGCTTTGAAACCTGGCGTTTATAGTATCTGCCAGATCATTTATATTGATTCCGGCGGTATCTATGGTATGGGTGTAGCCGGTATGGGTGTAGCCGTTGACGGTAATGCTTAAAGCCCCGCTTCCCGTCCATCCCGACACGTCGGAAGTGCTCCGCAAGGCCGTATCGATCTGCAGGAAACTGCTTGCAATATTGCCCTGGACGTCGTAAACGGACAGAGCTGAGCCGTCCTTGGAGGCCAACGAAAGGCGCTGACTTCCTGACGAACCGCTTAAATCGGCGTCATATAAGCTTACATCAAGCCAGGAACCTGCGAGGCCCTTTATCTTTTTGGCTATAGCTTCAGCCGTGTCACCAATTGAAACCGCGATGTCAACCGTATGGCCGCTTGAACGGATGCGAATGACGCCGCTGGAGGGCGCGGAACCTGCGGCAATTTCGCCTCCCGTAACACCGGAATGAATGCCCAGGTTTGCCGCGATGCCTGCCGTATAACTCGAAAAGTCCGGATCGCCGAAGGGCAGGTCCGTCACCTTCAAAGATTGGCCTGTCTTCGAATAAAGGGCCACACGGCCGTCCTCAAGCTCACGGTAGCCTACCAGATCGGAACCAACCTGAGACTGTATGGCCTTGGCCACCTTTAGGGCATCCACATTCCAGGTGCTGCCTGAAAGGCTACCAACTTGGTCGCGGTAAAGCTTTACGGTGTAGCTTTGTCCTCCAACTTCAACATTTACCAAGGCAGGCATGTTTGGATCAAGCCCGTCCAAGGGAAATACGGCATTTATATCATCCATGACCAGCGCGGTTTGCAAACCTAAATCGGCAGCCGAAGTGCTTGCTGTCGGGTTGAGGTCGTAGATGTTAAGGGGTGAGCCGTCTAGTGTTTGAAGCACGAGCTTTTGGGTGGCCGCCTCGCCGTTATTGCCCGACGATTCTCCCTCGTCGGTCTCAACGATGACCTGCAGCCAATCTCCGGCTGCGCTGTTGAGCCTTTCTGCCAGATCTTGAAGGCTTAAGGGCTGGCCGCTGTCAATGCGTACTTCGGCGAAGTTGTCTCCGCTTTCAAGCCTCCAGTAAATGGGGCTGGTTGTCGGATCTATCGTTTGACCCGTAGGAATTTCTATGCTTTTAAGCGAGGTCTCGATGCCCAAAAAGCCGGCCAAACCTATGTGGCTGTGGTCCGTGGGTTTTTTTACAGTCTCGTCGCTCGGCAAGGGCTCAAAATCGGCAGAAGGCCACGAGGTAACTGACAGCGGTTCGCCGGTATGCCCTTTTATCACAAGCCTTTGAACTCCGCGATCGTAGTCCTTTTCTACGGACACGGATACAAGCTTACCTACATCTCCCATGGACAAGCTTGTGTTTATTAAGTTTGCAAGTTCATCTAAGCTGTAGCCTGCCAGCTCTCCAGGGTCTCTGAAGTTGTTATCGTCGGATGGGTCCGGCATTCCGTTTTTGTCGTCGTCGGACCACTTTTCGGGGATCTGGACCTTGGCCGTTCGGTCGCCAACTCTGATTTGAAGTATCTCGCTCCGGCCGGTCCAGGAAAAGGACATTGGCACTTCGTAGCTTTTTAAGGTGTAGTCTTGGTATCGTGTCGGAAACACCTCGCGGCCGTGAAAGGACACCTGGCTGGTCACGTCGCGTTCCATCTCATATTCTACGTGCAGCTCGTTTCCCATATAAACTATTTTTCCGCTGGAGTCTCGCACGAAGGGCTTCTGCGAGGCGTTTAGCCCCGAAAAAAGATATCTGCCTTCGACGGAAAAGTCAGCGGTGTTCATCAGCTCTTCCTGAAGCTGCGATATCTCCTCTGCTACGGCCGCATACTCGGTCTCGCTGAACGTACCGTTTCCGGCATATACGGTCAGCTCCCTGATGCGCTGTATCACGTCGGTAATCTGGTTTAAAGCGGCATCAGTGTTGGAAAGCCACATTATGCCGTCGTCCAAATTTTTTTGGTACTGATCGTTCTCAAATATTGTGGTAGATAAAGACAATTCCCTTCCTACGGCCAGGGGGTCGTCCGAGGGGTGTTGATGCAGCTTGCCCGTGGACATCTGCCGCTGCATCTGAAGCATGCGGGTCAAATTATTGTGCATATCAGCCAAAAAGACCTGATTCATCATGGAGTTGGTAACGCGATTCATCTTTATCCCCTCCGGAGGTTATCTTCCTACGGTGCCCATGCGATTTATGATGACATCAAGCATCTCGTCTATCGTGGTGATATAGCGCGCCATAGCGCTGAAGGCCTGCTGAAACTTTATTATATCCATCATCTCCTCGTCGATGTTGACGCCCATGACGGATTGCCTCTGCGCGTTTATCTGACTCGTCAGGGATCGCTGATTTTCTGCCATGGTCGCCGTCCTTTGTCCCTGAGCGCCTGAGCGCGCCATGAAGCTCAGGTAAAATTCCTCAAAGTTTTGGCTTCCACCCGACATGACCTTGTTTTGCTTGAGCTGTGCCATCGCAAGCGCCTTGGTGCCGTCGCCGCTGCCTAAGGTCTTGCCCGTTCCGTCATCTCCTGCTGCGGCTATCAAGCTTGAGTCTTTTTCGACAAGCGGGTTAACTTCAAGGGCCGATGCTGCCCCCCCGCGTTTGGCCATGGGGCTAAAAAAGGCAGTACCGGTAACAGCAGCATTATCCCCTGTACCGTGACCTGAATAGTGTACGGCATTCATCTCCAGGGCCAGCCTGTAAGCCAGCTCATCAAAGGAGGCCAGGTGAGACAATATGAGGTCATCGCGGGCTTCCATAGTTGCATAGATCTTGCCGCCCTGCACGTGATGGTCGACAGTTACAGAGGCCTTGCCGGTGCCGTTTAACCTCAGAAATATGCCCTTTGATATCTCGCTCATCTTATTTGCAGCATAGCCGTCCAACGGCGTCACAAGCCTGCCTTCCGAGAAGTCGTTGACCGACGACAAATACTTTGCCCCGTCAAAGGAAATTAGGGCATCTTCTGACGTCATCATGAAGTTGGTCGTCCCGTCGCTTTTTACAAGGCCTAGCTTGTTTGCCACGTAAAGCCCGCCGTTTTCGTCACCCAAGACGTTGATCCTTTGCGCTTCGCCTATGACCTGACTTTCGAGGGCAAGGTAGTAAGTGCCGTCCGTAGCCTGTCCCACAGACGCCCTAAGCCACTCCTCAGGCTTGGATGGCCCTCCTTCGCTCATGTAGGAACCGTTTATCTTGTTTGCTATGGTGTTTAACGTATCTTCCTCGGTGACGTCTATGGTTACGGTCTTTGCCTGGTCGGCGATGCCCATAGTACCAGCCAGGTTGCCTTTTATATCGGCAACGGAGATCAAATGGTTGTCCGACGAAGCTATCGTAAGGCGATAGTCGGATGGTGACGCATTAAAATACGGAGAATAATTTATGTTTATAAAATAGGATAAATGCTGTACATACAATGTTGAAGAAGCCGTCCAACTGTTACTCATATTGTCGCTTATTTCCCATTCCGTACCGTTCCAATCTACCGAAATAACTCTTTCAAATCCCCCTGCAGACAGGCGAAAGCTGTACTGCTGCGGATCACTTGCCCCTGGGGATGAAAGTATACCGCCCGAAAACTGAGCGGATGTCTTAACTACTCCGCCGGAACTTACCTGGAGCGAAAAAGCACCGTGAAGGTTCAGCGCCTGATCGGGACTTACTACATCGGGCAGGCTGCCCGGAGATCCCACTTTCCAGGCGGTCTCGCTTGCAAGCCTGCTTACGATGACGGAATGAACCGCCTTGGGAGCGTTTTGCTCTATCCTGGCCAACAACACGTCGCTATTGTCCACGACGTTGAACAAATTATCCTCTACCTGCACATCGTAAAAACCGTCGTTTCCGGGCACCGGCACAAGCACCAGGTGCCTTGTGTTTGATCCTTGCACAAGGACCTTGCCGTGCAGGTCTATCTTGTAATCGCCGTCCTGCTCCTGCAAAGGAGTAGATACGGAAACGTCTATGAGCTCACTTAGCTTTTCCGTTAATAAATCGCGCCGATCCAGCAGGTCATTGGGATTGCCCCCCACTGCTTTGACCTGCGATATCTTTATGTTCAATGCTGCTATCTGGTCAATGAGAGAATTTGCCTCAGTAACAAGAGATCCTAAATCCTGATTTAAAGAGGCTCTATATTCATCATAGTTTCTCGACAGCTGCCCCAAAAAAACGGTGAGGTTTTTGGCATTTTGGATCACGCCCTCACGGGCTGCTGCATTGTCGGGTCGTTTTGACAGCTCTTCCAGGGAGGACCAAAAGTTGTCCAGCGCAGTTTTAAGACCATCGCCGGCTGGCTCGTTTACGAAAAGCTCTATGTTGTTTATGGCCTCCTCCATCGCCTCCCAGTAGCCCAAGGACGACATCTCCTCGCGGTATTGGGCATCCAAAAAACCGTCGCGCAGTCTCTTTATGGCCTCTATCTGAACGCCCGTGCCAATTTGACCCGGCGTGGCGGGACGGTTAAGGGCAGGATCGGCAAAAGGAGCTGAGCTTCCCGCCTCGACCCTTTGCCTGGAGTAGCCCTCGACATCGGCGTTGGATATGTTGTGTCCGGCTGTCTCCATTCCCCTTCTGAAATAATCTAATGCCCTGCGGCCCATTTCCAAGCCAAAAAAGGAATTGATCATTGCCCTTCTCCCTTATCCTTTTATGCTAAAACTGCTGCCGCCTGCCATACCGCGCAGTTGAGACATCATCAGGTCGCCCAGCCTCTTTGATTCCTCTAGCAGCCTGGCGGTAATCTCAAACTCAGATTTCAAGCCCTTCATGGAACGCTGCAATTTGCCGGCAGCATCAAGCAAAGTTTCGCAATCTTCGCTTTTTAGCCTTGAAGCGATTTCATAAACCTTTGGATCGCAACCTAGCTTAGAAGCAAGCTGTTCTGCCAGGCGGTCGCGTGCGGCTTCAAGGCCCAAAAAATCTGCTACGCCCCTTTCAAGCTCCTTCACCAGGGACTGCAAAGAGGCGTAATCGCTTCCGGCAATGAGAGAACGCTCACTTTTTAGCAGCCGGACCATATCTTCCACTTTTTGCGCCATCGTCTCAAGCAGCCCGGCCAGATTTTGAGCCGATTCACATGATATTAAGTCATCTTTGGCATTCAAGGCGACGTCATCCTTTAAAGCCTGCTTTTTGAAGTATATAGGCCAAGGCATCAAGATCAGGCTCATATGTGCCGTCGGCAATCTTTTGCTTTAATAGCTCGACCTTATCGGTCCTGACTTCGGGGATCTTCTTTGCCTCCTCGACCGCCTTTTTCAAGACCTTGGCAAAGGAGCTGACCTGAAATTGATCACCTTCGCGCAGCCTTGAATCTTTAAAATTTAAGCGAACCTTCTTTACGGGCTCCGTCTCATGTGCCCTCTTTACCGGTTCGATGGGTTCAACCATGGCCATCACCTCTCATTAAGTTTATCGGCAAAAAGATAAACGAGCTTTACTTTTTGCTCCTGGCCAAAGTGAAGCTCACTGATCCCAAAACATGCAGGCCGCTTTCGGTCAACGCCTCGGCTGCCCCAAGTATGGTAGCTCCGGTGGTGCACACGTCGTCACAGATCATTACGGTCTTGACGCCTATCTTTAACTTCGATTTGTCAAGCTTAAAGGCACCTTCTGGAAGCTTACTTCTTGCGTATGACTTCGTCAGCGCCCGCGGATGCATCTTCACGTTCCAGTAAAGGCAATTTATAACGGGCACGCCAAGCTCAAGCGACAAACCCTTGGCAATCTTCTCCGATTGGTTGAAAAACCTGGGGCTTTGCAGGTGAAGCGGTATCGGGACAAAGGCGTCAGGCAGGGGAAAATTTAAACGCAAAGCCAGTGCCCTTCCCATGGAAACTCCAAGGACGCCGTGATGTCCGTACTTTAGGAGGTGAACCGCCTTTCTTGCGGGACCTTTGTGAGCGGTGCCGTAATAATGGGGAAATGCCGATTCGTGCTTGCTGCAGGGATATGGGTTTAGGCATCTTATGCATAAAGCCGAACTGGGGGATAGCAATCCCTTTATGCAATCCGGACACACCGAGCCTGCTTTCCCGCAAACTGGGCAAGCCACGGGAAACAAAACGTGCCAAAATAGAGACGCTATCCCCGCCATAACCGCAAAATCAGACGCTACATGACAGCCCTTTTTAATTCCTCGGCCTTGTCGGTCTTCTCCCATGCAGGAAGGGGATTTAAGTCGATCCTTCCCATGTGGCCGTATGCTGCCAGGGGCAGATACTGGGGCCTCCTCAGGTCGAGGTCCCTTATTATGGCGGCAGGCCTGAAGTCGAAATGCTTTCTTATAAGCTCGGTTATCCTGTCGTCGGGGATCACCCCAGTGCCGTAGGTCTCAACCGAGATGGAAACGGGCCTTGCCACGCCTATGGCGTAAGCCACCTGAATCTGGCATTTGCGCGCAAGGCCTGCAGCCACCACGTTTTTGGCCGCATACCTTGCCATGTACGCGCCCGAACGGTCCACCTTCGTCGGGTCCTTGCCGGAAAAACACCCGCCGCCGTGAGGCACCACGCCGCCGTAGGTATCGACTATTATCTTGCGGCCGGTCAGGCCCGTATCGGCCAAGGGCCCCCCAAGGACAAACCTGCCGGTGGGGTTGACCAAAATCTTCGGGGAGTCCTGCATCAGCTCGGGAGGCACTATTGGGTTTATGACGTGTTCTATTATGTCTGCCTTTATCTGGTCCTGTTCGACGGAAGGGTGATGTTGGGCCGAAACGATGATCGTATCCACCCTCACGGGTTTGTCGTCGTCATACTCGATGGTAACCTGGGTCTTTCCGTCAGGACGAAGGTATGGAAGTATCTTTTCCCGCCTGACATAGGCAAGGCGCCTCGCAAGCTTATGCGCCAGGGATATGGGCAAGGGAAGCAGCTCTTCCGTCTCGTCGCAGGCGTAACCTATCATCATGCCCTGGTCACCTGCGCCTATCCTATCTATCTCGTCATCGGTCATGTTGGACTCCCTCGCCTCCAAGGCCCTGTTGACGCCCTGGGCTATATCAGGAGACTGCTCGTCTATGGCGGTTATGACGGCACAGGTATCGCCGTCAAATCCGTATTTGGCGCGCGTATAACCGATGTCTTTTACTATGCTTCTGACCAGCTTGGGTATGTCGACGTAGCAGCTGGTAGTTATCTCGCCGGCGACCATGACGAGGCCCGTCGTAACCAGGGTCTCGCAGGCCACCCTTCCCATGGGATCTTGGGAAAGTATGGCGTCCAGTATCCCGTCGGATATCTGATCGGCCAGTTTATCGGGATGTCCTTCGGTCACCGACTCCGACGTAAGCAGCATTCGCTCTTTTGGCATCTATTCCACCTCCGGATATCAAAATATTGGACCCCGATGCCGCGCTAAACAAAGCACCAGGGCCCCTATGGGCATAAGACAAAGGCGCATGTTCTTATAACCCGCAATTGACCTTTCTGTCAAGTCCAATTTTTTAAGAATATTCGATCGGGCTTCGCAAAAGCAGCACCGCACCTGGCATCTGCTCGAAGCCCCACTTCTCCAAAAAGGGATAAAGATCGCTGGTGTAAGTTATTATGAGCGGTATGTCCTTGATGGCCGGATGTCCAAGAACGTAGTTCATCAAAGCTGTCCCTAAACCCTGTCCCTGATGGTCGGGGTGGATGATGATGTCCCAGAGCGATGCTCGGTAGACGAAGTCGGTAATGATGCGACAAAAGCCGACCAACTTTCCCTTATACCGCACGGAAAAACACATGCTGCTGTTTTCCAGCATGCGAACAATCCCCTCATCCGTGCGGCTTTTCCCCCACCATATGAACCTGTACAGCGCCTTCACTTCGTGTGGGGCGATCGCAAGCTTGTTGTCGTAAAAGGTGTATTCGCTCAAATCCATGTCTTAGCCACGGTTGACTATGGAGACGTACTCGCCGGAAGCAGAGTGAACCGACATGCCCCGCAGTATCTTTCTCAAATCCAGACCTCTGGCATCGTGGCTAACGGGCAGCTGCACGAGCTGACCCGTGCCGCACTTCGCGCATATCCACGAAGCCCTTGCCATACCGTCATAGTCCGGATCCCCGGCCAAGACCTTTATTTCCCCACACACCTGACATTCCACTATGAGCATGGACCAAGCGCCTCCTTGATCGCTGTTTCCATCAGTCAATTTCTATTTTAACGCGAACCGGCCCTTCTGTGTAGATGTCGTCGTCCGCAATCACCTTCACGGTGAAGGGCGGGTTAGCCTTGCTTAAATCATTCACGACGTCGAAAAATTCTGTGGCCTCGATGTTGCCGACAGTTCCGGTTATGGGGTCCGGTATAACGCCGTCCCTTTGAGCCTTCATGTTCACTTGCCTAAGCAGGTTGTAAAGGGCCTGCTCTGCCTCAGCCTCGTTTAAGGGTTTGGCGACCACCTCGCTTGCCAACATCTCTCCTTTTCGGTAAACAAGGACGCTGTCGTGTACATCTATGGTACAGTCGATCCTTTCGCCTATCACTGCATTGGAGGCGACCTCCAACCTTATGACTTTGCGCGATTTGGTTGACCTTAACTTCATCATGGCCCGGTCGAGTTCCTGGGGGCTTATGTAGATCTCGATCTTTTCCGGTCGCAGGCCCGTGCGCATGGAAAGCGCCAACTTGGCATTGGCCTCTAGCTTATCAAAGACAGTCCTCATTTCGTCTTCGGTCAACCCGGAGGGATCCACGGGCATCTGCATCAAAAGCTCGCCTGCCAGTACCAAGATCTTTCCTTCCTTCATCTTCTCCAGGTTCGCCCGCAATTCCTCGGCCTGAGACTTGAGGTCGGCAATTTGGGCCTCCAAGTTATTCCTTTCCCTTCTCATGGCCTCGAGCTCCTTGCTCAGCCTTTCGCGGTCTCGCTCCAGGTCTTGGGCCTTCTTATTCAGCCTTGCGACCTCGGCCTCGACAGCTTTTAGCTTTGCCAGATTATCGGCCAAATTCGACTCCACCTCGCGAAGCTGGTTTTCCTTTGCTAAAAGCTTTGACTGACTCTCAAACAAGTCCGCCTGAAGGGACTCAAGCTCGCCCCTGCTTTTGCTCAACTCTTCGGTTAAGGTGGATATCTCGCGCTGGATGTATTTCATGTTAAATAGGGCCACTCTGACCGTGTCGGACGCCATGGCCATGACAAACAGCGTGACCAGGGTTATCGATACGCCGGTCACCACGGTGATGAAACGAGACGTGTATTTCGGCCTCATGCCGAACAGGCTGATCCTTCGCTTGCCGAGCTTCATGCCCAGGATATCGCCAATGTAAGCGACCAAGGCGCTTATGACGATTAGCGAAACGACCAGCCCCCAATTGAGCTCGCTCAGTCCATACTGCAAGGGCCCACCTCCCATTAAAACATATCACTTAAGCTCAAAATTTGCCACAGGAAAACTAAAAAAAGGCGGGTCGCAACCCGCCTTTTTTGCCTTCAAAATAAGTTTCAAAAGGGATTTAAATTTCCTTGCTGATCTCTGCCAATGCTTCCCTCGCCAGGGAAAGTCCGCGATCTATCTCCTCGGGGGCAATGTTCAAAGCGGGACGGAACCTGACGGAGCGGGTCCCGCAGGAAAGGATCAGGACATGTTTTTCCTGCATCTTCTTTAAGAACTTGGCCCTTATGTCGGCGCAGGGGAAGTCAAAGGCACACATCAGACCCTTGCCGCGTACGTTGGACACGAGCTTGGGAAATTCGGCACCTATGGCCTGAAGCCCGCTAAAAAGCTGAGGCCCTGCCACCGTTGCCACATAGTGTAGGACATTATCGTCGCGGTAGATCTCAAGGTATCGGGTGGATCTCACCATATCGCATATGTTGCCGCCCCAGGTGGAGTTGATACGGCTCGATACGGTAAAGCAGTTTTCGGGGACCTCGTCTACCTTTGGTCCGACCATGATGCCGCAGACCTGGGCCTTTTTGCCGAAGGCAACTATGTCGGGGATGACGCCGTGATGCTCGAAGGCCCACATCTTTCCTGTGATTCCCATACCGCACTGGACTTCGTCGAAGATCAGCATGAGGTCGTACTCGTCGCAAATCTTTCGGAGCTTCTTGAAGAACTCGGTCCTGAAGTGGTTGTCTCCGCCCTCGCCCTGAATGGTCTCTATTATTATCGCGCAGTAGGCATCGGGATCGTCCCAGAGGTGCTTCAATATCTGGCTTTCGGAGACCTCCTCTGCCCACCTCACGGCCTCTATGTGCTGCTCAAGCGGCCAGGTTATCTTAGGATTAAGCACTCTTGGCCAATCGTATTTGGCGAAGTACTGGTGCTTATTGGGGTCAGCGGTGTTGGTCAGGGAAAGGGTGTAGCCGCTCCTACCGTGGAAGGCATCCCTGAAGTGTATCACCTTCGTGCCTTTCTTTCCGTCCATGGCCTCTCCCTTGGTGATCTTGCCCTTGGCCAACAGTTTTCTTACCTTCCAGTCCATGGCTACCTTTAAGGCGTTTTCTATGGCCAAGGTCCCGTAATCTATGAAAAATAAGTGGTTGAAACCCTTCGGTACAGCCACTTCGGAGAAGGTCTTGACGAACTCGGCCATCTCAACGGTGTAGATGTCGGAATTTGCGACCTTGTTTATGGCAGCCCTGAAGATCTTTTCCTTGAACTCATCCGTCGTAAGCTTAGGATGGTTCATGCCAAAAGGAGCCGAGGCAAAGAAGGTGTAAAAATCAAGCCACTTTTCTCCCGTACGTGCATCCACAATCCAACTTCCCTGAGATTTTTCCATATCGATGACTATGTTAAAGCCGTCGCGAAGGATCCACCTTTCCAACACCGGAAAAACCTCTTCTGGTGTAACCGCCCATCTGACATTAGCCATACCTAACGCCTCCCGTTATTATAATGATCATTAACTCACAAATAACACAAGTTCATATTTACATTCTAGCGCCAAGGAGGAATATATACAAGCAAATTAGGCATGGATAACTTAATCAAAGGCCCAAAGGCGAGGCCTTGGCCAGCAGTCGCTTTACTACCTCGGGAGGCCAAAATTTGCCCCTTCCTATGCCGGGACACCTGCTTGCCTCAAGTTTCCAGCTGCGAGGGCTGGCCAACACCGACGGCCAGAAGGGATACAGCCTGCATTGAAGAGGCCTTACCGCGTAGGCCTTGCACCTTCCTGCCTCCAAAAGCACGCAATCTCCGTTTTCTTTTTCCGTGAGGCTCATGCGGCCAAAGACCTTGCGGGTATAACTTCGCAAAAACAGGTCGACATCCAGACCTAAAAAGGTGGCAATATTTCTTGCCTCAATTGAATTTAACCACACAAAGCCGGGCTGTCCGCCACAGCAGGCGGCGCAGCCCGTGCAGGAAAAATATAAACCCTCTTTCCACCATCGTTTATTTTCTCGTACTGTCACTTTGTCTTTCGATCTCCTCGTACAGGAACTTCCACAGGCCCACGCCTCCAAGGCTGGATATCCGGTCGCTTGCCATTTCAACGACAAGGTCCTGCATTTGATGAAAAGGCTCTCTTTCGTTAGGGCCCAAAGCTTTGGCCGCAGCCAACTGCGACTTCCATATCTGCGCCAGCATCAGCCCCTCGAAGGACTGACAGGCCTTTTGCAGCTTTTGCTTATCGCGAACGACCCCGTCGGCGTTTTCCGAGCAAATGCCTTTATTGAAGGAAATGCCTTCTACTGCTGACATCGCTACATCACCACCAGCTCGCCGTGAAGGGCACCAGCATCGTTGATCGCCTGCAGTATTGTTATTATGTCTCGCGGTGTGGCACCTATAGAATTTAAGGCGTTGACGAGATCTTCGACTGATGAGCTTGCCGGCATGGATATCACTTGTCCCTTTTGTTCCTCCACGGTGACCTGGGTACGCGGTACGACTGCCGTCTGGCCGCTGGCAAGAGGTTCCGGCTGAACGACCTTCGGCGCTTCGGCAACGGCAACGGTCAAATTGCCGTGAGATACGGCAACGGCGCTGATCTTCACATTTCCGCCCATGACGACCGTGCCGGTGCGTTCGTTTATGACGACCCTTGCTACGATGTCCGGCCTAAGCTCAAGCTGCTCCAGGGACGCCACGAAGCTCGCGGGGCTTTGGGCGTAAGCGGGAGGAAAGGCGACTTCAACCCTGCCCGCATCGACAGGCACGGCAACTTGCCCGAACTTGGCGTTTATGGAAGAGGCAAGTCTCTGGGCCGTCGTAAAGTCAGGTTGGCGAAGAAGAAGCGCAAGCTTGGAGCCGTCGGCAAATTCCATGGGCACATCCCTTTCGATTATGGCTCCGCCGGGGATCCTGCCCGTCGTAGTGATGTTCTTTGAAACCTGCGCTGCTGCACCGCCTGCAGAAAAACCACCCGTCGTGACAGGTCCCTGCGCCGCGGCGTAAACTTGACCGTTTGCCGCCTTAAGCGGCGTTTGAAGCAGTATGCCTCCCTCTAAGCTTCTGGCATCACCCAAGGCGCTGACCAATACATCTACGGTCTGACCCGACCTTGCAAAGGCAGGAAGGCTGCATGCAACAGAGACAGCGGCAACGTTTCGTGAACGGATGTCTTTGATATCGAGCGCAACGCCGTACTGTTCGGCCATATTTCTTATCATTCGCATGGCGATGCCCGTCCTGTCTCCCGTGCCGGGCAAGCCGACGACAAGGCCCATGCCTGTTAATTGGTTGGCCCTTGCGCCTTCCACCGTAGCAATGTCTTTCACTCGAACAACAGGAGAAAGCGCCTGCTCCACAGCTAAAGCAGGAAGACAAAAAGACGCGGCAAGAGCAAATGACAACACGTAAATTACGGCAAATCGCTTAAACATGACTACACACCTCTTTTTAAAACAGGGCCTGAAGTATCTGGGTTATAAGGCCGGGCTTTTGCACCCTAGATAGCGATCCCTTCCCTTCGACAAATAACTCTGGGTTTGCAACCTTGGTGCTGGATATGGTGTTGTCGTAGGAGACATCCTGGGGCCTTATAACTCCCCTGAGCGTGAGCTTCAGGTTTTCGTCGTGGGTCTTTAGGTCCCTGTAGCCTTCTATAACCAAATTTCCGTTGTCCTGAACCTCGGTAACAAGGCAGCTTACCCTGGTCTTTAGGGAATACGTCCTCGACGAGCTGCTGTCGCCGGACATGTCCGTATTGGCCCTGACGCCAAATTTACGGATGAAATCAAATATGCCCGTGCCGTCATCCACCTCGTGTTCTATGTCCTTGGTCAGGTCGGTCTTGGCCTTATCGTTTGCACCGATGCTTTCTTCAACTATCACTGTGACGATATCACCCACTCTAGAAGGCTTGGGGTCGGCATACAGGTTTGCGCCGTCCTGCCAAAGTGACTGGGCCCCTGCCCGGCCGCCAAGGCACGTCAAAAGCAGAACAAGAAACATTACCGCAATAGGCTTTTTCATGAGCTTTCCTCCTTAGCCATGACTACCCCTTTGCCTACCACTTGACCTGTGATCACCCTGCGGCTGTCCAAGTTGACGACCCTTATCACGTCGTTTAGGGCACCCGAATCCACGGCCTTGGCCATCGTCTCGATGGTCACCGTCCCTGCCCTGGAATAAAAGCGCACCCTTTCTCCCCTCTTTACCAAAAATACCGGCTCAACGTCGCATCCGCAAATGGGTTCGCCCGTCTCAAGCGGCCTTTTAAGCTTAAGGCCCAATAGATCCTCCAAAGATCCCGGGATGCTTTCGGATCGACAGGAGGAGGTCTTAAAGCTTATGTCGCCCGACTCTAAGATTTTGCCGAACTCAAGCTGGCGTGCCGCCGTAAACATCGGCGCTATCCATCGAAGCTGGAAACGCTTGTAGCGCACGGACCCGTCCTGCGTGCGCACCTTAACGGAGACATTTTTGATTCCCACTTTCACCTTAGAGATGCTAAGTATCTCTCCATCTATTTTATCGCATGATTTGACCTCAAGCTTCCACGGCCAAGAGATCTGACGGCGAATTGCGCCAAGGTAGGGATCTTCGGTTAGGACCTTCATGTTGTCCGGAAAGATCACCGAGACGGCGATATCCCTCAACCCACAGGATCTTATGGACTTTAATATCAGGTCTTTCGTGACCTTTTCCGACGGCGTAATCGGTATATTTGCCACAGCCATACAATACCTGGGATCTCCGGATATATCAGATATGGCACCTAACCTTACCGCGCCGGATGACGGAATCACCATTACCCGGTCAATTATTACCGTCACGTCAGAAGCGGCAAAGGTTGCCTTAACTAAAAAGAGGAACGCGGACGCAAAGAGGAGAAAAAATAACCTTAAACAAAGCGCCTTGCGCCGCGGCATGCACTATCGCCTCAAGTTGTTTGCGATCTGAAGGAGTTCATCAGCCGTCTGTATCGTCTTGGAATTTGCCTCGTAGGCTCGTTGGGTGACTATCATGGCAACCATCTCTTCGACAACCTGGACGTTTGACATCTCAAGGGTACCCTGATGGAGGGTGCCCAAGCCCTGCTCGCCCGGCTGTCCCAATATAGGAAATCCGCTAGCAGGAGTCTCCAGGAAAAGATTTTTCCCCATGGCCCTCAACCCCTGGGGGTTGACGAAGCGGGCCAACTCGATCTGGCCGATTTGGTTTGGCTCCACGTCGCCCGGCTGTCTGACGTAAACCTCGCCCGTCGGACTTATGGTCAGCTCCACGGTATCCTCGGGGATTGTGATCTGCGGCTCGAGAAGGTAGCCGTCAGAAGTGACTATCTGTCCGTCTCCGTCTAGATGCCAGCTGCCGTCTCGAGTGTAGGCGATGGTGCCGTCAGGCAAGGTCACCTGAAAGAATCCGTCGCCCTCTATGGATATGTCCAAGGGGTTGTCCGTAACCTGCAGGTTGCCGGAACTCATGATGCGGCTGGTGCCGACCAGCCTGGTGCCCAGGCCTACCTGGATTCCCGTCGGTATCATCGAATCGGGTTCCACGGGCGCACCCGGTTCTCTGGCCACCTGATACATTAGGTCCTCGAACTCCGCTCTCATCTTCTTGTATCCCGTCGTATTTACGTTTGCCAGGTTATTGGAGATGACGTCAAGGTTTGATTGCTGGGCGATCATCCCCGTAGCTCCGGACCATAAGGCACGTATCATTCCCATCACCTCTTGCCAAAAATAAAGAATTACGACCTGCCGAAGGTCGTTATCAAAGATCCCGTCTGTTCATCCTGGATGCTCAAGCTTCTGGCGGCCGCCTCGTATGCCCTTTGGCCCTCTATGAGCCGCACCATCTCGTATACCACGTTGACGTTTGACCTCTCAAGCGCCCTCGGCACTAAGCGGGCATCCCTCAAAGGCTGCGGCTGTCCGGCTTCGGCGCTTGCCTGGAAGAAATTTCTTCCGATGTTCCTTAAATATGTAGGATTTTGAAAAGCGACCACGCCCAATTGGCCAACCACGTTGCCGTCAGCTATCACGGAACCCCTCTCGTCGATCTCCACAAGGTTCGCATTGGCCGTCCTTATAGGAGAGCCGTTTCCGTCCAAAACGTTTAGCCCTTCCTGGGTGACCAGGTTGCCTCGCGAATCGAGGGTGAAGTTGCCTGCCCTGGTGTAAAAGACGTTGCCGGCATTATCGCCAACGACAAAAAAGCCATTTCCAGATAAGGCAACGTCCAAGGGGTTGCCTGTCACCTCGATCTCCCCCTCCGAGGCGTCCATAGCGGTCTCGGAAAGCACCACATTTAGGCCCGAAAGCCCAATGGGCTGATATGACGTTTTTCCGTAGGGCACCAAGGCCTCCCTGCGCTGGAGTAAAACCTCGGGAAAGGTCTTTTCGACGGATATTCGCCTTTTAAAGCCTACGGTATCGACGTTGGCCAAGTTATTGGACGCCACGTCGATCGTCTTTTCCTGGACCAGCATTGCTGATGAGGCACCGTATATGCCGCGATACATAAGGGGAAATCCACCTTTCTTTTTAAAATGCTAGCGGCTCGAAATTCTTTTTATGGAGGAATAGACCGCTCCCGCTTCCTTCAGGGCACTGAGCTCTTCCAACGCTTTGCCGGTACCTAAGGCCACACACTCCAGGGGAGATTCGGCCACGTAAGTGTTTATCCCCGTCTGTTCGAAGATGAGCTCCGGGAGTCCCTGGAGCAATGCTCCCCCTCCCGTTAAAACTATCCCTCTGTCAATAATATCGGCAGAAAGTTCCGCCGGCGTTAGCTCCAAAACGCGCCTGATGCTCCTTATTATCGACGAAACTATCTCCTCTATCGCTTCCTGTACGTCGTTCGTGGTCAATTCGACCTGTCTGGGCAGACCCAGTATGATGTCTCGGCCCTTCACAACCATGGATTTCAGTTCACTTCCCGAGACCTTGCGACAATTACCTATAGATATCTTCAAAAGCTCTGCAGTCTGCGAACCTATCTCAAGGTTATGCTTTTTTCGCACATATCTTATTATCGCCTCGTCCATGGCGTCGCCGCCAAGCCGTAAGGACTCCGCTACCACGAGGCCGCCCAATGATATGACGGCAATGTCGGAAGTTCCTCCGCCTATGTCGACCACCATGTTGCCCCGCGGCTCTTCCACGGGAAGTCCGGCACCTATGGCCGCCGCCATGGGTTCCTCTATGAGATAGGCTTCCTTTGCCCCCACTTCCAGGGCGGCTTCCAGGACAGCCCTTCTTTCTACGTCAGTGGCACCCGACGGCACTCCGATCATCACGCGGTGCCGCAAGAATCTGTTAACGCCTGACATGATTTTTTTGAGGAAATGACGTATCATGGCTTCCGTCATCGTGTAGTTGGCTATGACCCCGCTTTGAAGCGGACGCACGGCCACGACGTTACCCGGTGTACGCCCTAGCATTCTTTTGGCCTCGGAACCGACGGCCAAGATCTTGTTCGTGTTTTGATCTATGGCTACAACTGACGGTTCCCTCATCACTACTCCCTTTCCCTTTATATAAATCAATATCGTTGCCGTCCCTAAATCTATACCTACATCCAATCCCAACACAAACGGTAACCTCCTTTCGTCCACGGCGAGGGGTCGTATTTTACCTCCCATAAAAACAGTGCATTGGCCGGAGCGGTAGGGCCTGCCTCCTCGCGTGATCCGTTTTTCAAAAGAAGCTCAATTTCAGACAAGCTTTTTCGCCCCGTTGCAACTTCATCCATTGTACCGACAATTATCCTCACCATGTTCGTCAAAAATGACCTTCCCGTTATCGTCACCTTTATCATGTGACCGATATTTTCCAATTCGGTATCAATTATAGTGCGCCGCGCGTCCTCCGGACGATCCGCCTTTCTGCAGAAGGCACTGAAATCGTGATGGCCTTTCATCATCGACAAAAAGGCCTTTGCCTTATTTACGTCCCAGGGCTTTCCGTTTCGCCAAAGGTATCTGTCCAGGTGAGGAAGCCTGTAATTGCCCTTCCATACGAAATAGGCATACTTTCGCCAAAGGGCGCTTCTTCTGGCATCAAAGTTCTTATCCACGGAAACCACCTCAAATACCCCTATAGCGGAAGGAAGGTTTGCTTCCAACGCTTTCCTTAAAGTATCCGGGCCATGAGGCCAAAACATGTCGAAGGAAACGACCTGCCCTAATGCATGAACGCCGCTGTCGGTTCTGCCTGCTCCGACAACTTTGACGGTTTTTTTGTTTAAAATGCTTAAGGCATCTTCCATGGCCTCCTGCACGGTCAACAAATTCCTTTGCCGCTGAAAGCCATGAAAGGCGGAACCGTCATATGATATCAGCGCAGCGTATCGCGTCAAGACATCCACCGGTCCAATACCACGCCGCCGAGACAAATCACCGATACCATGGTCAAGGAAATTGCGTCCTTAGCAGTCCAATGCAAGGGCTTCATCCTGCTTCGCCCGACGCCTCCGCGATAGCACCTCGCCTCCATGGCGACGGCCAGCTCATCAGCCCTTTGAAACACTATGACAAAAAGCGGCACCAACACAGGCATAAAGGCCTTAAGCCGTTTTACGATGCCGCCGCTGTCCAGATCCGCCCCGCGTGCCAGCTGGGCCTTCATTATCCTGTCCGTCTCCTCAAGCAAGGTGGGTATGAAGCGCAATGCTATCGTCATCATCATGGCAAATTCGTGAGCAGGCACGCCAAATCGTTTTAAAGGAGTAAGCAGCGATTCTATGCCGTCCGACAACTCCAACGGGCTGGTGGTCATCATGGTCATGTTTGCAAATAAGATCAAAAAGTATAGCCTAAGGCCCATCTTGACGCCGGCCAAAAGGCCTTCCTTGGTGATCGATATAAAGGAAATCCTAAACAACTCTTTTCCTTCCGCAAAAAACAAGTTCACGATCACAGTAAAGACGACCAGCACAATTGCGGGCTTCGTGGAGATCAACACGTTCTTGATAGAAATTTTGCTCAAGGCACACAAAAAGACGGCAAAGGCGCTCCAAATTACATAAGGCCAGGGGGAGGCGCTTGCCACGAATATGGATGTTATGAGTGCCATGACGCCAAGCACCTTGCACCTCGGATCCAAGGAATGCACGAAAGAATTGGCCGGGACGTATTGTCCCAGCGAAAGATGATCTAAGAAGGGCATGAAAATACCTCTTTTTCGATATCTTTGACCAACTTTTCCTCACTCCACGTGAGGGAAACGTTCAGCCCCGCCCTGCGCAAGGACAGGGACATCTCCAGGACATCCGGAAAAACCAGCCCCTTGGCCGGACGGTCGGCTAACTCCTCAACTACATGGGCCGGCGGCCCCCACGACCTCCTTCGCCCATCCTCCAACACTAATAACTTATCGCAATTATCCAAAACCATTTCAATGTCATGGGTGATCTGAATTATGCCGGTTCCATTGTCCTTAAATGTCTTTAGCATTGACAGCAACATTTCCTGCCCCTTCCAGTCCAACCCGGCAGTCGGTTCATCCAATACGAGGTATACAGGCTTCATCACCACTATGGACGCAAGGGCAACCTTTCTTTTTTGCCCCCCTGACAGGTCGAAGGGGTTCTTTAAAAGGATCTTCTCATCCAGCTCAAAGGCCTTTAAAATTTTTTTAATATGCGCCATGGCCTCATCTTCAGGCATGCCGAAATTTCGCGGAGCAAACATCAGTTCATCCAAGACGGTCTCGGCAAAGAGCTGGTGCTCGGGATATTGAAATGCAAGACCCACCTTGCGCCGCACCGATTTCAGGTGAGGGGCTTTCGGATAAAGCTTCAACCCGTCCACTATGACCTCTCCGCTACTGGGGAAGATCAGGCCGTTTAACATCTGGGCCAGGGTAGTCTTTCCGCTTCCCGTATGGCCCACTACAGCCACCCATTCCCCCGGCTCTACATGAAAGGAAACGTCGTTTAATGACTTCGTCTCCAGAGGAGTATCTTTGTGATATGTATAACTGACATTACAAACCTCTAAAGACATATCTTTTCCACCAGGTTCTCGGCCATATCCTCAGCCCTGGGCAAGACGTTGCCATCGATCAAGCCCTTGTTTTTAAGCAGGCGCCACAACCTGAACGATGACGGCTCCTTTATGCCTAACTTTGACAGCGTCGATCCGCTCAACAACTCATCCAGCTTTCCGTAAAAGGCCAGCCTGCCCTTGCTGAGCACCGCCACGTGATCAGAAAGCAGAAGCTCTTCGGTCCTGTGGGTAATGGTGACCACCGTCATACCCTCATTGTGCAGCTTTTTAAGCACGTCGGTCAATTCCTTTCTGCCCTCAGGATCGAGCATGCTAGTGGCCTCGTCCAATACGATGCATTTGGGCCGCATTGCAAGGGCTCCGGCAAGGGCAAGCCTTTGTTTTTGCCCGCCAGAAAGGGCGTAGGTGGGCTTTTTGGCAAATTCCGAAAGGCCGGTCACCTCCAATGCCCATCTGACGCGCGAGACGATATCCTGACTTGGCAAACCCAGGTTTTCCGGGCCAAAGGCTACCTCTTCTTCCACGACGGAGGCCACTATTTGGTTTTCAGGATTTTGAAATACCATGCAGACATCCCTTCTGATGTCCCACTGCACGTCAAGATCTTTGGTGTCCCTCCCCAACACGAAACAAACGCCCCGCGTCGGTATAAGCAGGGCGTTCAACAGCTTCGCCAGGGTAGACTTGCCAGATCCGTTATCGCCGACAATTGCAACCCACCACCCGACGTTTATATCCATGGTAATCCCCGAGATGGCGGGTTCGTCGTTACCGGGATAGGAAAAAGCCACATCCCGCAAAGAAAAGATTTTGTCTTCCGCCATATCAGGTTACTTCACAAATTCAACGATGGCCTTGGGGGCAGCGTCTCCCTTGCGATATCCAAGTTTCACTATTCTAGTGTAACCTCCGGGGCGATTAGCGTAACGAGGTGCAAGTTCGTTAAAGAGCTTTAACGTAGCTTCCTTGTTCCTCAGCCTGGAGATAACGATCCTCCTGTCGTGAAGGCTGCCGCCCTTGGCTCGCGTGACCAGCTTTTCCACGTAGCTTCTGAGCTCCTTCGCCCTTATCAGGGTTGTCTCTATGCTTTCATGGATTATGAGGCTAGCAGCCATGTTTATAAGCATCGCATTCCTGTGAGCGCTATATCGCCCAAGCGTCCTAGAGCGTACCTGATGCCTCATGGTTTATTCCTCCTCGTCGTCGTTCTCGTCTAAATCGTATTCTTCGTCGCCCTTTTGCCCCTTCTCCTTCTTCGCCGAAGTCTTTGACAAACTCAGAGAGAGGCCAAAGGCCTGAAGTTTTTCTTCTATTTCCTTCAATGAAATCTTCCCCAAATTGCGGATCTTAAGGAGATCGTCGCGCGAGTACTGAACCAAGTCGCCTATAGTGCGTATGCCCGCCCGAAGCAGGCAGTTTTCGCTCCTGATCGACAGCTCCAGGTCGCGGATGGGACGGGCCAACAGTGGGTCCTCTTCGACCTTGGCCTCGACCGGTATCTGCGCTACTTCTATTCCCTGAGGAGTTGCCGGCTCTTTGAGCAAAAGTGAAGCAATGTGGCTGAAATATTGGTTCAATATCTTGATCGCCTCAAGGAAGGCCTTGACAGGCGATATTGTCTCGTTGGTCCACAGTTCAAGGAGCAGGCTTTCGTAATCCGTTCGTTGGCCGACCCTAGCGGCACCAACGCTGTAGTTCACTCGCAAAACGGGCGAAAATATGGCATCTATCAACAGCACGTCCACTGGTAAGTAACTTGGCCTGGGCCTGTCCATGGTCAGATAGCCAACTCCTCGCTCCACATAAAGGTCCATGACGAGCTTATGCCCCTCCTCCAGGGTGCATATATATGCATCCGGATTGGGGAATTCTATCTCGCTATCCGGAGCTATGTCGGCTGCGGTCACAACCTTGGGTCCCTGAGCTTCCAGCCTGAGCATTCTCACTTCGTCGCTATGTGATACGACCGCAAGTTTTTTAATGTTCAGTATTATTTCCAAGACGTCTTCCATTACGCCGGGCACAGTGCTGAATTCATGCAACACGCCATCTATTCTTATGGCAGAAACAGCAGCTCCAGGGATGGACGACAGCAATACCCGCCTTACGGCGTTCCCCAGGGTCACGCCATAGCCCCTGTCCAGAGGCTCTATCTTTATGCGCCCATAGCCCGAAGTGCATTCTTCTACATTGATATCCGGCACAACACGTTCCAAACTGATCCTCTCCTTAAACAATTATCGAGCGTAGAACTCGACGATTAGCTGCTCGTTAACAGGAACGTCAATCTGCTCCCGTGTCGGAAGGGATATCACTCTGCCCTCCATCCGTTCCGGCTGCAATTCCAACCACTCCGGGATACTCCTGGCCGAGGCAACTTCCATGTTTTCCCTAATCACGGGTATGTCCTTGCTCCCTGAGGCAACGGCTATGACATCGCCCACCTTTACCAAGGCGCTGGGTATGTCAAGCTTCTTGCCGTTAACCGTTATGTGGCCGTGAGCGACAAGCTGTCTGGCCTGAGCCCTGCTGGACGCAAATCCCAGGCGATAAACTACGTTATCCAGGCGTCGTTCCAGCAACTGCAGGAAATTATGCCCCTTCTGCCCCGGCATCCTGCTAGCCTTCTCAAAGAACCTCTCGAACTGCCTTTCCGTCATGCCATAAATCCTTCTGAGCTTCTGCTTCTCGTACAACCGGAGCCCGTATTCGCTGAACTTGCCGCGCCTTTGGTTGTGCTGTCCGGGAATGGTATTCCTTCGCGCTATGGCACACTTCTCCGAATAGCATCTGTCTCCCTTTAAGAACAACTTAACTCCTGCCCTGCGACACAATCTGCAGGAAGGACCTGTATATCTGCTCATATCGAGTCTTTTCCCTCCTTCTAAATCTGCAACTTATACTATACGCGTCGCCGCTTGGGAGGACGGCATCCATTGTGCGGAATGGGCGTAGCGTCCTTGATCATGTTTATCTGCAAACCCGCTGCCTGCAGGCTCCTTATGGCCGATTCCCTGCCCGGCCCGGGGCCCTTGACGACGACGTCCACCTCGACCACTCCATGGTCCTGCGCCTGCTTGGCAGCTGCCTGAGCTGCCATCTGCGCGGCGTAGGGAGTGGATTTACGGGTTCCCTTGAAACCTACGGTCCCGCCCGATGCCCAACCGATAACGGCTCCCTGTTTATCGGTTATGCTTATTATCGTGTTGTTGAAGGTCGAGTGAATGTGGGCAACCGCATAATTTATGTTCTTCTTTTCCTTTCTTCTCGTGCGTCTTTTAGTGCTTTTAGCCACTATAAATTTCCCTCCTTAAAAAGTATATAGCCTGCGCTACTTTTTCATCGTGGCCTTCTTCTTGCCGGCTATGGTCTTCTTGGGTCCCTTTCGGGTGCGGGCGTTCGTTCGGGTGCGCTGCCCCCTGACGGGAAGGCCCAATTTGTGTCTCAATCCGCGATAGCAGCCTATGTCTATCAAGCGTTTGATATTAGCGCTAACCTCGCGCCTCAAATCCCCTTCGACCTTATAATTGTTTTCGATTTCTTTCTGCAATTTGTTGATCTCATCTTCGGTAAGGTCTTTAACCCTCGTGTCCGGGTTAACGCCGGTAGCAGCTAATATCTTCCTTGCCGAAGAAAGCCCTATGCCGTAAATGTAGGTCAACGCTATCTCGATTCTCTTGTCCCTGGGCAGATCGATACCCGCTATTCGAGCCATGCCCGACTACCTCCTTGCACCCTGTCTTTGTTTATGTTTCGGATCTCTCTTGCATATAATCCAAACTTTTCCGTGACGCCTGATGACCTGGCAATATTCACAAATAGGTTTAACGGAAGGCCTGACCTTCATAGTTTTGCTTCCCCCTTTAAAGCTATTTATATCTATATACAATTCGTCCTCTTGTCAAGTCGTAAGGAGAGACTTGGACCAGGACTTTATCGCCGGGCAAGATGCGAATGAAGTGCATGCGCATCTTGCCCGAGACATGAGCCAATAAAATATGCCCGTTTTCAAGTTGCACCTTAAACATAGCGTTAGGTAACGGCTCCAGTACTGTGCCCCGTAATTCTATGACATCTTCCCTCGCCATGCGCGCTGACCTACCCCCTCTTAGATTGAAGACAATCGTTGGCGTATCCACTCATCGTCGATCTTACGAACGCCTTCCAAGCATTCGCGCAGTTCCGAAAAAAACCAATTCGTAAGCTGAAGATGCTTCGGATTTTTCTTCTTGGGTCGTGCGATCTTTCTGCTTCTTCCATCGGCAACGTAAACCCTGTTGCCAGATTCATCCTTTCCGACGACCACGTAGAACGCCCCTTTATCCTTTCCCCTCTTGGATATGACGACTCTCCCTATTTCCAAATCCTCAGGGTCCAAGTCCGTCACTCCCAAGGCGTAAGTATCTCTCCGCCGCTTTCCGTGATCAACACGGTATGCTCAAAGTGGGCCGCATCGGAATGGTCGGCCGTTAAGACCGTCCAGCCGTTGTCGGCAACCACTACGTCTTCATTCTTGCCAGCTATTATCATCGGCTCTATAGCGATGGTAAAACCGCTTTTCAAGGTTATGCCGTCCCCCTGTCTCCCAAAATTGGGAACTTGGGGGGCCTCATGAAGGCGCTTTCCTATACCGTGTCCGGCGTAATCTCTGACCAGCCCGTAACCGTGCATGGTCACGTAGTGCTCCACGGCATATCCCACATCGCCCAAGGTGTTGCCGTCTTTGGCAGCGCTTATAGCAAGATGCAACGACTCTTTAGTCACGTCAAGCAGCCTTGTTCTCTCGATGCTCACCTTTCCGACGGGGTAGGTACAGGCCGCATCGCCAAAATACCCCTCAAAGCAGGCACCTACATCTATGCTCACTATGTCCCCTTCCTCCAATATCCTCGCTGAATCCGGAATGCCGTGAACTATCTCGTCATTTATGGAAACGCAAATGCTTCCCGGGAAGGGATAAGGTGCTCCGGGAAAGGAGTAACCCTTAAAAGCGGGGATGGCCCCGCTTTTGGTTATAATCTCCTCTGCCCTGTCATCCAATGTTTTAGTATCGACTCCGGGCTTTATAAGCTCGTTCATGAGCTTCAATACATCGGCCACTATAGACCCTGCCCGCTTCATCTTCTCGATTTCCCAATCTTTTTTAATTCGGATCATCTTTACCTCCATACAGCTTTTCGATGGCGCGCAATACCTCGTCGCTGTCAGAAGATGCATCGACGGTAACCAGATTCCCCTTGCCCGTATAGTAGGCCAGCAAAGGAGCCGTATCCTTTCGGTACACATCAAGGCGCTGCCTTACGACTTCCGGTCTGTCGTCATCACGCTGTATTAACTCGGCGCCGCAATTCTTGCAACGTCCGTCCTTCGGAAAATCCTCGTTATGCACATTGTAAATTGCGTTGCAATTGAGGCATATTCGTCTCCCCGACAGGCGCCGCACCAGCGTCTCCTCGTCAACATCGAAAAACACCACTGCATTCAACTTTATGCCCTGAGACTCCAAAAGCTCGTCTAAAGCCTCCGCCTGCTTTACGGTCCTCGGGAACCCGTCTAATATAAAGCCCCTTTTGGCATCGTCTTCCTCAAGCCTTTTCTTGACCATCTCAATGATAAGCTCATCGGGCACCAAACGACCGGAATCCATGTATGACTTGGCCTGCTTGCCAAGGTCCGTCTCTTTCTTTACGTGCTCGCGCAGCATATCGCCTGTTGATATGTGAGCAATCCCGTATTTGGCTGCCAATTTGACAGCCTGCGTCCCCTTTCCGGCGCCCGGAGGTCCGAGAAATATCATGCGCAATTTTCTTCCCCCTTAATTACAGTCGAAGTATTCCGCCAGCTTTGCCCTTTCGCCTTACCAACCCTTCGTAATGACGCATTAAAAGCTGGGCTTCGATCTGCTGAACGGTCTCAAGAGCAACGCCTACGACGATCAATACGGCCGTACCGCCGAAATAAAAGGTCGTTATGCCTAGCATTCGCGTCAATAGCGAGGGAAGCAATGCGATGGCCGCAAGAAATATGGCTCCTCCCAAAGTAACCCTGGACAGCACTTTTTCGATGTAATCCGCCGTGGGGCGACCGGGCCTTATGCCCGGGATAAAGCCCCCATATTTTTTGAGGTTATTTGCCACATCGACGGGGTTAAACACGACGGCAGTGTAAAAATATGTGAAAAATATGATCAGCAGCACGTAAAGGGCCATGTAAAGGGGACTGCTGGGAGATAACATCTTGGATACTGCCTGCGCGAAACTCCCCGAGAAAAACCTCGCTATAGTGCTGGGAAACAGGAGGACCGACGAGGCAAATATTATCGGAATAACCCCGGCACTGTTGACCCTCAACGGGATAAACGTGGACTGACCGCCGTACACCTTGGTTCCTACGACCCTCTTGGCGTACTGGACTGGTAGGCGCCTCTGTCCTTCTTGAAGCAGGATGCATCCAGCTATTACGACCACCATGATTATCAGGGCCAAAAGCATAGTAATGAGATTCAGCTCACCGGTCCGCAGAAGCTTAAAGGTTCGCGTGATCGATTCAGGGATTCGCGCAACGATTCCTGCAAATATCAAAAGCGATATGCCGTTTCCGATGCCGTGATCCGAGATCATCTCGCCCAGCCACATCACTGCGATTGATCCAGCCACCAACGTGACGATGGCCACAAAGACGGAGATACCGCCTACGTATATGACGTTCATGTTTCTGAGCCAAAGGACCATGCCAACTGCCTGTATGCCTGAAAAGAGTATAGTCGACAGCCTGGTGTACTGAACGATCTTGCGCCTTCCCTCTTCGCCTTCCTTCTGCATCTTCTCGATGGCCGGTATGACGACGGCTAAAAGCTGCATGACGATGCTTGCGTTTATGTAGGGGGTCACGCCAAGAGCGAATATGCTGAATCGACGCAGCGCACCACCAGCAAAGAGGTCAAATAAGTTTAAGACACCCCCCTGCTCAAACAAACTTGCCATCGCCTTTGCATCCACTCCGGGCGTAGGAATATGTGCCCCAAGACGAAATACAAGTAGGACCCCCAGCACAAACAAGATCCTGCTTTTCAGATCGGGCAGGCGAAAAACGTCACGCAAGGCGCTAAACACCTAAATCACCTCTGCCCTGCCGCCGGCCGATTCGATCTTGCTCTTTGCGCTTGCACTGAACATATGCGCCTTAACTGTGAGCGGAATCGATATCTCGCCGTGGCCAAGGACCTTTACCGGTGCAAATGCATCCTCGATGAGGCCCGCTTCGTACATTTGTTCAGGCGCAACTGTGCTACCCGGCTCAAACCTTCCCTCCAGGGATGATACATTTACATATTGGTATGCCTTGGCAAAACGGGCGTTGTTGAACCCCCTCTTCGGTATCCTTCTTACTAAGGGCATCTGTCCGCCCTCAAAGCGGGCAGGTATACTGGCTCCGGTCCTGGACTTTTGACCCTTATGCCCGCGTGTAGCCGTGCCTCCGTGACCGCTTCCCTTGCCTCGACCTATCCTCTTGGGCTCCTTTTTGGCGCCCGCAGGGGCGCGCAAATCGTGTATACGCATTATAATTCCCTCCCGACTAGTCGACGATGTCCCATTCTACCAGATGCGCAACGGCACGTATCATGCCTCGAATTTGAGGTGTATCGTCGTGTATCACGCTATGGTTCAACTTCTTGAGCCCCAAAGCTCTGATGCACCTTCGCTGTCTTTCCGGACGGCTTATGGTGCTTTTCTTCCATGTTACGCGAATCCTGGACATGATGTCATCCCTCCGTTAGGCTTGTTCGACTTTGCCGCGTAATTTCATGACCTCATCAGGACTGCGCAGGGCTTTGACCGCCTCAAGAGTGGCATAGGCGACGTTGATGGGGTTAGACGTCCTGCCTATGACCTTGGTCAAGACGTCTTTGACTCCACCCAGCTCCATGATGGCTCGGACAACCGCCCCCGCTATAACTCCCGTTCCGGGAGCAGCCGGCCTAAGCAACACCTCGGCCGCTCCGAAGCTAGCTATGACGGGATGAGGAATGGTATTGCCAACTTTCTTGACCTCTACGAGGTTCTTTTTGGCCTTCTCTATACCCTTTCGCACAGCTTCGGGAATTTCCCTGGCTTTTCCCAATCCCACGCCTATGTAACGTTCGCCGTCACCCACTACTACGAGGACGCTGAACTTAAATCTTTTTCCGCCCTTTACCACCTTGCAGACCCTGTTTATGGCTATAACCCTTTCGGTTAACTCTACGCCCTTCGGTATCGTTATCCTGACCATGCAAAGACTCCCCCCTTACAGCTTCAATCCGGCTTCGCGAGCAGCATCGGCAAGTGCCTTGACCTTGCCGTGATAGGCATGGCCTCCGCGATCGAAAACGACTTCCTTGATGCCCTGCTCAAGCGCTCTCTTTGCCACAAGCTCGCCGACCGCTTTGGCCGCCGCGACAGAGCCGGTGCTCAACTGAAGGGGCTTGAGCTCTTTATCCAAGGTGGACGCGGAAACTAACGTATGTCCCCGCTCGTCGTCGATGACCTGCGCGTATATATGCTTAAGGCTCCTAAAGACACAAAGCCGCGGCTTATCGGAAGTGCCGTATACCTTCTTTCTGATCCTTTCGTGCCGAAGAAGGCGCATTTCATTGCGCGATTTACGTTTGATCAAAGTTGTCCACCTCCACTATTTAGCGCTGGCCTTACCGGTCTTGCGCTTAACCACTTCGCCGACATATCTGATTCCCTTGCCCTTATAAGGCTCAGGTGCCCTGAAGGACCTTATTATGGCGGCTACTTGACCCACAGTCTGCTTGTCAATTCCTGAGACCTTTATCTTGGTCGGACCGTCGGTAGTAATGGTTATGCCCTTCGGCGGCATGTATTCGACAGGGTTAGAGTAGCCCAGGTTTAAGACGAGCTTTTGTCCCTGCATCTGTGCCCTATATCCGACTCCCACGATCTCGAGCTCCTTCTCGAAACCTGCGGTCACCCCCGTCACGAGGTTGTTAAGCATCGCCCTTGTAAGCCCGTGAAAGGCCTTTGTCTTTTTGTCGTCCGCTCTTCGAGTGACTTTTATATTTTCATGTGTAAGCTCTACGTCTATGTTCGGGAGCAAATCAAAGCTCAATTCCCCCTTGGGGCCTTTTACCTTAACGGTCCTTCCGCTCAAGGTTACGTTTACCCCCTTGGGGATTGGTATTGGTTTTCGTCCAATCCTAGACAACGTCCTCTCCCCCTTACCATACGTAGCAAAGGACTTCTCCGCCGAGACCTTTTTTCCTAGCCTCGGCATCGGTCATCAGCCCGCTCGAAGTAGATATTATAGCAATTCCAAGACCGCCCATGACCTTCGGCAGGTCTCTGCTATTTACATAAATGCGCCTGCCCGGCTTGCTCACGCGGCGCAAGCCCTGAATCACGCGCTCCTTATTTGGCCCGTAGTTCAAATATATCCGCAATATCTGATAAGGTTTTCCAGGGTCGCTGATCACTTTAAAATTCTTGATGTAACCCTCGTCCTTCAACACTCGCGCTATGCGATGCTTCATGTTGCTCATAGGTATGTCCACTATCTCATGATAGGCCATGTTAGCATTGCGTATGCGCGTTAACATATCAGCAATCGGATCTGTAACATACATCGCCGATCCTCCTTTGTTTCATAGGGCTACCAACTCGACTTGACGACCCCAGGTATTTTACCCTGTCGCGCCAAATCCCTAAAACAGCACCTACACATGTTAAATTTCCGCATAAAAGCCCTGGGACGGCCGCAAAGCGGACATCTGTTGTACTTTCTCACTTTGAACTTTGGCTCCCTTTGGGCTTTTATCTCAAGAGCTTTCCTCGACATCTGATCGCAACCTCCCTCATCACTGCCTAAAGGGTATTCCTAGCTCTTTAAGCAAGCCGTAAGCTTCCTCATCCGTCTTGGCCGTCGTCGTAATGCTGACGTTCATGCCGCGGATACGGGCAACGTTATCGTAGTCTATCTCGGGGAAGATCAGCTGCTCTCTTAAACCCAAGTTGTAGTTCCCGCGTCCGTCAAGGCCCTTGCGCGATACGCCCTGGAAGTCCTTTATCCTCGGCAGAGCAAGAGATATGAGCCTATCGAGGAACTCCCACATCTTCGGACCCCTGAGCGTCACGCAACAGGCCACCGGCATGCCCTTCCTTACCTTGAAACCTGCGACCGATTTCCTTGCCCTCTTGAGAACGGGCCTTTGCCCCGTGATCACGGCGAGCTCGTTCATGGCCGCATCCAGGTATTTTATGTCCTGTTTCGCTTCGCTCACGCCTATATTCACGACGACCTTCTCGATCCTCGGCACCTGCATGACGTTTTTATAGCCAAACTCTTTCATCATGCGCGGAACAACTTCGTTTCTGTATTTTTCAAGCAATCGCGGAACCATTTACCTGTTCCTCCTCAACCTAAAGCTTGTCAACTATCTCGCCACATTTCTTGCAGAGGCGAACCTTGCGCCCATCCTCCAAAAAAGCACGAGACACCCGCGTCGCCTTGCCACAGGCAGGACAGACCAGCATTACTTTGTCCGCATGGATGGGAGCTTCCTGGCGTATGATCCCGCCCTGTGGGTTCTTCTGCGAGGGGCGCGTGTGTTTGGCTACGACGTTGACGCCTTCGACCAACAGCATCCCCTCCGAAGGAATGCGACGCAAAACCTTGCCCTCTTTGCCTTTATCCTTACCGGATATCACGCGGACGAGATCTCCCTTTTTAATTCGCATCTTAGTCATAAGTCATCCGCCTCCCTAAACTACCTCGGGGGCCAGTGATACGATGCGCGTGTAGCCTCTGTCGCGCAACTCTCGGGCGACAGGACCGAATATGCGCGTCCCTCGAGGATTTCCCTGATTGTCGATTATCACGGCTGCGTTGTCATCAAAGCGAACGTAAGACCCGTCGCGTCGCCTCAATTCCTTTCGGACGCGTACGATAACGGCACGAACAACTTCGCCCTTCTTTATGTTGCTGTTGGGAATGGCCTCCTTGACAGATGCGACGATTACGTCGCCAACCGTGCCGTATCGCCTGTAGCTTCCTCCCATCACCTGAATGCACCTAATCTTCTTCGCACCCGAATTATCGGCCACGTTCAACATCGTATGTAACTGTATCATGGCCTCTATTCCTCCTCGATCGACTCAGTGTATTCCATAAGAGGAGCACGTTCCAAAATCTTAACGACCTTCCATCTCTTTCTCTTGGAAAGCGGCCTCGTCTCCTCTATCAGCACTTTATCGCCTATGGAACAAGCGTTTTCCTCGTCATGAGCCATGAACTTCTTGCTCTTCAAGACGGGTTTGTCGTAAAGGGCGTGTTTTGCCATACGGTCCACCCTGACCACGACGGTCTTGTCCATCTTGTTGCTGACGACAATACCCCTTCTTACCTTCCTTTGAGCTTTACGCTCCTCCATCGAACTCCCTCCTTTAACTCAGCACCGAGGAGCGGTCTCGCCCGGTATCTTTCTCGCGCATAATAGTGAGTATCCTGGCAATCGTCCGCTTCACTTCGGTGATCCTGGCAGTATTGGAGAGCTGACCAATGGCATGTTGGAAGCGAAGATTGTAGAGTTCTTTCTTGTATTCTTTATGCTTTTCCTTCAATTCATCAATGGTCAGGTCGCGCAACTCTTTAGGTTTCATTATGCTTCACCACCCAATTCTTCCCTTTCGATCACTCGAACTTTTATGGGCAATTTGTGTGCTGCGGAACGGAACGCCTCCTCCATGACTTCCTTCGGGACGCCCGCGATCTCAAACAACACCCGCCCCCTCTTCACGGGAGCTACCCAATACTCCGGAGTGCCCTTCCCCTTTCCCATCCTCGTCTCCAATGGCTTTTTCGTGTAGGCGACGTCGGGGAAGATCCTGATCCAAAGCTTACCGCCCTTTTTCATCTTTCGAGTTATAGCTACACGAGCTGCCTCGATCTGCCGCGCGGTCAGCCAGAAGTTCTCAAGGGCCTGCAATCCGTAGTCTCCGAATGCCACCGTTGCGCCACCCTTGGTCTTTCCTCGCAAAGGCCTGCGAAAAGGCTTTCTATATTTAACTCTCTTTGGCATCAACATGATCAATTCACCTCCTCTCGCCCGTAACCTCGTTTTGAGGTTTTTGTGTGAGCGAGGGTAATACGTCTCCGTTGTAAATCCACACCTTAACGCCGATCACACCGTACATTGTCTTAGCCTCGGCAAAGCCGTAATCGATGTCCGCCCTCAGAGTCGACAGCGGTAATCTGCCCTCCAGATACCACTCCCGCCTGGCAATTTCAGCGCCGCCCAAACGACCGGAACACTGAGTTTTGATGCCCAAAGCGCCGGCCTTCATAGCACGAAATATAGCCTGCTTCATGGCGCGCCTGAAGGATACCCTTCGCTCCAATGCAGAGGCAATGCCTTCGGCTACTATCTGAGCATTTCTGTCGGGGTTTTTGATCTCCTGTACGTTTATCATGACCCGGGATCCCGTCATCTTTTGAAGCTCGTCACGAACATCCTGGATTTCGCTTCCACCCTTACCGATTACCACGCCGGGTCTGGCTGTCCAAATAGTAAAGCGGATCACATTGCCTATCCTCTCTATCTCGACGGAGGAGATGCCGGCATGGCCCCATCTCTCCTTAATCCACTTGCGCAATTTGATGTCCTCATGAAGCTGCTTTGCGAAGTTCTTCTTATCGGAATACCATCGCGACTCCCAGTCGCGGATGACGCCCAAACGATATCCAACGGGATGAACTTTCTGTCCCATCTTTATACCTCCTTACCTTTCAGCCACTACTATGGTAATATGACAGGTGCGATGGTTGAAGGGATGAGCCCTTCCCATTGAGACTGGCTTCCACCTTTTTAAGGTAGGACCTTCATCCGCAACCGCCTTGACCACGTACAGTTCGTCAACGCTCAAGCCGAAGTTGTGGTCAGCGTTGGCGATAGCGCTATTCAGCGTCTTTTCGATATAGCGCGCCGCCTTCTTGGGACAGTACCGCAAGATTAAGAGCGCTTCGCCCGCCTTTTTGCCTCTTATCAAGGACAGTACCTGTCGCGCCTTAAAGGGTGAGATTCTGACCTGTTTAGATACAGCTTTGACTTCCATCGTCGTTCACCCTACCTTACCTTGGTGGCACGCTCTTGTCCTGCGTGTCCGCCAAATTTGCGCGTCGGCGCAAATTCGCCAAGCTTATGACCTACCATGTTCTCGCTTATGTAGATCGGTATATGAGTGCGCCCATTATGGACAGCAATCGTATGCCCGATCATGCTCGGAACGATCGTAGACCTCCTAGACCAAGTCTTAATCACGCGCTTCGTTCCGGTCGCGTTCATTTCCTCGATCCTCTTTAGCAACTTTGAGTCCACATAGGGACCCTTTTTTACCGAACGGGGCATGAATTAACTCCCTCCCTTATGAAGCGTTCCTGCGACGAACGATATACTTGCTCGATGCCTTCTTGGGCCTGCGGGTCTTATACCCTTTGGCCGGGACTCCCGTGGCAGAAACAGGATGCTTATTGGACTTGGTCCTGCCCTCGCCGCCACCGAGCGGGTGATCAACAGGATTCATCGCTATAGGCCTCGTCCGAGGTCTTCTGCCAAGCCACCTCTTCCTGCCGGCCTTCCCGTGAACTTCGTTCTCGTGCTCCACGTTGCCCACCTGACCGACGGTGGCCATGCACTCCTGCAGGACATACCTTATCTCGCCGCTGGGCATCCTGAGCAACACGTATTTGCCCTCTTTGGCCATGATCTGGACCTGAGCGCCGGCAGAACGGGCCATGACACCGCCGCGACCGGGCTGCAGCTCCACGTTGTGGACGAAGGTACCCACCGGTATGTCGCGAAGCTTTAGGGCGTTGCCCGGCTTTATGTCCGCACCCTCGCCTGCCATGACAGTATCGCCAACGTTCAAGCCTACAGGAGCCAAAATATAGCGCTTCTCGCCGTCAAGATAATGTATGAGCGCTATCCTTGAAGACCTGTTAGGATCGTACTCTATCGCAGCTACCTTTCCGGGAACTCCAAACTTATCCCGCTTCAAATCTATAACTCGATATAACCTCTTGTGTCCGCCCCCACGATGGCTTGCAGTAACCCTTCCGACGTTGTTCCTCCCGGCTGACTTCTTCTTCAATGAAACTACCAAGCTCTTTTCGGCTTCCTCCTTGGTAATATCGGAGAAATCCGAAACGGCCATTTGACGTCTCCCGGGAGTAGTGGGTTTATATTTTTTGATTCCCATTGAACTTCCTCCTTTACGTCCTTACGCCCTCAAAGAACTCGATGCGCTCGCCGGGAGCCAGCGTGACAATAGCTTTTTTCCACCCTCTCGAGCGTCCTAAAAATCGACCAAGGCGCTTGGGCTTCGGCTTCATGTTGACCGTATGTACCTTTTCGACCTTGACCGAAAAGATCTCCTCTATGGCCTTCTTGATCTCCACCTTGTTGGCATCGGGATGCACCTCAAAGGTGTACTTGTTATAGGCCATATGTCTATTGCTCTTCTCCGTTATGATGGGCCGTATAATGATATCATAGGCGGTTAAATTCATGCCGAGTACACCTCCTCCAGCCTTTGAGCCGCGCCCTTGGTCAAGATCAAATGCTCGTGGTTTAGGATCTCGTAAACGTTGATGCCATCCACATGCAAGACCTTCATCCCAGGTATGTTCTGCGATGCCATGTAGACGGAAGGCATGGACTCGTGTATCACCATCAATGGTTTCTCCTGAGCGTTGATGCTGGCCAAAAAGGCACACATATCCTTCGTCTTATGAGACAGGGATTCGATACCTTCGACCAGGAGCAACTTATTTTCTTTTAACTTCAGGCTCAAAGCGCTCCTCATGGCCAGCCGTCTTACTTTTTTGTTGACCTTCTGATCGTAAGAGCGCGGCTTCGGGCCATGGGCAACTCCTCCTTTGATCCACAGAGGAGAGCGTATGCTGCCTTGCCTTGCCCTTCCTGTGTGTTTTTGCCTCCAGGGCTTTCTCCCGCCGCCGCGGACTTCTCCCCTCGTCTTGGCGGAATGTGTACCCTGTCTCTGCGCCGCCAGGTAAGCTACTACGACCTGATGCATAGCAGGCACATGTATTCTGGAGGCAAAGACCTCATCGGCAAGGACAACTTCGCCCACCTTTTGTCCATCGATTCCGATTACGTCGACAGTAGGCATAACTAGCCCTCCTTCTTGCGCACCACGACAAGGCCATTACGCGGCCCCGGGATGGCACCTTTGATCAATAAAAGATTGTTCTCTTTGTCTATAGCCACAATTGAAAGGTTTTTCACCGTTACCCTCTCGTTTCCCATGCGACCGGGCATCGTCTTGCCCTTAAAGACGTGGCTGGGGAAGCTGTTTGCTCCCGACGACCCCGACCTCCTATGAAATAAAGAGGCACCGTGACTTGCAGGACCTCCGCCGAAGCCGTGACGCTTCATGACGCCTGCATAACCCTTGCCCTTGCTCGTGCCGGTGACGTCAACTATCTCGCCTTCTTCAAAGATGGAGACATCGATGATCTGTCCAACCTCAAAATTTGTGACGTCATCCACGCGAAACTCGCGCAGCCAACGCTTGGGCTCCACACCGGCGCTTTTAAATACTCCCTGCAGGGGCTTGTTCAACCTGCTTGGTTTGACCTTTCCGAAACCCAACACCAAGGCCGCATATTTCTCAACATCCGGCCTCCTCAAGGCCACGACAGTACAGGGACCTGCTTCCACTACGGTCACCGGTATCGCCATGCCCTGATCGTCGTATATCTGGGTCATTCCAACTTTTAAGCCTAATATTCCTAAACTCATCCAGACTTCTCTCCTTTCAGCTCAGAGCTCCCTTAGAGTTGTATCTGTATATCCACTCCTGAAGGGAGGTTCAGCTGCATCAGCGCTTCCATGGTCTTCTGCGTAGGATCTATTATATCTATGAGGCGCTTATGTGTGCGCACTTCAAATTGTTCTCGCGCATCCTTATCCTTATGCGGTGACTTTAGCACCGTGTACTTGTTGATCACGGTAGGCAAAGGTATGGGACCGGACACCTTCGCCCCTGTCCTTTTAGCCGTATCCGCGATCTGTAACGCTGATGCGTCTAAAACCCTATGATCGAAGGCCTTTAATTTAATCCTTATGTTTTGAGCCATCTTCACACCCCCCTTTCACCTTTTAGGGGATTTACTTATCCAGTATATCGGTCACTACACCGGCACCTACCGTACGACCGCCTTCCCTTATGGCAAACCTCAAGCCCTTCTCAAGGGCTACTGGGACTAT
>Ga0134095_1000238_pt1 | contig 61531 bp, 44 predicted proteins | sample 6_2taG_FD_94449 | JGI IMG/M metagenome (GOLD analysis project Ga0134095, IMG submission 94449) | Switchgrass degrading microbial communities from high solid loading bioreactors in New Hampshire, USA - 6_20_20_110_A2 metaG | ecosystem: Engineered > Bioreactor > Semi-continuous > Anaerobic >... | reverse complement strand
CTTTCCTTGCTGTACTGGCCATTGTTGTGGCGGCTGTTTCCCCCAGCCCCGCCTATGCCCAGGCATATTCCACCTCGTTTACCACCTCAATTACTTACCAGAATATCGGTTCTGGGCCAGCCCAGATTTCGCTGCTCTTCTACCCCAGCCCCGATACGACGGATCCTATTGAAATTACTCGACCGGACCTTCCTGCCGGCGCAAGCACCTCGCTGTTTATCGGTGGTCTGAACGACATTCCCAATAACTTCCGCGGTTCTGCAATCCTGCAGGCCAACCAGCCCATCCTGGCCACCCTGGTGCAGCTGCCGCAGAACTCGACCACGGTCCGCAACCGCCCGCTGTCGAACGGCTTCCTGAGCGGGGATTCGACCAGCCTGATCGCCACGGTGCTGAAGAACAACTTCGAAACTTCCACCATCTTCTCCGTCCAGAATGTGGGGACTTCAGCCACCACAGCGACGATAAGGTTCTACAACACTTCTGCCACCGAAGTCCACTCGATGACAGTTAACATTGAACCGGGCGCCGCTTACTTCGTGGATGCGGGTCAGGTCAGCCAGCTTGGCTCGTCATTCAACGGCTCGGTCGTGGTCACTTCTAATGGCCAGATCATCTCCAGCGCCATGGAACTCTCCACTACCGGCCCGGCGGCTTCCGCCTTCGAGGGTGTCGGCAGCGGCAGCACCACCTTCTACATGCCTTCGGCCCTCTGCAACGCCTTTGGTTCGAACACATCTTACGCTGTTCAGAACACCAGCCTGACCGAATCGACGAACGTGACCGTGACCTACAGCAACGGCGCGACCGAAACCAAGACCATCGGTCCGGGCGCCAAGCAGAGCTTCATCGCCTGCGACGCCACCGGCATGAGCGCAGGGTTCAGCGGCGCGGCCACTGTCACCAGCGATAACACACCCGTTATCGCCATCGGTAAGGCGTATGGTTCGGGCCTGTCCACCGCCTTCGTCGGCGCCAGCAGCGGTTCCAACGAACTGGCTCTCCCCTACGTCCGCTGGGCAAACGATACCAACTGGAACAACGGTTCGCAGCAGCGCACCTTCATCACCATCCAGAATATTGGCAGCAGCAACCTGGCTGCTGGGGATGTTGTGGTTGAGTACATCGACAAGAACGGCACTGTTGTCGGCACGCACTCGCTTCCGGCCATTCCGGCAGGCGGAAAAGTTAACTCCAACGCTTCCGACGCCGGCCTCTCCGAGTTCGGTGTTTACCCGGATGGCTCGTTTGGCGGCGGCGCAATCGTGCGCGGCCCGGGCGGCAGCCAGTTAGCGGTTGTAGGCCGTGTGTCTTCTCTGGTCGGCCCAGGCTCCTTCGTCAGTGAAGACTACAACGCGATGCCGATAGCCCCGTAACACATTTCCGTCATTCAGGTACCAAACAGGAATACAGGGAAAGCAATTTCCCTGTATTCTTTTTTTCATCGTATAATGAATCTCTCTCCGGTATAAGAATTTATTAGTCGACCAGGCCTGCCCTGTTCTGATAACAGGCGGGAAAATTAACCTGCCCTGTTCAGGCGGTCTTCCGGCCGGATAGAGACTTTACATCTGACTTGAAAGGCTCGCTGATGTTGAAACGGTTCATTTCTTTCCTGCGCATTGGTTTGATTAACCCCCGGCTGCTGCTTTTTGTCTGGCAAATTAAAAGAGAAAAGAAAACCTTCCTGTGCTATACAAAACTGCTCAGCCTGATAACCAGTTATTTCGAGGCCAGAAAGCGCGCCACCGGTCCCATAATGGTCGCTGAATTTGGTGTAGGACGAGGGGGTAGTGCGGCTCTGCTTGCCTGGCTGGTTCAAAAATATGGGGGCCGGCTGGTCTTGTACGATATCTTTGGACGCATCCCGGCTCCCACGGATAAGGATGGCGAAAGAGCGCAGGAAAGATACCGGATTATCCTTCACCACGAGAAGGACAGCTATTACGGCAACATCCCTAATCTCTTTGAGGTCATTCAGAAGGAGATTGCTGAAGTCTGCGATCCATCCAGGGTGGAATACGTGCGGGGCAGGTACGAGGAGACACTGCCAGGCCTGGAGGATGATTACGTATTCAATCTGGTCCACATCGACTGCGACTGGTATGAAAGCTCACAGGCAGTGCTGCGCTACCTGCAGACTCGCCTGAGCCCGGGTGCGATCCTGCAGGTGGATGATTATTCCAACTGGGAAGGGTCAAACCGGGCATTGAACGAAGCAGAATGGCTGAAGGGATACGGACGCAAGCTCGTCGAAGGCGCACTGCACATCGATATGGCCAAAACCAGCGCGGTGAACCCTGTCTGAAGAAGGTAATCACCGGCGCGCGAGCCCAGCCTTTACAGGGGTCTATCTACTTAACGAGCACCGGGAATGATACGGTATACAGCACCTGGTAGGTATATATATCTCCGGAGAGCTGCTCTCCGCTGCGCCCCCCAATGACGTAAATATTTCCACCCAGCGAGGTTACACCGGCATCCGCCGTAAATGGTATTTCAGCGACATTAAATACCTGCCAGCGGTTTTCCTGAGGTAACAGCGCATAGGATTCGACCGCGCCTTCCCCGTCTGCCGCCTCTCCACCGATCGCATAAAGGATATCAGCCACGCTGATTAATCCCAGGCCGGCCCTGGGTTCGGGTAATGGAGCGGTCTGCTCCCAGAGCTGTTCGCTGTTCCCCGCCCGGTTGGGGAGAAACGCGGCGCTGTCGGCCAGCAGTCCCTGGCTGTTTCGACCCCCAGCTATAAAAATTCTCCCCCCGTTGACAGCTGCTGCCGCCCCGGCCCGCGGCTGCGGCATCTCTGCATACGGGGTCCATTCATCCTGCTGGGGGTCGTAGCGATAAACGGTATCCAGGAAGTTCTCACCATCCCAGCCGCCGATCAGGTATAGATTCCCTTCAAATGCCGCCAGGGCATAGTCGCTCACCGGGACCGGTAAAGACGCTGCCTGGCCCCAGGAATCAGCAGCCGGATCATAGACTTCGACAACATCCGTAACTGCACCCGAGTCGAGGACTCCTCCCGGGACGTAGATCATGCCCCCTACCACCGCGGCAGCAACATCGCCTACCGGGGTTGGTTTTTCGGCCAGGCTTTCCCAGCGATCACTGCGCGGATCATACTTCTCCATTACCCCGGTGACCCCGCCGGTACTTTTTCCCCCGATAACGATAATGCTGTTCTCATAAACGGCAACGGCCATCCCCGCGCGCATTGTCGACATGCCAGACAGGCGCACCCAGCGAGATTCAAGGGTCGCGACGGATTGATATCCTGGTGGATTATCCGTTTCCCGGCTGCTGGACAGGACAGCAGCGATAACGGCGCCGAGAACTATCACGCCCACCAGAAAAAGGAACAGAGTCTGCCGGGGAGATGAGGTGGTTCGACCAGCTGTTGGAATGACGTCCGCAGCAGATGGCACACTGATCTGGCCGTTATCCACCCGCAGGGCATTTCCTTCTGCACCATCGTTATCATCCGCTGCAGGCAGAATCGAAGCACCCCTGGGCACCAGGTTGTTCGCCACCGCATACATGGCTGCTTCGGTACGCGAGCTCACCCCGATCTTCGCAAAAATATTGCGCAGATGTACCTTTACGGTATTGGCGCTGATGTACAGTTTCTGCGCAATTTCTTTATTGCTTGCGCCGGTGGCCACCAGGCTTAATATTTCGAGTTCGCGCTCGCTGAGTTCTATCTGTTCGGTCATATATAATTTCAGGGCCTGCAAACTTTTCCCAGAGGACGATGATCCAGTCAGGCCGACACTCCACAGCCCCTGGCGGATTCACTGGTGGTTTGCAGAGTTACCTTCCGACCTGCGTAATGGGGCCCACAACAGACGCCCAGCAGGTCATTCAGCCACAGGTTATTATAACAAGGCCCTAACTGCGCATGTCAAAGACAGCCGGGAACAGCTCTGCATTCGAAACTGGAGAGCGCTGTGGATCAGCCTGTAAACCATAAACGGTAAGGGGAAAATACTACACGAATTTGCGCAGTAGTAACAGAACCGGAATGGATCACCTGCAGATACCCTCCCTTCTCCAACACCCCTTGACCGCGCTGGGGAGCTGCAGTAAAATGTTCCCGTCTCTGCGGGCGTAGGTCAGTGGTAGACCGTCACCTTCCCAAGGTGAATGCCACGGGTTCGAATCCCGTCGCCCGCTCTCTCGACGCCGCGCATCCCCCAGGTGCGCGGCTTTGCTTTTACTCCCACTTAACGGTTTTATCAGGGCAGTACAGGAGCCGCGCTTATGCGTGCTAAAATTTCCGCATGAGCGCTCCAGGCCCCATTATTCTCTACGTCGAAGATAACCCTGAGAACCGCATGCTCGTGCAGCGGGTGCTCACGGCCGAAGGGTTCATTGTTCTGGAAGCCGCCAGCGCCGTTGAGGCCCAGGAAGTGCTGCAGAACCACCATCCCCAGCTCATCCTGATGGATATTAATATGCCGGACATGGACGGCTACAGCCTGACCGCTCGTTTGAAGAAGCGCCCCGAACTGCAGGACGTGCCGATCCTGGCCCTGACCGCCAATGTGCTGCGCGGCGACCGCGAGCGTTCGCTGGCCGCCGGCTGCGACGGGTACATACAGAAACCGATCGATGTCGACCGGCTCCCCCAGGAAATCTTGCGCTATCTGGAGAAGTAAGCGGTGGAAAGCAACCATTTGAATCCAACCAGCCTGGAGACCAGCCTGCAGGACGCCATCGTACTCGTGGTGGAGGACAATGTCTCCAACTTCGTGCTGATGGCCCGTTTGCTGGGTTATATGGGTATCCACAGCGAATGGAAAACGTCCGGCTACGAAGTGGTAGAGTATGCCGACACACTGCCGCGCCTGGATTTGATCCTGATGGATATTCGCCTGCCCTATGAGGACGGGTACACCGCGCTGCGCAAGATCCGCTCATCCCCCCAGTTAAAGAACACGCGCGTGGTGGCGGTCACCGCGGAGGCCAGCGAGGAGGAGATGCGCAAAGCACGCCAGGCCGGTTTTGACGGCTTCCTGGGTAAACCGCTCGACCCCGACCGATTCCCCGACCAGATCCGGCGCATCCTCAGCGGCGAGCCGGTGTGGGAAATCTGGTAGTTCGCTGGCCCAGACCACACGGCGGGTCAGGACCTTCGCAGCAGGCGAAATCCTGCCGGAGGTCCTTTTGATTCAGGCGGACGTTGAAAAAGACAGCTTTGAAAGCGGTTTTCACTTATGTAAGAAAGGGTTCTCAATACCCATCCCGGGCATGATAATCCCTCCGAATCGATCAACAAGGAGCCAGCACCTCGTCCATGGGCATCAATCCAGCCAGCAGCCTGCTCGAAGTTATCCTCTGTTTCAGCACAGCCGCACGCCGGGCGGCAGCCGCCGCCACCCAGGCCGAAACCTTCACCTCCGTGCTCAATGCTCTTGAGCCGGCCGGCCTGACGGGCCTGATTTTCGAAGGCGGCGGCACTGAACTGCAGCTCGCCTGCGCTTCTGGCCTGTCAAAGCGGAAACCGCTCCCCGAACGCCTGCCGGTTGATCTGCAGAGCCTGGAGCCCCTGTTTTCTGGCGAGGTTCCACTGCTGCTGCCGGTAACCGGTGATGCGCCATCCGGTTCTGCTGCTGCCCTGGAACATCTGGACAATCTCCGGGCGCAGAGCGGCTGCCGGGCGGCCGCCTGCCTTCCGCTGCGCGGGATGGCCGGTCTGCGCGCTGTGCTGGTGCTGGGAAGCACACAGCCGGCCCTGGAACCGGCCGTGCTGCAGTGCGCTGCAGACCTGGCCGTGGTGATCTCCAGCGCGCTGAAAAAGCAGGAGATCACGCGCGAAAAAGAATCAGCGGTCAGCGGTCTGGAAATTCTGGACATGATCAGCGCGGCCCTGTCCGGCGAGATCTCGCTGGAGGGGCTCTTCCACATCATCCACGAACTGGTCAACCAGGCGATGGGGGAGGTCAACCTGTATATCGCCCTCTACCATGAAGACAGCGGCCTGGTGGAAATCCCCTACATGACCGAGGACGGTGAACGGCTGCAGGTGGACCCTTTCCCACTGGGCGAAGGACTGACCTCGATCATCATCCGCACCCGCCAGCCGCTGAGGCTGGTTGAAAATGTGCGCGAGCGTGCGCTGGCGCTGGGTGCAAAGGTGGCCGGAAAGACGCCGCGCTCCTGGCTGGGGGTGCCCTTGCTGTCCGCCGGGCGAGCCTTTGGTGCAATGGTGATCCAGGATATGGAGCGAGAGCAGCGCTTCACGCTGGAAGACCAGCAGCTGCTGGTCCGCATCGCCGGCCCGGCGGCCAACGCCGTACGCAGCGCATATCTGCTGGATGCAGTGCGCCGCCAGACTGAGCGGGAGCGCCAGCTCTACGCGATCAGCAGTAAGATCCGCCGCAGCACTGATATGGAGTCCATCCTGCGCACCACAGCCAGCGAACTCGGCCATGCGCTGGGCCTGCGGCGAGCGCATATCGAACTGCAGTTCCCGGCAGAAGCCGCCGCTCAAAACGATCAGGAGAGCAGCCGGTGAGCGCCGCGAAGCCTACGAAGCCCGCAGATGTAACTACCGCAGCCGGCCCAGCGGAGGAGCATATCCGCCGTCTGCAGGAAGAACGCGATCACCTGCAGGCTGAAATCGAACGCCGCTACCTCCAGATCCGCACGGCGGCCGAGATCCAGCGCTTTATTGGCCGCACGATTGAAGCACCCGAGACACTCGAGCAGATCGTCAACCTGATCCAGGAGCGCTTCAACCTGTATTACGCCGGGATCTTTCTGCTCGACCCGTACGGGACTTACGCCGTATTGAAAGCGGGCAGCGGCGAAGCCGGGCGGCGAATGGTGGCCGCCGGGCACCGCCTGGCCGTCGGTGAAGGGTCGATGGTTGGCTGGGCGATCGCCCACCGCAAACCGCGCATCGCCCTGGACACCGGCCAGGAGAAGGTGCACTTCAAAAACCCTTATCTCTGGAACACACGCTCCGAACTGGCGCTGCCCATTCTAAGCGGCGACAAGGTGCTGGGGGCACTTACCATTCAGTCCGAGCAGCCGAACGCATTTGATGAACAGGACATCACCATCCTGCAGGGCATTGCCGACAGCCTTTCCAACGCCCTGGAGAGCGCACGCCTGTTCTCCCAGGTCCAGGAGAACCTGCAAGAGATCCAGAGCCTGCACCGCCAGTATCTGCAGCAGACCTGGACCGCCCGGCAGGAAGAGATCGCCAGCCTGCAGTTCACCTACGAAGACCCCGACGCCCCCGAACCGGCCAGCGCGCTCGAACTGCCCCTGGTGCTGCGCGAACAGGTGATCGGCCGCCTGCGGCTGGAAACGCCCGCTCCACAGCTTCCGGCCGAAGACCGCGCTCTGGTCGAGGCAGTAGCCGGTCAGACCGCCCTGGCACTGGAGAACGCACATCTGCTGCGCGAAACTCGCCGTGCGCTCGATGAGCTGGCAATGCGCGAGCGCTACCAGAGCAGCATTGCGCAGGCCGCAGCCCTGCTGGCAGAGCACGGCACCTCCCGGCTGGATGAGGTGCTGCGCACCCTGGGAGAGGCCGCGCGCAGCGACCGGGCCTATTATTACGAAGTCCGCACCCATAACGGCCGCGAATTCTGGCATCTGGCTGGAGAATGGTGCGCCCCGGGTGTGGCCCCGCTGATCAATAACACTCTGTTCTCCCAGGTTCCCATTGAGAAGGTCAAAGACTGGATCGAACGCCTGCAGCGCCAGGGCTGGATCGCCGGGCACGCAGACGAGTTTCCGCCGCAGGAACACGAATTCCTGACAGCGCTGGATATTCATGTTCTGCTGCAGTTTCCCATCCCCAACAGCAGCGGCAGCTGCGGCTGCCTGGGATTCGAACTTCTGGACGGCGAGCGCTCCTGGGGGCAGGAAGAGATTGCGGCCCTGCAGACGGCCGCCTCCGCCCTGACCAGCACCGTGGCCCGCGAAGAACTGGTTTACAAGCTGCAGTCCAATCTGAAAGAAACCGAGAACCTGCACAGAGCCAGCGCGGGCTTAAACATGGCATCCAGCAGCAGCGATGTGCTCGCCGTGCTGCGCCAGTACACACTGCTCGGCCAGGCAGAAGAGGTGGCGATCAACCTGTTCGAACACCCCTTTGGCCCTGACCGGCAGCCCGAGAGCTTCACGCCGGTCGCTGTCTGGTCCAGCGTGCCGCTGGCAGCCACCCCCCTCTCCCGCCAGAAGCTGCAGGACTGGATGGCTGTTGAAAAACTTCTCAACCCCGATGTCCCCACACTGGTGCAGGACCCGGCTAGCGATCCCCGGCTGCGCACGACCGCCCGGGAGGTCTATGTCGATACGCTGCAGGCGGCGCGCCTGCTGTTCACCCCCCTGAACTTCGCCGGCAAGTGGATCGGCTTCATCAGTGCAGCCTTCTCCAGCGACCCTGCGATCAATGAAGCCGCAGTTCGCCGACTGGTGTCACTGGCTGGTCAGGCAGCGGTGGCGATCGAGAACATGCGCCTGCTGAACGAGACCCGCCAGCACAACGAAGAGCTGACTACGCTCAACAACATCATCCGCTCGGCCAGCAGCACGCTCGACCTGAATGAAATGCTGCACCAGGTGCTGGTGCAGATCCTGAATGCCACCGGGCTGCACGCCGGGCTGGTGAGCCTGGTGAACCCTGCCACCCAGGCGCTGGAACTGGTTGTGGAGCACAATCTGCCGCCGGCAATGGTCGAGGAACTGCGCAGCAGCGGGCTGGCCGGAACGCTGTGCGAAAAGGTGTTTCGCCAGGGCCAGGCCATCGCCGCGCCCGACCTGGCCGCTCCTGCCGTCGACGGCGACACGAGCAGCCTGCTGGCTTATGGCTTTTTCACATATGTGGGTGTGCCGCTGGAGGCGCGCGGACGCGTGCTGGGAACGCTGTGCGCATTTGGCCGCGCACCGCAGCAGGACCCTCCTGCCGGGATGCGGCTGATGCAGATCACCGGCCAACAGATGGGGGTGGCCATCGAGAACGCTCTGCTGTTCCAGCAAACCCAGCAGGCGCTGGCCGAGACGGCTACCCTTTACCAGGCAGGTGCCGAAATCAGCGCGGCACAACAATACGAAGAAATCCTGGAAGCCCTGCGCAAGCACACCATCTTCGGACAGGCCGACCGGCTCATCAGTCTGCTGATGTTCGACCGCCCCTGGAGCGCTGAAAGTACGCCCGAATACGCACGGGTGCTGGCGAGATGGACCGCCAGATCGCTGGACAGCCTGCGCGAAAGCTATCCCATGCAGGCGTTCCCGGCGCGCTTCAAACTTTCTCAAGACCAGGTGACTCTGGTGGAAGACATCGCCAGCGACGACCGCCTGGACGATTACACACGCATTCTCTTCGGCGAGAAGCTGCAGGGAAAAAGTATGCTCTTTATTCCCCTGGTGGCTGGCGGGCAGTGGATCGGGCTGATCAATGCCATCTTCGGATACCAGGCGAAATTCACTGAGCAGGATGTGCAGCGCCTGATGGCCCTGGCGGCGCAGTCGGCGGTGGCCGTGCAGAACCTGACCAGCCTGCAGCTTGCCGAGCAGCGCGCTCGCGAAGCTCAGGTCCGCAGCCAGGAACTGGCCCTGATCAACCGGGTCGTTACCGGTGTGGCCGCTTCCAGCGACCTGCGCCAGGCGCTCGAGATCGTCACCACAGAAATTGTGCATGCGCTCTCCGTGCAGCGCGTGTCCATCGCACTGTTAAACGAGGATCGCAAAGGCCTGCGGGTGCTGGCCGATCACTCATTGATCGAGGGGCTGCCCAGCGCGGTCGGTTACCCCATTCCGCTGGAGGGCAACTACTCAGCGTCTGAAGCGCTGCGCACCCGCCGTCCGGTGGTGATCCCCGATGCGCAGAACAGCCCGCTGACTGAGGCCATTCACGAACCCCTGCGCGAACAGGGCATTGAGACCATGATCGTCATGCCCCTGGTCGCCGGCAACCAGGTGATCGGCACCGCTGCTTTCGATATCCTCGAAAAGGGCCGCCTGCTTTCTGAGGATGAGATGCGGCTGGCCGAAACGGTGCTCGCCCAGAGCGCCACGGCCATTCAAAACGCGCGCCTGTTCGATCAAACCCAGCAAATGCTGGCCGAGACCGAAGCGCTCTACCAGGCCAGCGTCGGCCTGAACACGGCCACCGACCACGAGCAGATCCTCTCGGTCCTGCGCAGCTTCACCGTCCTCGGCCAGGATGCAGCCTGCGTGGAGTTGAGCCTGTTCGACCGCCCGTGGCAGGAAGAGCAGCCCGAATGGCTGCTGCCCGCCGCGTTCTGGTCGCAGGACACGCTGCCCCCGCCCGGACGCCGGCCGCTGAAAGATCTCTCGCGCATCGACAGGCCGGTGGTCATTCAGGAATCCGAGCTCGACTCGCTGCCCGAGACATTTAAGCACCTCCTGGCGCGCGCATCCGAAATCCGCTCGCTGCTGTGCGCGCCGCTGGTGGTCGGCGGGCAGTGGACCGGTCTGCTCTGCGCCGCCTATCCCCACACAGTGAACTTCAGCGATGCCGAGATGCGCCGCCTGCGCACGCTGCTCGGTCAGGCCGCAGCGCGTGTGCAGAATATCCAGCTGCTGGCTGAGACCCGCCGAAAAGCAGACCAGCTCCAAACAGCTGCCGAGATCGCCCGCGACACGTCCAGCACCCTGGCCCTGCAGAAGCTGCTGCAGCGCACGGTGTACCTGATCCGCGAGCGCTTCAACTTCTATCATGTCTCCATTTTCCTGGTATCCGAAGACGGCGCATACGCCGTGGTGCAGGAATCAACCGGCGAAGCGGGTGAAGAACTGAAGAAGCGCGGCCACCGTCTGGCGATTGGCTCGCGCTCAGTGATCGGCCATGTGACCGCCACCGGCCAGCCGCTGGTGGTGAATGATGTTACAGCCGACCCCATTCACTGGCCTAACCCGCTGCTGCCCGACACACGCGCCGAGCTGGGTATCCCGATGAAGATTGGCACGCGCATCGTAGGCGCGCTGGACGTACAGTCTGTGACACCGAACGCCTTCACGCCCGACGATATCGCCGTGCTGCAGATCCTGGCCGATCAGGTGGCCGTTGCCGTGGATAACGCCCGCTCCTACGAGCTCTCCCAGCGTGCTGTGGAAGAGATGCGCGAGCTCGACCGGCTGAAAAGCCAGTTCCTGGCCAATATGAGCCATGAACTGCGCACCCCGTTGAACTCCATTATCGGTTTCTCGCGCGTCATTTTGAAAGGCATCGACGGCCCGATCAACGAACAGCAGGAACAGGATCTCTCCGCCATTTACAACTCCGGGCAGCTCCTGCTCAATCTGATCAACGATGTGCTCGACCTGTCGAAAATTGAAGCCGGAAAGATGGAGCTGTCCATCGAAGAGAATGTGGATATTGGGGCGCTGATCCACAGCGTAATGCCCACCGTATCGGGCCTGGTGAAGGACAAACCCATCGAACTGCAGCAGCAGATCGACCCGGATCTGCCCGGCCTGCGAGTCGACCCGGTCAAGGTACGCCAGGTGCTGATCAACCTGTTCTCCAACGCAGCCAAGTTCACTTATGCGGGCTTTATCCGTGTTGAGGCCCGCCTGCAGCAAAGCCCGGATGGCGAGGCCGAAGTGTGCATTACCGTCAGCGATTCGGGCCCCGGGATCGCGCCCGAAGACCAGAAGAAGCTGTTCAAGGCCTTCTCGCAGGTGGACGGTTCGCTGACGCGTAAAACAGGCGGTTCCGGCCTGGGGCTGTCGATCTGCAAACACCTGGTGGAGATGCACGGCGGGCGGATATGGGTGGACAGCCAGCCGGGAGCCGGTTCACGCTTCTCATTCACCCTGCCCGTCCACGGGCCTCATACCGGTCAGGCCGATAGAGTAGTGCTGGCCGTCGATAACGACCCGGGGCTGCTCAGCCTGTACGACCGCTATCTATCTGGGAACGGGTTTTCCGTCCTCCCCCTTACCGACCCGTCCCTGGTGCTGGACAGAGCGCAGCAGATCCGCCCCTGCGCCATCATCCTGGAAGTGATGCTGGAGGGAGCAGACGGCTGGCAGATCCTGCAGGAGCTCAAAGCAAACCCGCAGACAGCCCGCATCCCGGTGATCGTCTGCACGCTGCAGGAAAACCAGGAAGAGGGGCGCCGCCTGGGAGCGGATGCTTACCTGCTCAAGCCGGTCCTGCAGGACGACCTCACCGCAGCGCTCAACCGACTGACCGGCAGCCGTCCGGACTGAGCCGGGATCTACTTTTACTGGAATATCTGGAGGTCCATGTTGCCCACCCGCACGGGAGCGCCGTTCTCCCCTGTTCAACTGCAGTGCATTGACTGCCAGTGCACCACCGCTTACAGCCCGCTGACCCGAACCTGCCCCCAGTGTGGGGGCGAATGGCTGGAGGCGGTCTACGATTTCGACCGCATCGGGCCCGTCCTGCCCGGCCTGCTCGGCTCGCGGCCTTTTGATCTGTGGCGCTATGAGGAGCTGCTGCCCGTAAGCCGGCCGGCGCTGTCCATGGGTGAGGGCGGTACGCCGCTGATCCACGCCCCGAACCTGGGGATGATGCTGGGCTGCCAGCACATCTATTTCAAAGACGAGCGCCAGGGGCCGACCTCTTCGTTCAAAGACCGGCAGGCTGCGGTAGGGGTGGCGGCGATGAAAGAAGCCGGGGTGACCGAGGCTGTGCTGGCCTCCACGGGCAATGTCGCCATCGCCTATTCCGCCTACGCGGCGCGCGCCGGGATCAAGCTGTGGGCCTTTCTCACCAGCCTGGTCCCTGCCGAGAAGATGCGCGAGGTGGCGCTCTACGGCACTCAGGTAGTCAAAGTGACCGCGTCTTACGATCAGACCCGCCAGGTGGCAGCCGAGTTTGCCCGCCAGCGCGGGCTGTTTCTGGAAAGCGGGTCACGCTCGCCCGCGTCAGTGGAGGCGATGAAGACCATCGCCTACGAAATCGCCGAGCAGCTCACCGCACTGCTGGGCCCGCCAGACGATGCGCCTATGCGCACACCCAACTGGTATATCCAATCGGTCAGCGGCGGCCTTGGCCCGCTGGGTGTGCAAAAGGGCTTTTCTGAACTGCAGAAAATGGGGCTGACCGGCCGCATGCCGGCTATGGCCGGCATACAGGTGTCCGGCTGCGCTCCGATGGTCCAGGCCTGGAAGCAGGGGCAGCCAACAGCCGATCCGGTAACTTCGCCGCGCACCAACATCGCCACGCTGTCCACGGGCAACCCGGGCCGCACCTACACCCTGCTGGTGGAGCGCATGGCGGCCGGAAGCGGCGGAACTTTTGAGAGCGTGAGCGACGATGAGGCATTCCGCGCCATGCATATCCTGGCGAAAATGGAGGGTATCTCGGTCGAGCCAGCCACGGCCGTGGCCGTAGCCGGGTTGATCCGCCTGGCGCGCAGCGGGCAGCTAAAGCCCAGCGACGTGATCGTGGTCAACTGCAGCGGGCACACGGTCTCCATCGAGGGGGAGGTGCTGGGAGAAGGCTGGGCACGCAGCCTGGTGCTGCCCTCGCAGCCGCCTTCTCCAGCGGCGCTGCCGCAGGAAGGCCTGCTGGCGGCACTGAGCCGTGTGACTGCCGGCCGCTACCCGCGCGTGGCGATCGTCGATGACATGCCGGATGCCCGGCGCCTGATCCGGCGCATCCTTCAGGCTCAGGGCGACTACACCATCTTCGAAGCCGCCAGCGGCCAGGAAGCCCTGGAACTGGCCCGGCGAGAGAGCCCCGATCTGATTATTCTGGATCTGATGATGCCGGAGATGGACGGTTTCACCGTCCTCGACCAGCTCAAAGCCGACGCGCGCACAGCGCATATCCCCGTGATCGTGGTGACGGCCAAAGATTTGACGCCCGAAGAAAAAGAACGCCTCAAAGGACAGATCCACTCGCTCCTGCAGAAAGGGGAATTTATGAACGACGAGCTGTTCGACGAGGTCCGGGCATTGATTAAGTGATGCAGTGAAACAGCGCTCCAGAGGAATCTATGCCGCCCTGGCATCCGCCCTGTTCCTGGGGCTGACGCCCATCTTCGGCAAGCAGGCCATTTTGCTGGGTCTGCCGCCGCTGGCGACCGCGGCCCTGCGCACTGTGCTGGCAGCTGCTCTTCTGGCGCTGGTGATGCTGCTGTTCTCGCCCCGTTCTTTCTACATCTATCCGGCCGGGCTGCTCGGCTGCCTGATTGCCGGCGGTGTAAACGGCGTGGGGTCACTGCTGTTTTACGCCGCCCTGGGGCGCATCGACGCCGGGATGGGCCAGGTCCTCTACGCCGCTTACCCGCTCTTTGTGGCCCTGTGGATGCGCCTGGACGGCCAGGCGTTCAGCAGGCTGACCCTGCTGCGCCTGGGGCTCACCCTGCCTGCACTCCTGCTGCTCCTGCACACCGGCGGGCAGGCTGTCGACCTGGTCGGAGTGCTGCTGATGCTGGGTGCCTCTGCCCTGTACGCCCTGCACTTACCCATTAACCAGCGCGTGCTTTACGATATGCCGGCTCCCACCGTGACGCTCTACACGCTGATCGCCATGAGCGCGGTCGTTTTCCCCGCCTTCCTGGTCGCCAGTCTGCTGAATAACGGGCTGCAGGCCAGCCTGCAGGCACTGCAGCCGGCAGCCGGTGCGCTGGCCGGCCTGACCCTGGTCACCTTTTTTTCACGTCTGATGCTGTTTCTGGGGGTGAAACATCTGGGGGGACTGCAGACCGCCATGCTCGGGCTCACGGAGCTGCTCGTCACTCTGTCCTGCGCTCACCTGCTGCTGGGAGAACGGCTCACAGCGCCGCAGTGGGCCGGGGTGGCGCTGCTGGTCTGCAGCCTGATGCTGGCCGCCCTGGAAAAGGTTCCGGTTCACCAGAATAAAGATGAACACGTGCCGCTGCCGCTCGGCGCTGTGAAGAAGATCCAATAAAAAAACCGGCTCAGATGGATCCGAGCCGGTTTTTGCGCCTTTGTACTGATCAGGGTATATCTTTCGCACTGGCGTTGCGGATATCGAAGACATATCCCGTACCGCGCACGTTGGCGATCCAGCGCTCCCCGTTCGGGAACACCGAGAGCTTGCGCCGCAGACGGCTGACCAGCGGGCGCAGCACTTCAGGCGCCTCCCAGTCGGTGGTTTCATACCCCTGCACCTGGAAGACCAGCTCGCGGTGCGTCAGCACCCGCCCGCGGTTCTCCAGCAGCACCCGCAGCAGCTTACCCTCGGTCGGCGTCAGCGATACACGCTGGTTGCCGCGCCAGATTTCGCGCCGGTTAAGGTCCACGGTAACGCCCTCTTCCAGGTTGATCACCTGCGGCTGGGTCTGTGTTGTAGTGTAAACACCCTCCACATCCTTCAGCCGCTGGACCGATCGCTCTAACTGGTCGAGCAGCATGCGCTTCTGCTGCTGTTCGGTGCGCTCGGCAAGCCCGCGCGCCACGCTGGTGAGTAGCTCGCGCGAAGAAGCCGGCTTTAACAGATAATCCGTCGCTCCCTGCCGCAGAGCTTCGATCGCTGATTCCAGCGAACCGTGGCCGGTCAGCAGGATCACACGCGTATCCGGCGATACCGAGTTCATCGAGCGCAGTACTTCAAGCCCGTCGACACCCGGCATTTTCAGGTCCAGCAGCGTTAAATCAAAGTTCTGTTCGGCTAATTTTGCGAGGGCCTCCCCGCCGTTCTCGGCTTCATCTACTTCGTAGCCCTCGAGTTTTAAAATTTCTGCCAACGATTGGCGGACGGCTGGTTCGTCATCTACAACCAGTATCCTGGCTTTCATAAAGGTTTTCCCTCCGGTAGTATTATCTGAAAGCACGCCCCCAATCCATTGCCTTCAATTAAATTTAATGTTCCTTGATGGGCTGTGACAATTCCATAACTCACCGCCAGACCGAACCGTGAGCCATCTTCAGAAAGGCTGGCGAATGGTTCATAGGTTATTTCTTTTGATCCAGCGGGCAGGCCCAGCCCGGTATCTTCGATTAAGATTTCGATGCCATCATCAGTTTCCCTGTCTCGATCTTTCTGTACTCTCCTCCGCGTAATAATCCAGATCTCTCCGCCCTGAGGCATGGCTTCGACGGCGTTGATGATCAGGTTGATCAGCGCCTGCTGGATCTGCGAATCGACAGCCAGTATCGGTGGCAGATTCTCCTCTAAATGGGTGTGCACCTGCACATCCGCCATTTCCAGGCGTGTCCTCAGCAGGTTAAGCACCTGAGGGATCAAATCATTCACATTCACCAGCCGGCGGTCACGCGCCTCAGGTCGAAACAGGTCGAGCATGGTGTGGAAGGTTTGCACCAGCAGGTCCAGTTCGCCCTGTGCTTTCTCAATGTAGATCTCCCGTTCCTGCCAGGAAAGGTCTTTTCGATTGGCCAGGTAGAGGCAGTTGCTGAGCGTTTGCAGCGGGTTGTTAATCTCATGGGCAATGGACGCCGTCATGCGCCCCAGGCTGGCCATTTTCTCCGCCCGGGTCATTGCGCTGCGGGTGCGCTCCAGTCTCTGAATGGTGGCCATGAGCTGATCGTGAAGGTGGGCATTCTCCAGCGCCAGGCTTGCCTGTCGTGCAAGGATCACCAGCATCTCAAAGTCGGCCTGCTGGAACCCGGGATCACCCATCCGGCGGGTCACCACCAGAAAACCGCTGTCGTCCAGGATAACCATCGGCACACACATCACCGCGCTCAGGTGCAGGTCATCCAGCAAATCCTGCAGCCGGCGGTCTCCCGGACCAACCTTATTCACCCACAGCGACCGCTTACTTATAAAATCTTCAAACAGCCCATGATGCTGGGCCATGCAGGCATTTACCGGCCGCGGATCGCCCTCAAAGGCAATGGCCTCGAAGGCATCCACGTCGGGCATGCGGCGGTACAGGCCGACGAAGGAACAGCGCAGCTGCGATGAAACAGAGTGGACGATCAACTCGGCCAGGTTGTTCAGGTTGGTCTCAGAAAACAGCGATTCGTTGACCAGAAACAGCGGCCTCAGCGCCCGCAGGCGCGTGGCCTCGCGCCGGGCCTTCACATTCTCCAGCGCCGCTTGAACGGTCTCGAGCAGGTCTGTGTTGTTAAAGGGTTTCAGCAGCAGCCCGTCTACCCCGTGACGCAGCGACTTGATGGCAGTTTCGATCGTGTCGAAGCCGGTCATCAGCACAATGGCGATCTCCGGCTGGGACTTACGCGCGCTGGTCAGCAGTTCTGTCTCGCCAAAGTGCAGCATGCAGATATCGACCAGCACTGCATCCAGGGCCACGCTTCCGAGGGTCTGCAGTGCCTGGGCGCTGTTGAGCTCCGGAATCACCCGGATATGTGCTTCGTCCAGGACGCGCTGACAGCGCTGCAGCACACTGGTATCATCATCGACCACAAGGACAACCGGGTCTGCCATTTCTTATTCCTCCCCCAGGGCAACATCCGGAGGCTGAACAGCCTTACTCGATTCGTCCACCAGTAAATGCACCTTCATTTGCTTCATGATGATACCATTTAATCCGGCTTCCGGATCCGCACCCTTTCCTGAACAACTTAAGTATTGCGACACGATACCTGCCAACAACGTGACATAATAATCTTTAAATCATACCATGCCTGCGCGCAGCCTGCACCAGGCGGCGTGCAGGCATGCCGGCACCCTGTTAATTGATCACTTTTCAGCCGCTTACCGCGCGCAGGCTTCGCTCGCTCCAGTCGAGGCCACGCCGGCATAGAAAGCGGAGGGCTTTTTGCCTCCCAATTCAAAAGAGGGATCAATAAAACAGGCTGGAAACAGGTGTCATTAACACTCCGGGATTATAGCATTGTGAAATCATGCATTACGTTTCAATTGCAATACGATGTCAGTAAGGGGTGTTCAAGTTATACATCCCATAACGAACCTGAGAAGCAGTGTGATATACTCAGCGCATCAAGCTCATTCACGATAATTTCATAGTTTCCCAGGAGACGCAGCGTATGAAAGATTTCCTAGCAATTGCCGACTATTCTGCTGAACAGATTCAGGACCTTCTGGAGCTGGCGGCCCGGCTGAAGAAGGAGTGGCTCGCCGGTGGAAACCCGCCGCTGCTGAAGGGCAAAACGATGGCGATGATATTTCAAAAGCCCAGTTTGCGCACGCGCGTCTCCTTCGATATGGCGATGCGCCATCTGGGCGGTGACGCGCTCTACCTTTCGCCGCAGGAGATCGGCCTGGGCAAGCGTGAATCGATCGCAGACGTCGCACGCGTGCTGTCCGGGTATGTCGACATCCTTATGGCACGCGTTTTCGATCACGAACACATCCTGGAACTGGCGCGCTGGTCGAGCATCCCGGTCATTAACGGCCTGAGCGATTACAATCATCCCTGCCAGGCCCTGGCCGACGCCATGACCATTCAAGAGAATTTCGGCACGTTAAAAGGGATCACCGTTTCTTATGTGGGTGATGGCAACAATGTTGCCGTCTCTCTGCTGCACATCTGCAGCAAGCTGGGTGCCCACTTCCGCATTGCCAGCCCGCAGGGCTACACCCTCGATCCACAGGCCGTGGAACTCGGCCGTCGCTTCGCCCAGGAAAGCGGAAGTGAGATCTTCCTGACGAACGACCCGCATGAAGCGGTTAAAGGCGCACAGGTCATCTATACAGATACCTGGACCAGCATGGGCCAGGAAGAAGAAGCCAGACAGCGCGAAGCGGTCTTTCCACCTTACCAGGTGAACGCTGCTCTGGTGCGTGAAGCTGCCCCCGAGGCAATCGTGATGCATTGTCTGCCGGCGCACCGCGGCCAGGAGATTACCGACGAAGTAGCCGATGGGCCCCAATCACGCCTGTTCCCGCAGGCCCATAACCGGCTGCACGCCCAGAAAGCGATTGTCGCCCGGCTGCTGGGAGCTGCCTAGCAGACAGGCTGCAGAACCCTGTGAGACCCTGGAGATACCTGTTCAACCGGAGAATCTGGAGAGGAAATTGAAATGCAGACGAACACTCTGAGCACAGCAGACTATATTGCCATTGAAGACCAGTACGGAGCGCACAACTATCACCCGCTGGATGTGGTCATTCAGCGCGGTGAGGGGGTCTGGGTTTACGATGTGGAAGGCAACCGCTACCTGGACTGCCTGAGCGCTTACTCGGCGCTCAACCAGGGGCATGTGCACCCCAAAATCCTGGAGGCGCTGGTAACCCAGGCGCGCCAGCTGACCCTGACCTCCCGCGCGTTCCGCAATGAGCAGCTTCCTCTGCTGTATAAAGAGCTCTCGGAACTGACCGGCTACGAGATGTCGCTGCCGATGAACAGCGGTGTGGAAGCCGTAGAGACCGCCCTGAAGCTGGCTCGCAAATGGGCATATCAGGTGAAAGGCGTCCCGCGCCACAAGGCTGAGATCATCACTGTTGAAGGCAATTTCCACGGCCGCACGATCAGCGTCATCTCCTTCTCAACGGAACCGCTGTATAAAGACGATTTTGGCCCCTTCACGCCCGGTTTCATCACCGTCCCCTACGGGGATGCCCAGGCCATCCGCCAGGCGATCACCCCCAACACGGCTGCCGTGATGATCGAACCCATCCAGGGCGAAGCAGGGGTCATCATGCCCCCCGAGGGTTACCTGCGCCAGGTGCGCGAGATCTGCAGTGAGAACAATGTCTTGATGATTGCCGACGAGATCCAGACCGGTTTAGGACGCACCGGGAAACTGTTCGCCTGCCAGCACGAAGACGTACGCCCCGATATCACCGTGATCGGGAAGGCGCTCTCGGGAGGCTTTTACCCGGTTTCGGCGGTGCTGGCCGACCGGGACGTGCTGGGACTGTTCCGCCCCGGAGAACACGGCTCCACTTTCGGCGGCAGCCCGCTGGGTGCTGCGGTTGCCCGGGCAGCGCTGCGCGTGATCGTCGAGGAAAACCTGATCGAGAACGCGGTCAAAATGGGCGAGTACCTGATGGACCAGCTGGCGGAAATCCCCAGCCCCCACATCAAAGAGGTGCGCGGCAAGGGCCTGCTGATCGGCGTCGAGTTGAAACCCGAGGCCGGAGGAGCGCGCCGCTTCTGTGAGGCGCTGCAGAAGAAAGGCATCCTGGCCAAAGAGACGCACGAGAACGTGATCCGCTTTGCGCCACCGCTGATTATCGACCGGGAAACACTGGACTGGGCTGTTCCACGCATCAGGGAAGTCCTGCTTGAGGCCTAGCCAGCGATCAGGGCGGAATACCCGCAGCCGCGGATATTCCGCCCTATTGATTTGATCCAAATTTACTCTTATCACAGGGTTTTCGCACGAGGGAAATATGAATATCGGCATCCCCAGAGAACGACGGATCTTCGAATACAGGGTAGGATTGACTCCCTCCGGCGTGCAGATGCTCAGCCAGCAGGGCCACACCATATACGTCGAACACAATGCCGGCATGGGCGCCGGGTTTAGCGACACCGATTACGAACAGGCCGGGGCGCGCATCGTCTACTCCCCGCATGAAGTGTTCGGCCGGGCCGACCTGGTGTTGAAGGTCGCCCGCCCCATGATGGAGGAAATCGAATGGCTGCGCCCGGGGACCACGATCGCCGGGCTGCTGCACCTGGCCTCGGCGCGCCACGATAAACTGGAGCTGCTGTACGAGAAAGACATCACCGCCATCCCTTACGAGCAGATCCGGCTGGATGACGGCAGCTTTCCCATACGCCATGTACTGAGCCAGATCGGAGGCCGGCTGGCCGCCCAGATCGGCGCCCGCCTGCTGCAGAACAACGCCGGAGGCAAAGGGGTGATGCTGGGGGGCATCGCCGGGGTGCCGCCGGCTGAGGTGGCGATCATCGGGGCCGGTGTGGTGGGCACCTGTGCAGCACAGATCTTCGTCGGTATGGGCGCCCAGGTCACCGTGCTCGATACCGATCTGCAGGCCCTGGAGCGCATTGTCAACCAGTTCCCGCACGTCGTGACCATGATCTCCAACCCGATCAACATCAGCCGCGTCTGTGCTTATGCAGATGTGCTGGTGGGAGCCATCCTGGTGCACGGCGAACGTCCCCCCATTGTGGTGACCCGGGATATGGTGCGCTCGATGAAGCCCCGCTCGGTGATTATGGACATCAGCATTGATGAAGGCGGCTGCGTGGAGACCTCGCGCCCGACGAATCACGAGCACCCCACCTATATCGAGGAAGGAGTGATCCACTACTGCGTTCCCAATATCCCCAGCGTCGTCGCTCGCTCGGCCACTTACGCCTTCCAGAACACAGCATTCCCCTTCATCTTCGAGATCGCCAACAAAGGTACCGAGAAAGCCATCCAGGAAAACCCGGCCATTCAACGCGCGGTCCAGACCTACCGGGGTGACCTGCGGCTGCATCTTTCGACTCTGAATAACGGAAAATAAAACATGGACTGGCAAAAACTTTACCAATCCAAGATCGTCAGCGCCGAAGAAGCGGTCCGGCACATTAAATCGGGCGACCGTGTCTTCCTTACCGGTAACTGCTCCGTCCCGCACGTCCTGCTGCAGGCTCTCGTGGAATACGCTCCGCAGTTGAGGGATGTGGAGATCTGCCAGGCACTGACCGTCGGCCCTGCCGACTATGTCAGCCCCGGGCTGGAGGGACACCTGCGGGTCAATACCATGTTCATCAGTGCCAATGTGCGCAAAGCCGTCCAGGAAGGACGTGCCGATTTCACACCGGTGCTGCTTTCGGAATTCCCGCTGCTCTTCAAACGTAAGGTGCTGCCCCTGGATGTCGCTCTGGTGCATCTCTCCCCGCCCGACGAACACGGGTTCTGCAGCTTTGGGGTCGAGGTGGGCCTGACCAAGAGCGCGACCGAATCGGCCCGCCTGATCATCGCTGAAGTCAACCAGCAGATGCCGCGCACACTGGGTGATTCCTTCATTCACGTCAGCCGGTTAAATTACGTTATCCCGGTGGATTACCCGCTTCCTGAGCTGCCGCTTACTGACGAAGGCTCTTCGGAGATCGTGGAGAACATCGCCCGTCACATTGCGGAACTGATCCCCGACGGGGCCACGATCCAGATGGGCATCGGCGCCATCCCGAACGCCATCCTGAAGTATCTGATGGAGAAAAAAGACCTGGGCGTTCACACCGAGCTGATATCCGATGGTATCATTGACCTGGTGGAAGCCGGTGTGCTGACCAATGCGCGCAAGACCCTGCACCCGGGCAAGGTGATTGCCGGTTTCGCACTGGGGACACGACGTCTGTTCGATTGGATCGACGATAACCCCATCATCGAGCTGCACCCAACAGAATACGTCAATGATCCCTTTGTGATCGCCCAGAATGACCGTATGGTGGCGATTAATTCGGCCATCGAAGTAGACCTCACAGGTCAGGTATGCGCCGACAGCATCGGACCCAAACTCTACAGCGGCGTCGGCGGGCAGCTCGATTTCATCTACGGCGCGGCGCGCGCCCGCGATGGTATACCGATCATCGCCCTTCCCAGCACCGCCCGCCAGTTCAGCCGCATTGTGAGCACGCTGAAGCCAGGCGCCGGAGTGGTCACCACCCGCAACCATGTGCACTACGTCATCACCGAGTACGGCATCGCCGATCTGTATGGAAAGACCATCCGCCAGCGCGCTCAGGCATTGATCAATATCGCCCACCCGCAGTTTCGCGAGCAGCTCACCTGTGAGGCGAAAGAGCTGAACTATTTATAATATCCGTCAGGCGGTTACAATAAGGCTGCCTTTACCCCAGGCCGGTGCCGTCTGTCACCGGCCTGTTTTCTCACAATTTTAGAGAGAAAAGCAGGGTTTAAGACGAAGGTTTTACAAGCAAAAAATACTATTTGGTCGGAGGTCGGGATGGATCGCAGAACGAAAATCGTCATTACCGTGGGTCCCGCCTGCAGTGCAGATGACACTGTGGAACAGTTGATCAAGGCGGGTGTGAATGTCATGCGCATGAATTTCTCCCACGGCACCTACGAGGAACATGCTGCCCGCTTCCGCCTCATCCGCGAGCTGTCTGCCGATTTAAACCACCCTGTCACGATACTGCAGGACCTGCAAGGGCCCAAAATACGGACCGGCACGATCCGCGGCGGGTCGATCGTGTTGAAACAGGGCGATCGACTGATTCTGACGACCGAGCAGGTGGAGGGGACCGAAGGACGCGTCTCGGTAGACTTCGAAGACCTGCCCGCAAACGTGCAGACCGGAGGGCGGATCCTGCTCGATGACGGCAACCTGGAGCTGGTCGTGGTCGCCATCGACGGGAAGGATGTGCACACCAGCGTGGTCCTTGGCGGGGTGCTCAAGCCGCACAAAGGCGTCAACCTGCCGGGGGTGAAGCTCAACGTCCCGGCGCTGACCGAAAAGGACCGCCAGGACCTGGCCTTTGGCCTTGAACTTGGCGTGGATGCCGTTGCCATGTCCTTCGTGCGCAGCCCGGAAGATATCCACAGCATCCGCCGTCTCATCGGGGAGCTGCGGCCCGACCGCCAGAACAATACACCCGTGATCGCCAAAATGGAGCGGCCTGAAGCGCTGGAGAACCTGCAGCAGATCGTCAAAGCAGCCGACGGGGTGATGGTGGCGCGCGGTGACCTGGGTGTAGAGATGGCTCCTGAGACAGTGCCCATTGCACAGAAGCGCATTATCGAAGCAGCGAACCGCAACGCAAAGACGGTGATCACCGCCACCCAGATGCTGGATTCCATGATCCACAACCCGCGACCGACGCGTGCAGAGGCCACCGATGTGGCCAACGCCATTTTCGACGGGACCGATGCGGTGATGCTGTCGGGCGAGACGGCAGTGGGGAGATATCCGGTCCAGGCGGTGGAGACCATGGCTGCCATTATTCGCGCCGCCGAAGAGCAGCTCGACCGCTGGGGTCACTGGCGCGGCGACGTGGCGGAATGCCTGCTGGAGGAGAATGACACCGAAGGCGATATCCCCGACGATGCCATTTCGATCACCCGGGCTGCTGCTGAGCTGGCGCATGACCGCAATGTCGCCGCCATCGCCGTGTTCACCCAGACCGGGCGCACTGCACGGCTGATGGCCAAAACCCGTCCCAACGTACCCATTCTGGCGTTTACGCCGGAGGAGCAGACCTACCGCCAGCTCCCCATGCTGTGGGGCGTGATCCCCTATCTGGTCCCCTATGCCGACACGATGGAAGTTATGCTGGAAGATGTGGAACAGGCCATGATGTCCGCTACCCCGCTCCAGCCGGGCCAGCAGGTAGTCTTTATTTCCGGCTTCCCGGTGGGGGCCATGCGCCCGCCGAACATGGCCCTGCTGTACACCCTGGGCGAAAGGAAGAAATAAACACCGGCAGGCAAAAAAGAGGTTTCTCTTGCAGAGCGCTCCAAGGTATACCGGAGCGCTCTGATAGTTAAAGAGAACCTTGACATGAAACGTCTTTTTATATATACTGTGTTTAGTATTAACTAAACGTTCTAAAGGACTGATATGACAGACAACCTCCGCCAGGCCCGTGAACATTTCATTCAAGGCATGAGCCGCATCAGTGCCTTCTGGGGGTTCCCCAAGGCCATGGGAGCCATCTTCGGTGCCATTTACCTCTCCCCCGAGCCCCTCTCGCTGGACGATCTGGTTGAACAGGTGAACGTCTCGAAAGGCGCCGTGAGCACCAATGTGCGCGCCCTCGAACGCCTGGGGCTGGTGCACAAACAGGTGCGCATTGGGGAGCGCAAAGACTATTACACCGCCGAGACCGATTTCTGGAAGATCGTCAAAGGCCTGCTGCGCGAACGGGAGAAGAGCGAGTTCGATCGCGCCCTGCAGAGCGTGGGAGAAAGCCTGGAGATGGTGCAGAACGCCAGCGGCGAAGACGCTATGCTTTCTGCTTTTTACATGCAGCGCCTGCAGGGCATGCAGAGCTTCTTCCGCACGCTGGACAACCTGGTTGCAGCCGTCCTGGCGCTGGACGAGCTGCGTTTCAACATGCTGCAGCGCTTCATCGGCTCGATGAGAGACGAAAACAGAGGTGAATAGATGAGGACTGTGCTGGAATGGCTGTTCGCGCTGCTCGGTGCAGCTGCAGTGGTCGTCTTTTTTGTGCTGATCCGCGTGGACTTGCTGCAGTCCCCCGGCGAATTATGGCCCTTTCCGGGGCTGTACCTGGTGGAGATCGCCCTCCTGGCGCTGCTGGCGCTTGCAGGAGCGGCCCTCCGCCAGCGAGGATCCGCTGCGGCGGGCAGCACGATGATATGGTTGAGCGCCGGCGCGCTGGCTGGCCTGGCGCTGATGGGGCTTTTTTCCATCGGTAAGCCGCTGCTGCCAGCCGTCCTGGCATTTATCGCCGCCGGCCTGGCCGGCACGCGCAGCCTGCGCAGGGAGTTGATCCTTTCACTGGGATTCTTCCTGCTTGCCCTGCTGGGCCAGGCGGCGCTGATGTTCGGGTTGATGACCGGCGGCATTTCCTGACCTGGGAAAGTGTGAAATGAAAGTACGAACCCCGGGTTGTCTGGCTGCTGCGGGACGCAGTATCCTGGCCGGCCTTGCGGCGCTGGCGCTTTTCGGCCTGCTGCTGGGCCTGTTCTGGCAGTTCCCCTGGCAGGCAGACACGGGGTTCCGGCTGGCGACTACCCTGCTGGCCGCCGCGCTGGCGCTTACAGGCGGCAGCTTCCTGATGGGGCTGCTGTACAGCGGACGTGAAGCCCGCGCCGGTTTACTCTTCGGCCTGGTCCTCGCCGGCATCAGCTCCGGTTATGCCGCACCGGCTGCATGGTTTTTCTTCGCTTTTACGGCTGCCGGCGCCCTGCTGGGAGCACTCGCCGGACAGCTCGCCGCCAGGGTCCACTCCCGAAGCGTGAAGCAAAGTTAGATCTCTTACTGATTACCGGTCGTTTCAAAAAGGAGTTTTCCATGCCCCCTTCCGAAGCAGGTCCCCTGCATATCGTCACCGGCGCTTACAGTTATACGGGCAGGTACATCACCCGCTGCCTGCTGGAGAGAGGCGTGCGGGTGTCCACGCTGACCGGCCATCCGGACCGGCCGCATGAATTTGGCGCACGCGTGCCGGCCTTTCCCCTGGATTTCAGCAGCATAGAAACCCTGGTCCATCACCTGCAGGGCGCCGACACACTCTACAACACCTACTGGGTGCGCTTTAATCACGGTGAAAAGACCTACACACGGGCGGTCGAAAACACGCGCCGGCTGCTGGAAGCTGCCCGCCTCGCAGGGGTGCGGCGCATCGTGCACATCAGCATCACCAACCCGGCGCTCGATTCGCCTCTGCCCTACTTCAGGGGCAAAGCCCTGCTCGAGCGCGACATCCAGGAATCCGGGCTGTCGTATGCCATCCTGCGCCCCACGGTGGTGTTCAGTAAGGAAGGTATTCTGCTCAACAACATCGCCTACCTGCTGCGCCGTTTTCCGGTCTTCGCCATTCCCGGGGATGGCAGATACCGGCTGCAGCCCGTGCATGTCGAGGACCTGGCGCGCCTGGCGGTGGAGGCCGGCCTTTCCCAGGAAAACCTGATCGTGGATGCTGTCGGGCCCGAGACATACACCTTCACCGGTCTGGTGCAGCTGATCGCCCGCGCCACCGGCAGCCGCTCGCTGCTGATCCACCTGCCCCCTGGAATGGTGTTCGCTCTGGCACGCCTGCTGGGTGGTATGCTCGGCGATGTGCTGCTGACGCGCGACGAGATCGACGGGTTGATGCAGGGGCTGCTGGTATCGAACGAGCCCCCACTGGGGAGAACTCGCCTGAGCACCTGGCTTGGGCAGCACGGGATGGAGCTGGGGCGGCGGTACGCCTCAGAGCTGGAACGCCATTACCTTCAGACGGCTCCTGTTAACAGCCGTTAACCTTCCATCGTTTCCCTGATATAATGAGCCATCCCGCTCCGGGAAGCACCTCCGGGAGCGGGATGGCTCATTTGTACCGAAGGAGGAAACGGAACATAAACGGTGATCATGCTTTATATTGTCATTGCCCTGGCTCTGGTTTTTAATTTTTTAAATGGGTTTAAAGATTCATCGGGAATTGTCGCAACGGTGATCTCCTCACGTGCGCTGCGCCCGCGCACCGCCCTGATGATTACCGCCGCTGCCGAATTCATCGCCCCGTTCATCTTCGGTGTTGCAGTGGCACAGGCCATCGGCGCCGGGTTGATTCGACCAGGGGCACTCTCCCTGCAGGTCATCGTCGCCGGTGTATCTGCGGCCATCGCATGGAACCTCATCACCTGGTACTTCGCCATCCCTACGTCTTCATCGCATACGCTGGTCGGCGGCCTGCTGGGAGCAGCGATCCTGAGCGGCGGGATCGGGTCGATTCAACTTTCCGGCCTTATCCTGATCCTGACCGCCCTGTTCCTCTCCCCTGCGCTCGGCTTTGCGATCGGCTTCCTGCTCATGCATCTGGTGCTGTTCGTTTTCAGAGATGCCGGGCCGGCAATCACACTGGTCTTTAAGCGCCTGCAAATTGTGACGGCGATCAGTCTGGCTCTTTCGCACGGGACTAACGACTCGCAGAAGAGTATGGGCATCATCACCATGGGCCTGGTGTCGGCCGGATTACTGGAAAAGTTTCAGGTCCCTTTCTGGGTGATCGCAGCCTGTGCGAGCACCATCGCCCTGGGGACGGTTTTCGGCGGCTGGCGGCTCATCTACACCCTGGGCGGGCGCATCTATAAAATTCGCCCGGCCGATGCCTTCACCTCACAGGCCGCGTCGGCGCTGGTGGTGCTGGGTGCGGCGCTGGTCGGCGGCCCGGTGAGCGCCACCCAGGTAATCAGCGCTGCGATCATGGGGGTGGGCGCGGCTGAACGCGTGAAAAAGGTGCGCTGGCAGGTGGGGCAGTCGATGCTGATCGCCTGGCTCCTGACCATCCCCGTAACAGGCGCGGCCGCTGCCCTGGTGTACGTTCTGCTGACACGGCTTGCCTGACACGCTTCGCGTGATGCGCCCTGCACAAGGCACTGGCGGCCAGCTGGTGACCAACCAGGCCGCAGACTGCTTCAACTGCAAATCCCTGGGGGCCGAGCAAAACCGGGAAGGCAGTTTTCCCAGCACGTAAACGAGCAAAAAGCATTATACTTTTCAGCAGGAGCGGATATGGGTATGGCCACAGGCAGCGCGTACATCAGCGGCCGGCCGGTGGAAAAATCCCAGCCCCTGGGGCGCTTCCTGCCCCTCCTGCCGGAAGGGATTGCCGCACAGTGGCTGGCCGCGCACCTGAAAAACGAGGGAGAAGCCCCCTGGGTGATCGACCCGTTTGGCGCGTCGCCGCAGCTTGCCGTGGAAATCGCCCGCCAGGGCTGCCGCGTGCTGGTCGCTGCCAACAACCCGGTCATGCGCTTCCTGCTGGAGATGGCCGCTCACCCGCCGGCAGCCGACGAACTGCGTGCTGCGCTGGCCGAGCTGGCCGGTACCTACCGGGGCGACCAGCGTATGGAGCCCTATCTGCGCAACCTGTACCTGACGCCCTGCAGTAACTGCGGGCGGGATGTGATGGCCACGGCCTTCCTGTGGGAGCGCGATGCACAGGCCCCCTATGCCCGCATCTACACCTGCCCGTACTGCGGCGATACCGGCGAGCGTCCGGCCGTTGAAGAGGACGCCCAGCGAGCGCGCCTGGACCGCAGCGGCATGCACCGCTCGCGCGCACTGGAGCGCGTCGCCCCACTGAATGACCCCGACCGCACCTATGCTGAAGAAGCGCTCAACGCTTATCTGCCGCGCGCCGTATTCGTCCTGCTGACGCTGATCAACAAGCTGGAGAACATCTCCCCTGCCCGGCGAAACGGGGTCCTGGCGCTGCTCCTGGCGGCCTGCGACCGGGGGAACAACCTGTGGCCGGTGGGCAGCGGACGGCCGCGCCCCCGCCAGCTTGTAACGCCCCCGCGCTTTATTGAACACAACCTGTGGCTGGCGCTCGAAGAAGCGGTGGAAAGCTGGTCCGGCCCTGCGGATGAACCGGCCGCTGGTGTACCGCTGACCATCTGGCCGGAACTGCCTCCGGACGGAGGCGGCATCTGCATCTTCGAAGGCCGCATCCGCGGATTGGGAGAAGCCGGCACCGATTCCTGGGCGCCGGATGCAGTCGTTTCGGCACTGCCGCGCCCCAACCAGGCCTTCTGGACCCTATCGGCGCTGTGGGCGGGCTGGCTGTGGGGAGCGCAGGAGACGGCTCCCTTTAAAAGTGTGCTGCGCCGCCGGCGCTACGACTGGTCCTGGCACAGCACGGCCCTCAGTGCAGCCCTGAGGCATCTGGCGCCGCTGCTGAAGCCCGGCACACCCTTCTTCGCGTTGCTTGGAGAATACGAACCCGGTTTTCTGGCAGCGGCGCTGGTCGCTGCCGGTAAAGCGGGCTTCGATCTGACCGGAATCGCCCTGCGCCCCAGCGACGGGCTGGCACAGCTCACCCTGCGCTGTGGAGAACAGGTGCCCCCTGCCGCCCCAGAGGAGGATGACGAGCAGGAGCCCGGTGCAGCGGACGAAAAAAAAGACAGCCTCACCTTTACAGAAATGCGCCGCCTGGCAGAACAGGCCGGCGAAGCCCACCTGCAGGAGCGCGCCGAACCTGCCGCCTATGCGCACATGCACGCTGCGGCTCTGGCGGCCCTGGCCGAATCCCGGGAACTGGCAGAAGACGAGCAGTCACCATCCCGCGCCCTCACCCTGGTGCAGAACGCCGTGCACAGTGCTTTCACCCAGAGCGAACGCTTCGTGCGCTACCAGCCTGCCGGGCGCGCCGTAGAGAACAGCTTTTACTGGCTGGTCAGGCCCGGCGGCAAGAGCCTGCCGCTCTCCGACCGTGTGGAGATGTGGCTGGTGCGCTTTTTGCAGAAAGAGCCCGGCTGTGATACATATGAAATCGACCAGGCACTGTGTGCCCATTTCAGGGGCCTTTTCACCCCCTCCCGGGAGCTGCTGCAGGTTTGTCTGCAGTCTTACGCCCAGGAAAGCGCCAGCGGCGGCTGGGAGCTGAACGCCGCGGACACGCCCGCCATCCGCCGGGCGGAAATTGAAGAACTGCGCAGTCTGCTGCTGCAGATCGGAGCGCAGCTGCAGCTCACAGCGGAGGCTCCCGGAGAACGGTCCGTGGTCTGGAAGACGGCGCAGGGCGATGCGGCTTATACCTTTCACCTGCAGGCCTCCGCTGTTCTGGGTGATCTGCCTGCCGGGGTGATCATCGTCCACCCCGAAGAGCGCCTCGAACTGCTGGTTTACAAACTGGAGCACAGTCCACACCGCCCGGCCGAAACGCAGCACTGGCGCTTTCTGTCCTTCGGCCGTTTGCGTCATCTGGCAGCGGTTCCGGAACTGACGCTGCAGGCTTTCGAAGAACAGCTGCGCCTCGACCCGCTCACCGGCAGCAGCGAACAGATGCAGTTGTTCTGATGAGACGGGACGGACGGTAACCACCCAACTGAACAGATCAAAAACCACCCTTTTGCGCGAAAAAACTGGCTCCCATTATTCGTATGGGAGCCAGAAATTTTTTATCCAAACAGGATGTGGGATTGTTTTCCAGCGTGATTACCTGGAAAACAGGCTGCGCAGCCAGTCGAGAAATCCGCCGGGGCTGGGAGCCGGGTTGCTGCCGGCGGGTGCAGGCGTCACCGTGGGGGTGGCCGTCTCCGTCCCCGGGAATGGATATGGTAAAGGGGTGGACAGTGGATCGCCAGATCCGATGGGAGCCTCAATCACCGGGCCTTCCGGTGTGGGCGTGCTGATGTCCAGCAGCCTGCCCAACCAGCCGAGCAGGCCGCCAACTTCCTCTGGCGCCGGGGGCAGGGTCGGGATGGACGGCAGCTCGATCTCAGGAAGCTCTACCGGCGGCAGTTCCACAGGGGGAGCTTCGCTCGGGAGGACCTCCCCGGCGGTGGGCTCCGGAGCAGACGGCTCCGCTGCAGGCGGAATCGTCTCGGTCGCAGGGGGCGGCGCCGTATCCGTCGGCAGGATCTCAGGAGTTGGGGTTTCTGCCGGCGGCACGGTCTCTGTGGGCGGCGCTGGGGTCGGCGTCGACCGTCCGAACAGGTCACCCAGCCAGTCAAAGAAATCAAAACCGCCGTCGTCATCTTCTTCGGGCCCACCAGGTACACTAACCGTAGCCTGCGAATCGGGGGTTGAAACGATATCCACCGGCTCGGTCACCACGGCGGTGGGCGGGGGAATGGTATCGGAAGGCGGCGCCTGAGTCACGGTGGGCGGCTCCTGGGTGTTCGTAGGTGTGCTGGTCGGCGTCGCTGTGATGGTGGCCGTCGGGGTTTCCGTCGCCGTGGCCGTGGGCGTCGGAGTCGGTGTGGGGACGTCGATGATCAGGCGGATCCGCTTTTCAGCATGGGTGTCGCGCGTGCTGTGCACCGACAGGCGCAGGGTGATCACGCCGCTCAGTCCATCCTTCGCAACGGCTTCCTCCAGGTCCCATTCATACAGGTCTGCATTCCCCGGCACTGCCCGGGTGCTTTCTTCCAGCGTCTCCCAGTCGTCGGGATCGTCGCCGCGCCCGTACTCCAGCCGCCAGTACTCGAACCAGTTGGTCGCATCGGCGACGCCGCGAATCTCCAGCTCACCTTCGCTGATTCGCTCTCCATCGCGCGGCGAGGTGATCTCCAGGATCGGGCGCGGATCGTCGGCACGGCACTCACGCTCCGGTGCGAAGGTAATCTCGTCGTCAAAACCGTGCTGCTCGGCCCAGGCCTGTCCCGCCGCGTCTTCAAGGAGCCACTCGCGAGCGAAGGGGTCGCTGACGTTGAGCACGAAGCGTTCATCCGTAAAGTCGGAGCATTCACGGGAGGCTTTCAGAGCCGTCCAGGTGTCCATCTCAACTTCCTGCCACAGATCCTCTTCTTTGGGCAGCGGTGGCTGGTCGGCAGCGAAGATTTCGGTGCGCTGGCTGGGACACCACTCCGAAGGCAGGGTTCCGGAGATGGCGCAGACGGCGTATTCGACGATGCCGGCGGGCCGTGTGAAGGGGCTCGGCGTCCCTCCGGCGACCGCCGGAGCGGCCTGCTGCATAAACTGCGACCAGATCGGCGCGGCGCCCGTCAGGCCGCTGGTGTTCTGCATGGGGGTATAGTCGGCGTTGCCCACCCACACGCCAACCGCCAGATCGGGGGTGTAGCCCACGGTCAGGTTGTCGCGGAAATCGTTGGTCGTGCCGGTTTTCACCGCAGCCGCGAAGGGCAGGTTGAGCACCGAATCGGATCCAAAAGCAGGCGTGCGCGCCTGGTTATCCGACAGGATGGATGTGATCAGGTAGGCGTGCTCGGCGCGCACCACCTGTTCGCCGGCCGGCTGCTGGTAATCGTAGACCACATTACCGTTGTGATCCAGGATGCGCGTAATCGCCACCGGCGGCACGCGCCGCCCGTAATTGGCGAGCGTGGCGTAAGCGCCGGTCAGCTCCAGCAGCGATACGTCCCCGCCGCCCAGGGTGAGCGACAGGCCGTAATCGTCGCGGTTCAGGGTGGTGATGCCCATCCGGCGCGCCAGCTCCAGGAAACCGTCTTCCTGAGGGGTGGACGGGTCGTCATACAGGCCGACAAAGGCCAGCGTCTTGACAGCCGGAATGTTATAGGAGTTCGCCAGCGCGGAGCGCACGGTCACCGGGCCGTGGAAGCGCCCGTCGTAATTGACCGGCTCATAAGGCGGGCGGGTGTCATCCGCACGCCCGGAAGGCGGGAACTCCGAGGGCACGTCCCAGATCAGGGTCGCCGGGGTCCAGCCCTTCTCGAAAGCCGCCAGATAGGTGAGCGGCTTGATCGCCGAGCCCGGCTGGCGCGGGCTGATGGCCATGTTGACCTGACCAGAGATCGCCTCGTTGTAGAAGTCCGCCGAACCCACCATAGCCAGGATCTCGCCGGTGTTGGGCTTGATGGCAACCAGCGCCCCATCCGTGGCGTTGCGATCCGCCAGGGCAGCCACCTGCTCGGCGACGATCTGTTCGGCAAGGTCCTGCAGCGCAGGGTCGAGGGTGGTGTAAACGGTAAACCCAGAACGATAGATGGTCTCGGCGTCGAACTGGCTTTCCAGCAGGGCGCGCACATAGGTGACCCAGTGGGGGTAGTTCATCTCCACCACGGGCGGCTTGAACTCGTAGTTGCGGATCTCCTGAGCCGCCTGGGTCACCGCAACCGGGTCGAGACAGACCGGCTGCGGGCTGTTGCTAACGTAGATGCAGCCCTGTTCCTGGCTGGCTTCAAACATCAGCACCAGCACGTCTTCCATACGGCGCAGCGTGAGCTCGCGGTTGGTGTAAATATCGTACACTGAGGGCGCCTGCTGCAGGCCGGCCAGGAAGGCCGCCTGCCCCAGGGTGAGCTTATCGGCGGTGGTGCCGAAATAGGTTTCGGCGGCCGCTTCCACGCCGTAGGCCAGGTTGCCGTAGTAGTTCTCGTTCAGGTACAGCTCGAGGATCTCGTCTTTTGAGTAGCGGCGGGTGATTTCCGTGGCCAGGATGGCCTCACGCACCTTGCGCTCGTAAGTCTGTTCATAGCGCTCTTCGGGAGAGAAGAGCAGGTTGCGGGCGAGCTGCTGGGTGATGGTCGAGGCGCCGGAAACCGTCTCGCCGGCGCTGTAGTTCTGCCATGCGGCGCGCAGAATGGCAATCAGGTCGACGCCCGGGTGGTTATAGAATTCCTTATCCTCGGTGGCGATAGTGGCAGCCACCAGGTAAGGAGATATGTTCTCCAGGGGTACGTAGGTGCGCCGCCCGGCGTTGGGATCGAAGATCTCGTAAAGCAGGTCGCCGTTGCGATCAAGGATGCGCGTGGTCTCAAACTGAGAGGCGCGGTTGCGCAGGTCGTCGATGTCGGGCAGGGTGCGGGCAATGCTGTAATACTGGTACAGCAGGATGGAAACGCCGCACAGCGCCACCAGCACCAGACCGAAGATCGAGAGCAGGGCAAAGCGCAGCAGGCAGCCCAGGCTGCGGCTGAAATCGCGCGGTTGGGCAGCCCGGCGTGCGGGCGGCGGCGGATAGCGCGGCGGGACGCCGGCCGCCTGTCCGGCCTGAGCGCGCGCTGCAGACGGACCGGGGATCGTGGGTGGTGGACGGCGGATGGGTGGCAGCGAAGCCGGCCGGGTGCCGGAAGAATAAGCTGCCGGGGTGACGCGTGTGGCGTCGATATCACGTTCGTGCACTCTGCGCGGCAGCGGGGTGCCCTGAGCGTTGAGGGGCGTGCCGCGCGGCGGGGTGTGGCCCTCATACAGCTCGCCGGGGCGCTCTTCTCCTGAGACCGGCAGCGGACGTGTCTCGGCCAGATGCGAAGGGTCTGTACCGACCCGCGTCGGCGCGGTATCGCCGGAGGTGGCAACCGGACGGGTTTCATCCAGGCTGCTTCCGGGCTCCTGATCCGGGCTCTCGCCCGGGCTGTCGTCTGTGGTCACCGCAAGCGTCTCACGCAGGTACAGCGGGCGAGTATCGTCCTGGTCAGGGCCGGGCTCCGGTTCTGGAGGCGCCAGGAACACGCTTACGGGCGGGATTTCCGGCGTGCTCGCTGTTTCCGGTTCGCCCGGGGCTGGTTCTGCTGCAGCAGGTTCCTCATTTGCGGACAGCTGGGGGACTTCGGGCGTCTCAAAGACGGCCGCACCGCCCTGATCTGCCTGCGGGATTTGCGCCTGATCGGGCGCCGGGAAAACGGCCGCTTCACCGGCCGGCTGACCAGAACTATCATCCGCCGGCTCTGGTGCGGAGTCGATCACGCTCTCGGGTTCATCCGGCGCGGCAAACACGGCTGCCTGGCCCTGTTCATCCGCTGGGCCGGCGGTCTCCCCACCGGCAGCGATATCCTGAGAAACCGCGGTATCTGAGGCTTCGCCGCCTTCCGGGGCGGAGGAAACGGCCGCCGCGCTCTCTGCAGGTGTTTCGCCCACTGCAGAAGCGTCAGCCTGCACGGCGGGCTCTTCGCCCTGCAGCCCGGCCGGCTGGCTTTCGGACTGGCTATCAACCTCGCTCACCTGCGGCTCGCCTGCCTCAGGGGCCGGGAAGGCTGCCGCACCGGCCTGCAGTGCACCGTCACCCGGCTGGAGATCCGGCTCATGCGCAGACGGTTCATGGTCAGCACCGTCCCCCTCGGACGGTCCGGCAGCGGGAAACACTTCTGCCGGGCCGCTGGAGGCTGCCTCGCTGCTCTCCGGCATGCGGTTCTCGCTTTCCCCGGATTCGGAAAGCAGCCGGCGGAAGCGGTCGCTCGGTATTTCTTCAGGGGATCGGTTCGATTGATCAGACATAACCTCTTCCGTTTATGATGAGCGGAGCACAGCCTCAATCCTGCGGACGGGAAGCCACCAGCACCGTCCAGAAACCTTTCATCACGCTGTCTCCGCTCTGATTCTTCACATCCAGTTCAATCACCACAGAGCCTCCGCCCAGGCGGCGCAGGGCCTTCGTTTCCTTGACCTCCATCTCCACATGGATGGTGTCTCCGATGAAGACCGGCCGGATGAACTTCCACTCGTTGACCTCGCGAAAAGCGAGGGTTGTTCCTTCGAGCACACCGGTCTGCACCGCCAGGCCGGAAGCGATCGACAGGCCGAGCAGCCCGTGGGCCACACGCTGCCCGAAAGGCGTCGTCTTGCTGTACTCCGCGTCGGTGTGAATCCAGTTGAAATCTCCGGACAGCCCGGCAAAGTTGACGATATCGGTCTCCGTCACCGTGCGCCCGGCGGTGACGATCTTCTGTCCAGGTTCAAATTCCTCAAAGTACATGCCTCGCGGCGTCGTAGGAAGGGGGCTCATCGGCTACTCCTGTGGACTCTGATATCGGCAGTATTTATCTGCGATTGTAGCACAGATCAAAACCGGCCTGCCATACCTGAACAGCCTGCAGCGGAGCCACTCTGAGCACCAGATCGCTGTTCAGGGTGCAAATCACATGCCCAATGCGGTCTTTTTCACAAAAATCCCTTTGACGGTTAAGAGAACATCCCATACAATGGAAGCCATGCGAGCCTGGAATATCCCCTTCGATCCTCACCTGACGTTCATCCTGGCCGCGGATGCCCGCCTGGGCGGCACCGATTACTGCGACGACCAGATCTGGGAGCTCGCCATGGCGGGCGGAGACCCACCCGCACTGGCCGTGCAGACCACTTTTGGGCTGCGAGCCTACAAGGTGCGCCTCTTCCCCCGCTTCTTCGCCGGCGATGAAGAACGAATCGACCCGGCCGAATTTGCTTCACCGCCGGTTGTCCACCAGTTTGCGCCCAACTTCCTGCGCCTGTCCTGCAGGCCGTTTGAAGATATAGACGTGCACATGGAGTACTGGGTTCCACAATCGCAGGTGCTGGCCGGGAGGATCCGGGTCACCAACCGGAGCACAGAACCCACCTCGCTGCGCCTGGAGTGGATCGGCCAGCTCACACCCACCGAAGGGGAGCGCATGGCGCCGGCCGAAATCAAGGCCGCCCCGGTGCTGGCCGGCTCCAGCGGCAGCCTGCAGCCGGTGGTCTTTCTCTCGGGCGGGCCGCAGGCCGACAGCAGCTCGTATCCCGCGCTGCGCCTGAACCTGGACATGGCCCCCCAGGAGCAGCGCCAGTTCACCTGGGTGCACGCCGCCCTCCCCGAACGCGAAGCATCCTTTGACCTGGCGCGCAGCACCGCAGCCCGCAACTGGGAGGCCGAATGCGCCCGCGTGGAGATGTTCAACACCGGGCAGGTGGAGATTTATACGGGCAATCCCGACTGGGACCTGGCCTTCGCCCTGGCCCAGAAGACCGCTTACGGGCTGTTTGCCGGCCCGACCGAGCATCTCCCGGCGCCTTCTTTCGTCCTCTCCCGCCTTCCCGATCAGGGCTTCTCCCTGCGCGGCAACGGCAGCGATTACAACTTCCTGTGGAGCGGACAGCCCTCGCTGGAAGCCTATTACCTGGCCAGCCTGCTCCTGCCGGCGGCGACCGGCCTGATCAAAGGGATCCTGCGCAACTTCCTTTCCACCCAGGACGAAAGTGGTATGGTGGACTGGAAGCCCAGCCTCTCCGGGCAAACCAGCCGGGTGATGGCTGCCCCCGTGCTGGCATCGCTTGCCTGGCAAATTCATCTGGCCGATCCGGACCGTGAATTTCTCTCCGGGGTCTTCCCGGCGCTGCTGAAATTCCTGTTTGCCTGGTTCTCACCCGAGCATGACCAGGACGGCGACGGGATCCCCGAATGGGATAACCCCATGCAGGCCGGCCTGGAGGATATCCCCACCTTCACCCACTGGAACGAGTGGTCACAGGGGATCGACATCGGCACCACAGAGAGCCCGGCGCTGTGCGCCTTCCTGGTAAAGGAGTGTGAGAGCCTGCTGAACATCGCCGCCGAGCTGGGTCAGGAGGAGGGGGTGGCCGAGATCCAGGAGATCGCGGCCCGGCTGCGGGCTGCGGTGGAAGAGACCTGGCAGGAGGAGACCTTCAGCTACCATTATCGCGATCGCGACACGCACCTGACCCCACAGAGCGAATTTCTCGGCCAGCGCGCCGGCCCGGGGACGATCAGCCTGCACCGCCAGTTCGACCGGCCGGTGCGCCTGCAGTGTCACATCCGCACCAGCGGCGAGAGCACCCGCCGGCCGCAGATCTTTGTGCACGGCAGCAGCGCCTCGGGCAGCCACCGGGTGGAGCGCATCACCGAAGAACGCTTCAAGTGGTACCTGGGCGTGGGCAGCTTTACAGGCGACCGGGTGTATACCGCCATCGAAGAGGTGGAGATCCAGGGGCTGGACCCGGCTGACCAGATTACCCTGACCAGTGTGGGATTGGACGGGCAGGATCACTCCCTGCTGCTGCCGCTGTGGGCAGGAATCCCCTCTGCCGGGCGGGCCCGGGAACTGGTGGAAAGGACAATCTGTGACCCGCTGCGCTACTGGCACCCGTACGGCATCCCGGCCTGCCCTTACCCGCCCCCCCAGCCTGAGGCGCTGGGACCGCGCAGCGTATCGATGCTGTGGAACTCGCTAATCGGGGAGGGGCTGGTGCGCTACGGCTTCCGGGACGAAGCCGTCGAGCTGTTCAACCGCCTGATGGCGGCTGTCCTGCAGAACATTAAACAGGAGGGCAGCTTCCGGCGGCTCTACCACGCCGACCGGGGTGAAGGCTACGGTGAACGCAGCGCCCTGCACGGGCTGCCGCCTCTGGGGCTGTTCCTGCAGATCCTGGGCATCCAGCAGTTAGCGCCCAACCGGGTGCAGGTATGCGGTTTCAACCCGTTTCCCTGGCCGGTTACGGTAAAATACCGGGGAATGACGGTCCTGTGCCAGAAGGAAAAGACCATGGTGATTTTCCCGGACGGCCAGACGGCTGTGGTTCGTGATCCGGGTCCGCACGTAGTCACCCTGGAAACGGAGGCCGCCGCCGGCGGTTGAGACGGGGAGGGGGCGCAATCTCAGGTTGAGGAGGAAAGAGAATTGACGCATCAAGAAAACAGCGCTCCACAGCCGGAGCCGCACCAGCCTGCAGATTCTCAGGGGGTCCGGTTGATCATGACCGCGGTGATCCAGCTTCAGGATCTGGATAAAGCGAGTCATGCGCTGGAAGAGGCCGGACTGGCCTTTACCCATCTGTCCAGTACGGGGGGATTCCTCGGCCGCCGCAATGCGACCCTGCTGATCGGGCTGCGGCCCGGTCAGGAAGAGCAGGCGGTCACCATCCTCAGAAAAACCTGCCGCCGGCGCGTGGAATATATCTCTATGCCCCTGGAGGGCTCACCCTACCAGATGCCCCTCTCCACTCCGGTCAACGTCGGTGGTGCGACAATATTCGTCCTTCCGGTCGAACGATACGAGGAAATCCAATGAAGCTTATCATGGCAGTGATCCGCGATAGCGACAACGATGCAGTTTCTCAGGCGCTCATCGAAGCCGGCTTTCGCGTCACGCGCATCGCCTCAACGGGCGGCTTCCTGCGGCGCGGTTTAAGCACCCTGATTATCGGCGTCAGCGCCGACCGGGTGGACCAGGCAATCGAGATTATTCGCCAGAGCACCGCGCCCGCCGTGGAGCCGGGCATGCGGCGCGCCACCCTGTTTGTCCTGCCTGTGGATCAGTACACCCAGATCTAGAACACAGTGCCAGGCGGTTGGAACCCCCGGGGTCACCCCCCGGAAGCCCCCTCTTTAAATTCATCCACCTCATAGGTCAGCACGGTGAGCCTGTGCGTACACCACAGGTCGGGATGCGCGCCCATTTTCCGGCACAGCATGCTCAGAAATTCGGCCGGGTCGGAGATGCTTTCCCACACCTGCGGGAGGAATGTTGCCCGGTTGACCCCGTACTGCAGCACCACTCCGTCGATCCCCGGGCGCAGGCGCTCGAGCAGTTCCTGCGGGCTGGTGTATTCCAGCGGGCGTGGTTCCGTCAGCACCGAGATCTCGATGCTTACCTCATCCAGCTCGTGCGGCGAGAGGCGTGGAAAGCGGTAGTCCTGGGTGGCGGCCGCGGCGGCATGCTGGCGCACGTCTTCGGCCAGGGGCTGGCAGGCGTGCAGCCCGCCGATGCAGCCGCGCAGTTCGCCCCCCCGCCTCAGTGTCACAAAAGAAGCGCCGGGAAGGCTCAGCCGCGGCGGATAAAGGCGTAGATCCAGCGCCGGCAGCTGGCTGCCCCGCACCACATGCTCCAGCGCCTCACGCGCCAGCTTTAACAGGATCGTTTTTTCTTCAGCGTTGAGTTTATTTTCTGCTTCCATGTCCATTCGCTGCGGCGCCTGCAGAGTTATTGCTGAGTGCCGTCATCACACAACCGCCGGTAGCCGCGGTTGTAATAGATCAGAGGGCGGCTGGAAGAGTTCGCATGCACGCGTGAAGCGAGCACGTCACCGATGAAGATGGTATGCGTGCCGGTGGAATGGGCGTTGACCACCCGGCAGTCAAAACCTGCCAGCCCCTGCTGAAGCAGCGGCGCTCCGGTGACCAGAGTGTACACTTCCAATCCTGCGAAACGGTCGCTCATTTCGCTCTCTCGCCCGGCAAAGCGGTCCGAGATCTGCTGCTGTTCGCTGGTCAGAATGGTGACGCTGAAAATGCCCGAGCGCTGGATGAGTTCATGCGTGCGGGTCGTGCGTTCCAGAGAGACCAGCACCAGCGGCGGCTCCAGCGAAACCGAGGTAAAAGAAGAAACAGTCATGCCATGGCGCACACCGGCATGCTGTGATGCTACGATCGTAACGCCTGTCGCCCAGCGCCGCATCGCCAGGCGCAGCGCCTCCGAATCGGTATATAAACCGGGTTGCTCCACGAATCCTCCAGGTTAAGTGTAAGGTAAATGCCTGCCGGCCTTTCTTATTGTAGCCCATCTTTTTTCGCATCCCAAGGGGTGAATAAACAGCGCGCCTGCGCCGCGCCTTTACTTGCCTTACACACGCTTAGCGCCTACCCCGGCTGCGCCTGCATCCCCGTCTACAGGGGCGCGCAGAGATACACCAATATCACGTCCCAGGGTCAACGGTGGGAACAGCGCATCCTGTACCCTGTTCGCCTGAACGGCCGCTCCGATCAGATGCCCGGCTAAGCAGCTCGTTTCCCCCAGGCCGCTTCGACTGCAGGGGCTTACGGCCCTATGCTTTCCTGTCAGTCATAACATGCCTGACAGGCCTGACACGCGCGGCATGTCCATGCCGCTCCGCATGCCTGCGGGACAGCTGCACAAAAAAGAGACCCTGCTGCCAAATGCGAACAGAGTCTCTTCATTCTGTGGTGGTTCTGCAACCACCCGGGTATAGAGTTGTCAATCTGTTACCTGCCGTTTATCGAATATCCGCCGGCCCTTGCGGGGTCACAGCGGCCGGATCCAGAACCTCCGCAGTCCCCTTCTGGCCTGTTCACAGGTCTTCATCAGCCCTAAACTGAAGGATCTCCTCCAGTTGTGCAGCCGTTTTATATCCATTATGGGGCTGCTTTGGTTCTGATACCTGTTATGCCTGATGCGCAGAAGAACCTTGCCGGCATCAGGCAGATCCTATTTGGTTCTTCAAACTCCACCGTCCGAATCACTCGATATACAACCCTCCTTTTACTCTACCCCCGCTGCTGCCGATTTTTGGGGAGCGGCAGCTTCTCCGTTTCCAGGCCCGGGGGTGTCTCCGGGCTACGGACCTATTATCGCGAATTTTATGTCCACTTTCAAATTAAAATCCTGTTAGTTTCATCAGTATTATCCGGCAGCGGCCCACATCGGCAGGCTGTAGAGCGGGCTGTGGCTGCAAAACCCTCTGCAGGCGTAGCCGGCATTATCGAGGACCCAGCTCTGCAGGGCACCGGCATCCACCCCCAGCGGCTGCAGCACCGTTTCTGCCGCCCGAAAGAGCAGCTTTGTGTACTCGTCCACATCCACCCTGCCGGCGTCGAGGGTCTCGGGCAGGTTCCAGGGGGCCACATCGGGCTCGCCGCGCATAAACACGAAGCGGATGCTCTGCCCGGCGCGCACCTCCCGGCCCGCCGCTTCCAGCTGCATGGCTGCGCGGGCAGCCGGCGAAAGCGTGTGATATTCGCCCGGCGCCCGGCTGATCTTCTGGCGTACAACCAGCTTCTCCAGCGGCACCCGCCCGCTGCGCAGCTCGCGCAGCCGCCGGCGCAGCAGGGCGAAGACCTCCGGCAGCAGGGAAGGCAGCTCGTGCACCCGGTCGGCACGCGCCAGGATCCTCAGCATCTCCATCTGCACCTGGGCAACAAAGGGAGGCGTATCGCGCCGCCGGGCCTCGATGCCGCGCACCTTGATCTCCCCGTTCTGGAAGACACCAAAGTAGCGGTTGGGCACGGGCACGCGTTCGTCCAGCCGCGAGGGCAGAAAGGCGATCCATTTAAATATACCGTCCAGCGCAACCGGCAGGCTGGTGCACGCAAAGATCCTGTCCAGCAGCTCCTGGTAATCCTCTTTGCGGCGGCTGCCGGGCCGGCACACCCACATCCCGTCCACGTACATGTGCAGCACCTCAAACCCCAGCTCCTCGGCGGCCTCCTTGGAGCGCAGCAGCGCCTCGCGGGCGTAGGCGGTGACCGCCTCGTGCGCCTCGATGCGCCCAAACTTGGCGTTCTTATAGCCGGTGTAGCCAAACGAAACCACCAGCAGCCACTTCAGGGCCGTCGAGCGCGCTTTGTAGACCGGCGTGCGGCAGTCGCGCGGGTCCAGCTCGGACAGGATCTTCTTCAGTTCCATACGCTTCTCCACCAGCGGGTGCAGCGTACGCGGCAGCAGCCCCTGAATATCCTGGCGCACAGGCAGGCGCAGGCCCGGCACCACCAGGGTCTCCTCCCCGATCACGCCCACCGTCTCGGCCGAGAGGTTGAGGCGCACGATGGTGGAGGGGTACATGGAGGAGAAGTCCAGCTCGGCGACATCCTCGTGCAGCCCCACCTGCGGCTGGTAGATCATGCCGCCCCGGTCGCTGTGGATCAGGTCGCTGGCGGTCTTGAAGCGCTCGGTCTGCTGCTTGCGGTAGGGGGTCAGCACCTCCTGCTGCAGGGCGGTGATCACCTCCATGGCCGTGATGCCGGCGCCGGGGGAATTGCGCGCCGCCACCTGCAGCGGCAGACCGGTGACGCGCGCCATCTCGAAGATCCCCTCCAGGCCGTAGTCGCTGTACATCATCCCGTTGCGGCGGTCGACGTGCCAGCGGCCGTAGAGGTGCACCTGCTGGCCGCGGTGCACGATCTGCCCGTAAGAGAAATAGGTGTATTCTTTTTTGTGCTTTGCGCCCAGCGCGCTGTCGCGGCTGAGCTGCAGGGGGATGCCGCGCTGCTGGGCCTGGTCGAGCAGGTAGGGCAGCAGCCAGGTATCGCCCCAGTCGGTCAGGATCAGGTCGGGGTCACAGCGGCGCAGGATGGCGTTCAGCCCCACCAGCAGCGCGCGTTCGGGCTGCAGGCGCAGCACAGCGCTGCCGCCCGGCCAGCCAGCCCGGATCGACTCGGGCAGCCCCCGCCCGGGGTCGTCCGAAGGTTCCAGGGTGAGCACGCGCAGCGGCGGCGCGCTGGGTTCCAGCGCCCAGCGCGACTCGAGCGGCTCTGCCGCCTGCACCCACCCGTTTTCGTCGACCTGCAAACGGCAGCGGGTGAGCAGAAAAATGTCGTACTGCGCGGCGTAGCGCGCCACGGGGCCGATATCGGCGTCGTAATAGTCCAGGTCGGGGAAGGCGGACTCCACCCGCCGGAACAGGGCCGGGAAATCGCCGGGCCGCAGCACGCGTATCTGCAGCACGCAGAGCGGGTCGGGGTGGAACAGGTCGCGGCGCTCGCTGCGCTGCAGCTCGACCGGGAAATCCTGGCTCTGCAGGAAGATCCACAGCTCGCGCAGCCGCCGCGCCGGCCCGGCCGCATAAAAGGTGAAGGGGAAGTGCTGCTGCAGGCGCACCCGCTCTCCGTTCTCGTCGAGCAGCCACAGCGCCAGCCCGCCGGACTCCGGGTCGGGGTAGATATCCAGCAGCCAGCCGGTGCGCAGCATCATTCGCGCGGTTCGAGCCGGGCCAGGCGGTGTTCGAGCGCCTGCAGGCGCTCGTCCAGTTCCTGAACCTTGCGGTGCTCCTCGAGCAGCATGGCCAGCAGGATAGACTCGAAGGGCAGCGCGTGCGCGGCCATCGAGATCGCCGCCGTGTGTTTGCGCGCCCCGGCAAACAGGGCGTCAAAGATCTGCTGGTCGCTGGCGCGCAGGGTGCGGCGAAAGTCGGCAAAGGCGGTTTGTTCTTCTAAGATGATCTGTGTTGCAGTAGCAAGTGTACGGCCCATAATCCTTCCTAGAACAGCCGCAGGGGCTGCTGGTCTACCGGACGGGGGTGCTCGAGCACGATAAGCGGATCGGCCAGTGCCTCGAGCTGCGCGAGCAGGGACTCCCGTTCGGCCTGCTCCGCACGCGGCGGCGCGGAGGTGATTAACAGCGGGGCGAGGCGGCTCAGGCGCCGCAGATGATGCAGGCAGATGGCGAGCAGGCGCTGGCTCTCCGCCAGCGCCACGCTTTCGTCGTAAAAGGTGGACAGCAGGCCCAGGGCGACCTTCGGCTGCGGCCCGGCCGGGGCACCCTCCAGCAGCGCCACCATCTGGTAGCAGGTGAACGCCCGCGCCAGGCGGATGTTCTCCAGGGACTCGTCCAGGCGCAGCGTCTGGCGCCGGATGCGGCGCGCCATACGGAACAGGTCGAGGCGGTTGCCGCCGTCGATCAGCATGAGCGGTCCGCGCACGGCCAGGTGCGCTACCACCTCCAGTGCAGCGTTGAGAGTCAGGTCTGCCGGGCCGATCACCACGCAGATCTGCCCGCTCTGTATCGCCGGTATCAGTTTCATACCTCAAAGATAACGGCAGCGGATCGAATTGACTATTCCCCAGCGGGGGATTTTGAAGGGGAAAAGAGGGTTAACCCAATGGGGGATCCCGAAAAAACGCCTGTTCTACGCCGGAACGTAACAATTTAAGTGCTTTTGCGTTATGATTGTTACACTCACCTGTTGTTGAAATCAAATGGATAGAGGCGGCCTGCCTGTGCACAGCGCGCTGCCCCTCCTCACCGGTTCCGGTCAGCGCTGCCCCGCTGCGCTCAAAAGCAGACCACCTTCTCCGTATTCGGTTTCCGGCTTCTGCTGCAGATAAACCCGAGAAATAAAGAAAACCTCGGAGCTGGCGGGCATCCGAGGTCTTTGACATAAGAGTTCGACTGAACTCCTCTGTGCATCACCATTATAGCAAAATTATTACAGCTCGCCAACTGGTTAACGATCCTGTAAGCCGCGCTTCATCCCCGGGAGGCCCGATGCAGTACCTGAATTTAAAAGTCAAGCCCCGCTGGCAGGAAATTGAGCAGGAAAACCAGCTCCAGAACCAGAAGATGTGGACCTGGTTTGTGGCCTGCACCAGCGGTCTGGCTGCGCTGGGGCTGCTGCTGACCCTGCTGCACATCCCCCTGAGCCTGCATCTGGTCCTCTATCACTGGGCGGCCTTCATCATCCTGCTCCTTCTGCTGGAGAGACGTACACACGCCGCGCTGCGCCTGCCTCACCCACTGGCCCTCACCCTGGCCTGTGCGGCGGGCGCGGCGGCCGTTCTCTCGCGCCCCGGTTCGCCGTCGTCAGCGTGGCCGGTGGAGGGCGGCCGGCTGCTGCTGACCGCCTGCATCCCACTGTGCGCATGGGGGGCCCTGTACTCCGGCCTGCGGGGAAACCCGAAGCCCGCCGAGAAGCTCTTCTCGGCGGCGCATCTCTACCGCGATCTGGCTGCCGGGCTGCTGGGGGGCGTGATGCTGCTCTTCCTGCTCACCAGCTTTGACCGCTTTGTGAGCAGCCGGCCGGAATTTAATGCCTTTGATCTGCGTCTCTTCATCTGGGTGCTGTGTGTTCAAATCGGGTTCGCCGCCCTCGCGGAGGAGTGGATCTTCCGCGGCATCGGCTTCTCCACCCTGCGCGCAGATTTAAAGCGCAGCAGAACGGCCAGCATCCTGATGTTAAGCCTGCTGAACCTGCTCGGTACGATCGTCCTGTTCCCCCTGCTGAACTCCCTCCTGCTGTGGGTGATGCTCATCGCCTTCAACTTCTTTCTGGCTGTGCTCTCCACCGTGCTGCGCATACGCTGTGAAAGCCTGATCGCCTGCCTGGCCTGCAACCTGGTGGCGCACACCATCCTCTGGGTGCTGGTGGTGTAGCTCATTCAATACAACGGAAAGCCAGGGACCGGCTCGAGATGTTCACATCCATGCTTCAGCGCTTCAAAAAACAGCTCTGGCCCAACCGCAGTCGGGCGCAGCAGCGCGATATCGAGCTGCTGTTTGTCTTTACGACGACGGCCTGCTGCCTGCTGGTCGTCTATGTGGCTGCAGTCCAGGGGCACCGCTATGCATTTTTACTGAACATCCTGCTGCTGGTGCCGGTGCTGTTCACCGCCAACGCTTTCGGCGTGATGGCCGGGCTGGGGCTGTCTTTTTACCTCAGCGTCTCGCTGGTGCCCCAGATCCACTGGCTGCTGACCACCGATCACAACCCGCGCGGCGCCTTTGCCCTGATTTCGCTGACCATTTTCCTGCACCTGCTGGCTTACTTCGTCGCTGACATCGCCCGCACAACCCGCTTCCAGCGCGACCTGAGCCTGATCTTTCACGAAGGCCAGGAGCTGCTGTCGCGCCAGCTCAGTCTGGAGCGGGTCATCCAGATGATCCTGGCTCAGGCTCAGGGACAGTTCCCGACGGCGCGCGCCGCCTTTGTCTACGAGAACCATGTGACCGGTCAGATTGAAGCCGCCGGTCTGGAAGACGGCAAAATGCAGATCTGCTCCTGCGGGGATGATGGCGAGGACACCCTGGCTTACTGGCTGTTTCGCCACTCCGGCCGCTTTATCCTGCGTGTGACCGATCCGGTCGTCTCGCCGTTTGTCTTTGAGCCGCAGGGCGACCAGGCCTTCGGTTCGATGCTGGCGGTGCCTTTCTTTCACGAGAACGGCGCTGTGCTGGGCTGGCTGGTGCTCTTTGAGCAGTCGGAAGACCGCTTCACCGAGCGTGATTTCGAGACCCTGGACTATATCGTCAAAGTATGCGGCAGCGCACTGCTGCATGCCGACCTGTATGCGCGCTCAAGCCAGGCGCTGGCGCGCGAGCTGGAGCGCTTCAAAGCCGTGCAGCAGGCCATCGAGCGCATTAACCAGGCAGCGACGCCGGAAGCAATCCTGAGCCACTCGCTGGACTGCGCCCTGAGCCTCTGCCGGGGGAAGGCCGGGATGATCTCCATCTGGCACTCCGCCGGTCAGAACCAGACCTGCTCCAGGGGGATGGAGCCGCGCCTGGTGAAGCAGATCCTCGCCCGCTATGAGAACCCCAAACCAGACCACGATGAGGGCCGCGGAGCGGCGGTCTCGGCGATCACCACGCCGCGCAGTATTGAGATCCCCATCAGCAACAGCGGCGAAATTCGCGGTGTGCTCTGGCTGGCAGCGCCCGACCGTAAGGAGGAGGATTTCTCCGCCCACCATGCGCTTTCCATCCTGGCTGGCCACACCGCCACAGCCTTCGACAAGACGCGCTTGCTGCACCAGATCGCCGGTGAAAAGGAGCGTATGAGCACTATCATCCGCTGCCTGGCGGATGGGCTGATCACCGTTGACCCGCAGGGCCGGGTGACCTCGCTCAACCCGGCAGCGGAGCGCTTCACGCGCTGGACACAGGAGGAAGCCGCTGGCCAGCACGTGTGCCATGTGCTGGGGATTGATGGTGAAGACGGCAGCGAGCACACCTGTCTGCTGCCAGCCGGCCTGGAGCAGCAGGGCCTGGTGAAGTATGACCGCGTGGTGATGATGGATAAGCTGCGCAGCCGGCGCGTCATCGCCCTCAGCATCGCTCCCCTGCTGGAAGGCAGGCGCATTGAGGGCGCGGTGCTGCTCTTTCAGGACATCTCCGCCCGCGATGAGCTCGAACGCCTGCAGAAGGAGCTGATCAGCTCGATCTCCCACGAACTGCGCTCCCCCCTGACCGTGATCCGCTCGGTCGCCGAGGAGCTGCTCGCCGCCCCCTGCTCCGGCGCCGCCGGCAGCGATGCCAGGGAGTCGTGTGAGTTATTGATCCGCCAGAGCGACCGGCTGTCCACCTTCCTGGACCGCCTGCTGGCCGCGCAGCGCATCGAATCGGGCAAGATGGCCCTGGAGATGCGCCCGGTGCCTGTCAACCACTTCGCCGCCGACCTGGCGGACCAGCTGTGCAAAACCCGCAGGGACCATCCCATCCGCTGTTACGGACCCAGTACGCCGCTGTGGGTGTGGGCCGATGAAAATGCGCTTTACTCGGTGCTGGTCAACCTGATGGAAAACGCCTGCAAATATTCACCGGCCGGCAGCGAGATTCGCCTGGAAGTGGCTGAAAAGGATGGCATGGTGCAGATCTCTGTCGCCGATCAGGGCATCGGCATCCCCCCTGAGCACCAGCCCTATATTTTCGACCGCTTCTACCGGATCTACGGACAGGACGACCAGGAAGTCTACGGATACGGCCTGGGGCTGTACATCACCCGCAGCCTGGTGGAGGCCATGGGGGGCAAAATCTGGGTAGAAAGCCAGCCGGGCATGGGCAGCCGGTTTACGTTTACGCTCTCACGACTTGAGGTTGAAAATGGCTGAGAAGATACTGATCATCGAAGACGACGTTGTTCTGGCGAACATGGTCGCCAGGCGCCTGACGTTGAGTGGATACGAGACCCGCATCGCTGAAAACGGGGTGGAAGGAATGCGGCTGGTTGAGACAGAAAATCCGGACCTGGTGCTCTTAGACATCATGATGCCGGGGATGGACGGCTTTGAGGTCTGCCGGCGCCTGCGGGAGGAGAACGATGTGCCGGTCATCTTCCTGACCGCCAAATCGACCGAAGAAGACATCGTCAGGGGCTTTGCCCTGGGAGCAGACGATTACATCCGCAAGCCGTTCGGGATGAGCGAACTTCAGGCGCGCATCCAGGCCCGCCTGAAGTCCCGCAACGGCGGCGAGCACCCGGCCCAGCGAGGCTTTCAGGACGAGCACCTGACCATCGACCTGGAGCGGCAGATCGTGCTGCGCGACGGCCAGGCGGTCCACCTGACCCCGACCGAGTACCGCCTGCTGAGCTACCTGGTCGAACGCCAGGATAGGGTGGTGGAACATGTAGAGCTGCTGAAAAACGTATGGGGGGAGGGCTATGAGGATGCCACCGCCTGCCTTTCGATCTACATCCGCTATCTGCGCGAAAAGATCGAGCGCGACCCAAAGAAGCCGGAGTACCTGCACACCGTGTGGGGGCGGGGCTACCGCTTCGGGCCCGATCCTGTAACAGGAAGCGGATAGCGTCGTCACAAAAAGTGGATAGAGATCATAGATCAGGCGAAATTCTTGATAATTTCTAAATGTTTTTCTGTCACTCTTTTGTTATATTATTCACAGACAGAAACAGCCGCTGGCGGGCGGCTGAATCAACCAGGGGTAAGGACTGAGCTCCTCTGTGCAAAAAGCAGCCGGTCCTGCCCCGCAAAAACGGGAGAACACAGACCCTCCCGCAAACACAGGGCAGGACGCGAGCCAGGTCAGCCTTAGCACAGGTTCGCGTCCACAAGCAGAAGGAGGTGAAAGGAAGGCGAGGATCTTCTGGACGCGAAACAGGCAAACCCTTTTCTCATTTCGGACCACATTTTCATCACCTGTGCAAGGAAAGGACCTGAACCATGAAACGCATCTTCGTACTTTTACTCACACTCGGCCTGCTGGTCGCCATGGTGGGCGCCGGCTTCGCCGCCTACTTCTATGATGTGGAGAACATCAACAAGAACAGCTTCGCTGCCGGAACCCTCGATCTGGCAATCAACCTGAACGGCGAAGTCGTTGCCCCCATTACCTTCTCGAACATTGCTCCTGGTGACGGCTATCTCGGCAGCGACGATGTGCTCGGCCCGGAAAAGGCTGGCAATATGTGCAAGGTGTACACCCTGACCAACACGGGGAGCCTGCCTGGTGTGCTTTCGGCCAAAATCGTCAACGTGAAAAACGCCGATAACGGCTGCACTGAACCCGAAGCTGCTGAGGGTGACAAATCCTGCGGTTATAACAGCGGCGGCGAGCTCGGTGAGTATTTGTGGACCCGCATCAGAGCTGGAAAGGGCTTCGGGAAGCGGCTGAACGATTGGAACGGCAAAGACATCGGATGGTGGGATAACCCCCTCGGCCCGGGTGAATCCAGGACCATTACGATCTGCTCCGGTGTCAAGGAAACGGTTGGGAACATCATCCAGAGCGACTCTGTGTCCTTTGACATTGTCTTCCGCCTGGATCAGGTCCGCCCCACCAAATAAGCCTGGAAGACTTTCGCTCCATCTTGAGTGTAAAGAGGTCTGTGTCTATCCTGGCACAGACCTCTTTTCCACAGCGCCGGACTGCTGCGATCACGGAAACATGGAGGTAGTGCTGTGAAAAAAAACCTGTTGAGCTGGATCGGATTGGGCCTGATTATCACTCTGATCGGCGGGTTGTACGCTTCGTTTTTCGATACGGAAGACAGCAAGGCCAATACCTTTACTGCCGGAACCCTGGAATTGATCCTGGAAAACGTCGCCATCTCGGGCAGCACAGAAGCCATGAACCCCGGAGACGAGGTCGTGCTGACCTTCAGCGCCGTAAACACCGGCACACTGCCGTTTGAATATCAGGCCCGGGCCTCCTCAGACGGCGACCTGGACGGCGTGCTGGTTTCGGATGGCAGCAAAGGCTCGCTGGATGTGGGTGAACGCGAGAACCTGACGGTCAGGGTCAAGCTGCCCGGGCGCACGCCGGGGACGTACGAAGGCAAGCAGGGCACCCTGAACCTGGTGGTGCGTGCCTGGAACGCCGGCTTTGATGACGAAGACATCTACACCTTCCCGGTCAGCACTGATGCCCAGCCACCCAGCATCAGCGTCACTTCTCCCCAGGCAGGTGGGGTGCTGAACGGTAAGGTGCTGGTTGAAGGTACAGCGCGCGATAAATTCGCTGTAGCCGAGGTGCGGCTGTATGTGGACGATGTGCTGGTAGAGAGCAAACCGGGCTCTGATTCCGACAACCGGTACACCTTCGAATGGAACAGCGGCACGGTAACAAACGGCGGTCACACCCTGACATTAGAAGCGGTGGACGCCATTGGCCAGACTTCGGCTGCGAATATCCAGGTAAAGGTTGAGAATTAGCGCCGCAAGCTGACCCGCACGGTCGAGCCCCGGATCTGATCATGCACGATATGCTGAAGGTTGTGCTCAAAACCGGTGCAGCCCTGCTCGCCCTGGGGCTGGTGATCGCCCTGACCGCACTGCCCCTGTGCGGATTGAGCCCCAACGTGATCATCAGCGGCAGCATGACTCCGGCCCTGAACGTCGGAGATCTGGTGCTGCTGGAGGGCCTGCATGCCGCCATGCAGATCGAGACCGGCGACATCATCGCCTTCCGGGTCAAAGGCATGGATATTCCCGTCTCGCACCGGGTGATCGAGGTGCTGCAGACCGCTGATGGTCCAGCCTACCGCACCAAGGGAGACGCCGATAAACAGGCCGACCAGTGGGTCATCCCGCACCAGGACGTGCTGGGGAAAGTGGTTTACGCTGTCCCAAAGCTCGGCTACCTGGCCGGCGGACTGCGCTCCCGGCAGGGCTTTATTGCGCTGGTCGTTCTGCCGGCGGCGGGGCTGGCCCTGCTGGAAGTGCGCGACTATCTGTATTCCGAGAAACTCCTGCGCCCGCCCCGCCGGCGCCCGAGACCCGCACCCTCACGCAGTTCCTTTTTTACTTATCTATACACCGGGTTACTCGCCGGCGCCGTGCTGACCCTGGTGATGGGGAGCAGCGTCCGGCACCAGACCCTGCGGGCTTTCAGCGGGGTAAACCGCCCTGCCGTGCTCTACCATGCCCGGGGCAGCATTCAAAACAGCGGGCCCCTTCCGGTGCTTTTTTTAACACGCAGCGATGACCCGCGTGTGCGCGTGGAACCGCAGGCCGCGTGGCTCAACCCGGGCGATGTGATGGAAATTTCCGTCTCCGGCGACAGCGGTTATGAGTGGCTGACCACGGCTTACTTTTTCCCGCTGCTGCCGGCGGGCCTGCTGCAGGCCCTTTTTGAATGGAGCCTGCCGGCAGCGGAACTGGCCGCCTTTATACCGGCGCTGGCGCTGGCAGTGATCTGTTACCTGCTGTTCGGGCGCGGCTCACAGCAGCCCGGGCTTCGCAGCCAGCGGTCCATACAACGGCAGCGGGCATACCGCTGGTAAGCGGCAGACGGAGCATTCGCAGTCTGATCTCCAACAAAAAACTTGCCCGTTCACGGAGGAACAATGGTACCGAAAGGGAAGCAAAACACCGGCAAGGTCGACCAGTTCTTTGCCAACAAAAACATCGACGTGCGCGTTTACCTACCGGTCGCGCTGGCTGTGGTGCTGCTGCTGGTATCAACCGCTGCCCTGATCGTGGCGCTGGTCACCCCTGCCTACGAAGAAGACAGTCTTGCGCTGGTGCAGTACAGCCAGCAGGGCAGCTTTGGTTACCGGGTCTACCTGCAGCCGAACAGCCTCTTCCCGCAAACCGAACTTCCTCCCGGGCAAAAATACATCCTCGATTACCTGGACAGCATCCCATTTACGTTCAATTACCAGTTCTCCATAGACCCAGAACCCGAGGAACAATCGTTCACATACCGGGTTCTCGCCCGCATCGGCGAACAGGGACTGTGGGAAAAAGAAGATGTCCTGATCCCGACCACGACAGAAGATGATGGCCGGTTTTCTGTCTCGTTCACCCCGCCACTGCAGGACTGGGCTGCACTGCTCAGGAATTTTGAACAGCAGACCGGAACATCCATTCCCGGCCCACAGATCCGCCTGACCGTCAATGTGCAGCCTCGCGTCACCACACAGTACGGCGCCATCCAGGATCCCTTCGAGCAGACCATCGATATCTCGCTCGAAGGCCGTGTGCTCTCCATTTCGGAGGAGCTGAGCCAGACACTGCCAGGGGAAATCACCACCACGCAGGTCACCTCCCGCCCCTGGGTGAACTACCTGCGAGCAGCTTCCATCGCCGGCATCCTGTTCTCCCTGGCCGTGATCAGCCTGCGACTGCTGTCTGCACGCAGAAAGCCCTCCGTGGTGGAGCAGGAACTGCGCACGGCGCAGAAACGCCTGAAAGGACTGCTGGTTGAATCCAGTTCGATCGAACGCTTCCCGGCGGATCAGGTGGTGATCCACGTGGTCTCGCTGGAAGAACTGGCCGGCCTGGCCGAAGAGACCCTGCACCCGATCATCTTCAAACGACACGCCCGGGGCTGCGACTACTGGCTGTTCAACAGCACGGGCTCGTTCCGCTTTGAATATCACAGCCGTGTCGAACCAGAGCAGGCAGAAGCCCCACTGCCGGAGGATATCGAAGCGGAGCGGCTGACCGCTGCAGCCGGTTCCAACCATAAAACCGGCCTGCGGGCCGAACCGCAGCCCGCAGTTCAGGAGAGCAAAGTTTATCCTTTCCTGACCAGCAGCCCGGCCGGCGAGAAAGACGCGCGGAGCATGGGATGAAAAACGCCCTTTTTTCTCTGAACATGGATCGCGGTTCGAAGCAGCGTTTTCACCTGCTGTGCTCGACCCTGCTGCTGCTCAGCTTCGCCTTCCTGGTGGCCATTCTGGTGGTCCTGGCGCAGCCGCCCGTCAGTTTCATCCTGCCGCCTGCTTCCGGACAGGCACAGGCCGCCGCGCCGGCCGGCCCGGCCGATCTGGAAGCCTACAGCGGACAGATCGCCTTTTTTTCGCAGCGCGGCGGGGGCGGGTGGTTTGTGATGCAGCCCGATGGTTCGGACGTGCGCCCGCTGGATCCACATCTGTATGAAATCAGCCGGGAACACGAAAAATTTTCGCCCGATCGCCGCAGAGCGGCGTTCTGGGACGAAGACATCCTGGCCCTGCGGTCGCTGGAAGATGGCTGGGTTCAGCGTCTGCCCATCAGCGAGCCGTATCATTCCGATCCGGCCTGGTCGCCCGACGGAGAGCAGATCGCCTACCTGGCCCGGGGCAGTGAAGGCTTCGACCTGCATGTCATTAATGTGGACACGCAGGAAGACGTGCTGGTCACCGGCGGGATCAGCTCGTGGGATGCGCCGAGCTGGTCGCCGGATGGGAAGCAGATCGCTTTCAGCACAGACGTCGATGGTAAACAGCAGATCGGTGTGGTCAACATCGAAAATGGAAAGCAGACGATCATCAGCAGCGGGAAGTTCAGCGACCGCCTCCCGGTGTGGGTGAAGGGCCCGGGGGCACTGCCCGCGTCGCATCTTTCCGGCTCGCAGGCGGAGGACGATGGCTTCCGGCTGAATTATGCGCTTGAAAGCTGCAGCGAGGACGGCCTGGCCCGCCTGGTATACCTGGCGCAGAGCAGCCGGGAAGATGTCCGCATTCTGTCGGTGCTGGTGTTCGTCGATGATTTTGAAGTCTTCAACTCGGGCTCGATAAACACCGACCGCTTCGCAGACACACTGGACTTCTTCGTGACGGATTCCGGGACGCGCAGCCGCCTACCGCAGGTCACCCTGGAGGTGCAGGTGCTGCGCGATGGGAAGGCGTCACCGGAACGCGGCACTCTGAGCGTGGAATGCGCGGGCACAGCGGCGCTTCCGGCTCAGCTGGTTACGCTCCTGCCCCGGCGCTCTCCATCCGGGGCGGAATCCGCCACCGCCGAACCTACCCCCATGCCGCTGCCAGACTGGGTGGGGAAAATCCTGTTCACTTCCAACCGCGACGGGGATGAAGCTTATTATCTGATGAACCCCGACGGCAGCGAGCAGGTGCGGGTGGAAGAAGATCCCCTGATCCTGGACCACTACCTGCAGGCCCTGCAGAAGCAGAGCACCTCCGAACAATTGGGCGCTGTGGTGTATTCGGCCCGCAGCCAGACGGATGATGATATCTTCCTGTACAGCATCACGAGCGGGTGGATCGTGCCCCTGGTGACTCGCCCCGGCGATGACCGCGACCCAAGCTGGTCTCCGGATGGGGAGCGCATCGTTTTCAGCGGACAGGCCGGTGGGGAAACCGAAATCCTGGTCTTCGACCGGCAGACCATGGAGATCTATTCGCTGACGAACGACCTGCCCGGCAGCGCTTCTCACCCGAGCTGGTCTCCCGATGGAAGCCGCATCGCTTTCACGCTGCAGGACCAGGAAGGGAACCGGCAGATCTGGGTGATGAATGCAGACGGCAGTGAAGCGGTCAATATCAGCAGCAGCGGCTTTGATGACCGTGACCCGATCTGGATCCGCAGCCAGACGGTCCTCCCGGCGGAGGAATACGAGGAATATTTCAACACCGGCCCTGAGGAGGGGGCGGACGGCTCTGGTTGAAATCTACCGGAGCAGAGATAAAGCTGGCACAGAAGTGTAACAGATTCGTTGCCACTGCGTTTAGATGAATGTAATCCTTTACAGCTGCAAACCTGTAAGGTTCCTCCCTTCACTCAGGGCTTTTCCCACAAAAAAAATACGTCATCCTGATCGCTACAAACCTGTCTTTCAACGCGGCGCAGTAAGGAACATGCATTATCTTCAGCTACCCATCCGGCAGGACTGGCAGGCCTTTAAAGCAAGCGAACGGGCTGCCGCCCGTCAGCGCCTGCTGCGGATTCAGATTGTGGTCTGCATCTGCGCAGCGGGGATCCTGCTGACCCGGCTCCTCCCCATTTCTCCCGATATCAAAGCTGGCCTGCAGGCAGCCGTTTCAGCAGCCGTTTTCCTGGCCGCGGTCACCGTGCCTGCTGGAGTCCCGGCTGAGAAGCAGCGGCTGCTCTTCGTTCCGGCCTTCCTGGCCTTTCTGCTCCCGGCTGCCCTGGCCGCTGCTCTGCACCCGAACGGAATCCTGGCTGCGAGAGGGACCCTTCCCGGGCTGCTCCTGCCCGGCCTGATCCCGCTGCTCAGTGTGACCATCCTGTTATTTTTCTGGCGGCGGCGCGGCCTGGCCCTGCCGCTGTGGGCGGACAGGCGCCCCTCCCCGTGGCTGGCGCACCTGCTGACCGGTCTGTGCGCCGGCACCGGGATCGCCTTTCACCTGGCTTATATCTTTCAAACCCTGGATATGATCATTACGCTGCCGCTCTCAGCCGGGCCGGTGATCTGGGCCCTGTGCACCCAGCTCGGTCTGGTGGCACTGGGTGAGGAGGTATTCTTTCGCGGGCGGGTCTTCCACCTGCTGCACGAAGAGCTGCGGGTGCCGTTCTGGGCTGCGGCGCTGCAGGTCATCTTACTGACCCTGCTGCTGGACGCCGTATCCCTGGCAGCCGCACCGGGCCTGCTTTCTGCGACAGGAGCCCTGGTGTGGCTGTATCGCGGCGGGCTTTCTCTGCTCAACACTTTCCTGGTCCAGCGCACGGGCAGCCTGCTACCAGGCCTGGTGGCCAATGTCATCTTCGGTACGATATTATGGTCAGCCATCCTCTAACATCCCGCCAATCCGCTGAATCACCAAACCTCGAGCGCCCGGTGGAGCCGGTGCGCACGGCGAACGATGAGCCATCGGACGCCGCCCAGCTTCTGCTGACGTTCGCGACCTTCGCGCTGACTTTCGCGGCGCTCTTCCTGGTGGAACACCTGCAGCCTCCGCAGGCTTATCTCTTCCGCTACCTGGGGATCCTGCCGGTGGTGATCGTCGGTTTCTTTTACGGCAGTCTGCCGGCGCTGGCCGCCGCCTCACTGGTCAGCTTGAAGTCTTATATCGATCTGGTGGAGATCGTGGCGCGCTCGGGCTTTACCCCCGGAGCACTGCAGCACCTGCTCTATCTGGCCTTTATCCACCTGCTGGCTTATGCCTTTGCCGACCTGTCGGCCTCGATCCGGGCGCAGTTTCATTTGAAAGCCGCCCTGCAGGGGCAGGAAGCGCTGCTGGACCGCTCCACCGATCCGCAGAAGGTGATCGAATTTCTGGTGCAGCAGGCTCGTCTCAGCACCGGCGCTGAGGCGGCCGTCTTCCTGCTGCACGACACGCTCAACGCGCAGTGGAAAGTGATCGCCGAGCGCGAGACCACCAGCGTGCGCCTGTCGACGGAGCCCGAAGAGGCACACAACGGCGGGCAGCCGCTGGTCTCCTGGCTGCTCAGACAGCAGGAGCCGGTCCTGCTCAACCAGCTGGACCACCCCGACCGCTGGCTGCTGCAGCCGGTCAATGCGCCGCGCCGGCTGCGTTCGCTGGTGGCCGTTCCGCTGCGCAGCGGGGAGCAGCCGTCGTACGGCTGGCTGGTGGCGGTGAACCGCATCGACGGGCGCTTCCAGCGCCGCGACCTGGAACGCCTGAAAGAGCTGCTCGCCAGCGGTCAGAAAGCCCTGCAGCAGGCGGAAAGCTTCGCCCGCACCGACCGTGCCCTGGCCGGGAGGGTTGCGCAGCTCGCCGCCATACAGCGCACGGCGCGTGAGCTCAACGCCACCCTGAATTACAGTCACATCCTGGACCAGACAGCGGCCTGTGCCCTCGAGATCGCCCGGGCGCATGCCGGGCTGGTCGCCCTGCTGGACGGCGACTTCCCGCTGCTGTACCGCGGCCTGGGAATGCAGGTGGAAAACGACATACTGGAGGAAGCGCTGCGGGTGAGCAGCCTGCTTCTGCGGGCGAAAGCCCCGCTGGAGGAGCGCATCATCCCCTACCTGCGGCCCACCACCCGCTCACGCCTGTTCACGCCCATCGTGCGCGAGCAGACGCCGGTCGGGTTCATCCTGGTCGAACGGTCATCGCCCCAGGCGTTTGACGCCGAAATGCGCGACGTGCTCTCGATCCTGAGCGACCATGCCGCCACGGCGCTGGAGAACACGCGCCTCTTCCAGCAGGTGCAGCGCGAAAAGCAGCGCACCAGCCTGATCATCCACAGCATCGCCGACGGGTTGATTACCACAGGCGTTGAGGGCCGCATCCTGCTGATGAACCCGGCGGCCGAAGCCCTGACCGGCTGGCGGCTGGAAGAATGTCTGGGGCTGCCGCTTTCGAGGGTGCTGCAGCTCAACGACGGTTCCGGTCCACAGGAGGGGTCGCTCCAGCGGGTGCTGCGCGACCGCAGGGCCTTTCACAGGCCCCGCCAGGTGATCCACACCCGGTCCGGCGCGCGGCGGGTGATCTCACTCAGCATGGCCCCCCTGCTGGGACCGGGCGAAGATGTGGAAGGGGCAGCCGTGCTCTTCCACGATATCACTTCGCAGGACGAGCAGGACCGCCTGCAGCGCGAGATGGTGGCCTCGCTCTCGCACGAACTGCGCTCGCCGCTGGGCAACATCCGCATGATCGCCGAGATGCTGCTGGAGGAGGGCGCGCAGTCGTACACCCCCGAACAGCGCCAGAGCCTGGAGCTGCTGCTGGGGCAGAGCCAGCACCTGGCGAGCTTTGTCGACCGTATGCTCGACGTGCACCGCATCGATACCGGCCGGCTCAACCTGCAGCGCATGCCGCTGGCGATCGGACCGGTAATTGAAGAGGCCGTGCACGCCTGGCGCTTCAACGCCGCCGGGGTGAACATCCGCCTGCAGATCCCGGAGCGTGCGCCGTGGGTGTGGGGCGACGAGGCGGCCATCCAGTCGGTGCTGTTCAACCTGCTGGAGAACGCCGCCCGCTACGCCCCGGACAGCCCGGAGATCGTCGTGCGCGTGGCCGGGGTGCCTGAGGGGCAGGCGCTGGTCAGCGTGGAAGACTATGGTCCGGGGATCCCGTACGAGCACCAGAGCAAAATCTTCGACCGCTTCTACCGCGTGGACGGCTCCGACGCCCAGACGGTCTACGGGCATGGTCTGGGCCTGTACATCTGCCGCAGCCTGGTGCGCGCCATGGGCGGCGACATCTACCTGCAGAGCACGCCCGGGAAGGGCAGCCGCTTTACCTTTACCTTACCCTGCAAGGAGGCTTAAGTTGTCCAAGGAGAAGGTGCTGGTTATCGATGACGACGTGGTGCTGACGAAAATGCTGGCCACCCGCCTGAAGCCGGCCGGCTTTGACGTGACCGTAGCCCACAGCGCGAGCGAGGGGCTGAAAACCGCCTACCAGACCCACCCCGACCTGATTGTGCTGGACATCATGATGCCGGGTATGGACGGCTACCAGGCCTGTGAGCGCCTGCGCGAGCTGACCAGCGCGCCCATCCTGATGCTGACGGCCAAATCGCGCGAGGAGGACGTGATCCGCGGCTTTGAGGTGGGCGCCGACGATTATGTGCGCAAGCTCTTCACCTTCCGCGAGCTGGAGGCGCGCCTGCGAGCGCTGCTCAAACGGGCCAGCCGGCAGGAGGCCCAGCCGGTTTACAACGACGGCGTGCTGCGCATCGACCTGGAGCGCGGGCGCGTTTACCGCTGCGGGAAGCTGGTGCATCTGACGCCCACGGAGATGCGCCTGCTGAAAGCCCTGGCCGGTCGGCCGGGGCAGGTGCTTAGCCACACCCGCCTGCTGGAGGAGGTGTGGGGACCGGCCTACCGCGACGCCGTGGGCAACCTGGCGCTGTATATCCGCTATCTGCGCGAGAAGCTGGAGGACGACCCGGCCCATCCGCAGTACATCCGCACGCAGTGGGGCGAGGGGTATGTGTTCACGCCCGCCGGGGAGGCCGCATAACTTTTCTAAAGGAATCTTTGAGTTTTCTAAAAACTGCTCCCGAAACCGGTGCTATAGTGTAAATAACCAGTAAAGCAAACAAGACAAAAGAATATGTTACACGCCGGAGGTGGAACTGCAGGGTCTCTGTCTGGCAAACAGAAAGCCCCGGCAAGGACCAATTGCCAGGGCTGAGGTGAAGGTTGGCATAATCGCCGCGCTTCTCTGCTGAATCGATTATGCCAGAATCCGGATGATTTTACAAGACACAGAACCTACAGAATCTTAAGGAGAGAAGTTCATGTTACGGAAACTGGCAGTTCTGGCCATTCTGGCCGTTGTACTGGCCGCCGCATACGGCGCCGCCGCTACCCTGAATGTAAATGGTGGCGCGATCCAGGCAGGCGTCGACAGCAGCCTCTACTGTGATCAAGATGGCGTCCAGGTACTGGGTTGGGACGAATGACAATACCGTCCGCTCTGTACGGATCGGAGGTATCGACGAAGCCTGCAAGGGCAACGAAATGTTTGTACATATTTTTGATAAAGCCGATAAACCACTTTATCAGGGCAAGGTTACTATTAGCAGCACACAGCACACAATCTCTTTCCCTGCTCCTTACCTGGTAACCGATGACATTGAGGTGCTCAAGATCTGGATCGAAGGGCCAAACGGTAAATAATCCGTTAGCCTGAAATGTCCAGGCTTTCTGTACCTGATCTCCCCTGAGGATTACCCTCAGGGGAGTCCCCTTCAAAACCCGGTCCATCCATATTGAAAATTCACAAATAACAAAAAAGCCTTAATGCCAGCCCAATTCATCCCAAACGGAGCCCTGGCGTGCGCAAAATTCTCTCCTTCTTAGCGGTGATGCTCTCCCTGGTGTGGTTCATTTACTTCCGCCCGGCTTTCCTGGGCGGGCCGGCCTCCTATATCATCGTCAGCGGCGTCAGCATGGAGCCCACCCTGTACACCGGCGACCTGGCAGTTATGCAGCGCCAGGCTGCTTACGCGCCGGGCGATATCGTCGCTTTTCGCGTTCCAGGCGGCCACGTCATCCACCGCATCGTGGGCGGCTCGGCGGAAGAGGGCTTTATCACCCGGGGCGACAACAAGACATCCACCGACCCCTGGCGGCCCAGGCCGGAAGATATCGCCGGGCGAATGTGGTTCCATATCCCCGGCGGCGGCAGGCCCCTCCAGGTGCTGCGGCAGCCCAAATATATCCTTGCACTGGGCGGCCTGGCCGCGTTTTTATTTCTGGACGATACTCAAAAAGTGCAAACCGGGCGGAAGCGGAAAGGAAAGCGAATGAACGGTAAACACGGCACGCAGCAAAGCCATAAGGGGGGCCTGCGGGCGCCATCCTGGGGAAACAGCCTGCTCGGCGCCCTGGCGCTGGTCACCTTCCTGGCGGCCGCCCTGGCGGTTTACGCCCACCTGCTGCCGGCCGAACGCCCCGAGACGGTCGAGCGTCTGCGCTACGAGCACCAGGGCGCCTTCGAGTACACCCTGCACAGCGAGCCTTCGCTGCTCAACCCCCAGCCGGTCATTGGACCGATCGGGCCGGACAGCGCCAGCGGATTGACGGTGCGGGACGCTGATAATCCTCTGCTGGCAGGGGACAGCGAGGGTGAACCCGTACAGGCCGGGCCGCCGGTCTTCACCCGCCTGGCCCGCTCCCTGGACCTGGCCTTCACTTACCGCCTGGTCAGCGACCTGCCGGCCGATGTCCACGGTCAGGCGCGCGTGGATATGCAAATTCAAGCCGGCGAGGGCTGGACCAAAGTCGAGACGCTCACGCCCGCAGCCGGCTTCAGCGGGACGGAGGTGCGCACCCAGGCATCCATCGACTTCCAGCAGATCATGCACTACCTGGAGACCGTCGAAGAACAGACCGGCTTTGAGCCCGGCACCTATGAAATTTCGCTCATCCCGCATGTGCAGATCAGCGGCGAGGTGGACGGTGTGCCGGTTAATGAGACTTACGCGCCCGCCTTCCGCCTGCAGCTCGGCAGCGCCACGATCGACCTGGACGGCGAGCTGGCCCGCTCCGAGGTCAGGACGGTCGAACAGCAGGTGCTGCGGCCCAATACCCTGCGCGTGTTGAACTATGAACTGCCGGTCGACCTGCTGCGCCGGGCGGGACTGTACACGACTATCGCCGGCGTGCTGCTGTGCGCCCTGCTGGCTGCAGTGTTCTACCTGGGGATTGGCATGAGCGAAGCAGCACGTGTCCAGGCCCGCTACGGCAGCCAGATCGTGCATGTGACCAACACCAGCCTGAGCAGCTGCTCGCAAAAGATCGAGGTAGCTGGCATGCAGGACCTGGCGCGTCTGGCCCAGCGCGACGGCGGAGTGATCTTCCACCAGAACCTGCGCAGCGGCGCAGATGTGTTCTTTGTCCCCGACGGACAGGTGGTGTACCTGTACCGCACGGGGGGAAGTACGGAAACGGAGACCTGACCCGGTAAACCGCCATGCAGCGCTCCCTGATCGTCTCGCTCCTGCTGGTCATGCTCTTCAGCATCGCCCACGCCTCCGCCGCCTCGCTGGAGGTGGACGGCGGGACGATACAGGCTTTTAAACACCCGGTATCGCTGCAGATGCGCGGCACCAGCATCGAGGCCCGGGTGAGCGCAAGCGGTTTCTGGCAG